>SXGS01645580.1_pt1 | contig 35123 bp, 26 predicted proteins | sample 3174681 | NCBI WGS metagenome assembly SXGS01 (sample SAMN11356861, study PRJNA531348) | freshwater metagenome | isolation source: freshwater sample F1-80 | place: China: Fuxian Lake, Yuxi | collected 2017-12-25
CGCACGACGCGATGATTGTTTTTCGACGTATTAGTAGGATCAACAGAGACTTCAGTCCTACTGTCAAATGGTGTGTCGGAGTACGTGTCCGAACACCATTCCCAAACGTTTCCCGCCAGATCCAGTCCGCCGCACCAGCTCGGGCCCTCCGGGCAACTCCCTACCGGCTGTGCCCCATCCCTTCGGCCGAACACCGCCAGTCTCTCGTTCGGCTCCGCCTCTCCCCACGGATACGTGCGGCCCTCAGGGCCCCTCGCCGCGTATTCCCACTCCCACTCCGTCGGGAGACGCCCGCCAAACCAGTTGCTGTAGGCGACCGCGTCATCCCAGGTAACGTCCGTCATCGGCAACTCGTCATCGAGTCTTCCCCGGAATTGACCGAGAGTATCGCGGGCAGTGACGGGCAGGAACTCTCGATACTGCCCGACAGTAATCGGCGACTCCCCCAACCAGAAACCCCGGGGGATCAACACGCGTTTCCGCCTCAGGGCTGCACCGTGTTCCTGCTCGTCCAGGGGGAGTGCACCTGGCGGAACCCACACCAGACGCATACCGTTTCTGGCTGTCTTCACCGCGCCGGCCGGTCGTCGCAGATCTCTCAGGAACTGCTGCAGCGGGTTGCCTTGAAGACAGACTTCCAGGTTGATGCGAAGCCGCACGAGCCGGTCGCATTCCGAGAGCGGACGGAAATCGGTAACATGAGGACTGTTCGTCAGATCCAACTCTCGAAGCCATGTGAGCGACCCGACCCCCTCCAAACCGCCAAGCTGCTGGGGTCTCCAAACACCCGCGTCCGAGTGAACTCGTGAGAGGACCTTCTCCAGGAATGGCGCCTGGGTGAACTCCGGTCGGGCCTGATCCAGAGCTTCGAGCACGCTGTCGCCAAACATCTCGGCGTACTGTCCGAGCAACTCCAGCGCTTCATCCCCGCCGATCCCGGTCACCGCGCGGATTGCCAGCACACACTCGGTCGGCGTCCAGCTTGGCTGCGGCTTGAGGTAGGGGGCGACCAGAGATCCGAGGCCGGCCAGCGCCCGTGCTGTCACCAGGTTCTTCGGCGGGATGAGGGCAGCGGCCGCCTTCTGCACTCGTTTCCTGGTCTCGGGATCGAGGTTCTTGCACGCGTCGATGCAGCCCAGCGCCAGCAAGACTCGTCGCTGCTTCTGGGCCCGGCTCAAAACTACGGTCGCGATCCCGGTGGTTCCGAGCACGCCGATCACGAGAGCGCGGGCCGATTCGCCGCCGACAAGCGCGGCCGCCACACAGAGGACTTCTTCCCAGGCCGGATCGTCGACGCGCTGCTGGAGGAGCTTCCAGTGCCCGTGGCGGTGCACCGCCTTTGCGGCGAAGTACTCCATGAACGACTTGTGAACGAAGCTCAACCGGTCGTGCTCCGGCTGCCGCACCAGAGCCACCCGGTCGATGAGATAGCTGCGGAGCGCTTCGGTGGTCAACTCCTTCGGCGGGTCCCCCATCCCGCGGAGGGCCTCGCCGAGAGTCTTGTCGATTTCGGTGAGAGTCGGCTCGAACTCGGAGTTGAGGAGCATCCAGAAGGCGAGTTCCTCGAGCACCACTTCGAGCGTGGACTCCTCGATCCGGGTCAGGGCGTCCGGTCGTGGGATGGCTCGGGAGCGATCCCGGCGGAGGATGAGCGCCTTGGTGGTGCGTTCATACAGGTCGGCGCGGCTGCGGGGAAGCGAGCGGTCCTTCCGATACACCGCGCAGATCATGGCGCCGATGAGGGGCGTGTCGACCAGTCGCCGCAGCGGCGCGATGACGGTGACCTCCCCGATCAGGGCGGCGGCCTCGGCGGGAAGCTCGTCGCGCTCCCTGCCCGCCCGCATCGCCGGCGCAATCGCCTCGTACCACTTCCGGATGAGGACCTCGGCATCGTGAAGGCTGAAGGGGGCGAGCGTCCGGGACTCGAAGCCCAGCTCATTTCCCGACAACCAGTCCTCGGCAAGCTGAAGCCGGGCGCTCACCACGATCCGGCAGCGGCCCGCCAGGCTGTTCCGGCACAGCCGGCGGATCCAATCCCGCACGTCTCCCCAGAGCTCGGAGGGGACCTCGTCGACACCGTCGATCAGCAGTAGTGCCCGACCTCCGCCAAGCAACCGGTCGACCCAGCCATCGGGCGGCTCCGGGTACTGGTCATCGGTACTGCTCCGTACCCAGTCTGCCGGGTTGGGCAGCGCGAGCGAGAGCTTCCCCTCCTGACGGCGAACGAAACTCCGCAGCTTGAGAAAGAACGGGACCGGAGCGCCCCACCCGGCCATCTCCGGAGGCAGATCGTTCGTGGCGGCTCGGACCGCCACCCATTGGAGGAGCGTGGTCTTACCGGATCCCGCCACACCTCGGATCATCACGCGCTTCATCGGTCCGAGCACTTCCGCCACCGGTTCCGGCCGCCCCGCGCCGCTCGCCTCAGCGTGCAGGTGGACATACGCCACCGACAGCGGGTAGCGCTCGCACTCCTCGGGCACGTCAATCCCGAAGAGCCGCAGCTCGTCGAGTTCCTCGGCGAGATAACCGCGATACCGGGACTCGAAGCGCCGGTCTTCGTTCTCCGCGGGGAGTACGCTGAGGATCCGCTCGGTCGCGGCGAGGAGCGAATCCAACCGCCGGTAGGCGCCCTCCCACGCGAGCGCATCGAAGTCCTTCAACTGCGGTGCCGCCAGGCAGATCCTCCCGGCCAGGTCCCTCAGCACCCGCTCCACCGCGTTCTGGGATCGCTCGGAGAGCAGCCGTGTGTGGCGCTTGCTCTCCCGCACCAACTCGGCGGCGAGGGTCGCTGTGTTGAGAGAACCGTCGACCAGTCGTCCGGCGCTCAGGTTCTCGGCAGAGAGGGTTTGTTCCAGAGCGAAGGTGGCTGCGTCGAGGGCGCCTTCTTCGCTCTGAACCTGTCCGATGAGCGCCTTCAGACTGGGTTCGATGCCGCGCTAAAGCTCCTGGAGTACGCGTTTAGGCGTGCCTTCCTTGAGGCGGTCGACCACGCCCTGACCGGACGCAGCCAGGAGATCGGAGACCAGTCCCTTCTCACCCGCGGCCGCCTGGATGCCGGCCTTGACCAGCACCCCGGCCAGTTTCCAGAAGATGATTTGCTCAAGCGCCATCAGCCGATATCCCGGTCGCCATCGATTGCAGCGCTATTCTTCTCAGGCGGGCGGGGTTCCTGCCGGGTGGGGGAGCCGGCAAGATGCCGGCGCTCCCAGGGGTGCTTCCGGGGGTTACGGGGCAAAGCGGAGGGCGTAGAGGTCGGCTTCCAGGAGGGCGAAGCGGAGGCGGATGGGGCGGGTGGCGAGGGTGGTGAGGTCGCTGCCGCCGGTCCAGGCGAGGGGCTGGTCGAGGGCGTCGCCGACGAGGGCGCGGCTGTCGGCGAGGGTGTAGCCGGGGATCGGTTTGCCGTCGGCTTCCTGAAGCTCGGCGCGGAGGCTGCCGCCGGCGCTGGTGGCGTAGTTCACGCGCAGCATCCCGCCGGTGAAGCGCAGGGGGTGCGTCAGCAGCTCGCCGGGGTCGGCGCCGGCGTGAACCGATGCAAAGCCGTCGGGGCGCAGCGTGAAGCGGCGGAACGGGGTGGTGTAAATCGACATCTCGGTCGGACCCGTCGGTACGACGTTCAGCGCGGCGTAGTTCGAGCGGTTGCCCCAGCGGGCGGGGTCGAGGCCGGGGCGGATGAACGCTTCGCGGAAGGTGCGGTCGTAGCGACTTTCGCCTCGGGCGGTCATAAACAGGATGTCGGTGCTCTCGCCGCGGCCGGGGTGAAAGCGGGTGGGGAACGCGATGTAGATCTGGGGAGCCCGGAAGTACGGGTGCGTGAGGCTCGTGTAGAGGTGCTCGCCGGGGAAGTTCGGCTTCATCGGGACCGGTTCGGTCCAGTTCACGTAGTCGGCGGACGTGGTGCGGCAGATGGAGCGAAGCTGCTTGTCGAGGAAGTGCCGGAAGTAGCAGACGTAGCGGCCCTCGCTCTCGGACCAGAAGGAGACGTTCTGCGAATCGAAGGCGTACTCCTGGGTGTAACGCACCACCGGCGCGGGTCGAAGCTTGCGCCAGTGGATGCCGTCGGCGGAGACGAAGGCGTAGAGCATCGACTTCACGGTGCCGGCCAGCGCCTTGAAGCGCTCCTCGGCGGGGACTCCGGGCCGGCTGTCGAGCATCGGACAGAAGTTGTGGCAGAACGGCGCCTCATGCAGGATGACGTTGTTCTCACGAGAGCCGTCCAGCTCGTGAAGCCGGAGGTTGGGTCGAGTCCAGTGGATGCCGTCGCGGCTCTCGCAGTAGCGAGTCACCTCCGTCGTGTCGCCGTCGAACTTGGAGCCCCGGGCCTCGCGGGTGTAGAGGCGGAAGAGATCGCCGTCCCTGATGACCGTGCCGTACTCCAGGTTGTTCGCAGGCTCCGTCATCGGGGGCGCCAGGTGCGGCTCGTGCAGCTTCAGCGACGTGTCCTGCAGCCGGTCGATGAGGAACCGATCCACGAACAGCTCGCGCCGGGAGCCGAGGTCGCGCACCGGCGACTTCTCCTGAGCCTCGGCGGGCCGGGCGGTCGCCGGGAGCGCGGCGGCGGCGAGACCGGCTGCTGCGGCGGAAAAGCACTCCCGTCGGGAGAGGGCAAGGTCGGAGGGTCGGGATTTGAAGCTCATCAGGTTCTCGTTGGCGGTTTATCGCGTGCGGTAGGCGTCCAGCGCGGACTCGTCGATCTCGATGCCGAGGCCGGGACCAGTCGGGATCTCGACGCAGCCGTCCGTGAGCATGCCGTCGGGACCCATCGCCAGTGTGCCGGCGTTCTTCACTATCCGGTCACGGAAGGGATTCTCGTTCACATCCAGCTCCAGCATCAGGGGCTCCGGGGTGAGCGAGAGATCCGGCTCGGGCAGCAGCGCCAGCACGTGGAGCGTCGCGGCGAGCGAGATCGCGCCGCCGAAGCAGTGGGGCGCCAGGCGCACGCCGTGAAGCCGCGCCAGCTCTCCGATGAAGAGACACTCCGACACGCCGCCGCAGATGGTGAGATCGGGCTGGATGAGATCGAAACAGCCGCGATTGAGGAGCGCGTGCGCCGTGGGGCGAGAGTTCGTGCCCTCGCCGCCGGCCAGCGCGATGTTCAGCTTCGTCCGGAGCGCCTCGTAGCCGGAGTAGTGGCCGTTCACCTGGGGCAGCGGCTCCTCAAACCAGAAGAAGCCGAGGCGCTCCAACTCGCGGCCCATCCTCAGCGCGGAGGAGAGCGTGTAGCCGCCGTTGCCGTCCGCGAGCAGCAGCACGTCGGGACCCACCGCCGCTCGCACGCCTTCAGCGCCGGCGAGGTCGTCCTCGAACGCGCGGCCGCCGATGCGCATCTTCATGGCGCGGAAGCCGCGGGCCGCCAGTGCGCGGGCCTCGGCGGGGTTCTTGTCCGCCGGATCGACGCCGGGGGCGTAGCTCATCCCCGAGGCGTAGGCCAGAACCCGGTCTCGCATCGGTCCGCCGAACTGCTCGGCGATGGAGACTCCCAGCAGCTTTCCCCGGAGATCGAGCAGGGCCGTGCTCACCGCGCCCACGGCAAAACCGTTGCCGAAGTTGGGACCCCACAGTCGCTCCCACAGACGTCGGAAGTGGCGGGGGTCCTGACCGAGCAGCATCGGTCGGAACTGCCGCTCCACCATCGCCGTGAGGAACGGAAAGGCCGGCGCGGTTTCGCCCCATCCCGCCGTGCCGTCGTCGCTGGTGATCTTGACGAGAAAGGTGCTCCGCTCGTGTCCGTAAGCGCACGCCACGCCGTACGGCTGTTCCAGGGAATGGCGGAGCTCAAAGGTCTCCACCGAAATGATCTTCATCCGACCGCTCCGAACCCGCGCCACGGCATCCCAGCGCCAACGGGATCGGCTTCACCACTCACCCCGGCGAAATCCTGCGCCGATCCCGCTCTGTCGGATCACACCCGTGCGACCTCGGCGCGAGACGCCACGTCCACCGTCGCCGACGTGGGAGGCGCCGGCGGCGGACTCGCCAGCGGCAGCTCGATGCGCACCGTGGTTCCGCGGCCGACCGCGCTCTCCAGCGTGATCTCGCCTCCGTGGGCCTGGGCGATGCTGCGGCAGATGGACAATCCCAGACCCGTCCCACCGGCGCTTCGCGTGCGGGCCGCGTCCACCCGGAAGAAGCGGTCGAACACCCGGGGGAGCGCCTCCGCTGGGATGCCTTCGCCGGTATCGGCGACGATCAGCCGCACGCGGTCGCCGTCTCGCTCGGCGGAGAGCGTGATCCGGCCCTCCGGCGGGGTGTGGCGGTGGGCGTTCTGCACCAGGTTCAAGAGCAAGCGCTTCAGGTGATCGGGGTCGCCAAGGAGCGGCAGCGGACCCTCCACAGGGAGAGAGTGAACCGAAGGCGGCGGCTGGCTGCGAAAGCTCATCGCCACCGATTTCATCAACTCGCCCGCGTCACACGGGCGGCGCTTCAGCACGAGTTGTCCGGCGTCGGCGCGGGCTAACAGCAGCAGGTCCTGCACCACGCGCGTCATGGCGTCCGCCGCCTGATCGGCCGTCTCCAACGCCTCTCGGTAGCTCTCCGCATCCGGCGGACCCATCAGCGCGAGGCTGGTAGCGCCCTTGATCCGGGTGAGGGGCGTACGAAGCTCGTGCGAGGCATCTCCCGTGAAGCGGCGCTGCTCGGCGAAGGCGGTCTCCAGACGCCGGTACGCCGCTTCCAACTCCTGGTGTTGAGCGGCCCGGGCGCGAAAGGACTCGTCCAGCCGTTCGATCATGCCGTTGAACGTTGCCGAAAGCTCCGCCAGTTCGTCGCCGCCGGTGACGTTCAGACGCTGGTTCAGGTCCTCCGCCGAAATCTCCGCCGCGGTGCGGGTCACCTCGCGCACGGGCTGAAGCGCCCGATTGGTCAGGAACAGGCCGCCCGCGCCCGCCGCCAGCACCGCCATCGGCAGCAGGATGAAGAGCGTCGTCAACTGGCTCTCCGCCAGGCGGCGCTGCTCCGAGGTGGGATGCGCCACCTGCAGCGCTCCCTCGATCACGCCGTCCCGCTGCACCGGCACGGTCAGCACCCGAAGGCGCTCATCTTCGACCTGAGCATACGTGAAGGAGCGACGGCCCTTCAGCGCGGCCGTCACCGCCGTGGCATCCCATGCCGGATCATTGGGGAACATCGGGCCCGGCTTTCCGTCGAGGCCAAACAGCAGGGGCCGCTGGAAGAAGCGGTTTCGGTCGCCTCGGAACGGGCCTTCCGGTGGCCCGCCGGGACCGCCCTCGCGGCCCGGACCCTCCGGTCGAGGCCCGCCGCCCTCGCCGGTCGAACGGGGATCGGGACCCGAACCCGGGTTGGGTCGATCCTGCACAGCCGGCTGTCGGAGGCCCTCCGGGCGATTGAGTGGCCCGCCCCGCCGCTCCCCGAACGGTCCTTCCCCGCGCCGCCGATCTCTCCGGTCGAACTCCCCGCCGCCGCCGAAGCCGCCCGGGAACGGCGGGCGGAACCGCTCTCCATCCCGCGGGAAGCCGCGGTTGGCGAATCCGGCCACACGCTGCTCCAACTGGCGGTCGATGGAGGCCGATTGGTTCACCTGCACGGAGTAGCACAGCGCCGCGCCGAAGCCACCGAGCGTGAGCGCCAGGATGAGGACGTTCCAGAGCGTCAGCCGCACCCGAACCGAGCTGAGTTTCATAGCGCAGCCGTCTCTTCCGGCGACCTGAGCACGTAGCCCTCGCCGTAGACGGTCTGGATGAGCTTGACGGGGAACTCGCCATCCACCTTCTTTCTCAGGTTGGCGATGTGCACGTTCACGTTGCCCGGAACAGGGTCGGCCTCGTCATCCCACACTCGAGCGAGGATCAGCTCGCGGCTCACGGTCTGGCCCTGGTTCTGCACCAGCAGCGAGAGCATGGCGAACTCCCGGGGGGTGAGCGGTATCTCCGCACCGCCTCGACTCACCCGCAGCGAGGAGAGATCGACTTCCAGATCGGCCACCTGGATCACGCGGGGACGATCCATTCGGTTCCGGCGGATGAGCGCCTTGATGCGCGCCAGCAGTTCTCGAAAGTCGAACGGTTTCGGCAGGTAGTCGTCGGCCCCGGCTTCCAGGCCCTCCACGCGATCGTCGACGGCGTCTCGCGCGGTGAGCATCAGCACCGGCACGCGGCTCTTGCGGTGCGCCCTCAGGGTGGCGCAGAGCTCGAGGCCATCCATTCCGGGGAGCATGAGATCGAGGACGATGACGAGGAACTCCTCCTCCAGCGCCAGCGCGAGGCCCTCGTTGCCGTCGTGGACCACCACGACCTTGAAGCCGGCCTGCTCCAGCGCCTTGCGGATGAGGCCCGCAATCACCTCGTCGTCTTCCACCACCAGAATGCGCACGTTGGTCCTCGCCCGGAGGCGCCGGCCCGCCGCCGGCGCTTCCTCACCATGTAGTTAACCGGCGAGCATAAAGATCCGGTGAAGAGCGACGGCGATTCGGCTAACTGCCCGGCTTGAAGCCACGCGGCCAGCGCGTGCCGCGTCCAACCACCGCGTCGGTAAAGTCGGCCTCTTGGAGCGTTGCGTGGGTGAAGTCCGCGTTCGAGATGTCCGCCACCCGGAAGCTGGCGTTCGTAAAATCGGCCTTCGTGAGCACCGCCGAGCCGACGTCCGCCCGCTGGAGGCTCGCACCGGTCAGGTCCGCTTCATCCAGGCGGGCGCCTTCGAGCAGCGCACGACTCAACTGGGCTTCCCGGAGGCAGGCGCCCCGCAGGTCGGTCCGAAGGAGTCGCGCGCCGATCAGGTTCGCGCCCCCGAGGTTCGCGCCGGCCAGACTGGCGCCTTCCAGGTCCGCCTCCGCCAGTCGCGCATGGCGGAGATCGGCGCCCGACAGGTCCGCGAGCCGCAATCGCGCGCCCTCCAGGTTGACGCCATTGAGGTTGGCCTTGCTCATGCGGGCAGAATCCAGGGTCGCCTCCCGGAGGTCGCCCGAGCTCAGATCCGCGCCGATCAGATTCACGCCGTTCAGCGCCATCGAAATCAGTTGAACACCCGGCAGCTCCACCCTCGCCCCGAGGCGGATGGCCTGGTGCTTGCGCCACTCGAAGGCGTATGAGAAGCGAGTGGCGTCGTCGTAGACCGCGCCGGAGAGTACAGCGGCATCGAAGTTCGCGCCCTCGAGGTTCGCCTCCCGGAGGTTCGCTCCGCCGAGGCGCGCCCGCTCCAGGTTCGCGCCTCGCAGGTTCGCCCCATGGAGGTCCGCCAGTCGCAAGTCCGCGCCGGTCAGGTTAGCGCCGCCGAGGTTGGCGCGCTCCAGATGTGCGCCGGTCAGATTCGCCTCGGTGAGATCGGCTCCGAAGAGGTCGATCTCGGTCATCCAGTAGCGCTCCAGGTACACCTTCGCCAGAGTCGCGTGGGCCATCCTTGCCGAGACGAGGTCCACACCGGTCAGCTCGGCTTCCGTGAGGTTGGCCCAGGCGAACTGGGCGCCCTCGATGCGGGCGTTCTTCAAGTTGACGCGAGTCATGCGGGCTCCCTCGAGGAAGGCGCCACTCAGATCCGCCCCGGAGCAATTCGCGTGAGTCAGATCCGCCCCCGGGAGGTCCGCCCCTTCCAGCACCGCGCCCGCGAGAAAGCAGCGACTCATCCCGGCGCGCGCCAGGTTCGCCCGCTGCAGCTCGGCCCGCTCCAGGTTGGCGCCGAGCAGATCGGCCCCTTCCAGGTCCGCCCGCCGCAGCACCGCCTTTGCGAGCGAGGCGCTCTTCAGGTTCACGGCATCCAGCTTAAAGAGGGTAGTCCCAGTGTATCGGTCCAGAATTTCAATCACAGCTAATACTCCTTCAGGGGTCGGCCCTCGTCGGGGTGCGAATGGGCTCTCGGAGCGGATTTCGGCAGGGACCACCGTTCAAGGATCGGAATAACCTGCTTCGGAGGTGAGAGATGGACAGAAGAAGAGTTATTGTAACGGGCGCCTCGGGCTACGTCGCCGCGCAGATCCTGCCGGCGCTCCGGGATCGCTGCGAGTTGGTGCTGGTCGATGTCCGGAACACCGACCGACAGGGCAACCCGATGCCGGATGTCCTCATTGCTGATCTGGCCGCGGCGGACGTCTCCGGCTGTCGAGCGTTGTTTGAAGGCGTCGATTCGGTGGTGCACCTGGGCTACGTCCGTCCGAAAACCGGTCAGGGCAGCAAGGCAGCCGACAGCTACCTCGCGGAGCGGGCCAACATCGATATGGCCTTCAACATCTACGAGCTGTCGGTGGAAGCCGGCGTTCGCAGAGTCGTGATGGCCAGCAGCAACCATGCCGCCGATTGGTATGAGGGCCTGATCCACGCGCGGAAGAAGGACATCGTGGACCCGTGGGAGAGGGCTATCTCCGACAACTACTACGGCTGGGCCAAAGAATCCTACGAGCATCTGGGATTCGTCTACGCCTCGGGCGGTCTCGGCAAGCAGTTGGAAGTGGTGCAGCTTCGGATTGGAGCCCCCAGAGAGATTGTCGGCGCGAAATTTGCAGGCAACCCGGTGGCCTATCACCGGGACCTCGGCGCCTACATCAGTCCGCGCGACCTGAGCCAGCTCGTCTGCAAGAGCATCGACACGCCGGACATCCGAGACCGCCACGGCGTCCCGTTCCAGATCTTCTACGGCATCTCCGACAATACGCGCAAATTCTGGAGCATCGCGAACGCCCGCGAGGTCATCGGGTATGTTCCCGAGGACGACAGCGAAGTGAAGTATGCGGACGACATCCGAACCTACCTCACCTCATCCGGAGCCCCGGTCCCCGCCCGCGTCTGGAACGCCGCCGAAGTCATCGGCGCATCGTAACGCCCTGAGCGCGGCGGCGGCATCCCATCGGAGGGGCGACCGCCGCCGAGCTTCGCACGGGCCTCGCGCTACTTGAGCTCCAGCGAAACGGAGTGAACCGTGGGGTAGCAGGCGCCGTTGGGGGAGCGAAGGCTGAGCCGGTACTGGGCGCAGCGGTCTCCCGGGGAGAGTGTGGTCCCGGACTTCCCGGGCCGCCAGGGAGCGTCGGCGAGGCGGTCGGGAGACGGCGCACTCCGAAGTTCCCAGTCCACGGCCGACTTCGGCGGAAGGTAAGCCCCCACGGTGACGCTCGCTCGACGGAGTGGGCGCTCCCAGCGGAAGACCCGCGACTCGAAGTGTTCCCGGTAGGTCCGGTCGAACAGGTTGCCCACGTCGGTCGCGAACATCAGATGCGGTCCATTGGTCGGCAAGAACTGCACGCGGGGCGACTGGAACCGCTTGCCGTCGTTGTAGAACACGCGGGAGCGGGCGCGGTGGTCGCCGTGTCGGGTGTGACAGCTCACGGCGATGTCGATGCGGTCGTCGCCGTTGAAGTCGCCCGCCATCGAGTCGTTCACCGAGTCACAAAAGAGCGTCGTGAAGCGGCGGGTCTGGAAGCCGTCGGGGCCGCCCCAGTAGAGGCGGCAGGCCAGGTCCTCTCGCGTCAGTTCCCCGCTCTGCTGGGGCGAGAACAGGTCGAGGTAGCCGTCTCCATCGTAGTCCGCGATGGTGCGCCCCAAGCAGGCGAAGCCGGGCAGCCACTGCGAGTTCGCCTGCGAGTAGCCGCGCCCGCTCCCCCAGAACAGCGTGCACCCCATATCCTTGAAGCCGGAGACCGGGTCGTTGTAGCTGCCCACCAGCAGATCCAGCTTCCCGTCCCGATTGAAGTCCGCCGCGTCGACGCCCACGGGGCCCGAAACCGGCAGCCGGGTATCGCGGGCGGCATCGAAGCCCTTCGGACTGTTCCAGTAGATCCTCAGGGCGTGGAATTTGCGGGTGGTGGTCGCGATGTCGAGCAGGCCATCGCCATTCAGATCGGCCACGATGTGCTCCTGCCCGTAGCCGTCCTTCTCCAGAGTCACGCGGCGAGAGTCCGGGAAGCGTCCTCGATCGCCGTAGTAGACGAACAGCTCATCCGGCCGGCCCGTCGCCACCGGACCGAACGGCTCCAGGATCAGATCGAGCTCACCGTCCCGATCCAGATCCGCCACGGTGCTGGTGCCCAGGAACGGCTGACGGATGATCGTCCGTCGCTTGAGATCGGGACCCGAGGCGCCGCCGAAGAGGATGTTCGCGCCGAGGGTCTTGTCGGACTGCGCCGACTCCCCCGCATGGCCGGAGTTCAGCAGCAGCAGATCGCTGCGTCCATCCCGATCGAAGTCGGCTGCGCTGGCTTCATACCCGCTGTGAAACGGGATCCAGAGGGCTCGCTGGGGGTCAAAGCCGCGAGGGCCGCCCCAGAACACGGGAACCGGAACCGCCTCTTCCAATCGCCCGCCGATGCTATTGCAGAACACGGCTCTGGCCGGTAGACCGCGTTCGGCGGGCGCCACCACCACATCGGTCGTGCCGGAGGTGCGAAAGCCGGACGGCGCCGGTCGGAAGCCCCGCTTTCCGTCCCCCAGGAAGATCGGGGAAGCGCCGTTGAACGTCTTCGCCCCCTGATGCGATGCCGCCACGAGATCCGGGTGGCCGTCGCCGTTCAGATCCCCGATGGCTGCGGCGACCGGAGCCCGGAGCCGGATCGGGGTGGAGCGGGCGCGGTCGAAGCCCTCGGTCGCGCCCCACAGCACCTGGATCGTGTCGGGGGCCGCCTTCCCGGCGCCGGCCTGCTCGCCGCCCGCCGCGCGATTCTCGGAAAACCAGGTCTGCACTAGATCCACATGGCCATCTCGATCCAGATCGCCTGCGGCCAGGTGCGTGGCGCGCAGGGCCGGAGAGCGCCTCTCCGGGCTCCAGGCGCCGCCGCCCCGCGAGAGGAGCGCGGCAACCTCGGGTTCCGAGCCTCCCACCAGCAGATCGATCTTCCGGTCGCTGTTCAGATCCGCAACCGTGAGGCACGCGGCGCCCGGCAGGCCGAGAGCCACATTCCACGGCGCCACAACAGATCCGCCCGGCGAGAACACGGCCAGCCCGCCCGGCCGCAGCACGGCGAGCGACGCCTTCCCTGAGCCGTCAAAGTCCCCCGCCGCGATCTGCGCCGCGCCCGCGACGCCGAGATCCTCGAACCGGGTGACGTCGAAGCCCGTCGATCCACCCCAGTAGACTCGGATGATGCGCCCCTGCGGCTGGTTCGGCAGCCAGCGCGGGCCGCAGAGCACGGCGAGATCGGGCCAACCGTCCGCGTTGAGATCCGGTATCGCGACTCCCGCCGCCTGGTTCACCGGAAGCGCCGTGGAGATGCGTCGCGAGGACCAGCCTCCGGGGCCACCCCAGGCGATGGTGAGCTGGCGTCGAGGATGATCGACGCCGATGGAGTTCGGGCAGAAGGCGACATCGGTCCAACCGTCCCGGTTCAGGTCCGCAATCGCCGCCTGCTGTGAGCCCTCCACCGGCAGATCGGCGGACCGAGCCACGCCCCGGGCATCCATGTGTCCCACCGTGGCGGAGAGCATCTGGTACGTATCGTGGGTGCAGTTGTAGACCAGATCCAGATAACCGTCGTCATTCAGATCGAAGCGGTTGATCACCCGGAGCGAACCGTCTCGCGCCGCGTAAAGATTCTGCCCGCCGGACCCCGGCGTGCCGGCGCGAAAGTCCTGAAAGGAGTCGTCCCGAAACCGGACCCCTGCCCCCGGCCCGGAACTCGCCGCGGTGACCCCGCATACCACCAGTCCCACGCCCAGCCAGCCTGACTTCCAACCCATCCTCGCGCCTCCCAGCTCCCGGCCCGCACGCCGCCGCGCCGGAACAGCACGGCAATCGGGCACTCCCGAGAGCAGCCCGGGGATTGGATTGACGGCCGAACCACGAATCTCCTGTTCACAAACGATTCGAGTTCAGCGGGCTTTCGGGACGGCCCATCGGGATTCTCCCCGGCCGTAGGAAACACGGGCCCCCTCAGGGAAATTGGACCCGCCGCCGGTTCACCGATCCGGCCGATCATGGAAAGTGCCGATGCCCCAGTCTCGCCGCGAACTGCTGACGACCCTGTTGACCGGAGGCGCCGCCGCCTCGTTCGGAGCCCTTCAGTCCCAGGCCGCCGCCGCCGCGGATTGGCCGAACTGGAGAGGACCCCGCTTCGATGGCGGTTCCTCGGAAACCGGATTGAAGCTGCCCTGGCCCGCCGAAGGGCCCCGAGTCCTCTGGAAGACCGACCTGCCCGGCGGCTACTCCTCCATGGTCGCGGCGAAGGGTCGCCTCTACACTCAGGTGCGCGACGGCGGCGAGGAGGCGATTCTGTGCCACGGCGCGCTCAACGGCGAACTCATCTGGCGCCACGCGTACCCGGTGAACTACGACGGGCATCCCACGCTCGACGCCCGCTTCAAGAGCGGGCCCCGCTCCACCCCCACGGTCTCCGGAAATCGCGTCGTCGCGCTGGGCACCTTCGGGGATCTCACCTGCCTCGACGCAGCCTCCGGCAAGGTGCACTGGAGGAGCAACCTTCTGGAGCTCACCGGTCGAACCTGTCCCGAATTCGGCTATTGCGGTTCCCCGGTCATCGAGAAGGGACGCATTCACCTGCATCCCGGTGGTGGCGTGGGCAAATCGGTGTCCGCCTACAAGCTCTCAGACGGCAAGCATCTCTGGAGCGCCCTCGACGACAAGATCGGCTACTCCACCCCCTTCCTCGCGAAGAACGGCAAGCGGGAGGAGATGGTCCACTTCACCGCGCAGGGATACGTCGCGGTCGAACCCGCCACCGGACGAGAGCTCTGGCGCTACGACTGGAAGACCAACTTCGATCTCAACTGCGCCACGCCGCTGCAGTTCGATGACTATCTGTTCGTCTCGTCCAACTACGGCCGGGGCTGCGCACTGATTCGGATGAAGCCCGACGGCGCTCCGGAAGAGATCTACCGAAGTCAGGAGATGCACAACCACTTCTCGACCTCGGTGTACCATGACAACCACCTCTACGGCTTCAGCGCCGATCGACTGAAGTGTCTGGAAGCCCGGACCGGAACCGTGAAGTGGGAGCAGCGAGGGTTGGGACGGGGCTCCATCGTGCTGGCCGACGGACATCTCTTGATCCTTGGCGAGCGGGGCGACCTCGTGGCGGCGACGGCGACTCCGGGCGCCTATCAGGAGAAGTGTCGATGGAAAGCGCTCACGGGCGCCTGTTGGAGCGTCCCGATTCTGTCGAATAAAGTGCTGTATCTTCGCCACGAGAAGCAGATGCTGGCGGTGGATCTCCGATAACGCCGCCCCAGGGCCCTGGAAGCGCGAAACGCGCGTGCTCCGCGGCCGTTGGAATCCCTGAAAGGACTTGAGTCAATGGCGGATAGCCCCTGGATTGAGATTGCGGAACTGGTAAACCACCAGCTTGCGGCCGGCGACTCCGCCGAAGCGCTTCGAGTCATTGCCGAAGCAGAGAAGCGCATCCCCGCCGAAGTGCCGGAGCCGGGTCTGCACGAGGTGGCCGGGAAGCTGTACTGGAAGCACCGGAATCTGGCAGGCTACGCGCTGCTCTCCCAGGAACGAATTGCGCGTCTGGAAGCCTCGCTGCCGGCTTGCACCGATGAGGAGTGGCGGAAGAAGATCGTGCGGGCGATCGGGGGCACTCACTACAACCTCTCCAGCTTCTGCTGGCCCGGATGGGACGAGCCGGAGATCACCGTCACTGAGGAGCAGGCCCGTCTCGGGGCCGAGTCGGCGGCTCGCTGCGTGGAAATCCGAACCGATCCGAGCTTCGCCGGCTTCCCCTTCGGCTACACCCCGTCGATGGCGTATTGGGCCATGGGCGCTTACCGACTGCTGGAGCGCAACTACCTCGCTGCCCACGCCGACTTCGATCACTGCATCGACCTGGATCGACGCGCGAGTGTCTCGGATCACCTCAGCCGGGGCTACTCGCTTCTCACGCACGTGCTGGAGCGCCCCGGAGATGCCGATGCGGAGAGCGCCTTTCAAGCGCTCCTGGCGGAACTCGATGCCCGCACCGACGATGAGGACGCGCCGTTCATCAAAGGCCAGCTCGTGACGGCTCGGAGCTACTTCGAGCGCACCGCCTGAGCGCGCCGCCTCACATGTCGCCTGAACTCCGGCCCCGTCACGCCGCCGGGCCGGAGTTCAACTGAAATCTCCCAGCCCAAGGGTCAACTGCCGGCGCAAGAAGCCCAGCAGATGGTCCGACCCGGCGCGATCCAGCGTCCCCGCCTGCTTGAAGAGGGGCGTCAGTCCGGCTCCAAGTTGCTTCACCCGCTTTCGAGCGTCCGCGGCGTTCTCAGCGACCACCGCATCTTCTTTCGCCCGTTTTCGCACCGCCGCATCGAGTTCCGCGTGCGCCCGCAGCACCTGACCCGTCGTCGCGGCGCCGGGGCTCTTCACGCGCGTGAGGACCCGGTGCAGCACCTCCTCGGCTTCCGCGCGACTGCCCGCCTCCACGTTCACCCAGATCGTGCCGCCCCCCGAGTTGAAGTACCCCACCTCACAGATACCGGAGATGAACGGCAGCAGGAGCTTTCTCAGGGTCGAAACCCGGGACCGAACCGCCGGCGGCGCGTTCCGAGCCAGTTCGCTGTTCCGCCAGAGCAGCGCCCCACTGTAGAGCTCCATCCCGTCCCACATCGCCGCGGTGGAGTGTCCGTGCTTCTCACCATGGAACTCCATCCACTTCTCGGAGCCCATCTTCAGAATCTCGGGGTACGGCTTGCCCAGCGCCTGCGGGACCTTCACCGGACGCTGCGCGGAAACGGAGCCGCCGGAAACCGCCAGCGTCAGGGCAGTCGCAAGCACCGAGCGTCGGAAGAGGAGACGCCTCATGGGACAAACAGGCGACACGAGGGGCTCTTGGCGTCGAAGATACCGAACTCGGTGTAAATCCGATTGGCGAACACCCGGTGGCCATACTCATTGGGGTGGATGGTGGCGTCGTTGAGCCAGCCGTTGAAGTTCACCTGCTTCCACTGCGTGTAATGGTCGATGAGGGGCACGTGTCGTCGGGCCGCCACATCCCGAATGATCTCCACATAGGCGGGCAAGTCCTGCCGTCCCGTGTCGAGGGCCGTGATCGCGTTCATCGTATGGAGGAGCGGCACACAGCCGGGGAGCATTGAGAGCCGGTCGACGATCTCATCCAGGTTCTTGCGGAACGCCTCGCGTCCGGCTGGCCCGCCGCTGCAGTCATTCATGCCCATCATCACGGAAGCCACGTGCGGCTGAAACCGGGCGACTCGCCAGTCGAAGTCCTTCAGCAAACCCCCCGTGCGGTCGCCGCTGATCCCCGTGTTGATCACGATGTCGCGAGGCCGACCCAGCTCAAACCGGATCCGCTCGGCGAAGAGTTCCGTGTAGGTGCGCCAACCGAACGTGTGCAGCGCGCCATGCGTGATGCTGTCGCCGGTGAAGACCCACGTCAGGGGCTTCGACTGATCCTTCAACAGGGCCTTGATCCGTTCCAAAGGGTTCTCCTCACACTGTTCGGGTCGGGGTGAAAGCACGGGCGATAGACTTCAGCCGAACCGCTTCGCTCGCGTGCTTCCCCGGCAACGGGTGCAGATTGGTCACAACATGATTCGGGCCCTGCTTTTCGATCTCGACGACACCCTGATCAACACGCACGAGTCGCATGGCGCCGCGATGGATGCCGCCGTTCGTGCGGCCGCCGCCGTGCACGAGACCGTGGCAGCGCCGACCCTGGCCGCGGCGTTTCACGAGGCGAGCACCGTCGTCGGGCGACGCCTGGAGCGAGGCGCCCAACCGGTCACGTCACAGCGCGAGTATCGGGCTGCCGTTTTCGCCGAAGCGCTTCGAGAACTCGATCTCCCTCCGGATCTGGCTCCGGACCTCTCTGCGGTCTATCTGGAAGCCCGCCGGGGCACCCACCGCCTCTTCGAGGATGTCGAAGCCGCCCTCACCCGACTCTCCCGCCGCTATCACCTTGTCCTGGTAACGAACGGTCTCTCGGATCTGCAGCGCGAGAAAGTCGAGTCCGTTCAGTTGGGTCGCTGGTTTTCCGATGTGGTGGTGTCCGGCGAACTTCAGGTCTGGAAGCCCGATCCCGGGATTTTCCACTTCGCCCTGTCGCTGGCCGAAGCCGAAGTCTCGGAGGCCGTCATGATCGGCGACTCCCTTCACCACGACATTCGAGGAGCAGAGGGCGTCGGAATGAAGTCGATTTGGATGAGACGATACGAACATCTGGCTCCACAGCCCGAAATCTCGCCGACCGCGGTACTTTCCGACCTGCATGAATTGGGTTTTTGTATCGATACTTGGAATAACGACTGAGGCTCTCTGTATTCCGTCTGATGACGTGACTTCGCCGGAGATCAAACGTCCCAGGGTTCAAGGACATCCAGCGGCCTCGTTGAACAGGAGTGTGCATTGTCATCATTAAGATTCAAGCTGACTGCGGCACTCTTCGGCACGAGCCTCATCGCCGTGCTGGTCGTCGGGTTGTTGGGCCGGTGGCTCGTACTTCGAAATTTTAGCGATACTCTCAAACGGCAGAGCTTCGAGCGTTTCAGCATCAACATGCGCCATTACCTGGAGACCTACGGCTCGTGGGAAAACGCCGAGCGTTCCGAATCATTCCCCGAGTTCGAGCACCGTACCCGACGGTTGGGACCGGGACAGGACGGCGAACCCCCCGGAATGCCGGATGAGTTTGCTCCGGACTCTCCTCCGTCTAGGGCCCCCGGGGCTGGGGACGGGGTGGGGTTGGCGGGTGGACGTCCTCCGTTTCTCTTCCTGCTGCTGGATCCGAACGGTCGGGTGCTGCTTGGCGATTCTTCCTTTCAGCGAGGATCGCTGGCGCCCGCACACTTGATCCGTGCGGCATCGCCGATTGAGGTGAACGGAGAGGTCGCGGTGCTGGCCGTTCCGCTGGCCACACCAAACCTCAGCCGGATCACGCAGACGTACCTGGACTCGGTCCAGCAGGCGCTGCTGTACGGCGCTCTGGCGGCGACGGTACTCACGCTTACCCTCGGCCTGCTGCTCGGGAGCCGTCTGAGCCGAAACCTCCGCACGCTCACCCAGGGGCTCAGAACCGCCGGCGCCGGTGTCCTCGATGTGCAGCTCGAGATTCGCTCGAATGATGAGGTCGGAGAGCTGGCGCGGGCATTCAACCGAATGTCTGTCGAACTGGCGGCCGCTCGTGATTTGCTGGTTCGGTCCCGCGCGCAGGTGGAAGAGCAAGCGGCGCAGCTTCGCGAAATCAGCCTGCGGGATGCCCTTACGGGGCTTGCCAACCGTCGGTTTTTCGACGCGCAGTTTGCCCGCATGTTCGCGCACGCCCGGCGACACCAGGTCCCCCTCAGCCTCGTGATGTGCGATCTGGACCACTTCAAGCGGGTGAACGACACGCTGGGTCACGCTGCCGGCGACGAAGTGCTGCGCCGCGTCTCACAGGTGCTGGCCGCATCCGTGCGGGAGACCGACGTGGCCGCTCGGTGGGGCGGAGAGGAGTTCGCTCTGGCTCTCGATGCGTGCACGGGCGCCGCCGCCGCCCAGTTGTGTGAGCGCATCCGCACCGCGCTCGCCGAACTGGATTGGTCCGATGTAGACCCGTCCATCCATGTCACGATGAGCTTCGGAGTTTGCGGCCACCGCCTGTTGGATTCGACGGTAGAGATGCTGGCCGCGGCAGACCGCGCCCTCTACGATGCGAAGCGGTCCGGGCGAGATCGAGTCTGCCTCGACACGACCCCCTCGCCCAGCCCGCCCACGCCTGCGTGACTCATCGGTTTCTTCCTGGCCGTCACTGAGTCTTTAATCTTCCCAACATTCTTGCCGCAGGTCTGAGGCGCCCCTGGAGGTGAACAACGCGGCGGAGATCTCCCGCCCATGCGTCACCGTTCGCGACGAGCTTTCACACTGATCGAGCTGCTGGTGGTTATTGCTATAATCGCAATCCTCGCCGCAATCCTCTTCCCCGTCTTCGCACAGGCTAGAGAGAAAGCACGACAGATGTCGTGCCTCTCCAATATGCGGCAACTCGGCGTCGGCCTGTCGATGTACATCAGCGACTATGACGACTTCTGCTTCTTCTTCGCGCACGACCGCGACCTGAGCCGCGTGAGTCCCACCCGTCCGCTCGGCGCCACCCGCGAAAACCGATGGTGGAATCAGATCCTGCCCTACACCAAACAGGGGGGCGCCCTCATTGTTTGCCCTTCGGACGCGGGCCGGGTTCCCCACAGTACCGAAAACGGCCAATCCGGACGGCCGCTCGTGCCCCGTTCCTACGTCGCCAACCGAATGGCTGAGGGACTGGGTCTCGCGGCCATCGACCGCCCGGCCGACATCATTCTCATCACCGAAAAGGGCGACCGGTTCGACGACTCCTGGTATGAGCCGCCGAAGAACCTCTATGACAAGCCGGGTTTCGGCGAGCCCGTTCTCGCCATGACGAGGCACTCCGGTGGAGTCAACGCCATCTTTTTCGATGGTCACACGAAGTGGATGGGACGCCATCAACTGCTCGCCAATCCCTGCGGCGAGCCGTGGTCCGGCGTCTCCCTGATGCGGCAGTACCCCATTCCCGGCGCGGCGCCCTGGCACGTCAACTGCCCGAACTGACCGAACCCGAGGGAGCGCAGACGAATGAACGAGCCAACGCCCTCCATTGAGGGATCGGCCCGTTCATTTGATTTTTGCCGGTAGGGGCCGGTCGAGATCACTTGATCCGGGCGAGCGGGTCGGCGGCAAACCGGAAGGCGCGCCCGCCGAGGATCTGATCCGAACTGATCGTCGGACACACGAACTTCTCGATGTGCTCCACAATCAGGTCCGTGCCCCGGAAGTGATTGACGTAGGGCCAGGAGCGCGAGTTGTACATCGTGTCGGTGAGATCTCGAACGAGAACCGCGTTCTTGCCGTATCGAGAGAGGTTTCTCAACCCGAACGGCCGGCCCAGCACGCACATATTGGTGTGTACGCCGAGCACCATCACGTTGGTGGTTCCGCGAGCCGCCAGCAGGTTCCAGATTTCCGAGCCGGAGTCGCTGATGGCGTCCTCTTCTCGGATATCGAGAGCCGCAATCTGGCGCCGCCACGGATTGCCGCCCGGGCAAGTGGGGACGCAGTCACAGCCGCCGTCGGCCTGATCGATGGGGTACGTGCCCTTCTCCTCGGCCGGGATCTGACGGCACCACTCGCCGATCTGGGCCGGCAGATCCGCCGCCTTCGGCGCCTCCTGAGCCCGCCGCCGAGCCGGATGGTCGGCATAGGCTGCCATGCAGGAACTGGGGGAGTGGATGATGAGCAACCCCTTGTCGCGGCACGCCTTCAGGAACGCGTTCATCCGCGGCGCTACCTCAATCACCCGTGACGTGGCGCCCTTGCACCAGTGGGCGTCCCACATATCGCAGACCACCACGGCGGACTGATCGGGACGCCAGGCGGCCGTTTCCGTCCGTACCTCGAAGCGGTCGTCAGGGCGCCGGACACGCTTCCGCAGACGAAGCTCCAACATGCGGCGGCCACTCCCCTCCCCCTCGCGGGGCAGCGCGAGGGCAGCGAGCGCCACCCCCGAAGCAAGCAGGTTTCGACGATTCATCTCTCGATCCCCCACCGCCGCCCTGGAGGCGACGTCAGTCCGGGTCACGCGGCAAACGGGAACTCGCCGCCATCCACGCGAATGATCTGCCCGCTCAGGTAGCCGCCATCCGGGGAGGCGAGGAAGGCGACCAGAGCCGCCACTTCGCCCGGCCGCCCGTAGCGAACCAGCGTGCCCTCATCCACCAGGCGCTCCTCGTCGACACGATGGATCGTCAGGAAGCGCTGGGTCACCGTCCCGCCGGGCGAGACGCAGTTCACCGTGACGTTGTCCGGCCGGAGTTGGAAGGCCAGGCAGCGGGTCCAGTGGTGCACCGCGGCCTTGGCCACGGCGTAGATGGAGCCGCTCTCGCGCCCGTACGTTCCGGCGGTGCTGCCGATATTGATGATCCGTCCGCTCTTCCGCGCGATCATCTCGGGCGCCACGGCACGCGTGCACATAATGCAGGTGAAGAGATTCCGATCCATCACCGCCCGCATATCGTCCACGGGGATGTTCAGGCAGTCGTCCGGATCGGGCCGACCGCCCTTACCGACGCCTGTGCCGCCGGCGCCGATGTCGCCGCCCGCGCAGTTCACCAGGATGTCGATCTGTCCGGCCCGTTCCCGGATCTCGCTCACGATGCGCTCGACCTCGGATTCCACCATCAGGTCGCCGTAGACGGCGATCGCCTGACCCCCGGCCACCCGCGCCACATCCGCGGCGACCTGATCCATCGAATCGCCCTCACCAAAGGTCTTCGGCGAGTCGGGCCGGGTGCCGTGCACCACCACCAGCGCGCCATCGGCACAGAGCTTTTCCGCCAGAACCCGGCCAATTCCACGGGAAGAACCCGTTATCCAGGCAACTTTGCCGTCCAGGGGCCGCTGTTCCGCCATCTTCCACCACTCCTTGAAGTCAAACCCAAGCACTCGAAACCGTGCGCCGAGCGAGGGGCGCAAGGCCCTATCCCCTCAAGCGAGCCCAATCTCCTTCAGGCGTTGGAGCAGATAGTCTCCGGCGGTGATGGATGGGTAACGCTGCTCTCCGCCGCACCGGGCGACACAGCTCGGCAATGGCGCCAGGCTGACCTCGGAGCGGGGGTGCACGAAGAACGGCATGGAGAGCCGGCGGGAACGGGAATTGTCGGGATTGACGACTCGATGCGTCGTGCTTCGAAGCACCCCGTTGGTGAGATTTTGAAGCATATCCCCCGCGTCCACCACGATCTGCCCCTTGAGGGCATGAATCGGTCTCCACGCGCCGCTCCGATCCAGCAACTCCAGGCCTGCGTCGGTCGCCTCGCACAGCAGCGTGATCAGGTTGATGTCTTCATGGGCGGCCGCCCGCACGCTCGCGGGATCGACGCCGTCGGGGATGGGCGGGTAGTGGATGAGTCGAAGAATGGTATTGCCGTCGCGGGCGACCTCTCGAATGCGATCGGGCGGCTCTCCCAGATACGCTCCACACGCTTCCAGGAGGGTCAGGGCGCAGGCGTCGAGGCGGCGGTAGAGCTCCGACAGCACGGGCTGGAAATCGGCGATTTCCTCGGGCCAGATGTTGCGGAAGTAGACCGACTCCAGCGGATGTCCCGACGGCAAATCCCGGCCCACGTGCCAGAACTCCTTGAGATCGGGCGCCGGGTGATCCTTGGCGTGTTCGCGTCCAAAGCTGGTGAAGCCGCGCTGGCCCTTCAGACTCAGATCCTCATAGGCCCGCTTGGTTGCTTCCGGCAGCAAGAAGAAGGCTTCCGCCGCGGCGTAGGCCCGACGAATGAGGTCCGGATCCACGCCGTGATGCTCGAGCGCGAAGAAACCGATCTCGGAAAGCGCCTCGCCGGCTTCCTTTGCGAATCGTTCCGCCGGCGAGCCTCCGCCGAGATAGTCGCGCAGGTCGAGCACCGGGATGGTCTGGGTCATGCTGCAGTCTCCCGCGCGCGGTCGAAGAGGCCCGCAGCGCGACTTTTGCCGGGAGTTCACCGACGGCGGCGCCAAGTCCTGATTGTGGCCGTCCTCATCCGGATACCCGATCGGGGACCGTCCGAACCTGTGCCCCTCAATCCGACTCGCCGGCAATCCGGCGACGGAGCACGCCGAGCGACTCCGCAAGTTCTGCGTCGGTCTCGAGAGCCTTGTCCATCTTCGCGCAGGCGTACAGCACCGTGGAGTGGGTCTTGCCGCCGAACAGGGCGCCGATCTCACTGAGGGAGTGTCGCGTCAAGTCGCGCATCAGATACATCGCCACCTGCCGCGCCAGCGCCGTCTGCCGATCCCGTCGGGGACCCGCCACTTCCTCAACGGGAATCCGAAAGTGTTCGCAGACCGCCCGCTGTATGGCGATGAGGCTGATGTTGGCGATCTCCGCCTCCTGCACGAAGGCGCTCAGGGCCCGCGCAGCGAGCTCGGGGGTCAACTCGCTGCTGGTGAGCGAAGCGAGCGCGAGCAGGCGAATGAGCGCCGCCTCGAGAACGCGCACGTTCTCCTTCACTCCCCGGGCGATCTGGTAGAGCACGGCATCCGGCACCTGGGCGTTCTCAGACTGCGCTCGACGCTGGAGAATCGCCATTCGAGTCTCGAGTTCCGGCTGAAGCATCTCCACCATCAATCCCGACTCGAGCCGGCTGCGGAGCCGGTCTTCCATCAACCGCAGCTCTCTCGGCGGGCGGTCGGAGGCGAGCACAATCTGCCGGTTGGTCAGGTACATCTCGTTGAAGGTGTGGAAGAACTCTTCCCGCGTGCCCGATTTGTCGGCAATGAACTGAACATCGTCCACCAACCAGACATCGACCCCCCGATAGGCCCGCCGAAACTCTTCTTGCCGGTGCTCCCGAATGCTCGATATGAAGTGCGAGGTAAACGTCTCGCCGGAAACGTAGACGATACGAAGCGTCTTGTTCTGCTGCCTCAGCCGATGCCCGATCGCCTGAAGCAGATGCGTCTTCCCCAGTCCCACGCCGCCGTAAATGAACAACGGGTTGTACTCGCGACCCGGCCGCTCGGCCACAGCCGCCGCCGCCGCATGGGCAAAGCGGTTCGAATGCCCGACCACAAAGTTCTCGAACGTGAATTTGTCGTTCAGCGGGATCGGCTTAAAGAGCGCGCTTTCGGGTCCCCGCGACGCTCGGGTGGGTTCGGATCCGTCGGTGGGCGCCGCCGCCTTGATCGACGTCGCCGGCTGCGACGCAGCCCGGTTCTTGACGACGATCAGTTCAAGCTCGACCGGTTCGCCGTGCGCCTCGGTCAGCGCATCGCGGAGCACCTTTCGATACTTTCGATCCACCCAGGCTCGCGCCGTGGCGTTCGGGAGCGCCAGCACCACGGTGCCGGTTTTGACGGCAACGGGCGCGATTTCCGCCAGCCAGCCGTCGAGGGCCTCACGACCGACACGACCTTTCAGGAGGCGAAGCGTCTCATCCCAGAGGGGACGGAGTTCGCCGAGGGGGTCGATATCGAGCTGGAGTTGTTCAGGCATGAGGGGGAAACTGAAATGCTGCGGGCTTGTTTCTTAACACGATCTGATCATTCGCGCGAACCGATTTCTCCCTCCCGAATCGCAATCCGCGTGGGAGTTGCACGGCGTCGGCAATGGATCGCTCTACCAGTAGAAGTGGCGTACCCGAGTGAATTTGGGGAGTTCCTCGGCCGGAAGCACGGTTCCTCCCGCCGATCCCGACGTTTTTCAGCGGGCCCCGGAGCAACGGTGCGCACCTGTGTCGAATTGTCGGTGACACGGCTCCCGGAAGCGGGGTAGGCTTCTGCTAAGTATGCGAGTCACCACTGCGGAACAGATGCGCCGGATTGATCGGGAGACTGCCGGCGCCTACCGACTCCCCACCTTGCTCCTGATGGAGAACGCTGGATCGGCCGTGGCAAATCGCGTTTTGCAACGACTTTCCGCCGTTCCCGGTCGGCCCATGTCGGGCACGGTAGAAGTGCTCTGTGGTCACGGCAACAATGGTGGAGACGGCTTTGTGGCCTGCCGCCATCTCAGCGCTCGAGGGGCGTCGGTGCGCTGTTTTCTGGCAGGGGAACGGTCCCGGGTGACAGGGGATTCACGGGTCAATCTGGACGCTCTGGAGGCGCTCGGAATCGAAGTGCATCCGTTTGATTCCGGATGGCGGCCACCCCCGCAAGGTATGGTGATCGACGCGCTGCTCGGTACCGGATTCAAAGGTGAGCCCCGTGATTCGGCCGCCGACGCCATTCGCGGCATCCTCAGATCGGTAGTGCCGGTCGTCTCGGTCGACCTTCCCTCCGGGCTGGACGCCGACACCGGCCGTCCTTCCTCGCTCTGTGTTCGGGCGACCGAGACGGTGACGCTGGGGCTGCCGAAGCTCGGCATGGTGCAGGAGCCGGGACGTTCCCACCTCGGCGAACTCTGGGTGGCTCCGATCAGTATTCCCCGGGCGCTCCGGGAGGATGCTCGGCTCACAGAGTGGATCACCGCCGCCTCGGCCCGGCCCCTCTGGCCCGCTCCTTCGAGCACCGCTCACAAGGCCACGCACGGCCGGCTCTTCATCCTCGCTGGATCAACCGGACTCACCGGCGCCGCGGCGCTTGCGGCGACGGGAGCTCTCCGCTCGGGTGTCGGGCTCGTTACCGTCGGCTGCCCCGCGGACCTCAACCCGACTCTTGAGATCAAACTCACCGAGGCCATGACGCTGCCGCTGCCGGAAGCTCAAACTGGCACGCTCGGTCGGGCTGCCCTGGAACCGATCCTGGAGGCGCTGGCGAAATCCACCGCCGCGGTGATCGGTCCGGGCCTGGGCCGATGCCCGGAGACCGCCTCGCTGCTGCGCGACCTCTTCTCCCGCCTCCGGATCCCACTCGTGGTGGACGCGGACGGCCTGAATCTCATGGCGCCCGCCCGCGCCGGAGACTTTCCCCCGGGCGCCGTGCTGACGCCCCATCCGGGCGAGATGGCGCGCCTGCTTGGAACAGACGTCGAGGCGGTGCAGTCGAACCGGTTGGATGCCGCCCGAGAAGCGGCCGCGATGTGGGACTGCGTTATCCTGTTGAAGGGTCCCGGCACGGTGGTTGCCGCGCCGGACGGGTCAACCTCTGTGAATTCCAGCGGCAGCCCTGCTCTGGCCACCGGTGGGTCCGGGGACGTCCTGTCGGGAATCATCGGCGCCTGCCTGGCGCGCGGTGACTCACCGTATCGTGCGGCCTGCATCGGAGCCTTTGTCCACGGAGCGGCCGGAGAGGTGGCGGGAGAGCGCCACGGGTCGCCGGGGGCCCTGGCCGGAGACGTGGTCGCATGCATTCCCGAGGCGCTCCGGCGTCTTCGGTGTGGAGAGCTCGCCGAACCCTATGGAGTGGTGTAGCGTCGATTTGAAGGTCGGATGGGTTCAGGACGGACGGGCAGCCGGGATGCGTCTGGGAGACACGTGGATGAGATGGAACGAAATGGCCTGCGCGGCCGTGCTCCTGTTGGCACTGCCCGCAGCCGCCCAGAATTCGGCGACCACCGCGCCGCCTGCGGGTAAACCGGCGACGCCAGCGCCCGCTGCCACCGCAGGTGCTCCCGCAGCCTCTTCGGCTGCGCCCGCGGCGGGGGCGCCGTCCACCACCCCGTCGACCGCGGCTCCTGCAGCGGGGAAGAAGGTCACCATTCGGGTGCCGACTGGAGGCCAGTATCAGGCCTACATTGAGGAGAGCCCGACCACGGCGCCCGTGACGGTCACCGAGACCGCGCCGCTGGATCTGCCGTCCGGTCTCGCCGAGGTCACCCTGGTCGTCATGGATCAGAAGTCCGGCTATGCCGCGAGACGGAAAGTGACCGCTGCCTCAGCCGGGGAGCAGAGTTTCGCATCACCCGACTTCACCCTGATTCAGAAGGTTCAGGTGCGCGTCACCGGCAAGGCATCCAAACCGATTGCCTCGGGAATCGTGGTTCTCACCGACTTCGCCAAAGGCATCCAACGCAAGACCCTTACCGATGCCTCCCTGGGCGTGGCCGAGTTCGACTTCGTCGCCGGAGGCGCGGGGCAACTGGTTGTAACTCCCCAGGGCGGTTCGTCGACGAACAAGTCCGTGACGGTAGGACTCGCGCCAGGGTCTTCGGTGCAGGTCATCGAGGTCGCCCTTCCCGAAGTGACCGCCGTGCTGGATGTTCCCGCGGCCGCCCCGGGTTCGGCGCCCGGGACGGCCCCATCGTCGACCCCGGCTGCCGCGCCGGTGCCGTCCGCCCCCACTCCCACAGCCCCCGCCCCGGCGCCGGCCCAGCGATCGGGAGACTTCGGCAGCACCCTCATCAGCTTCATCGTCCTGGGGGCACTGGTCTACTGCGGGTACAATTACTGCCGCAAAAACAACATCAAGCTGGAGGACGTCCTCAAGAAGCTGGGCGTGCAACCCGAAGCGGTGGTTCAGGGAGGCGGAAGTTTGGCGGGCGCGAATCTCGCGACCGGACCCGTCAGCCCCGGAGTTCCACCTCCGCCGCCCCCGATCGTGGCGGATCCCAACCAGTGCCCGTACTGTGGACAGATGAAGGATGCTTCCGGCGGATGCGCCTGCTCGGCGCTCCCGGGCCGGGGTCCGGCCCCCACCGCAGGTTCGGCGACCGGCTCCGGCCCTCGCCTGGTAGGGATGGCGGGCGTTTATCTGGGCCAGGTGTTTCCGATCAACGGCGCCGTGGTGATGGGACGAGATCCCGCCAATCCGGTGGCGCTGGATCGTGACGGCACCACCTCGCGACGTCACGCGCAGATCACGGCCATGGGCGGGAGCTACCAACTGCAGGATCTCAACTCCGCCAACGGGACCTTCGTGAACGGCGCCCGGGTGACCGAAGTGTCACTGAGTCCGGGAGATGAAATCACCGTCGGCGGAACCCGCTTCCGCTTCGAGGCCTAGTTCATGTCGCCCCTCCGTGTTCTGCGTGGCTTCTCGTTCGGCGCTCTCGGCGGCTTTCTCGGCTGGCTCCTGGTGGAATTCGGTTTTCGGCTCTATGAGCAGGATGCCATCGGTCCCCGCTTGGTGGGACCGACGAGTTCCGGAACCCTGGGGGGCGTGCTTGGCCTCACCATCGGGGTCTTCTTGGGGGTTTCGGAGGGCATCGGAGAGGGCACCACGGTTCGGTTCAAGCGGGCCGTGGGATGGTTCACCCTGCTCGGAATGGTGGGAGGCTTCGTCGGCCTCTACTTCGGTCAGATTCTGTTCACAACGCTCGGCGGTCGGATAGAGGCGCCCGACACCGTGGCGGACTTCTTCCATCAGATTGTGACTCGAGCCCTGGCGTGGATGATGATCGGCCTGTTCCTGGGCGGCGTTTTCGGTGTGCCGAACATGTCGTCACAGCGAATCCGAAACGGCGCGGTGGGAGGAGCCCTGGGCGGCTTTCTGGGAGGATTTGTCTTCCAGGCGCTCGGATCCAGTGGGCTGTTGCAAGGGATGCAGCTCCGACTGATCGGCTTCACCTTGATCGGAGCCGCCATCGGCTTCTTCATCAACCTGATGGCCGAGGCGCTGAAGCGAGTGTGGGTGCGGGTGCTCGTGGGGCGAAACGAGGGCCGGGAGCACATCATCGATACGCCGATCGCGGTCATCGGGCGTGATGAATTGGTGGAGGTGCCGGTGTTTCTGGATCCGTCGGTGCCGAAGCGAATGGCCACGCTCAGGTCCACGGGCGGCCGATATGCCATCCAGTCCGAAACCAACGCCATGCCGCTCTACGTCAACGGGCAGCCGGCGCAGCCCGGTCAGGTGCTGCGAGACGGCGATGCCATCCAGTTCGGAAAGGTGACGCTCGCCTACTATGAAAAGGCATCCGTCACCGGCGGCGTCCGACCCGTCGACGCCGTCTCGCTGAACACCGACGGACCTTCGTCGTACCAGACGGCTCCGACCGGACCGGCCCCGACCCCGGGCGGGCTCCCGGGCTACTGCAGCTACTGCGGACAGCCCCAGGACCCGCTCACCGGAGCGTGCCTCTGCACCGTGCCGGATGGAGGCGCGACGCCGGGCGGATACGGCGCCGCCGCGCCCCAGCCCGGAGGGTATGCACAGTCCCCCTATAGGGCGGAACCGGCTTGGGCCGCGCCGACTGCGGCGTACGACCCCGGCGCGGCGCAGAATCCCGCGTACGCCCCCACGATGATGTCCGCTCCTCCCCCAGCGCCCGCCGGTTTCGGAGCGCCCGGGGCTCCAGGCGCTCGACTCACGGTCATCGGCGGGCCGCACGCCGGACAGGTGTTCCCGATCTCGGGCGGAGAGAGCGGCATCGGTCGCGAGCCGACCCAGGCGATCGGGATCCCCGGCGACCCAAAAGCGTCGCGCCGGCACGCCCGCATCATCGGCGCGCCGAACGGCTATTTCCTGGAGGACCAGAACAGCTCCAACGGGACCTTCGTGAACGGGATGCGCATCCAGCAGCACTTCCTCGTCCCCGGCGATGTGGTGATCGTCGGCTCCAGCGAGTTCCGTTTCGAGGTGTGAACCGGACCGGGTGAAGCCCCCTAGGGGCGCCCGGTCCCATCCTCCGCGTCAAGCCGTCTCGATCCCCGGGAGCCGGCGCGGCTCCGGTTGGCGGTAGGCGAACTGGGCGAGCACGGCCTCATCCAGATCCACGCCGAGGCCCGGCTCATCTGGAATCCGGGCGTAGCCGCCTTCGACCACGATGGGGTTCTTAGAGATGGCGTGACTCACGTCTTCGAAGTTGACGAAGTACTCCGTGATCAGGAAGTTCGGCATACCGATCGCCGCATGCAGCGTGGCCGCCAGGCCGACGGAGCCGCTGTTGTAGTTGTGTGGGGCAACGGCGACCAGATACGGCTCCGCCATCGCCGCAATCTCCCGCAGCTCCAGAATGCCGCCCACGGCGCACACGTCCGGGTTCAGAATGTCGGCGGCCTGCTTCTCGAAGACCTGTCGGAACTCGATCTTGGTGTACAGTTCCTCGCCGGTAACCACCGGCGTCATCACTGCCCGGCGCACCTCGGCAAGGGCATCGATGTTTCGGCTGGAGACCGGCTCCTCGTACCAGTAGGGCTGGTACTCTTCCATCATGTGCGCCACCCGGATGGCGCGGACGGGAGCGAGACGACGGTGCACCTCCACCAGGATCTCCACGTCGGGCCCAACCGCCTCCCGCACCAGGCGTACGTTCTCGACGGCCTCGCGCTCCTGATCCCGTGAGATGTGCTCGCGCCACGGACCGGGAAACGGATCGAACTTGAGGGCGCTGAAGCCGCGCTCGTGCACCACCCGACGCGCGCACTCCGCCACTTCGGCGCCCGTTCCATGCGCCCAACCGTTCGCATACATGCGAAGTCGGTCACGGCAGGGCCCGCCCAACAGGTAGCAGACCGGCGCCTGCAGCGTCTTGCCGACGATGTCCCAGTGCGCCTGCTCCAGCCCGCTGATCGCGGAGTACAGATCCATCGAGCCGCGCTTGGAAGCGAAGTCCGTGTAGGCCTGGAACGTGAACTGCTTGATCTCAAACGGACTCCGGCCGATCAGGTAGCGCCCCAACTCCTGGATGTGGCACTCGATGCTGCGATCCCGGTCCGCCTGCGTGTAGCACTCTCCCCAACCATGGATTCCGGCGTCCGTCTCCAGCTTCACAAAGAGCCAGTTCTTCGCCCCGACTCCCGGATGAACCAGGTACGTTTTGACTTCAGTGATTTCCATGGCGCCCTTCCGGAGCGACGTGATCCCGCCGCCCATGCCGAACGATTCGCCCCATGCTCGCCGGCATCCTGCGGAGCGCCCTTCAGACCGGCCGCACCACGTTCACGGGAGAACCCGCCCGCCACGCGAGGATGTGGTCGACGGGCTGTGAAAGCATCCGGGCGCGCGCCTCGCGAGTCATCCATCCGGCATGAGGAATCAGGAGCGTGTGGAGCGAGCCGCGAAGCGGATGTCGGTGGGGCAGCGGCTCCTCGGAGTAACAGTCCAGCGCCGCGCCCCCCAACCGCCCCTCGTTGAGCATTTCGACCAGGGCATACTCGTCGACGAGCGCCCCTCGGGCGGTGTTCACGAGGAGCGCGTGGGGCCGGAGCAGCGCGAGTTCTTTTGCTCCGAGAATCCCACGGCTCTGGTCGGTGAGCCGCAGGTGCAGCGAAACGACGTCCGACTGCGCCAGCAGAGCCTCGAGCTCCATCAGCTCGACGCCCAGTTCGGCGGCGCGGGCCTCGTCGTTGGACCAGCTCCAGGCAATGACTCGCATCCCGAAGGCTCGACCCATCCCGGCCACTCGCCGGCCAATCCGGCCGAGGCCGACCAGCCCGAGCGTCTTGCCCCGCAGCTCCATGCCGTAGTGGTGCCACCACTCCCCGGAGCGCATAGCCTCCTCCATCGTGCGAAGATCTCGAGCGAGTCCGAGCAGGAGAGCCCACGTGTGCTCCGCGACGGAGTCGCTGTTGGCATCCGGGGTGTTGCAGACCACCACACCCCGGCGCTCGGCAGCGGCCAGATCGACGTTGTCGGTCCCCGTACCCGAGATCGAGATGATTCGCAGCTCCGGACATTCAGCGAGCACTTCATCGGTGAACCGCGTGAATGAACGCATGTTCACGACCGCCTCGGCGCCCTGAAGTCGGCCCACCAACTCGGCATCGTCCGCGGCGCGAGTGGTGTAGCACACCGCCTCGCCCAACTCGCGAAGCCGCTCCATCTCACCTGAGTCCCGAAAGAGCGCCGGGAAATCGTCGGGAATGACGGTCTTCATCGAACAGGTCCCCCCAGATCCGAAACCGGTGCGAGCCCTTCCGGGCCCAGGGGGACCGGCGGTCTCACGCGGCTCGAGTGTGTTCGCGCTGGCATTCCGGGCAGAGCGCCCGACCAAACGCGCGCCGGCTAAGTTCGTACTGCCCCTTGGTCACGCCCTTCCCACACTCGGCGCGACTGCAGCTAAGATTCCTCGAAGGTTCCTCGGCCCCCGTCCGACCCTTCGAGCCGACCGCCCACGTCCCCGCCGCGCCACCGCGAGACTTCCGAGGAGCGCCGTTCGCGCCATGCTCCTCGGGCGAGTCGGCGACGCCCATTGCGGGAGCCGGCTCAGTCTCCATTCGGGGGCTGGACGCAGTATGCTGGGGCGAGCCGATCAACGCCGAAAGCGGAATGGGGCGCGAAGCCTCAGCGCCGCAGCACTGCAGGGCCCGGTCCAGATCCTCCGCGGGAATGCACGGGCGATCGGTCCACTGACGCTTCTGCGAGTCGTAGGACGCCCAGAAGCGGGGGATGTAGTAGAGGTAGCGGCCGATGCCGAAGTGGACGGCGCACCGCTTGAGAGCGTCGCTCACGGCGGACTTCAGGGTTTCGTCCTCGGTCGAGGCTTCTCCCGCGTCGCACTTGGTCACTCCAAGCACGGTGAGTCTCCCCTTCACGCGCCGACCGTCGTCGGAGAGCACGTCGAAGTCGAAGCTCCAGCCGGCCGGACCGACCACGCTGTCGAGGCGGCGCATCACGTCGCGCGCTTCGATGTACGGCAGCGCCAGAGCGCGATTGCCGGAAACGGCCCGTGGAAGGAACTCCACCTCCCCATCCGGAAAAGCGCCCGAAAGCGCCTGTGCGATCTCCCGCGTGAACTCCACGACCATCTCTCTACTCCCCTTGTGTCCCGGATCGGCTTTTCGTAACCCAGTTCGGTGTGTCACGGAGAGTATAGCAAACTGATGTTTGCTTGTGTCATGGAGAGGCAAGATTCTTTTTTATCCGGCGTCGGGCGCCGGGCCGCGAGGGATGGCGCCGGGCCGGCCCCGATGCGTATCCCGCGCGGCAGATCAGCGCCAATGGCGGGTCAGCTCTTTCCCTTCACTTTCACGTTCACGAGCGGCTTCTTGGGATCGTCGCTGGTGATGGGAAGGGTTCCGGTGAGGGTCATGCCCGGCTGCGGCGGCTGAAACTCCAGTACGACCTCCCGCATCTGCCCGCGATCGAGAGTGAACTCACCCCCACCGCTCACCACCACAAAGCCAACGGGAGGCGCTCCGACAGAACCCTTCAGGACCCCACCGCCGCCGTTCTTGATTCGAATGGTCTTTCGGGTCGGCGCGGTATCACTCGGTCGACGCACCAGGTTAACGGCCGCCGGCGTCACCTGGATCCGCCCCGCCGCCGGGGTGGTGAAGGTCACCTCGTTTGAGGGCGGGCTCGCGCCGCCGGGGAGCAGCGCCACGACGCGGACGGTGTAGGCCGTCTTCTCTTTCAGGCGGGCAAGGGTTACGGTGGTCACTCCGGCAGCGACCGTGCCAGCCGACTTGAACGCCGCTCTTCCCTGCTTCACCTCGATCCGAAAGCCGGTTTCGTTCGCGCTGTTGTCGGTCCAATCGAGACGTGCGCCTCCCGGAGTCACCTGGGTGGCGGCCAGACCCGACGGAGCGCCGGTGGGGACGGCGTCGACGCGGATCACGGAGCCGGCCTGATAGCTCAGCAGATAGAGAGCGCCTTCGGGTCCCACCGTAATGTCCACGATGCTGTTGAAGCCCGTGCCGAAGAGGGTGCTGGTCGCGCCGTCGGGCGACAGGTATCGAATCCAGCCGTTGCAGAGGTCCGCATAAAAATAGGTGTGCTGGAACTGGGGCGGGAACTGCACGGTGGCCGGGTTGTAAAACTCGCCGCCCGTGATGGCACAACCGCGGGTGTCGCCCGAACCGTGGCCGTAGGAGTGGACCGGCGCCCGATAGCGTGGGTCGCTCGTCGGCCCCTCAGTCACGGGCCATCCGTAGTTGGCGCCGGGAATCCCCTCGTTCACCTCTTCGAAACTGCTCTGCCCCACGTCGTTGATCGCCATCAGCCCCGTTCCCCGCTCGAACGTGAAGCTGAAGGGGTTTCGAAGGCCCAGCGCCCAGATGGAACGGTTGTCGCCGGTCGCGACACCGAAGAAGGGATTGTCCTTCGGGATAGAGCCGTCGGTGTCGATGCGGAGCACCTTACCCAGGCGATTGCCGAGGTTTTGAGCATTCGCGGGGACGGCGTTCTCGCCGGTCGCAATGTAGAGCTTGCCATCCGGTCCGAACTGGATGTCGCCGCCGTTGTGGTTGGAGGCGCCCAGGGGTTCCAGGTCGAGGAGCGCCTGCTCCGTGCCCGGCGCTGCGGTATCCCCGGAGGCGGTGAAGCGGCTGACCCGGTTGTGGATGGTGGGAGTCCTGGCCGTGTAGTAGAGGTAAACGAACGAATTCGTTTCGAAGTTCGGATCGAGTGCGATTCCCAGCAGCCCGCGCTCCCCGGTGTCGTTCACGTCCAGTGAGAGAAATGGGTTCGGCAGCACCACGCCGTTCTTGATGATCCGAACCACTCCGCCCTGCTCACAGACGAACAGGCGACCGTCCGGCGCAAACGCCATCCGAGTCGGGGCGATCAGACCCGAGGCATGCGTGCTTCGATTGAAGCCGGCGGGGACCGTCTGCGCGGCGACGGTCCGGGGCGCCCCTGTCAGGAGACACGCCGCGAACGCGGCGGCGAGAGCGCGAATTGCCGACCACGAGCGGCCGGGGCGCACAGGGTGCGGGTAAGAGGACATTCGGGGATGTGTTCCGTGTGGGTAAAGCGGGAGCTGAAACAGTCGGGACTGTTGAAGACGCGAGCCCGCCGCCCGCATGACGCGGGGACCGAGTCGGACTCAGTTACGGTTTACCCCCCCGGCCCGCTGGACGCTAGTGGTCTGTCAGGGCGGAGTTGATTCTTCACCGGAGCCTCGGACGAAGATGTGATTCACTTGGTGTGGAGGTAATCCCTGTGCCCAAGAAATACCGCGTGACGCTCACACCAGACGAACGCGAGCAGTTGTCCGC
>SXGS01074668.1_pt1 | contig 35088 bp, 24 predicted proteins | sample 3174681 | NCBI WGS metagenome assembly SXGS01 (sample SAMN11356861, study PRJNA531348) | freshwater metagenome | isolation source: freshwater sample F1-80 | place: China: Fuxian Lake, Yuxi | collected 2017-12-25
AGATATGACTTGACAACGACATGTGCGGCGATAACCTCTACAGTCACAGGGGGTTTGTCCGTCGGTGAGCTGTGTGCTCCGACCCGCGCACCACTGTCATCGTTCAATCCCTGCGAGGTCCCGAGCATATGACTTCGCTGCCACACCATCGTATTGCCGAAGTATGGTGAGCTTCTGGGCTTCGATGCTTCCCTCAGCGTGAATTGCAAGCACTTCCTGATAACCACCGAAGTCACTTGCCGTAAGATCTGATGCAAGGTTGAGTGCCTTGAGCCGGTGCACCGCGTCAGTCCCAACCTTCCCTACCATCGCTCGCCGAACCCAGTCGCCGAGCTCGGGATGGTCAAGGTCAGCCCCAGCCGGAGCGGTCACCAAGGTTCCGCCGGCAATGTCCTGTACCCGTGCCACCGCCACGTGATAGTTGGTCGCGAAGTGCATCTTTGCGATGTTGACGGTCAACGGGTCCGGAACTGCCGTTCCGTTTGGGTGGAACCTGCAGCGTGAAGCGGAAGCCTGGACCAGGGCCCGCAACGTCTCTGCGTACCCAATCAGCCACGAGAGTTTGTCACGGACATGCCCTGCGCGTTCGACCCCGTTCAAGTCTGCGAGAAGCATTGCCGCTCCGACAAGGGCATCCACAAGAGGCAGCTTGTAACTGATCGCGGTAAAGCGGTGAAACTCGACGAAGGCAAGCGCAAGTGGCCCGGCCCACTGCCATTCGCCATTCATGAATACCCGGTCCCACGGAACGAAGACGTCATCGAAGATCGTCAACGTCTCCATCATTTTGTGCTTGCTGCTTATCGGGTGATCAAAGTCGTCGCGCTCCGATCCACCGTGAGGGCTCGCAATCAACGTGACACCGGGTGTGTTCACTGGCACCGCAAAAGAGACCGCGTAGTCCGTGTCTGCTTCGGCCATTGCGCGGGTGGGTAGCACGATGACTTCATTTACGTTGGTCGTGCATGACGTGTGGGTCTTCATACCCCTCACGATGATGCCGTCGTCACGGCGGGCAACAATCCGAACATATGCGTCTGGATTTCCGCGCGCTGCAAGTTCGCTCGGGCCCAGCGAACGATCGCCCTTCACGTCAGTCTGAGCGACAGCCAATGCCAGATCCTGACTTGCACAGTGCTCGTGGAATGCTCGGACGCGTTGCGAATAGTCGGTGCCAAGACGTGCATCCATTTCACTCGAGACATTGCCGAGTGCGAACAACGCATCTGTGCCGATCTCCTTGATCAGAACAACAAGGGTGGCGCCAAGTCTCGTCGCAGCCTCGATGAGTTGACTGCGTTTCAACAGATCGTCGCCACACGTCGGGGTGGAAAAGTATCGACTGCGCCGAGTGCCGTTGTTCTCAACAACCGCCAGTTCGGAATGTTTGGGATCCTCAGCCATCAGGAAGTCAATATAGGCGTGACGGATCGCCCTACCGATCACCGGATGGGTTGTCACATCTGGAACGACATTTCCCCGGTAAAAGACGCGACGTCCGTCCCGTAGGCTCGCAGCATATTGTTCTGGCGTTCGGAGTGTCATGGGTAGAGGGTACCGTGATTTTGGCTTAGACCACGCTTCGTCCAGCGTCGATGCACGTCAACTTGCTATCGCCTGCCTGATTGCCCGGAGCAGGTCGTTCACGTCCGGCACAAACGCGTCTCGCAGCGGCTTCGCCATCGGCAATGGGTGGTGCGGCGCCCCAACTCGAACCGGAGGTGCCTCAAGGTCAAAGAAGCACGCTTCGGTCACTGCAGCCGTAACTTCCGCGCCAATCCCTCCGACTTTCCATGCCTCGTGGGCGACGACGATCCGAGACGTCCGTCGGACCGATGACGCGATGGTGTCAATGTCTAGTGGCGCCAGTGAAACGAGGTCGACGACTTCGACTTCGATGCCTTCCACCGAAAGTGTCTCGGCAGCCTCTAACGCCTTGTGCACCATCCAACCCGTTGCGACCACGGTTACGTGCCGACCAACTCGGCGGATTGCCGCCTTCCCGATGGTTGCGGCGGTCGGGAAATCGTCAACTTCCTCGCGAACACCATGGTAAAGCCACATGTGTTCAAAAAAAATGACTGGGTTCGGATCACGGATTGCTGCAATCATCAAATTTCTTGCGTCAGTCGGGGTCGACGGCATGACGACCTTCAACCCTGGAACGTGTGCGAACCAGGATTCATAGCATTGAGGGTGCCCCCTGTAGGGGCCATCGCCGATCCGCGTGCGGACGACAATCGAGACGTCGATGGCACCAGCGGTCATGTAATGAAGGTTTGCCGCTTGAAGCACGATCTGGCTCATGCAGGTTGGCAGGAACTCGCCGAAGCTTATTTCGACGATCGGGCGCTTGCCAACCATTGCTGAACCGATCGCTGCACCCACCATTGCAGATTCGGAGATCGGTGTCTCGCGGATGCGACGGGGTCCGAATTCTTCAATCAGTCCCCGGCTTCCACCCATGACGCCTCCCATCTTTCCGATGTCCTGCCCCATGAGGAAGACCCGCTCATCGATGCGCAGCTCGTGACGCATGCCCTCGACAAGTGCTTCGGCGTAACTCAGTCGCGCCACGAGCCGCTCCCCTCGCCGAGAACTGCGGGTATTCCAACTGACACGTCGGCGAACACCTCGTTAGCACCGATGTCCTCAACGCGTGCATCGGGACATGCCTTTGCAATGGCTACCGCACCGTCGACTGCCTCACGAACCTCGTCCCACATCGCATCGACATCATGCTGGGTGAGGTCGCCGGCCGAAACCAATTCGAAAATAGCTCTTGGTATCGGGTCCTTGTCGCGCCAGGCATTCTGGACTTCGGGAAGCCGATAGCCACCCGGGTCTGAAGCCCAGTGCCCGCCAAGCCGATAGGAGCGGGCTTCGATCAGGGTTGGCCCGTCGCCGTTGCGTGCACGCGCCACCGCATCGCGAACCGCGGAATGGACGGCAAAGACGTCGTTGCCGTCGACGGTTAACCCCGGCATGCCGTACCCGCTCGCTCGGATCGAGATTTGCTCGATCGGCAGGACCTCAGATGCGTGCAGCGAAATGCTGTACTGATTGTGCTGGCAGACGTAGACAATCGGGAGTTTCCAGACACTGGCGAGGTTGAGAGCTTCGTGAAAGTCCCCCCGGTTCGTGGTGCCATCGCCAAACGAACACACCGTTACTCGGTCTGATCCCTCGTATGCAAACCCCAATGCGGTCCCGGTCGCAACCCCGATGGTCGTTCCAAGATCACCCGCAACCCACGGAATAATGCCCATCGCCGCAGGACCGGTGAACCCAAGTGCCCTACCGCGTGCGTATCCATTTGCCTTGCCCAGTGCCTGCCCAACCAAACGGCTCAGGTCTGCACCGCGAAGGGTGTACGCCAGGAATGGTCCCCGATAGTGTGGGGCCATCGTATCGTCGTCACGAAGACCGAAGAATGCGCCTGCGATTACGCCCTCCTCACCCTCGGCTGGAAACCAGCGCGGATTTAGTTCACAACAGGCCCTTTCAAGCGTCCTTGAAAGCATCATTGCCTTCAGGAGGCCGATGCGAACAGTTGGATCAAGGTCGACACCCTCTCCAGTTCCTAGACCATTGGGCCGGGACATGTCTTGGTGATCTCCTTGGGGCGTAGTCCGAGAAACTGATCCCATTTGTTCCGGATGGTAGCCGGGTCGTTTCGGAACGTCCAACTGAGTTGTGCCACCAACTGCGCGGTCAGCAATATTCCGTGTTGGCGCGAACTCGATAGTCGCACCTAGGTCGCAGCTTCCATCAAATCGTCGATCGGTGGGCATGAACTGGCGAACAGCCCAACGCGAAAAAGGTGATCGTGTCGTCGCGCCTGCCAACGAGCAGACGCCGGGTTTACCAGCCGTTAGCGGCCACGATTGCGCTGCCTGAATTCGACAACCGCACCGGCTGACCGGCCAGACCCGGCTTTCCCGGAGTGAACTCCAAGCGTCCACCTTCGAAGTATTGGACCGTAATTCCGGCCTCGATCATGTCGTCTGATATTGGGCGACCGAGAACCGTGCGGACGCCGGCGAGTGCGTCGTAGACCTTCAGAAATGCGCCCCCCATCGAATGGCCGCTCTCGGCTATCAGCTTCCGACCGGCCACCGAAGCCACGCTGTTAGCCGCTTTGAACTCATCGCGATCATTCAGACCGGAAATCAAGGCCAATGATGGCCCAATCTTTCTTGGAACGATCACCTTTCCGGTTGGGCCATCCAATTCCTCGATCACACATCGCTCAAAATATTGAACGCGCTTGCCCTGCTCCATGAACGCGTCAGTCCGGGGGTTTCCAGTCGTCTCAAGCCCACCTACTGAGGCAACAAAGGCTGCAAACGACCCACTGACAGTGTGGCCGGTTTCCAGAACGTAAAACCACGGCTCGTCACTCTTCGGTGGCACGACCTGGTCATTCCGTGACGTAGGAAGGTTTGGTGGCGAGGGGTAGTAGCGCCAGACGTCCGGGGGACCCCCGCTGAGAAACCATCGGCCAAGAAGGCCGCTCAACCGAGTGCTTGCCTCAGTGGACGCGAGTGCTCGCAAGACCGGCTGCTCCATTCGGGTTCCTATCGCAGGGTCGCTTACCGACAAGCTGGCGAGTAGCGACAGGACTTCGGTGGTCTGGTCTCCGGGTGCCAGTCTCTCCATTTCCGCGATCAACGGGACGGACGCACGGACGATTTCGTCGAGAAGTGCGCTCGGTCGTCTGTCACGATCAGTTCCGTTTTCGAATGACACACCGGCTTGCCTGCGCCACAGCACTTCCATCGAGAGTTGGGCGACGAGCTCCGCGTCCAGGCGGTTCAGCTTTCCGAGCGCCTCAAAGTCCTTGTTAGGGACCGTGACTGCAAGACCCTTGCGTGCCACGGAAAATACAGACGGAATCAGCCCGACGGGTCGGGTCGCGGGCCTCGCCGGCTCATTTACCTGCAGGGCGCGACGCAAGACTTCATAGGAACCGTCGATCAGCCAATGCCAAACGCCCTGCCGAGTTCCCTCGGCAAACATTCGATGCAAAGCGGGTGTCACCGCAAAGGCATTCGTCGTCACGACGGTCTGCGTTGATGGACTACTTGGTTGAAAAGCGATACCCAGCCGTCCTGAAGAAATTGCCGACTTGTCAAGGACCGAGTTGAGGATTGTCGACGCGTCATTGGCGTAGTCCTCATCGCGCCATAACCGTGACGCCATCAGAAGCGCCCCAGCGATTCTCTGATCTGCCCCAACATCACTCCCCCAGTTCGCCACGGCACCGCCACTCCACGACATCGCGAACAGACCATCACGTGGTCGGGTTGATGCACCGGGGTTCGTCCGCCAAAGTGCCTTGCGCGTCCAGCCCCAAACCTTGTCAAAGGCCTCCCGATCTTGAAACCACACCGCTTGGGACATGGTTGCTGCCTGCAGTGACGACGACGCGTCTTGTCCATTCGGGCCAGACTTCACTCGCCCATCGGGGGTGACGAAATCTATCCAGAATTGTTCCCAAGAGTTCACCAAGGATTGGTCAGGTTGAGCGAGTAATGCTGGAGTTGACGGGGCCACTGGCGGTAGACCATTTGGCTGTCGTGCCTGTGCCGAAGCAAAGCCAAAGTCCAGTAGGTCACGAAGTTCACGAGTATCGTCTGGTGAACCCAGCAGCGCCACCGAAATCTGGATGCCGCCACGCTCGGCAACTACAACCCGGCACTGTCCCGCGCGTTCAGTCCATCCAGTCTTTCCGGCAAGAACTCCCGGATACCACCACAGTGCGCCTAGGGTGTTCCTCAAGAGCCTTGCTGGCCTCCCATTGCTGCCCGGAACTTCATGGATGGTGGTTCCAGCGATTTGCCGAATTACTGGGTTTTCACCAATTGCGGAGCCAAGAAGTGCCATGTCTCGCGCCGAACTGAAGTGGTCGGGACGATAGAAGCGTTCGTGATCGAGCCCGTGGGGGTTGGCAAACTGGCTGTTCCACATGCCTAGTTCATGTGCTCTGCGGTTCATTGCGTCGGCGAAGGCGGGGACTGAACCGCTGAGGGCTTCGGCAATCGCAACCGCAGCGTCGTTTCCCGACGTCAGCATCAGCCCGTACATCAGATCACGAAGCGTTAGACGTTCGCCCGCAACCGCACCCATGGTTGTCTCGCCAACGCTGGCGGCGTTCTGGCTCACCGTGAAAATCGTGTCGAGCCGGCCGCTTTCCGCGGCGATGAGGCCGGTCATGAGTTTTGTTGTTGACGCGACAGCGCGTCGCGTATCCGGGAATTTGGCGAACAGGACCTCGCCAGTCCGCCGGTTCATGACGACCGCACTGTCGGCAAGGATCGCCGGCGAAAGTGGTGCCGAGTTCGGTACGACGCTGGAAGCCTGAGTGAAGGGTTCGCTGATCTGCGTCCGTGAGTAGGCACTTTCTGCTGTGTGAGCGACCGAGCCGGCGCTACAGATAAACGCGACAAGAGCGATCATGCCGAGCAGTTGCTGCCATCCTCGCGAGCGTTTGGCGGTCTCCGTGGACGACAAACGGATCAGCGCGGTTGGGATTGGAAATGGACTTGTCGGAACATGTTCACTGGTGCGCCGGGGACATGCTGACCTCATGTGCACAATACCTCCCGCCAATACTCTGGCCGGCAAGGCTTGAACCGGGCTGATACCGCGTCCCCTGGGCGAACAGACCTACACGTGACGGGACGCGGATCTGGACAATCGTTCGTGGACAGGCTGAGTATCACCCTCTGGTATCGATGGTTGGCCGGGGCCACTTAAGGGAACGGCCAACTGTGGTCCACGGGGACGTAGCCCTACATCATCCGAGACCCGTGTTGATCAGAAATCAACGTCGGATGCGTTTCAGTCTCGGCAGCGCAGACCCGCGCCAAGACAGGCTTTCGCCGATCAGTTGACAATGAGCCCTCGAGCCAGGTCGCCGGCAGCTAAGTCCCTGTAGGCCTGGTCGGCTTGGTCGAGCGTGTAGCGTCGGTTGATCAGGCCGTCGATATCGAGTTTTCCGGACCGATAGAGCTCGACCATCCGCGGAAAGTCAACACGGGTCCGCGCAGATCCGTAGAAGCTTCCACGCAGGATCCGCTCGCTTCCGGCAATCGACCGGCTAGGAATTTGCATCACTTCTCCAGACCCGGGCATGCCTATCGCCACGCATGTTGCACCATTTGCAAGTGAAGCCCACGCTTGTTCCAGGGCACGCGTGTTCCCGGTCGCCACGAATGCGTAATCGACGCCACGCCCAGTGAGATCACGCACCGCGGCGATCGGATCGGTCGAACCGGCATTCAGGGTGTGGGTCGCGCCAAACTTCCGAGCAAATTCCAGCTTGTTCTCAAGGAGGTCAATGGCGATGATCATCCCGGCCGACGCGAGGGCTGCACCCTGAACGACATTCAGGCCGATCCCACCCGCGCCCCAGATTGCGACGGTTGCGCCGGCTGGCACTTGTGCAGTGTTCAGGACCGCTCCGACACCCGTCATGACCGAACATCCTATGAGCGCGACAGTTGTGAGCGGGACATCAGCCCGAATCTTGATCGCACTGGACGACGGGATGGTCGTATATTCGCTATGGCTGGCGACCGTTCCAAACCTGTGCATCGGTTGCCCGCGCCATTGCATGCCAGTCCGGCCGCTAGGTAGGCGACCCGGCTGCTTGGAGCGGTTTTCGCAGTGGACCGGTCGGCCGATCACGCAGTAATGACACTGCCCGCAGGACGGCGCCCACGAGAGAATGACGTGATCACCCTCCTTCAGTCCCGAGACACTCCGGCCGACGGCAGACACGATGCCTGCGCCTTCATCGCCAAGGACAATCGGTAACGGTATGTCCGCCCAACTGCCGTCCGCGGCGTGCAGGCAGCTGTGGCAGATCCCACTTGCGACGAGCTTTACCTGAACCTCACCCTCGCCCGGATCATCAAGGTCAACTTCATCCACGGTGATTGGTTCACCGGTCTGGGTGACGAATGCGGCGCGCATTTTCATGATTGATCCTCCCAGTGTGGTGTGTCGCTCAGGATTTGCAGTGTAATGCAGTTCTGGCACCACAGTTGGCTGTGTTCCGGACCGGTTGCGACAATCGGGCTGTGCGCGTCATCTTTGGCGTTCGAACCGTTCACTTTTGGATGATGCTGGTGATGCCTCTTCGCAGTTTGGGGCGCGCTTTGCGCCAACGGCTGATGCAGCGCCTTGTCTCGCTTGGCGCGGCGTTGGCAATCGTGGTCAGTTCATTCTCTCCGGTGCTTGCCGACGTTTCGCACTCAACCACGGGACCGAACGTCTATGCCTTTTCGGATAGTGAGGAGACACTTTCACTCGAAGGGCGCGCATTCGGGCATGGGGTTGGGCTGTGCCAGTGGGGCGCACGTGGCAGGGCGCTGGCTGGGCAGGGTGTTTCACAGATTGTCGGCGCGTATTTCCCGGGCACGACTGTACAGAAGATGCTTGCCTCGGAGACGACGATCCGGGTCCTTGTCCACTCCAATCTGGTCATGACCGCGGATGAAACCAGTCACATTTCCGCAATCGGTGGTTCGTGGCAAGTAGCAGCGCCGGGTATACAGCCCCTGACGGTACCCGCGGACGCGAAGTTGGAACTCGCAAACCCCGGCGGCGGTCGATGGCAAGTCAAGGCACGCGACGGGGCTGTCCTTGCTTGGGGACCTCTTTCCGGTCCGCTAGTAATCCGCCCGGCATCAGCAGAAACGCGGATCGTACTGGACTATAGGCCTTCGGGAAACGTCCCGGGACGCGCCAACACCTTCTTCGATACATACCGGGGGGAGATCATCCTCTATTCGTCGACCCAAGGCATATACACCGTCAATCGACTCCCAATCGATGACTACCTGCGTGGGGTTGTGCCCTCGGAAATGCCCGCGTCGTGGCCGGACGCGGCACTGCAGGCTCAGGCGCTCTCAGCGAGGACTTATGCGGTGTTTCGTGCCCAGACTCGTGCGAAGCAGACGTGGGATGTCGATGACTCAACTTGGGATCAGGTTTATCACGGTTGGTGGGCAGAACATCCGAGCACAAATCGTGCGATTGATGCGACCGCCGGACAGCTGATCTCTTCGGGTGGGCAGGTTGCCCAAACCTACTACTTTGCAACATGTGACGGATGGACTGAGAACAACGAAAACGTGTGGGGTGGACCTCCCCTGCCATATCTGCGTGGCATCCGAGATGTGGACGCATCGGGGAAGCCCTACGACGCGGGCGCACCTGGTGCTGCATGGTCGACCGGTTCATTTACGTCGAACCAATTGTTTGAGCTCCTTCGGTCCGATCCGGCGACAGATGTCGGTCCGATCCGCTCCATCGACTTGACGTCCCGAACTCCATCTGGGCGCTTGATGGCGGTCAGGATTACCGGGACGTCTGGCACGAAGTCCGTCTCGCCGGAACTTTTCCAGGCAAAGTTCAATCGCCTGCGTCCGCCAGGTGTAAAGGCGCTTTTGAGCACGAACTTCGACGTGCGATGGACATCTCCCGACGCGGTGAAGCTCACTCAGGCCGGGGCCACTCCGATACCTGCACGCGCAACGCCTCGAATTGGTGGAGCTGGAACTACAGCGGTAACCGGTGCCGGTAGCGGGATTGTCGCACTGCCTGGCGTGAATCTCCTCGCCCCCCAACCGCCTGCTGCTCCCGGGCGCCCCCAGGTGCAAGCAACACCGACGCCGGCCCCGACGCCGGTCCCGCCGCCGACGCGGTACGACCTGACCCTCTCCATGCCTCCTCGTCCGGCGTCGCCGTCAAACCAGTACTTTGAGGAAACTGGTCACAACGTTGGGGGCGCTTTCCTGCGGTACTTCGTGACCTTCGGTGGTCTGGATATTTTCGGCATGCCGAGGACTGAGGAACTTCTGGAGGATGGTCGAACGGTCCAATACTTCCAGCGTGCCAAGCTGGAGTTCATCGTCGACAAGGTTGGGACCCAGTACGAGGTTCAACCTGCCCTCATTGGTGACACCCTTACCGAAGGGCGCCGACCTTTCGCAGCTTCACCGGTTTTTGACAGCACTCCAGGTCATCGGTATTTCCATGAGACCGGGCACGGCCTCCATAACGCGTTCTTTGCATACTGGACAGAACACGGGGGTCTCGACTTGTTTGGATATCCAATTTCCGAAGAGATGGAAGAGAACGGCGTAGTCGTCCAGTACTTCCAACGTGCGCGTCTCGAATACCGGCCCGACCGCCAAGAGGGTAGCCGCGTACAACCGGGTTTGATTGGTGACGAATTGCTTGTCCGCCGCGGTTGGCTTCCACCACCAGTCACGTGACGTGCCTTCATCGCTGTCGGGCACTTCCGGACCCCGAGTAGAATCGCCCAGGAAGTGGTCAAAGGAGCGCACGGCATGTCAAAAGTCGTTGACGGAATAATCCGGATCGGGATCATTGGAAGTGGCGGGATTGCCAAGGCGCACGCCCGCGCGTACAAGGAGATTGAGGGCGTCAGCATAGTTGCCGTAAGTGACGTCGTTCCAGGCAAGGCCGGTGCGTTCATAGATGAGCTAGAACTCGGCGATGCCGTGCCATTCTTGGACCACCGCGAGGCGCTTGCGCAAATTGCGATGCACGGAGTTTCGGTTTGCACCCCGAACGTGGCCCATCACCGGACGAGCATCGATGCGCTAGAAGCTGGGGTCAACGTGTTGACCGAAAAGCCAATGGCGGTCACCTTGCAGCAGGCTGTCGAAATGGAGCAGACGGCTCGTCGGACCGGCAACATCTTGACCATCGGGTTTCAGCCTCGTTATGACCCAAACATGATCATGCTCAAGGAACTGATCCAATCGGGTGCGCTTGGCAAGATCTACTACGTAGAAACCGGCGGTGGTCGGCGTCGAGGCATGCCCGGGGGCACCTTTATCCGCACAGACCTCGCAGGCGCCGGTGCGCTTGCCGACATCGGGTGCTATTCGCTCGACATGGCCCTCAATCCGCTTGGGTACCCCAAACCCCTGACGGTGTCTGCCGTGGCAACGAACCACTTCGGGACAAATCCCGCCTACCATCGTGAAGCCGACAAGTTCGAGGTTGAGGACTTCGGGTCAGCATTGATACGCCTTGAGGGAGGCTTGACACTCAATTTCAAGATCAGCTGGGCGATGCACATGGACACTCTTGGGGCAACGATGTTCCTAGGAACGGATGCTGGTCTGAAGGTGACGTCGGCGGGATCCGGTCCTTGGAGCGGAGTGTGGGACGGTGGCGTCGGCTCCGTGACCATGTATCACGACCTGCAAGGCAGTCACGTGGAGACCCACATTCCCGTCAAGCAGCACGCGGTGAAAATCTTCGCCGAGAAAGTGAAGGATTTCGTGGGTGCGATCCAGGAAGGTCGGCCTGCGCCAATCCCCGGCAGCCAGATCGTGCGCAACCAAGCGATCATCGACGGCATTCTCAGGTCTGCGGCCGTCGGGCGCGAGGTCGATATCGAAATCCCGGAGCTTTAGGGACAAAGCGTGACATCGCTCATCGGATGCTAACGACAGGTGGGTGATTTCATATGCACATGTTTTAGGAATGCGGTGGCCAATTGAAGGGGGTAACCAATGTTCTTGGGTGGCATCCTGCATCCTGAGATCTTGCGTGGACTGGGCCAAGCAGGACATGGCGCCAAAATCCTGATCGCCGATGGCAATTACCCGTTGGCTACCCGCTCGTCAGTCACCGCCGTTCGCGTGTACCTTAATCTTGCGCCCGGCAAGGTGACGGTCCCTGATGTCCTGGAGGCAATTATTGGGTGCACGCCCATCGAACTTGCAGAAGTGATGACACCTGATAGCGGGGAAGAACCATCAATCTTTGCGCACTTTCGCAAACTACTGGTGTCGTCCACGACGGCGATGCCGGTGGCTGGTGGCCCGCCGGCCTTGGCCGTACTGAAACGGTGGGATTTCTATGATGCTGCGAGCGCCCCAGACGTGGCACTCGCAGTCTCGACTGGTGAACAGCGCGTCTACGCCAACATCCTGTTGACAATTGGCGTACGTGATCCGGCGTCCTGATAGTCAGGAGATCGGGAAGGGAAGCCCCGCCGGCCAGGTGTCCTGCGGTTCGTACCCGATGATGTCACGAGCCGTACCCACATCCATCCTGGCAATGCCTACCGGCTTGCTCTGCGCGTGCAAAATCACAGACACCCCTGCGTGAGGGGTAACAGACTCGACGCATCGGGTGAAGAACCGGTTTGAGTCGGTGTGGCTGAAGAACATATTCGGCCCATGGGGGCTGGCGGCGAGGCGGATGCATTCCCCAGTATTCCTCGGGTACCACCCAATTCGTGCACTGATGACCGAAAGATTGTGTACCCGTGCGTACATCGCTCCCGCCGTTTCCGCCCACGCCTTTGTCAGCGCATATTGATTGACCGGTGCCGGGCCATCGTCTTCGTGAACAGGACGGTCAAATATCTCCTGTCCAGTGATGACCTGAACAGTGCTTGCCAACACGAGACGCCTCACACCGAACTCGACCGCCGCTTCGCAGACATGGTAAAGCCCAACTACGTTCGGTTGGAGGAGAACATCCATGAAGTCCGCATCGTTTGGGTAGGCGCCTAGGTGAATGATGGTGTCGACACCACTGACCGCGCGGCGAACCGCATCCCTATCGCTTAGATCGCCCACAACAAAGTCGGTGAGCCCGGGTGAAGGTCTTCGAGCGAAACCTCGAACATGGTGTCCCCGACCTGTGAGATGCTGCGCCAACGGTTCACCGATTGCTCCGGTGGACCCGGTTACGAGAACATGGTGAGGATGGGTCGTTCTGCTGTCCATTGAGCCTAACCTGTTGCCTTTTGTGGATTTGCAGACACGTTACCCGGAAGCACCGTTTCCGCTTTTGGCGACCACCATCATACGGACGCCGACAGTTCTTCGAGTGTTACGTGACGGGAACCAGGGTTACACAGGCGAGGTTTTCACATGACGTCGGTCGTGGCCATCGTAAACGGTGGGGCAGTACGCTGACGGGGTTTGGACACAGCGACTAGTCCCCACTGTTCGGAGGGCGAGGAAAATGGGATGAGCACGTCACCTTTGCAGATGAGGATCGCCGTCGGGCAGTTGCCTCGGGTTACGTCAGACGCGTTAGCTTACGCGAAGCAACTGGGAGTGGCAGGAGTCCAGTTGAACACGCCTGACTTGCCGGGCGATCACCGATGGGAGGTTGCCGACTTGCGGGCACTCCGTGAGCAAGTTGAGGCCGCCGGGCTCCGACTGGAAGCAATCGAGAACCTTCCGAACCAGTTCTTCGAACATTGCATGATCGGGGGTGCCCGGCGGGAGGCCGAGATCGAGCATGTTTGCGCCACGATCACAAACATTGGTCACGCTGGCATTTCCGTACTCGGCTATAACTTCATGCCCGGTTCCGTCTGGCGAACTTGGATGCGGAAGTCTGGTCGCGGAGACGCGTTGGTCAACGGTTTTGACCTTGCCGTGGCTGAGGACCCAGACCGAAGTCATGAGGTGCTCATTGCACGACGAGACAAGCGTTTGAGCGACCCTTGGGTACGCGGTGCCCACTTGATCGACCACGTGGAAATCAGTCCGAGTGCACTGTGGAAGAACTATCGCTGGTTCATGGAACGCATCGTCCCGGTTGCGGAGAAGGCTGGTGTCACACTCGCACTTCATCCGGACGACCCGCCGGTTTCATTCCTTGGCGGAGTGGCGCGTATCTTCTCAAGTGTTGCTGCGCTTGAGGAGGCCGTTGACGTCGTCATCAGCGACAAGTCATGTGTTGACTTATGCCTAGGAACGGTTTCCGAGATGGGAGGCGAACCCGCGGTCCTTCAGGCGATCCGAAGCCTTGGTCCGCGCGGAAAAATTGCCTACGTTCACTTCCGCGATGTCCGGGGAATGGTCCCGGTGTTCGAAGAGTGCTTCCTCGGGGAGGGCAATTTCAATCCCTTGCGCGTGATGCGTGCGCTACGAGACTGCGGATTTACCGGGTTCATACTTGATGACCACGCCCCTGGGATGGTCGATGACTCCGACTATGGGCATCGGGGACGCGCCCACGCAATCGGTTACCTGCAGGGTCTCCTCGCCTCCGTTCAAGACGAGTAGACCCAGAGACGCTTCCGCCGGGAGACGGAATTCGTTGTGTTTCGTCGCCCGGCGACAGATAAACGTATCTTCGCTGGATAGACGGTCGACAGACCCTCGCCGCATGCGAACGGAGGCACGTCAACTCTGGTGTGGCAAAGATGCACTGGGTGGGACACCACCACACGTGCCAACCAGTTCACGACGCGACCACCGGCAGCCCTGTCGGACACAATCGGGCGGGCGCGGCGCCGGGGCTAGCGAGGCGCAGTGCGTGTCGCAGTGGGGACACTCACTACCGTTGCCGAAGTGTCTCGACCAAGGAGGGTCATAACGCTGCGGTCGAACATGTTCCAATAGGCGTCTGTATGGTTCGCGCCGTTCGAACTGTTCCAGGCGCCAAGATAGATCGTGGTTCCTGTTTGTGCCCATATCGCCCGCTTCTGCCCGCCATCGGAGACCGTGGCGTAGACCGTCCCATTCGAAATGATCGGCGTGCGATAGATGGTGTCTCGTGCGACGGTTACCTCACCGGCCGGAAGTCCGCGCGTAGTTGCCGCAACTGCGGTGGTGATTTCGACGGTCTTGCCAGGTGCGGCTTGTCGGTTCGGGTTTGCGGGGTCGACATTTATGCCGATTCCGAACGGCTGTACAAGTCGTGGATCGGCATCTAGCACGGGAAGGCGGCTTAAGCGGATTGTGGCGATCGCATTGTCCGTCAGCGTTGACGGGTATCCGATGACGACGAGGGTGAAATCCTTTAGCGGAGACGTCGTCCACGAAACGCGCGCGGGGTCGGCGGTGGTGACGTCAAACCCAGTGGCAGCGAGCCTTCTCGCCCAGTCCCCCGTGTATGCGTACTGCCCGTTCCTGATGTTCTCGGCGCCGTCGACCAAGAAGAGCACTCGGGGGGTGCGTGCGACAGCGGGGGCAGCAGCTGTTACTGCGCTGACCGTCACCCGCAATGTTGAAGCCATGATCGCCCCGGGCAACCCCGCCGCCTCAAATCCGGCTACTTCAACTTGATCCGCAATCCCGACGTCATCGAAAGCGGTCCTTCTTCCATCGGCACGAGAAAACTGGGTGCCTTCAGACAGGGATACCGTCCAGGTCTTCTCCGCGCCAGCCACACCCGATGCGATTGAGATGGTCCGTTGCTTACGGTCGACGAATGAAACACTGCCGGACACGGTGCGAAGGGTCAGGGGTTGGGTAGGCGCAGCCGGTGGCACATTGGTGACTGTCGAGGCCGTCACGGCGCGCGGGGTCGGTATGACCGGGGGTGTCGCACCGCTTGTGTTCGCCGAGACAGTTGCCGTCGGCGCGGGAAGTTGAACTAACGGAGCCGGGTTGACGACCTGTACCGGCGCTGGTTTCGGAGCCACGGTAGGTTCGGCAAGTTGAGCCACAGGTGTGTTCGCTCGTGGCGGTACCGTCGCGGTGGAGGGCAACGAACTTGGTGTTCCCACAACAGTAGTCGGAGCCAGTGTTGGCTGGGATGCGTGGGCAGGAGCATCAGCAGATGGCGGGGATACGAGTTGCGACCACACCGCCGATGCGCCTGGCGCAATCAGTGCGATCAGGAGTGCGGTGACGCCAATCGCGAATGCGTTTGACGCGACCCCTACCATGTTTCCGAAACCGGGAATCGAAAATGCCTTGCGTGACCGTTCGCGTTCTTCGATCCGTCTCCAAACGTCTCGGTTCAGGGAATGGGGAACTGGCCTGAGCGCCGCTTGCCTGAGTGTGACGCGAACTTCGCGAAAGGAAGTGACCTTGTCACGGCACGCGTTGCATCCGTCAAGGTGAACTTCGATTTGATGGCGAAGGGAAACAGCAACCTCGCCATCGACATAACTCGACAACGTTTCGCCGTTTGGATGTTCACCCCTCCACGGAGTGCCCTTTGCCACTTCATCATCCTCGATTGTGAATAACGCCTAGTCTCAGCTTGCTTTGGGCCGCCCAGAAGATAATCCAGATGCGAGAAACGGAACACTCCGGCACCGATTTCGCCGTAGCTAGGGGCCCGCGCGACCCGGCTGACGCTCAACCTTCGCGAACACCTGTCTGAATTCTTCGCGAGCCCTGAACAAAAGTGACTTGACGGCCGCACGTGTCGTGTTCAGAACTGCAGCGATCTCATCGTACGAAAGATCGTGGTATTCCCTCAGAATGAGACACATTCGGTACTTAGGGTGCATCTGAGCAAAGATCAGTTGCACCTCCTCGGAGTTTTCCCGGTTTATGCAGTCGCGTTCAGGACTGTCCTTGGCGACCTGGGTCGGGTGAAATGCCGCGACAAAGGTTTCCCACGGTTGCCACTTGATCAGTTTTCGATGTCGCAATTCATCAAGACAGACATTCGTGGCGATGCGGTAGAGCCAAGCCCCGACGCGCAAGTCTTGTGACGTCTTCGACAAGGCGAGGTAGGCCTTGAGAAACGTGTCCTGCGTCATGTCGTTTGCGTCTTCGGCACTTCCCATCAGGCGATAGATGTAGTTGAAAATCTGTGCCTGATATTGGTCGAACAGCTGTTCGAAGGCCTCGTGATCGCCTGCCTGCGCACGGGAAATCAGGATGCTTTCAGAACCGATACTTCCGGCATTCAACAATCCGGCGGATCCGGTCGCCTCCATAGTGCCCACCATGCCCACAGACTCCTTCGCGACGTAGAACGGCGCGGGGTTCATGAAGTTGCGCGAAGTCGGATCGGATCTCTGGTCTGATCGTTCCTCGAGGTTCGAAACACTCTCATCGAAGCTGACGATGTCACTGGTGACCGGAGAAACCACAAATTCGGGTGAATCGATGCCGGCTGGGACAGCTGGAGGAAGCGGGTCGCGGTCTTGCGAGGAATTTGGAATATTGGATGCGCAGATGATGTTACTAGCAAATATAGGTGTAACAAGTGCTCTCGGGGTCGTGGTTTCGCTGGTTTGGTCTTCCAAGTTTTGGTTGATCGACGACGTTTCGGACGTCATTTTTGAGACCTAGGCGCGTGCAAGTTATTAGGTCTCCATCATCGTTGGTGCGAGGTACCCAACAGGAGATGTTGTGGACCGAGTACCAAAGCCCGGGCTGGTTCGATCCGGCCGCACTTGGTAGTGAACGGAACATTGAACGCGCGGCGCGCGGCGCTGACGGCACGGGAAGACGAAAAGGAAGACAAGTAAATGCTGCTGCTGGTCAAGTGGCGGGCGCTGTTCTCTCGCAAGCTGCGCCTGCCCTGACCAAGCCAAGGCGATGAGAAGCCCACGCAGTTCGACGAGGCCGTGGTCGGCTCGGTGGCGTGGCTTGTCTTTGGCTGCCTATTCCAGAAAAGCGATCGGCTCCGGAACCCGGATTGTTGAAGTTGCGCGGTCGTCACGTCCAGACCCGGTGATCGTTCCGTCGCTTCCGACACGAACGTCCGTTGTGGCGTCGGATGCGATTTGCGGGTACCGGAACGTCTTGCCGGCGTAGTTCCTCATCACGACTTCGTCGTCGTTGATTTGCGTGACATATTCCGGCAGAACCGGGACCTTGCCGCCTCCACCTGGGGCGTCGATCACGTAGTGGGGTACCGCAAGTCCAGAGGTGTGTCCTCTCAGCGCCTGAATGATCTCCAGACCCTTTTCGACCCGTGTCCGGAAGTAATTGGTTCCCTTTGTCAGGTCAGCCTGATAGATGTAGTAGGGCCGTACACGGATAGTGAGGAGCTTCTGCATGAGTTCCTTCATCACCGCGGGATCGTCGTTGACACCCTTGAGTAGAACAGTCTGACACCCTACAGGGATGCCGGCGTCCACCAGCATCCCGACATGTTTCTTGGTGACTTCGTTGACTTCGCGTGGGTGATTGAAGTGGGTGTTGACGTAAAGTGGATGATATTTCTTTAGGATTGCGCAGAGTTCAGGCGTGATTCGTTGCGGAAGCGCGCACGGGACCCGACTGCCAATCCGAAGGATCTCGATGTGCGGGATTGCGCGAAGCTCACCAAGTAGCCAATCGATGGTGTGGTCCGGGAGCATCATGGGGTCTCCGCCGGAGATGATGATGTCGCGGATTTCAGGCCGAGACCTGATGTATTCGATCCCAAGCTTCAAGGTTTCCCGGTTCCACCAGCCAGGCTCACTTACCTTCCGCTTTCGGGTGCAGAACCGGCAATAGATGGGGCACTGGTGGTTCACTAGAAACAGGACACGATCCGGGTAACGGTGCGTCAAATTCGGAACGGGACTGTCAGCTTCCTCGTTCAAAGGGTCGTCCGGGCATCCCTCATCGTCAAGTTCTGCCGGATCCGGCACAACCTGTCTCCAGATGGGATCGCCCGGCTTCTCGATGAGCCCGAGGTAGTAAGCGTTGATCCGAATACGGAAATCCTTGCTGATCTCCTGAGCCATTTGCTGATCAACACCAAAGCGCTGGAACAACTGTTCGGCGTTATTAATGCCGTCTTTAAGCAGTCGCTGCCATTCTTCCATTATCGTCTTCTTTTCCACATGAGCTTCAATCGTGTCACGTCGCCGCCGATTATGAACTAGAAAGTCGCAGTGAAAGTGTCAGCGACGTGGTCGACATTGCCAAGGGTCAATCGGCAGGCAATGTTGCCGGGGCTGTGTCAACCACTCGGCTCCGGCGCGCACACGGAACCATGACCGCATCAACCATCCCATGAATAAGCTTTTTATCTATTGGAACCACAGTTGCCATCACACCGCCAAGTGTTACCCCGTCATTAGTGCCATTTGCAAAGTAATACGGAGTCAACCGTGCCCGTCCTGACATGGTCCTAACTGTCCCGGTCTCAAAGTCGTACCACTGGACAGTCGCCCGCCTGACGGTCTGGAAGCGTTGGAGGATTGACCGCGTTGACGAAAACCCTGCGAGGGCCGCGTCAACCGCTTCGCGCCATTCGCCCTCAGGCAGATCATGCCCAATCTTGACGCCCCGACTTCCCCAGGCCGTCGCATCGAACCCTGATGGCTTGACCACGAGGCGCCGTTCCTTCTGGCCGAGGGACATGAGTTGGTTCCAGGATTGAAGCGGTGCCCCGTTTGCCTCGAAGCCGGGCACTGTTGCGTGAGGGGGGAGTGGGCGCGGATCAAGGATCCACGTTTCCGGAATGATTGCCTTGACGCGTTCGAACACCGGTGACGTCATCTCGGAGGACCAGTATCTTGCCAGCGCCGGGTGGTGCATGAGCGCGAACGTCAATTTCTCTTCAAGATGACTCTTGATCGGCGGCGTAATGACAATCTTCTGCTTCTTCGCAGCATAAAGCATCAATTCCCACTTGGGAACATTCTTGATGTCATACAATTCGAAAAAGCGATAGACCACGGAAACCTGGACGGTGGGCAGACTGTGGTCGGTCGGTTCCGGATCACGCGGGCCGGGCGTGACACCCGCAGGCACCTTGAGACCATCTTCGGAAAAACTCACATCTTGAGGTCTGACGGCGAAGACCTGATGACCCCGGTCACGACACGCTTGCGCCAACCACGCCATCTCGTCCCAGTAATCACCCGATTCATCGGAAACGACGATTGCGGTCACCGGGTCAGGGATGCCCGCTGCCGCAGCAAGCATGCCGAGAAACCCGTTGATCATCCCGTCTTCACCACCTAGCACCTGATCACCCAGTGACCCGTAAATGGCCGCCATGCTGGCTGAAAACCCGATGCCGCCTGGCACTGAGTCAAGTTCAGTGGCAACGAAGCCATTGTCAGTGTAGAAAAGGTCGGGCCTGATCACACCAGGAAGCGCGCGCCTCGTGCGGTTCTGTCGACTGTAGTCAATCAGTGTCTCGGGTCGTCCAAGGTCGAAATACTCGGCTACCCATGCCGGTTGCGACCCCTTCACAGAAGCAAGATAGAGGGTGTTGATCGCGCGATAGAAGGATTGGAGGTCACTGCCAAGGTTTGTCAGGAAGATCTCCATCTCTTCCGTGATCCAGAATGGCTCCGGGCTGATCCTCCACGATGCTCGCGACGCTGGGTGTACCGCACGCTTCGCGTCGCTATACAACGACCCGGAGGGCAAATGCTCATTGATCCACCGCACGCGTGCCAACGGATCCGTGGTCACTTCGGCAGGAGCACGCCTCAGGGAAACAACATGGTTGCCGGGCGCTGACGCATCCGATTGATGCGCGATGTCGATCGTGAATGTCATCGGGGAAGCCTGATTTTGGTGATCGCGAGACTGACCCGCGACAGCGTAGCCGGAATGCAGTGTTGTTGAACTACCACCGGATATCGGGCATCTCCCAACCTGAGGTTGATCACGGGACCTGCGAACCCCACATGTCACACGGATCCACAAGTGGTTGCACCATTGCTTCCGTGATGAAAGCGTATCACACCCCTCTGGCAGGGACGTTCCGCGGTAGATGGCGGCAACGGGGGGCGATCTTGGCACCGCCCCCGGGCGTTGAGTATCGGTACGATGACCCGCAGCGCCGACATATTGCCCGGTGCAGAGGAGAGAGACGAAGCTGATGTCAAAACGGGACCAGCATTGGACTTGGGACGAGGTACTCACGGGAATTGTGCCACCAGTCATATCGCCATTGACTGCGGCTGGGGCGATCGACATACCGGCGCTGGACGGCCTGAGTAATCACATTCTTGCGGAGGGTGCCACCGGGCTGTTCATATTAGGAGGGTGCGGCGAGGGCGCGTGGTTGACGACCGGGCAAAGGCTCGACGTTGTCAGACACTCCCTGAAGGTTTCCGCCGGTAGAGCACCCGTTCTCGCAGGAGTAATGCTTCCTGCAACCGGTCCTACTTTGGACGAGGTGCGACGCGCCACTGATGCAGGCGCGGACGCGCTAGTTGCCGGCTCTCCCTACTACAACGACGTTGGTGGGGACGCGCACATACGGCACATTGAGGCAATCCTCGACGCATCCCCGCTGCCGATTCTTCTCTACAACATCCCCCAGTCGACGCACCACAACATAGCGCCGGCGTCGGTCGCAAAACTTGCAGAGGAGCCTCGCATTCTTGGGATCAAGGACTCGTCGGGAAATCTCGCACATTTCCAGGCTCTGCTCCGCATAAAGGAGCGCCGTCCGGATTTCCGTGTCCTGCAGGGGGCAGAGTTCGCAATGGCGACAAGTGCCCTGCTTGGGGGCGATGGTGCGGTGCCGGGCATGGGAAATCTGACGGCAGGAACCTTCAAGGAACTATTCGAAGCAGCCCGACGGAGCGATGTCGCCAAGGTCCGGACTTTGCAAATTCAGATCAACGACCTTGCCGGGCTTCATTCAATAGCCGGTCACTGGCTGGCTTCACTGAAGGGAGCGGTCAGCCTATTGGGCTATGGGGAAGGAATTCCGGCACAGCCCCTTGTGCCAGCGAACCCCGCGGAGCGCGAGGCAATCCGGAAACATCTGGAAAGTCACCTGCCTGCCCACCTTGCCAAACGCGTCGCACGTCACTGATCAGACCGGTCAACTAAGGGTCCGTGTGGTGGGCTCCCCCTTTTCATGCGGGGGCACCACACCGGCTAGCGTAAGTTCCGCCGCACGGTGGCATCGGACCAAGTGACCGTCCGCGCCCGCTTGAAGCACTGGAGCCTCGGTGAGGCACCGATCAATGACATGACGACAACGGGGATGAAACGCGCATCCCGTTGGAAGGTTTGCTGGGTCAGGCACATCACCTTCGAGCACAATTCTTCGCGACTTCGTGTCCGGGTTTGGTTCAGGCACCGCTGAAAGCAACGCTTCTGTGTAAGGGTGCCGTGGAGCTGCGAACACCTGAGCAGCAACTCCCATCTCAACTATCTTGCCTGCGTACATCACTGCAACACGGTCTGAGAGGTGCTTTACGACGGCCAGGTCATGCGACACAAACAGGTAAGTCAGTCCGAACTCGTTCTGGAGTTCGAGAAGTAAGTTCAATATCTGGGCCTGGACGCTCACATCAAGGGCGCTTACCGGTTCGTCTGCCACCACAAGGCTTGGGCGCAGCGCAAGTGCTCGTGCAATCCCGATGCGCTGCCTCTGACCCCCTGAGAACGCATGGGGATATCGGCCCATGTACTCAGGTCGCAACCCGACCCGCTTGAGCAGGGCCTCGACGCGCGCCTGACGTTCGCTCGCACTCGAGACGCCGTGGACGAGCAGTGGTTCACCGACCAGATCCAGGAGCGTCATTCTCGGGTTCAGCGACGACCATGGGTCCTGGAAAATAAGCTGCATCTCCTTGCGGAGTGGCTGAAGCGCCTTCCTTGGCACGTTGGTCACGTCGATGACCTCCCCGCTTTGGCTAAGGAACTTCACCGTGCCCCCAGTTGGCTCGACTGCACGCAAGATGGCCCGTGCAGTGGTTGTCTTTCCGCAACCTGACTCGCCCACCAACGCAAGCGTCTCACCCTTGGTCACCGTGAAACTGACATCGTCAACGGCACGGACGTATCCGACAGTCCGCCGAAAAATGCCTTGACGGATCGGAAAGAATTTTTGAAGTCCGGAAACGTCGAGGAGCGTAGTTGCCCCACGAGGTGTCGTGGTCATCGTTGAACTCCGGATGCCGACCCAGTCTCGACCGCTTGATGGGGGTGATGGAGGAAACAACTTACAAGACGCTCGCTCCCGTCGGTACCCCCTACAGGCTGAAGAACCGGGTCGTTCATATCGCACACACTGGCAATCGCTAGATCGCATCGGGGGTGGAATGGGCAGCCAGTGGGCCGGTTTAGCGGATGCGGAACTGTACCTTCGATGGTCGCAAGCGATTGTCGAGGCGGATTGTGCAATGACGGAATGCTGCGCAATAGCGCTTGGGTATACGGATGTTGAGGTGAGCGGAACAGTTCGCGTACCGATGCGTGTTCCACCACGCGCCCGAGATACATGACAGCGACATCGTCTGCCATCTCCGCAATTACACCCAAGTTATGGGTGATAAGCATCACCGCCATTCCACGTTCAGCTTGAAGTCGGCGGAGAAGGTCAAGGATCTGGGCTTGGGTGGTGACATCAAGCGCCGTCGTCGGTTCATCTGCAATGAGCAGTCGAGGGTTGCACGCCAGCGCTAGCGCAATCATCGCTCGCTGACGGAGACCACCTGAAAGCTGATAGGCGAACTCATCCACGCGTCGCTCCGCCCGCGGAATACCGACCATCTGCAGAAGTTCTATCGCACGGTCACGAGCTTCGCGCTCCTTGACGATTGTGTCATGGATGCGGATCGTCTCCACGATCTGGTTCCCGATGGTGTGCACCGGGCTGAAGCTTGTCATTGGCTCTTGGAAAATCAGGGCGATATCTCCGCCCTGAATGGACCGCATTTCCGGACCATCCGCAACGAGCTTGGTTAGGTCGCGCGGACTGCCACCGGGCTTGGCGGGATGCAGCAGGATTTCACCCCGCACAATGCGTCCGGGCCGCTCGACAATCCTCAGGATTGAACGGGCAGTTACCGACTTGCCACAGCCGCTCTCTCCGACAATTCCCAGCGTCTTGCCGGCAATGATGTCGAGATTGACGCCATCAACGGCCTTGGTCGTGCCCTCATTGGAAAAGTAGTAGGTACAGAGGTCGCGGACAGTAAGAACTGGTTGGGGCGCGATGGCACTGACAGTCGCGGACGTTTGCGCCATCGTGTTCAAACTCCGTAAGGGTCGGCGGCGTCACGCAGTCCATCGCCAAGGAAATTGAAGGCCAGGATCACAAGGATGACGGGAACCGCCGGGTACAACAACCATGGCGAGAGTGCCACCGACTGGACATTCTGGGCTTGCTGAAGAAGCACTCCCCAACTGATGGCAGGTGGTCGCATCCCCAAACCCAGGAAGCTCAAGCTGGTTTCCGAAACGATCATTGATGGCAGCGCAAGCGACGTGGCCGCGATGATATGACTGAGGACCAGTGGAACCATGTGCACAAAAATTATTCGGGGCCTGCTGCAGCCGATCAGGTCTGCAGCCGTCACAAAGTCCTCCTCGCGCAGTGCGAGGAACCGTCCACGCACCACTCGCGCCAGATCGGTCCATCCGATCAAGCTGATGATCAGAGTGATCACGAAGTAGACCTGTTCAACCGACCATTCGCGCGGGATTGAAGCGGCGAGGCCCATCCAGAGTGGAATTGTCGGAATACTCCTCAAGACTTCAATTACCCGCTGAATGACCGAGTCGATTGCGCCTCCATAGAAGCCAGAGATGCTTCCAAAGACGACCCCGAGAACCAGACTTAACGCAACTCCAACCAGGCCAATAGTCAGGCTGATGCGCGAGGCGATCATGAGCCTGGACCACATGTCGCGCCCCTGCTGATCTGTGCCAAGGAGGAAAAGCGTGGTCTCCGGGGTCAGCTTGATTTGGGCCGCTGCTGCTGGGGTTGCCGCTGCAGCCGGCGCGCCTCCCGGTAGACCCGCTTGACGTAATCCAAGCTGGGCAGCCAGCGCCGCACCCGTAATCTGTTGCGGTGCCAGACTTGCACCCGGTGCCAGGATGGGTTTCCCGATGCCGATGAGGTGACGATCAGTTTCGATCAGGCCGAGAAGCTTGTACTTGTAACCCGTTCCGAAGAAGACGAGAGGTATCTTGATTTTCGGGTCTTCAACGTAGACACGCTTGAAGGTTTTGGGGTCACGATCACCGCGCAAGTAAAACACATGTGGTGCAAACGAACCATCAATAGTCCAGTGGATGGTTTGCGGCGGAATGTACTGGCGATTGGCGTCGGACATGTCAGGGTCGGCGTAGGCCAGAAAGTCAGCAAATATGACGCCCAAGTAGAACAGGGCGACTACGATGCCGCCAATCACCGCCAGCCGGTGCTTACGGAACCTCCACCACATGAGCTGCCACTGCGTTGCAACGGAAAGCCGTTCTTCAGCATCACTGGCTCGTAACCTTGCGGTCGCAGCCGCCGTGTCATTCGCCTGGGGTGCTGGCGTCGTCGCCATCACTTGCCCTCCAGACGGATACGCGGGTCGATCAGGACGAGTACGACGTCCGACAGCAATGTGCCGAGAACAGTCAGACATCCCAGCAAGAGGACGATAGTCCCCGCGAGGAACATGTCCTGCGCAATCAGGGCCTTGAGAAGGACCGGTCCGACAGTCGGCAGACTCAGCACCAGGCTCACGATGATGCTCCCGGAAACGATGTATGGGAGCGTATAGCCAATCGTGCTTGCGAACGGATTGAGGGCGACCCGGACGGGATACTTGAGGATCACCCGGACTGGGCCAAGGCCCCGAGCTCGTGCGGTCATCACGTAGGGTTTGCGAAGCTCATCAAGAAGATTTGCCCGCATGATCCGGATCCCCTGGGCCATTCCGGATAGTCCGAGGATCAAGGCCGGCGTGGGTAGGTGCTTGAGGAGATCCCAAACTTTCCCAAGCGTCCACGGTCCTTGCGCATATTCGGGCGAGAACAGACCCCCGATGTTCAGGTTGAAATACTTGAACCCGAAGTAGAGCACGAGAAGCGCAATCATGAACCCTGGCACGGCAAGGCCAATGAACCCAATGAATGTGACGACGTAGTCACCGACCGAATACTGTCGTACGGCCGAGTAAATGCCAATTGGCAGGGCGAGAACCCACGTGAAGAACAGTGCACCGACACTAACGACCATCGTCAAAGCCAAACGGTCGCCGATCACCTCGGAAACGGGCCGACCCCACTCCATTGACTGTCCGAACTTGCCCTGAAAAACCTGGATGATCCAACGTGTGTACTGGACGTAACCAGGTTGATCCAATCCGTAGAGCGCGCGGAGGTTTTCAGCCTCTTCCACCGAGACCATCGAACCGGACGCCGACTGGCGAGCTATGTATGAAGTGACGTAGTCCCCCGGTGGTAACTGGATGATGATGAACGACAGCACCGACACCGACCACATTGTGAAGACCGCCAAGGCAAGACGCCTGACCAGAAACGCGACCATCAAGATGCCCCCGGATACCAATTCGCCAAAGTGAAAGCCCGATCCGCCTCCCCGCGACTGTAGCCAAAATCAGAAAACGAGGATTGTGTAGACCCCTACTGACCGCTTGAATAAAGTGGGCTGGTCCCGGTGAAGTCCGGCAACCAGCCCACCGTTGATCAGGTCTTGAAGTAGAACTGCTCAGGTCGTGCGTTGCCCGGCGTCTGGCCAGGAGTACTGCCGGTAACCATGTCGGGCACGTTGCCAAAGTTGTTGCCGATGATCGCAACGCCGAGAAGTGCAGGAGAGACACCTACCGTACCAATGACCCAATTGTTCTCGACGTAAAGACGGAGGATCTCCTTGCCGATTGCAACCCGCTCGTCGGCGGGCTTGCCCTTGCCCTCGTTGAGGAGTTCAAGCTGGCGCATCAGGTCACCCTCCGGCTTGGTGCCGATTTTCCCGCCCGACTGGAACCACTTGCCCGAGTTTGGGCCAATGGCACTGTCCTGCAAATACGCCGTGGTGTGGTGGGGATAGGTGAACGGATTGTCGGATCCATCATTTGACCAGACGCGGATTTGCAACTCGTTGTTGTTCAGACGCGTGGTCATCAGGCTACGTTCAACTTCAGTGACATTGGCCTTGATACCAAGGTTACGGGCCCATTGCTCGGACACCATCTGCGAGATGCCGGTGAAGTTGATGAACGCGGCACCAACCGTGGTTACCTCGAGTTGTAGGCGACCCTTGCCATCGAGACGCTGACGAAACCCTTGCGCGTCGCGCTTTGCCAGGCCCAGCTTGTCGAGCATCTCGTTAGCCTTCGCCGCGTCCAGAACAGAGTTGGTCTTCCGGCTCTCTGGTCCGAGATAGTAGGTGGAGCCCGGACCTGGCGCCGATGATCCGGGATCACCCAGACCGAGCCAGAATGCCTCGTTAAGTTGGTCCCGATCCATTCCCATGGACAGAGCGTTTCGGAAGTCCTTGCTAGTGATCCATTGGCGCACTTCGGGGTCGGCGTCATAATCCTGGTTCATGAAGAAGCCAGCGTCCGCACCGTGTTGCCAAAGCCAGAACTTGACCTGGTAGTTGCCTCTCGACTCGTTCTCCTTGTAAACGGGGACCTTTGCCATGTCGATATGCCGGACCTGGAAGTCATACTCGGCTGCGATGGCACGCAGGTTCAGGACCTCAAGGTTCTCGGCGAGCGTCATCTGGATCTTGTCGATATACGGAAGCTGATTGCCCTCAATGTCAACCCCGAAGTAGAACGGGTTGCGCTCAAGACCAAGTACCGGGGTATTGATCGGGCTTGTGACCCGCCAGGCCGTCACAACCGGAAGTTCGGTATTGAGATTTGCATTATTCCGGTTCTTGAAAAAGAGAACCCAGTTATCAAACTTGGCTTCTTTGGCTTTCTTGTCTACTTCCTCAGCAGCGGTGTACTTCGGGTGGAACTGCTTGAGGTACTTTGATGGTGCGTAGATGCCCATGGCGGTAGATCCGCTGGTGAAATGCCCACCTGCCCCGAGACACGCAACCTCTTCGACGAAACCGTAATAAGGTGTCTCGAACTTGAATGCAACCGTGACTTCGTCAATCTTCTCGACGACCCCCTGCTTCCCGTTGACGGCCATCCACGCAGCCTTGCTGGGGTTCAGTTCATCGTTGCCATACATGTCCTCAAACCAGAACATGATGTCATCGGCTGTAAACGCGTCCCCATTTGACCACTTCATGCCCCGACGGAGAGTGAACGTGATTGTCTTGCCCCCGTCGCTGACTTCCCAAGCCTTGGCTACGTTTGGGACGACCTTCGTAATGGTGGCATCCCAGTAAAGCAGGTGATCGTGGCAAATCCTCTGGATGTTCTGGTTATCGGCGGGACCAGTGAACCCGGCGCGCCAGGTGCCACCGTAGCGCCCGATATCGCGCGTCGGCTGAATGACCATGGGGTCCTTGCCGACCCGTTCGGCTACCGGAGGCAACTTTCCTGCAGCGACCTGGGATGCAAGGTCCGGCGCTTCCTTGAAAGTTGCCGGGACACGGGCCGGATCAGTAACCACCATCGGGATCGCGTCGGAACTTGACTGTGCTGAGGCTAAACTGACTCCGCCGATAGACGCTGTGACTGCGAACGACGCTGATGCTTGAAGCATCGAGCGACGCCCAATGCTTGTGCCCGCCAACCACGCCTGGCCGACAGTCCGATTGGTTTCCATGGGTAACATGATCCTTTCTTTTCCGGTCACACCGATCAGCAGCGAGATGCCCAGCACCCGTACCGTGATTTCACTACACCCCGCGCAAGAGATTTTAAGTTAGGAACTATTCGACAGAGTGCCAAAATGCCAACCGGTTCGAACTCTCATAGTCAACCGGAACCCGGCGTGTCGCGCCGGGATCACTCGACATGACCGGAGGCAAGTAGTCAGGCGCGTACGACGCCATCGTAACGAGGCGATGACCTAGGTGGTGTAATAGAACGTTGTTGGCATTGAGGTGCAAGGCGTCCGGCAATGCTGCGCATTCATCTGGCGAGCGGGCACATTGCCGAGTGAATTCTTGACTACCCGTACTCCCATCACTGCAGGCGAAAGCCCAACCGTGCCGATGGACACAACGTTGTCCACGAGAAGCTTCCAGATTTCCTGAACCATTCCGGCGCGTTCGTCAGCATACTTCGAGGCGGCACTGCGGAATATCTCTAGCGCCTTTCGTATCGCCGGATCTGTCGGTTCGGTGCCCTGCTTGCCAACGCTCGCGTACCACTTGGCGATGTTGATGCCCATGAAGCACTGGGCCGGATCCACCGGAAGTGCGTGTCGAGGGAAGAGGAAAAGGTTTTCCGACCCGTCGTTCGCCCACACCATGATCTGGGTCTCGTTCGCAAGCGCCCGATTGAACGCCAGGCTTCGCTCCTGAGCGAGGACGTCGGCCTGAATGCCGATCGCCTTCCACTGTTGGGCGACCGTCTCGCCGATGCGGGCAAAGTCGATGAAAGACCCAAGGACCGCTGTCACTTCGATCCGAAGGCGCCCCTTGCCATCAGTCCGTAAACGGTAGCCCTCCGCGTCTTTCTGGGTCAGACCGATCTTGTCAAGCAGTGTGTTTGCCTGATTGGGGTCATGCGTATGCCACTTCGAACGCCACTCGGAGCCTGGGAAGTACGGAGACGCGTCTTCCGGGATCGGTGCACCGGGTACGCCAACCCCAAGCCAGAACGTCTCGTTGAGTTGCTCTCGCTCGATACCAAGCGACAGCGCCCGGCGGAAGTCGACGTTCTTGAACCATTTGAGGACTTCCGCATCCCCATCGAAACTGTGATTGAAGTGAAAGGTTGCATCGGACCCATAGGATCCTGGGTCGAGTTGGAGGCGGTAAGCACCCCGGGCAGCGTTCTCAAGGAACACCGGAATCTTAGCGATGTCCATGTGGCGAGACTGGAAGTCGATTTCACCAGCGATTGCACGAAGGTTTGCGATTTCCAAATTCTCGGCAAGTGTCATCACGATCTTATCGATGTAGGGAAGCTGGTTTCCCGCGGTGTCAACCGAGTAATAGTAAGGATTCCGTTCCATGACCCACTGTGGCGTGTTGATCGGTGAGGTAGTACGCCAAGGCGTCAAGACAGGCAAGTCGGGGTTCAACCGCCAGGAGTTAAGGAACTTGATGTGGAGAACCCAGTTGTCATACCCGGCTTCCTTTGCAATCTTCGTTGCTTCGTCGGCACCAATATACGTTGGGTGGAACCGCTTCATATAGTGGGCTGGCATGAAGGAGCCATTTAGTTCATCGCCGCGCGTAGCCTGACCGGCGCCGAGTGCAGTGGAACCGGCCAGAATATCGACGAAAAGCGGGTACGGTTGCGGAAAGACCCACTGGATGGTGGTCTCGTTGACTTTCACCATCTTGCCCTGCTGTCCGTTGACAGACATCTCTGGCGTCTGCGACGGCATAAGTTCCTTATTGTTGAAAACGTCGTTGAACCAGAACATGTAGTCGTCAGCAGTGAATGGTTCCCCGTCAGACCACCGGTGACCTTCGCGGAGGCTCAAGGTTACGGTCTTGCCGTCTGCAGAAAGGTCATATGCTTCAGCGTGGCAAGGCATGACCTTGGTTCCCGTGTAGTCCCAGAACAGGGGCTTGTCAGTGGAACAAATGCGGTTTCCATTCTCTCCGTCACCCGGTCCGGTGAAGGCCCGACGCCAGGTGCCTCCATACTTCCCAATTGCTTGCAACGGCTTGATCACCATTGGATTTTTCGGTAGGCGCTGCTCAACTGGTGGCAAAGCGCCAGACCGTACGAGTTCTTTGAGGCCCGGTGCCTCGGAGAGCGATGTCGGATACTGAGATTTGTCGGTAATTACGGTCGGACCCTCAAGCGGACCGACTAGTGCAGTCTGTGGGACTATCGGACTTGCTTCGACCACACCACCTTGCAGGCTCACGAACGCTGCAATTGAAGGTGCCCCAGCCGCCGCCGTTAACGCTCCAATTCCTGCCCCTGCCAAGGTTTGTCGACGCGTAACCAAATCTTCGGATCGCGAAACCATGTTGCACCCTCCCATTCAAACGCCGTGAAACTACCGTCGATGGTACCCGTGAACTGCAACCGTGAAAACCGACGCACCAAGCGGTCTACCCGTTGCCACGTTTTAGCTCGGGAACCATCACAATCCGGATGCTGTAGCTATCTGCAAAATTGACGTGCATGGATGTATTCAATGAACGGCACCGAAAGCACAGCCACCCAATCGCGGATGTCCGCGCAATTCGATACCGAGGCAAGCGTCTTGTTTGCCGGGACCCTATGCGGCGAGTTGGAGGGCGGAGAAGAACAGCGCGGCAAGGAACCCGGCAATCGTTGCCAAGCCAACCAAGGTTCCACCTTCCTCGTACGCCTCGGGCATCATCGTCTGCGCAAGCATCGCCATGATGCCTCCACCTGCGAACGCCTCTACGAAGGTGATCCACTGCGGTGAAGCGGTGGCGAGGAACAAGTTGCCAATCAGGGAGGAAACCGCGAGACCTACGAGAAGCGACCCCCAAAGTGTGAAGATCCTCGTGGGCGTATAGCCAATGCGCCTCATCTGTGCCGAACTCGCCATCGCTTCCGGCAGGTTTGACATGAACACCGCCACAAGAAATGTCGGGTTGAACGTTGCGAACGTCGTGAACGCTGCCCCAAGAACGATTGATTCTGGAATACCGTCCAAAAGAGCACCTGCAAAGATGGCAAGCGGAGAGCCGTGGCCATGTTCGCCTTCTTGACCCTTGGCGTGCTCAACCTTTGCGTGGTGGGCAGCGTCTTCATGCGACGGCATGGCAACCGCCGCAACCCCCTCGGCGATCCACTCCTTGCGATCGAAATCACGCGTTTGCTGACGCAGGTGATGCTCGATCCCAAACGTCCCGTGCGTGTGGACGTTAACGAGGACTTCTACGGCATCACGAAGGACTGGTGAGGACTCCAACACCACGGAAAAGTCATCGCGGGGGATGAAGAGTAACTGCACCTCGTCCACGGTGACTGCGAGTTCCTGACGTTTTTCATTCGTCAACAGCTCAAGTTCACCAAAACAGTGGCCCTCACCGTAGGTGCCGTCCATCCCTCCTGCCCCGGCGGGCTTGAACTCAACGTGACCCTTTTCGATCAGGTACACGCCGTCCGAATCATCACCCGGCTTGAAGACAGTTTGACCTGCCTTGAAGCGTCGGGTATCGGCGTGCGGTATGAGGCGCACCAAATCTGCAGCCGGCAGTGAGCGAAAGAGATCACTCGTCGACAACTGTATGAGCATCGTGGTAGCTTTTTCGCGGCGAGCGCGCCTAACGAAATTTCGAAGAGATGACGCTTTTCTCGCAGCAGCGCCGGCGTTGTCCAAAGCAATGGTCGCGCCGGAGTACATTGCGCCGCCTACGAGAAAGCCGCCCGCCACCCATAGCCACCCGGCGAACGGAGAAAACTTTTCACCGACAATGAGGTGATCTGCGCCCTTCAACGCCAGTTCGATCGCGAGCGATTCGATCAGCGCACCAGCGCCGAAGGCCATGACCGCGGCCACGACCCTCTTTGGCGCTTTGACGTAGATGCCCAGCGCGGCGCCAATCACCAGGGATGATCCTGCAACTATTCCAAGGAAAATGCTGCCGAATGCCGACTCGGCTGTGACCTTTAGTGGCCCTTGTGCACCCGCCGCGCTTGCAACTGCACCGATGGCCATTGGGAACAGAAGGACGGAACCGGATATCACCCCCATAAGATCTGGCCTCCATAGTGTGTGGGCCGGAAGCTGCAGATATGCCTCTTCACGGCGGCAGATGGATGAGCAGACTATCAGAGATTGACGCGCTTTGCTAGTGCCACGGCCATCCGGGCACGACGACGCCGGCGGATCGGGCGGGTATCATGGCTATCGGTGCCGATGTAGCTCAGGGGTAGAGCAGCTGTTTCGTAAACAGCAGGCCGTGGGTTCGAATCCCACCATCGGCTCCAATCTCTTCCATGCTCGTCAAGCAGGCACACAAACTAATTTTCGCGGCCTAGCCGGGTTTTTCGGACGACCATCAGCTCGTGCCATGCCCGTCTCACAGACGGCGTGCTTTCGCGAACTCTAATGAACTCAGCATCTGCGAGTTTTTCGGCTAACTCGGCCTTCTCAACCCCCGCTCGCGCAGTCATTAGAACCGCTGATGCGGCACGGAGTGCGGCGTGTGCCCGGTGCCACGTCACTGATGCGGTGTGGGCATTGTCACTCGGCTGAAGCTGTCTTGACTTGACCAGCGTCCAAGCGTGTTCGGCTTCGGCAAACGCGTCATTCGCTATCGCAAGCAAGTTTTGATGGTCAACCAAGGCTGCGCGGCTATGCACCACCGATTGCCACGCCTGAGAAAGTTCAGGCTCACGGTCCCTGAGGCGCGCAAACCGGGCTTCGGCGTCAGCGAGTTCTAAGTCGTCAGTCATCAGAGGTGACCCGCACGGCGATCGCACCGAGTGCTTCGGTGGAGTTAGTAGACGATGCTAAAACCCGGGACTGCAAGCGACAATGAAGTCACGACTGCGTGGAATGTCTGCCTCGCTGAGGCTATGCATGATCAGACCGTTTGTATACCCGGACTTTTCCAGCAAACGAAGGTATAGCGGGTAGTCCATGATCCCCTGTCCGGCCGGTCGGTAGTGGCAGTGGGTTCCGCCCTCAGGTGGAGCGATGACGTCTTTGGCGTGCGCAAGCGCAATGTGCCCACCAATGTGCCGGAAACCGGCCTCCAGGGTTTCAGACATCTGGGTCAGGTCACGTGGATAGTAGAAGTTTGCGGGATCGAACGTGATCCCAAGTCCGGGCGAACGCACGGCCTCGATCAGGCATTTGGCGCGTGCGGTTGAGTCAACAACATTCGCGGTTTCGGGTTCCACGGCCATCACAACACCAGCCCGGGCAGCGGCGTCGGCCATGATCCCGGTCTGGTCGACCATTTCAGTCCAGGCGTCAGTCATGTGGTTCCCGGGATGCGCTCGCCACATCGAATAGGGGTTTCGGGTTCCCGAACTTGTCGTTACCACCCTTGTGCCCAAACCGGGGCAAATGCCACAGAGTTCGATGAACCGGGTGACGTTCCTGTCGCGTTCATCACGGTTCGGGTCAATGATGTTGAACGTTCCCGAGACTGCAGCAATGCGTACTCCGGCATTCTGGAATGCATGAGCAATGCGTCGTATCGTACCGGGGGCGAGACGATCCGGCATCGGGTCAACACCCGCCGACTCGAGGCTAAGCTGAACCACGCCTAACCCGAGAGTGGCCATCACTTCCGCAACTTGCTCAATCTCTGGGCGGTCAATGTGCCTGCTCATCGTGCCCAGTACGGGAATTGCCACTACGTTGACCTCACTCTCCTTAACGCAATGCTACTGGTCGTGCCGCTCGAAGGTTGTGGATCTGAGACAACACGAAAAGCAAGGTAAGGTACCCCGCGGACGGCCAATCAAGGCGTTACCGGCGACGTTGACCGGGCACGTGCAGGGTCAGACCAGCGGGGAGAGAAGATGACATTTTGGGATCATCAGGACGAAGTCCGTGCATTGATGCACCGCACGGGCATTGACGGCTGGCTTCTGATGGACTTCCGAGGAAGTAATCCGATGTTTTCTCGTGTTCTCGGAAGAGGAGGGATCGGCGGTCATGTCACCCGAAGAACGTTTGCGTGGCTACCTGCTGATCCTGCACCTCGCCCAGTAGTCGTCGCGCAGGCGCGTGAGGCGAAGGCGATGGCCGACGCGCGCTGGGAACTCCGCACCTACCGCGATGCTCAGGAGCTCCGCGCCGTCTTGGGGACCCTTGGGCCCTCAAACCGGCTGGCAGGAGCGACCGTCGCAACGGAGTACAGCCCCGAATGCGCACTCCCATACATCTCTCGCATCGATGCGGGCACCGTGGATTTACTCTCGAAGTTGGGAGCGAACGTGGTGACCTCGGCAGATCTTCTCCAGATTACGTTGGCAAGATTGTCAGAATTACAGATCCAACAGCATCGCGAGGCGGCGGGCCTGGTCGATCTGATCAAGAATGATGCCTTCCGGTTGGTAGCGAACCGGGTTCAATCGAACGAACCCATCTCTGAGTATGAGGTCCAGCAATTCATTGTTCGGAGATTTGGGGAGTGCGGACTGGTTACGGACGCCCATCCGACTGTCGCATGCGGTCCGAACAGTGCTACCGGTCACTACAACCCTCGCCCGACGGCATCGCGCAATATCGGCGCTAATGACTGGCTACTCATCGACCTATGGGCGCGCCTCGATCGGCAAGGTTCTCCATACGCGGACGTCACGTGGGTGGCGTGGACGGGCCCGTCCGACATTCCCGCCAAGAACCTATCCGTCTTCGAAATCGTGAGATCGGCGCGCGATCATGCAGTCAACATGATCGCCGAGGCGACCGTGCAGGGGCGAACTTTGTTCGGCTGGGAGGTCGACCGCGGTGTGCGAGAACTGATTGGCAAGACCGGTTTTGGCAACGAATTTCCGCATCGGACCGGCCATAATCTCGGCCCTGAAGAGGTTCACGGGTCTGCGGGTGTTTGTCTTGATGACTTCGAGACACATGACACCCGCACCATCATGCCCGGAGTGGCGTTTTC
>SXGS01524930.1_pt1 | contig 35045 bp, 31 predicted proteins | sample 3174681 | NCBI WGS metagenome assembly SXGS01 (sample SAMN11356861, study PRJNA531348) | freshwater metagenome | isolation source: freshwater sample F1-80 | place: China: Fuxian Lake, Yuxi | collected 2017-12-25
GAGAAGATGCCCCCCGCGATGCGCAGCGCCGCCGCGCCCCGCGAGTCGCCGATGGCAACACCTATGATACATGGGCCGGCCAGATCGCTGGGCAGGAAGAGCAGGATGCCGAGCATGATGATGAGCTCCACCGAAATGAGCAGCGTGCCGATGGACATGCCCGCTTGCAGCGGAATGCCGTAGCAGGGATAGCCCCTGCCCTTGAGCGCCGCAAAGGCGGTGCGGCTGTTGGCAAAGGTGTTGACGCGAATGCCGAAGGCCGCCACGCCGTAGCTGCCAAGAATGCCCACCACCGAACAGAGGAGGATCATCACCACCTTGTAGGCACCCAGGCCGTGGCCACCGTGGCCGTCGGGTGTCAGGAACCCAAAGTAGGCCACCATGACGGCGGCAATGAGCACCCAGAGAATGGACAGGAACCGCCCCTGCGTGTGCAGGTAGGCGCGGCATGTGGCGTAGATGAGCTCCGAGACATCCAGCATGGATTTGTGCACCGGCAGGTTTTTGATCCGGCTGTAAATCATGAGCCCAAACACAAACCCCAGCGCGCACACCACCAGACCACCGAGCAGCAAGTCGTGGCCCGAATAGCCGAGGAACTCGACTTTCACGGTCTCATTCTTCAAGTCGGGAAGCACCAGGTTCGCCTCGCCGCCGCCCACATGGGATTGGGTGGCGTTGGCATTCGCGGCCGGGCAAGTCGCAGGCGCCAGAAAAAACCCGACGGCACAAAGAAGCGAAAGCAGGCGAAGTGTATTCACTGTTTGGAGTTTGGAGGTTGTCTTGGGTTTCCGCGAACATCCCGCACGCGGGAAGCGGTAGAAGGCAAGATGGACAAAGGCTTGTCAAGCCATTCATGACCTGCAGGCTTCCAAGTGGGAGTGCTTCCCAATTCTAGCCGACCTCATTCACCAGCGCGCGAGCCTTTGGCGCACACCCCCTGCCGCCTGGTGACCAGCACTCCCAGGGAAGGTGCGCGTCGCTCCACGGCCCCCATGCCACGAAGGGACGAAACCGCACTGCCGCAAGCCCGAGGTCCCGATGGGAACCTGCAAGCGTAAGGTCGTAGCCCGAGAGCCATCGGTGCGCAAGACGAGGCTCGAGCGGCCGGCCGTCGCTCTCGATTGTCACTTGTGCCGGCGCGCTGCCCCCGGGCACGTAGGCGAAGCGAACGAGAGCGTCGCGGCAGAGGCCGGAGGCCACGAGGTGTTTGGCGATTTGCCGGGCCCGAAGCGGCCCACAACGATCCACCTTGTGAGGGTCCTTGCCGCAGAGCGCACCGCCCCCAATGGGAACCGCCGGCCCGTAGAAATCGACGACGAGCTTCTTGCCCGAGAGACCGTTGTCGCCGTAAGGACCGCCAACGGCAAATGCTCCCGCGCCGTTGATACGCAGGACTTCGGGGCCGAGATTGCCTCTGCCCAGCGATGGAAAGGCACGCTTGGCTCCCTCAATCCACATTTCGACTGCACCGCGCGCAAGCCGGGCGACCTCCACGTCATCCGCGTCTTGGGCGTGGTGCGCCGATACCGATACGATCCTTAGTGTGGGAGCCTCAGGCTGGCCCCCGATCGCAACAAGAACCTTCCCGTCCGGCCCCAGCACATCGGGGTGTTCGCACCGCACCCGATTCAACTGCTCGGCGAGAGTCCGCGCGAGGAAGTGTTCTACAGGGAGGAAGTTGGTCCGCTCGTCACCGCAGGCGTAGCCCATCACCACCGATTGGTCATCTGAGACTCCGCGAATCTCGCGCTCGCCGTCCTGCAAGTTATCGAGGCACAGATCAGAAACGATCCGAAGCTCGGCTGGAGCTGGCTGCCAGCGGTCGTAGCCCACTTCCGCGAAGACGTCACGGACGGATCCCTCCACATCAATCCCCGTGGCTTTGTTCCCGGCAATGCGCCCATCGACAAACACCACGTTGCGATGCACGGCCACCTCCACCGCCACCAGCGCATCGGGGTCGCGCTCGCAAGCTGCATCAACGAGCGCGTCGGCAATCGCGTCGGCCAGACGGTCGGGATGACCGGGCAGCACGTACTCCGCGAAACGAACATTTTCAACTGTAGCAGGTTCAGTCTTCATTGTTTCCTTTCTTGATCGGTAGCTCGACGAACTTGCGTGCGATGCCCTCGAGTTGCTTGCGATCGCCACCCGGTGTCAGCGCCACGTCCAATCGCGCGCGCGAGCGTGCAAGCCACTCGCGATGCATTTTTGGAACAGGGCCCACATACCCATCGGTGAGTAAGAGAGCGCGGGAGATGCGATGCTCCAACATGTGCGCGGTGACGCAGGCCATGTCGGTGCCTCCTGTCGTATAGACCCGCCCAAGGCTTACGCCCCGCCTGTCTAGGTCGACGACACCTCCGCTGAAGCAATGCACCACGCAGCTGCCACTCCTCATATGCGGGCGCACCGCCGCAAACAGGTCGGCCTGGTAGGGGCCAGTGCTGCCGCTCACGTCCACGTACACATGCACGAGCGCAGGTGTGGGCGTGGCCTTGGGCTGTGGCAACTCGGTCTGGAACAAAAGTGGTGGTGCGCCAAGCAGCCCTCGCACCACGGCCCTGCGATCGCGCAGTTGCGGGATAGGTGTGCTCGCCACGCGATCAACAAGGCCTTGCTTCGTGCGTTGGGTCGTGCCCGCACCTTCAATCGCCAGCGTGTGGAACATGCGCCTCAAAAGTGCGATGGCACTAGGGATACCGCGCCGCCATGCAACAAGGGTCTCTCGAAGCTCGCCCCCAACGCTCCTGCCGTGCCCTGGATCGGGAGGCGTCGGCCACTTCTCGACCACCGCGCGGATGGCATCAAGCAGCACCGACGCGCGAGCGGCCTCGAGGGAGCGTCCTTCTCGTCCCTCTTCGGGGCCATGGTCGCCGAGGAGAATCCAGCCCAACTCGAACACATCTTCGCAGGCGGTTTGCTCGAGGATACGGAAGAGCTCGCTGTAGCCGACGCCGGCCTTGCCATAGAGCGCTAGCACGACCTCGCGAACACTCTCGGGAAGGGTCGCTGGCGGTTCAGGGTGCAATGGCCAGCCGGGAGGCGGCCGCAACAGACAGGACGGAAAGGTGTCGGCGGCGTTCATCTTCTCGAAAAAACCACGGTACGCCTCGCTTGGAAACATGTGACAAAGCAGCGAATTGATGACCGCGTCGAAGGCAATGTTTTGCGCCTCGGTGATGCGCGGAAAGAGCCGCGTATGCCCGAGCAGGACGTGGTGAACCTCGTGCATCACCAGCATCAGAAGGTGCTCGTCGCTGCGGCAGTGGCGTTCAATGAAGCCGGGATTGAGCAGCAAACGAGGGGTCGTCCGGCACTCGACGGCGGCTGACTCGACCGAGTCGTCGAGGCCGATGTCCAGAAGCCCAAGCAGCCCGTCCATCGCATAATGTGCGGCGGGGAAGCAGTTCAGGATGCGGTGCCGAAGGTTCCCGGGTGCAGAGCGGTAGCTCATGGTTGACCTCCAGAAATAAAGCGGGCATCTCGGGTGACGAGTTGGCGACAAAGCGTCTCCCGATCGAGCCGTGGCGTCTTTTGCGCGACCCACACGATGTCGGAAGACTTCGACAGGAGAACGAGAGCGAGCGGCAGATCGCAAAGGAGTTCGGGGCTCAAGTTCGCCAACGGTCGGCAGACCATCGCGCACCCGGCAAGCCCGCGCGCCTCGACTTCGCGCTCGATTCGGGTGCGCAGCGCTTCGATCGGATCATGCGAGCGTGGCTCGCCGAGGCGGTAGAGTAACCAAGCTGCCAGGTCTTCTGAATTGAGGCGCTGTTGTGCCTCCGGCCCCAAGGTCGCAACGGCAACGTACGCGGCACCGCATCTTGGCGGGTGAATCTGGACGGGCTCCATGGTCACATAGTACCGCGACGGGCAGCCATAGTTCCGCACAAGGGGGTAGGTCATGATAAGGCCTCCCTCCCCCAGCCAAAGAGCTCCACCAACTCGCGGAACCAGGTGAGGATCGACGCCGGAACGAAGTCCCCGTCATCGCGCTCGAATGCCACGAGAAGCGCGTTGTAAAGGGTTCGGTCAGCAACCGATTCCTTCTTCAATCCCACCAGCTCGTGCTGGATCTCTCGCAAGAGCTCTGTGCGCCGCGACCCCTGGATCGGACTGAACTTGCGTTCCCCGGGGTGCTCGATTCGTTTTTGGACCTCGGCGATGACCTCGAATGCGGTGGCAGTCAGGTTAACCTTGGTTGAGACGACAGGATACAGGGCGGCTGCGAACATCACGCGCTTGGCAGGCGCCAACTCGGCGTAGGCGTCGAGCACGAAAGTGGACAGATCGGTTGCGCCCAGCCCGACGCGCAAGCCCAGCCCCACGCGCCGCACGGGATCGGGTTCAGAGAGCACAAGGCGTGTGAGATCGCTTTGCGGAAGGCGCGCAAGCGCCCATGCCTGTCGGTGCGCGGCCAGCACCTTGCCGCTGTCGAGAGCGCGGCCGATGGCCGGCTGCGGGAGGCCACACCGTAACGCAAGGTAGGCCGATTCTCCCGGATCACACGACGCATCTACGCACACTCTCGCGGCGTGGACGGCGATGACGGCGTCGTGGAGGTAGCGCGCCCGGCGAGGACTGATTTTCCTTTGCATCTTCTCAAGCAGCGGCAGCAGTGCGCCCACGTAGTCGCACGCGGCCTCGCAAAGCGAGGCACGAACGGCAGGGAGCAATCGGCGGACAGTCTCTACCTCCAACCGCAGTCGAGCGGCCGCGTCAGGCTGAACTTCATCGGAGGTACCGCCAATAACCGCCCGCCGCTCAGTCTCGGTCATTGTGCGGAAGTCGGGCGCCTCGAGAACGAATGGAAAACGGTCGGCCAATGCCGGGTCGAGTGGCTCCGAGCCACGGTAGACATCGACGCCCTCCTCCTCTTCTTCGCCGCTCTCCGGCAGCGCCGGCGGGTTCATGGCGGCCCATCTGAACCTCAGCTTTGGAAGCTCAAGCCCCTGAACCACGCGCTCGTGGATGATGGGAAAGAGCTTGTTCTGAAGGTCAACTCGGCAGCGCGAAATCTCGTCAATCAGAACGGACTCAACGTCCCAGATCGAGCTGGCAGTGGGCACGTAGACGAGCTGGGTGCGGTCGTCGGAAGGAACGGGATAGCCCACGAGGTCGTCGAAGTTTAGAAGCGAGGCGTTGTAGTGCCTGTGTCGAAGCCCCAAGGCACCTGCAAGTCGGTTGAGAAGAAGCGACTTCGCAGTGCCATGCGGGCCGATGAGAAGAACCGGCTCCTCTGTCGCCAGCGCGGCGACCACCACCGGCTCCATCGCGCGCCATCCGAAGATGCCCAGGGAGGCCAACGCCCCGGTTCCAGCCGGCGGGCCGTTCCTGCGCGCCACGTCCTTCTTGCTCTCCGCACCTTTCGTTTTTCTCGCCACAACCATTCCTCCGCGATGCGGCCGCGCGGACGTGTGGTGCGCCCCAAAACGTAATCGGCCCCCCTCGCAGTGCAAGGGAGGCCGCCGTCTTTGGCGTCCCCTCATCGTCTGCGAGGCCTTGTGAGCCTCGCACCAGGCGTTGCCACCTTACCCGTTGGGCAGGTTGGCCGGGTTTCGCAGGGCCTTAGTCCCTCCACCCGTCCTGATGAGAGCCGTTACCTAAAACTTGTTGCCGGACCTAGCCGACGAAGTTGAATGTGCACGAAGACGCACCACCCGTCAAACGTAATTATCTCGCTCAATACGAAATGAGCCTTTGGTGGATATGTGCTGTGCGATTGCGCCTGCCAAGACCTGCGCGTTCAAGCTTGTGAAGATAGAATGGCTCCAGAGGTAGGATTCGAACCTACAACCACACGGTTAACAGCCGCGTGCTCTACCATTGAGCTACTCTGGAATCAGAGAGCCGGAAAATTATCGGCCGGTCAAAGCAGAGTCAAGTGCGCCCTCCCGCACGGCGCGCCCGCATCACCGTGCGTAGCGCAGTCGCCCCGGCAGCACAAACGCATTGGGCCAATGGCTCACTTCGCAAACACGCTCCGCATCGAGACGCACCTCCACAATGTCGAAGCGAAAGGCCACCTTGGGGTTGCCCAGCAGGCGCAGGTAATCCAGAGCCGCATGCGCCAGCGCGAGACGTTTCCTGGCATCCACCGCAGCCGCCGGGCGAAGGAGTGATCCCACCGCGCGCGTCTTGACCTCTACAAAAACAAGACAGTCGCCCTCACGGAATACCAAATCAATTTCACCACGACGCAATCGCGCGTTGGCGGCCAGAAACTTGAGGCCGATGCCCTCCAAGTGCGCCCGGGCCGCACGCTCTCCGAGCCTGCCTGTGCGCAAATGAGCCGCCATTGGCCGACGCACCAGTCGCCTGAGCCATGCGCCCCATTCCACGACTTCACCTTAACGTGGCCTGGTCTTGCCGCAAGGGCGCAAAGCTGCGCCGGTGGAGGGGGCACGGCCCGTGCTGTTGGATTGCCGCCAGATGCGCCGCCGTGCCGTAACCTTTATGCCGGACAAATCCATATTGCGGCCAGCGCGCATTGTGTTCCTGCATGAGCCGATCACGTGTGACTTTGGCAATGATGCTCGCCGCAGCAATCGTGTAGCTGCGCGCGTCGCCCTGCACCAGTGCCGTCTGAGCAAACCCCAAGTCTCGCACAGCCAATCCATCCACGAGCACATGCTGCGGCCTCACCGGCAGCGCCGTCAACGCTTGGCGCATCGCTGCATGAGTGGCTTCAAGAATATTGATGCGGTCGATGATCTCGGCCTCCACCACCGCCACGGCGCGGGAGATGTGAGTGTCGGCAGCAAGGATTTGGAAGAGTTCCTCCCGGACACGTGCCGAAAGTTGTTTCGAATCGTTGAGGCGCGACAGAGCCGGCGGCACTCCCGCCTTGAACCACTCATGGGGAAGGATGACGGCCGCCGCCACCACCGGCCCGGCCAGTGGCCCGCGTCCGGCTTCATCCACTCCTGCTAGGCAACGGACGCCACGGGCAAACAAGTCGCGCTCAAACTGAAACCGGTCTGTCTCCTGCTTCCGCACCTGCCTTTTGTGGCCAGCGTGCCACGGTTTGGAAAAGCAAAACATATCCCCTGCTGGATGCAGGGGTGGGGACTTGGGCTTGGGGGACGCGGACGCCCACCAAAAATAGGCGGGCTGGGCCGCCTAGGCTACTTCGCAGCCGGGGCGGGGACTGACTTGTCCTCGCGCACCGTGACGGCCGCCCTGCCCGTGCGCTGCCTAAGGTAGGTCAGCTTGCCGCGGCGAACCCGTCCGCGGCGCTCGACTTCCACGCGCTCCACGAAGGGGCTGTCACAGGGGAAAATACGTTCAACCCCCTGGCCGTAGCTGATGCGCCGGACGGTAAAGGTGGCGTTCACGCCGTGTCCTCGGCGACCGATGACGATGCCGTTAAACACCTGGGTGCGCTCTTTGTCGCCTTCCCTCACGCGCGTGTGCACATGCACCGTGTCGCCCACATTGAATTTCAATGCGCTCTTGCGACGGTAAGCCGCCTCAATCTTGTCTAGCAATGCCTGGTTCATGATATGCCTTCGTCATTCGCCGGCGCATTCGCCGGCCCTAAATTCTCCATCAAATCCGGACGCTGCTGGCGCGTCCTTGTCAGCGCCTGTTCGCGCCGCCACCGCGCAATGGCCGCGTGGTTGCCCGAGAGCAGCACCGCCGGCACGTCCATGCCGCCAAATCCCGGCGGACGCGTGTACTGCGGATACTCCAACAGCCCGTGGCTGAAGGATTCGTCCTCGGCGCTGGCCTCGTCGCCAAGCACGCCCGGCAGCAGCCGGGTCACCGCGTCAATCACCACCATCGCCGGCAACGCGCCGTTGGTCAGCACGTAGTCGCCGATCGACAACTCCAAGTGCACCAGCCCCTGCCGGATGCGCTCGTCAAATCCTTCGTAGCTGCCGCAGAGCAGCAGCAGGTGCTCCTCGGCCGCCAGTTCGCGCGCAACCGGCTGCACGAACGGGCGCCCCGAGGGCGTCATCATCACCACGCGCGTGGCCGGCCCGCTCAGTGCCGCCACCGCTTCAAATACTGGCTCGCACTTGAGCACCATGCCCGGCCCGCCGCCGTAGGGCAAGTCGTCGACCGTACGGTGGCGGTCGTGCGCCCAGTTCCTCAAATCATGGACGGCCAGCTGCAGCCGCCCGCTCTCGCGGGCGCGACGCAGGATGCTCTCATCCAGCGGCCCTGCGAACATCGCAGGGAAAAGCGTCAGCACGTCTACCTTCATGGACCGGTCCTTCCTTTAGGCCCGCCCAGTCACCCAGTCATCTAGCGTCCGTCCTCGTCCACCAGGTCCACCTGGCAGCGAATCCCCTTCTTTGAGCTGCCCGCCTGTACCAGGGCGCGGATGGCATTGATGGTCATTCCCCGGCGGCCGATGATCCTCCCGGTGTCGGCGGTGTCCACCCGCACTTCGTAGAGAGTGGTGCCCGCGCGTTCCACCGGAGTGACGGTCACTGCCTCGGGCTTGTCCACAAGGCCCTTGATGACAAACTCGACAAATTCCTGCATGACCGGATCCTCCGATCAAGCCTTGGCCGCGGCAGGCACGGCGGCAGCTCTGCGGGCTTTGCGGATGAAGCTGCGCACGGTATCGCTGGGCTGGGCCCCACATTTCATCCAATGCTCCGCTCGCGCCAGATCGAGGGTGTAATTGTCGGCCCCCTGGCGCAGCGGCCAGTAGGTGCCCAACTCCTCAAGAAACCGCCCATCGCGCTTGGTGCGGCCATCGGCCACGACAATGCGGTACACCGGCGTGTTCTTCATGCCGACGCGCTTCATTCTGATCTTTACTGCCATGTTGAATCCCACCATGGGCTCCAGGCTGCTCCCGCACGTGCGGAAGTTGGCCTTTGCCCGACGAAAAGGAGCGTGAATTTAGGCAGCGTCCATTTGGAAATCAAGCTTCATTTTAGCCCAGTGGAGTAAGGCCTCACAGGCGCTTATGGCACCACCACGCGCAATGCCTTGGGCGCGACCGTGATGGTGGCGGGCAATTCGCCCACGGCGTCGCCATCCATTTCCAAGGGCACACGCTCTGCCGCCGTCAATTCTACTGTGGCGCCCTGCGCACTTTGCGCACCTGCCAATTGGGGCAGCCGGTCGCGCAGGGCGGCCCAGCCGTATTGGAGCAGGCGGCTGCGGCGCACCTCCTCAATCACCAGCACATCCAACAGGCCATCGGCCATCTGCGCCTTTGGGAAAAGCACGTTGCGGCCGCCGTAATACCGCCCATTGCCAATCAACACGAGCTGGCCAGACAACTCGTGTCCACCCACTCGTGCCGTAATGCACGGCAACGCACCACCCAACGCCTGCCAGCCGGCCCACACATAGGCCAGATCGCCGAGGCGTTTCTTGAGATCCCATCGAACCAGCTCCACGGCGCGCGCGTCGAGTCCCGCCCCGGCAAGCTGCACAAAGCAGCGGCGCTGCGCCTGTCCCTCCTTCCGAAAATCGGTCCAAAGCAAATCCACGCATCGCTCGCGCCCTGCATCCATGACCTTCCATGCATCCGCCGGGTTCTCCGGCAGTTGCAGTTCCTTGGCGAAGACGTTGACCGATCCCCACGGCAGCACCGCCAGGCGAGCTCGGCGCAGCCCGTCGGGCACCGAGGCCATTCCATTGGCGACTTCATTCACCGTCCCGTCGCCTCCGGCGGCCACCAGCGTGTCAAATCCCGCTTCCAGCGCGGCCGCCGCAAGCGCCACGGCTTCGCCCGGCTTTGTGGTGGGGAACAGCCGGCACTCACCCTGCAACGCCGCAAGCGTGGCAAGGCGACGCCGCGCACGCTCTCCATGCGCCGTCGGGTTAAAGATGCAGGCCACAGGCACGGGGGTATTTGCAATCGTTCGCGGCGGCGAGTCGAGCAGAAGCGGCCCCTTAGCCTCCCCGGAGGTATTGAAGAACGTACTCGCGCGCGGGGACAATGGCGGCCTTCAATGTCACGCCACGTGCAAGGCCCGCGGCAATGGCCGCGGAGAGGCGGCAGCCCGTTCCCGGGCGCGACGCTCCCTTCCAACGTGTGGATTCAAACCACACTTCGCCGTCGGCATCGTAAAACACGTCGGCACAAATTCGCCCCGCAATGTGCCCGCCCTTGAGAAGCACCGCGCAGCCCAGTTGCTCGTGCAGCTCCCGCGCCACCCTTGCCATTGCCGCTCGGGTTCGGATGGGCCGACCTGTGAGGCGGCTGGCTTCCGGCGAGTTGGGAGTGATCAACACCGCCCGCGGCAGCAGGCGTGTCTTGAGCACGTGCAGCGCGCCTGCCTCTAACAACGGAGTTCCACTGGTGGAATCGAGCACAGGATCAACCACCAAGGGCGGCCTGTCGCGGCCCTGCCACCATTCCGCCACCAACTCCACCGTGCGTCGGGTTGCCAGCATCCCCGTCTTGGCCGCCCCCACCCTGCCATCGGCGAAGGCGGCCTCCAATTGCTGCTGGATCATCCTGCTGCGCGCCGGTTCCATCGCCAGCACACGACCCGCACGCTGTGCGGTGAGGGCGGTGATGACGGACATCCCGTGGACATCGAAGGTGGCAAAGGTTCTGAGGTCGGCCTGCAATCCTGCGCCACCGCTGGAATCCGATCCGGCGATGGTGAGCGCCACAGGGGTGGGTCGCGTTGGGTCCACGCCGGAGGTTACGCTAGGCGGGCCACAACTTTGAACTTTGAACTTTCGCCCGTCCACCGACATCATCGCGCCGTGAACAATGCCGAGGTGGCGGCCGTGCTGGTTGAGATTGGTGTGCTGCTGGAGCTAAAGGGCGAGAACCCGTTCAAGTCGCGTGCCTACGCCACAGCAGCGCGGATCATCGAGACTCTGCCCGAGTCGCTCGGGATGGTCATCGGCGAAGAACGTCTGCGCCAAATCCCAGGCATTGGAGAGGCGTTGCAGGAGAAGATCACGCAGCTCGTCACCACGGGCCGTCTTCCTTACCACGAAGAATTGAAGGCAAGCATTCCCGCTGGCCTGCTGGACTTGCTGCAGATTCGAGGTCTGGGGCCAAAGAAGGTTCGCAAGGTTCATCAAGAGCTTGGCGTGGCCACTGTGGATGAGATGGAGCAGGCGTGTCGGGATGGACGCATCGCGGCACTGGACGGATTTGGCCTGAAGTCTCAGGCCGGCATTCTCGAAGCCATCGCGTTTCGCAGGCAGTTTGCCAGCAAGCATCTGCTCTTCACCGCGCTGGCGGCAGCCGAACCCCTGCTGGAGGTTCTGCGCGGGCACCCTTCTGTCGTGCGTTGCAGCACTGCGGGCAGTCTGCGACGCTGGAAGGAAATCATTGGCGACGTGGATCTGCTGGCCTCCTCGCAGGATCCCGCGGCGGTGATGGGCGAGTTTGTTTCCCAAGAGGGAATCCACTCCGTGATTGCCCAAGGTGAGACAAAGGCCAGCGTCATCCTCTCGGGCGGCATTCAGGCCGACCTGCGAGTGGTGAGCGACACAGAATTTCCCTTCGCGTTGGCGTACTTCACGGGCAGCAAGGAGCATAACATCGTGATGCGGCAGCGCGCCATTGCCCGCGGCCTGCGCCTCAATGAGTACGGCCTGTTCCGTTCCAGCGAGGAAACTCGCGACCCCGCGCTGCGGCTGCCCTGCCGCACCGAGCAGGAGATTTTTGAGGCGCTCGACCTGCCCTACATCGAGCCTGAACTGCGCGAGGACCACGGCGAGTTTGAAGCCGCGGGCGACGGTGTGCCTGCTGCCCGGCTGGTGGAATGGACCGACCTCAAGGGTTCGCTTCACAATCACACCAACTGGAGCGACGGCACCGACACGATTGATGACGCCGCAAAGGTCGCGGATCATGCCGGCTGCGCCTACTGGGCCATCACGGACCACTCGCAGGCGAGCTTCCAGGCCAGCGGCCTTTCCGATGAACGAGTACGCGCGCAAATCGCGGCCATCGCAGTGGCAAACCAGAAATTGGCTGACTCGGGCAGCGCCCTGCATTTGTTCGCCGGCACGGAGGTGGACGTGCTCAAGAGCCGGCTGGACTTCGATGACGACCTCCTCTGCCAACTGGATGTCGTGGTGGCAAGCCTGCATGTGGCTGGAAGCAACGAGACCGACAACACCCAGCGCCTCATTCGCGCGGCCGAGAATCCCTTCGTGCACATGCTCGGCCATCTCACCGGCCGATTGCTGCTCGACCGTCCCGCCTACCCGGTCAACCAACACGCGGTGATCGACGCCTGCGCGGCCACGGGAACCTGGATCGAACTCAACGCCAATCCGCACCGGTTCGACATGGACTGGCGACTCTGGCAGTACGCCCGCTCCAAGGGCGTGAAGTGTGCGATCAACTGCGATGCCCATCGCCCGGAGCATCTGGGATTTCTGCGACTGGGCGCGGGCATTGCGCGCAAGGGCGGACTCACCAAAGCCGATGTCGTCAACACCCTGCCGCTGGAAGCGCTTAAAAAAGCGCTGGCGATGAAGCGCACGCGCCATGGTTGCGCCCGCTAGCTCCGCCACTGAGTATTGGGTTGCAAAGTCATCGCCCCTGCTCTTGGATTCAGCCTGCGCAAGGAGAAGTTCCCTGCCGAAATTCAGATTCCGATGGAGAGGCTCTGGTTTCGTCCCAAGCTGCTGGAGCATGTATCCAGCTACAACGTCGCGACGTTCCGTCACGATCTGGTTGCTGGGCTTACGGTGGGTGTCGTGGCGTTGCCGCTGGCGATGGCCTTCGCCATCGCCACGGGCGTAAAGCCCGAGCAGGGGATTTTCACGGCCATCATCGCCGGCTTTCTCATCTCCGTGCTGGGCGGCTCCCGGGTGGTGGTGGGCGGGCCGACGGCGGCCTTCATCGTCATCCTCTCCGGCATTCTGCAAAAATACGGCGCGGCCAACCTCGCCCTCTGCACGATGATGGCCGGGGCCATGCTGATGGTCATGGGACTCGCGCGGCTGGGCGGCATCATCAAGTTCATCCCCTACCCGCTCACGATGGGTTTTACCTGCGGCATCGCGGTCACGATTTTTGGCACGCAGCTCAAGGACTTCTTGGGCGTGGAGCTTCCCCATCCCCCGGCGGAATTTCTCCCAAAACTCATCGCCACGCTTCCCAGGATTTTCCACGGCCATCTCCCCACGGTCGCCACGGCCATGGCTTGTGTGCTCTTCATCGTCCTCTGGCCCAAACGCCTCGCGCGCTGGATTTCCGGATCCATCGTCGCGCTGATCCTGGCCACAGCCATGACGGTCTTGTTCAACGAGTCCCAAGGCTGGCAGATCAAAACCATCGGCAGCGTGTTTGGAGGCATCCCCAGCAGCATCCCCGCGTTCGCATTTCCGCAGGTGGATTGGAGCACCCTCAAGGATCTGTTGCACCCGGCGCTCACGATTGCGCTTCTGGCCGCCATCGAATCGCTGCTCTGCGCCGTGGTGCCGACGGCATGATCAATGACCGCCACGATTCCAATCAGGAGCTCATGGCGCAGGGCGTGGCGAACCTGGTGGTGCCGCTCTTCGGGGGAATTGCCGCCACGGGCGCCATCGTCCGCACCGCCACCAATGTGCGCAACGGGGCCCGCACGCCCGTCGCGGGCATGATTCATGCACTGACCCTTCTGGCCATCGTGCTCGTGGCGGCGCCGCTGGCGCGTCACATTCCCATGGCGGCACTGAGCGCCGTGCTCATGGTGATGGCCTACAACATGGGCGAATGGCCCCTCTTCTCCCGATTGCACCGCTGGCCTCGCAGCGACATGGCGATCTTCCTGGTGGCCTTCGGACTCACGGTGGCGGTGGACCTCGTGTGGGCGGTGATCGTCGGACTGCTGCTTGCCGGCGCGCTCTTTGTGCGACGCATCGCCGAGACCACGAAAATCACCGGCGAGGGCAGTGAGTTTGCCGAGAAGGGCGCCCCTGCGCCTGATGGCGTCGTGGTCTTTCGGATCTTTGGCGCCTTCTTTTTTGGTGCCGCCGACAAGCTCGAGGCCGCACTGGAGGCGGCTCAATGTGAACCCGAGGTGCTCGTGCTACAGATGCGTGAGGCACTGGCACTGGACGCAACCGGGCTGGCGGCGCTGCAGGGACTGCATGACCGTCTGCGTCATCAGGGCAAACACCTCATCCTGTGCGGGCCGCACACCCAGCCGATGTTTGCGCTGCAACAATCGGGCTTTCTGGATCGCCTCGGCATGGACAACCTTTGCGGCACGATCGAGGAGTCCTATGCCCGCGCACAGGCGCTCATGAAAACGCAGAAGACCAGCGCCTGACCGCCGGTTCAAGGGCTGGCCAGCGCGGCAACCTCACGGGCATTGAGCGCGCGATTAAACACCGCCACTTCGTCCAGCCGGCCTTCCCAGTTGGAGTGGTTGTCGCTGCGACCCCCAAGGAAGATTTGGTCGAAGCTCTTTGGAAAATCAGCCGCTGCCTGCGTCTCTATTTCCAAGCGGCCGCCAACATAAACCCGGACCACACGACCCTCACGCACCAAGGCGACGTGGCGCCACTGCCAGCGCGGGATGACGGCCTGACCCACGGCAGCCCTTTGCGAATCACCGCCATGCTGGAATAAAATCTTGCCAGCGTCCGGGCCTATCCCGGCAATCCCAAGGTGGTCACCAAATTCACCCAGACTGTGGTCGCGGTCGCGTGAAAAAAGCCATCCACTCACGCTTCGCGCGTCGTTGGGCATGCCATTCCAGAGCCAGAGCGAGACCGTGTAACGGTCGGCCATGGAAGCCATCCTGGCACGAAGGCGCGCGCCCACGAAGTGGGGTGCTCGATTGGTCTCGCCCTCGCAGAACGCCTCAGAGTGCGGGCCTGCCAGATAAAATGTGATGTCCGGCTCATAGACGGCATGAGCGCCAAGGCCCGAAGCATCGGCTGCATGGGGCCCGGTGAATTCGTTGAGACGCCAGTAGGCAGAGGGCTTCATCGCCCCAATGGCGCGCGCCCCCCTGCCCTCACTGAGCTTCCATTCCCGCCGCGACTTGTCCGAGACCGACTCCAAAAGGCCAATGGCCGCCTCGGTGATTTTGGGCTCGGCATCGACTTCAAGCCCGGCGGATCGCGCAGCCCAAGTATTGTACCCGCCAAACCGGTGCTGCTCCGGAGGCGGAATGTAGCCATCGCCACCATTGGCCAGCTCGATCACCATGGTCTGGGATAAGGGACTGGCCGCTTTAATTTTGAGGCCCGTGATGGCATAGGTCTCCGTCGGCGTCGTCGCGATGGCGATTTCGCCAATGCGCAGCGCCTGCACAACGACTTCGGTTTGCTGCATTTCATGGAGGAGAATCTGTTCGCGCGCATAAACCTCCGTGGTGGTATTGGGTGCCCGATTGGTCATGGTGGCAACCACCCGACGCGCCCACTCCAGCCGCTGCGCATCGGGAACGCGGTACTTGAGCGTCATGCGAGTTTCGGCCATCGCTAGGTTCACATCGGCGCGGTACTGGATTTTCGAGATGGCGTTGGTCGCAATCTCAAGGAGGCCGCGTGTGTAATCGTCGATGGACAGCTTGGCGTTCCACTCCGCCTCGGGCCGTGTGTAGTCGCGTCGCCAGATGTCGCCGCTGCAACCGTGTGAGAGCATGCCGACAAAGGGCTGGCGGCCCTCAGCAACCTGGTGCGCGAGACGGGCCTTCAATCCCTCCGCAAAAAGCCCGAAGTAATCGGCGCTGATGTCCGCGTCGCTGAAGTAATGCATAGAGAAGTTTCCGAGCACGGTGATGGGCCGGCCATCCCGCGATTGAATGGAAATCAGCGACAAGTCCGGGTCTTCCGGCCCAGCCTCACCTGTCACATCGTCCCAAACCCTACCCGCATGCATGTTGGCGCGCACACTGCGGTTGCCAAAGGGGTCCAGTTCGATGCGGTCGGGGCGCCGAATCCACTGGCGCAGCGCCGTATAAGCCGCCGCGTCAGCCTTGGCAAAGCCAATGCGAGCCGGCTCTAAATTGGCCTGTGCCGCAGCGATGGCCCGCACCAGCCGCTCGCGCAACACCGGCACGTAGGCGGGGTCGGCATCGGTGCCGAGGCATCCCATTGACGCGGGCGCGCTGTGCGTGTGCGTCGCCGAAATCAGGATTCGATTTGTGGCAATCCCCGTCCGCACCGAGGCCAGTGACTTGGCCTCATCGAGCAGCACGCGGCCCATCATGCAACTGTCCACCACAACGAGCGCAACCTGAAGCTTGCCATCGGAGAGCACCACGGCGCGAGCGTGGACGCGCGTCTTGATCTTTTCCAATGCGCGGCTGAGCATGCCGCCGTTCACCAGCACGGGAAGTTTTTCCGGCGTGACATCCACCACCGCGGCGCCCGCCTTGAAGTCGGCGCGCACCGGTGCCAATGCCAGCCATACGGCGGCGGGAAAATAGAGAAACCGTTTCATGGGACGAAAGTGAGCATGCCAGCCTCTCGCAGCCTGACAACCAAAACTCCGCCCCGGTGAAGACTATCGTCTACGGCGTGAAGGCCCGAAGTGGTAGCCGCGCCCAACCCGGCTCATGCGCATCTTGGATTCCCTCGCTGAACGGCCCGACTGGGCGGCGTCAAAGAGCACCGTGTAGCGGTAATCGAAGCCTTCGAGCTTGGTGCGCTCAATTCGCCGGCTGATGAACCGCTCGATGGCCTCCACGTGCAGGGCGTCCTCAGCCACCATCAGGGTGAACGCGTCGCCGGAGGCAGCCGCCCGTCCCGTGCGGCCGATGCGATGCACGTAATCTTCCGGGTGCTGTGGCACGTCGTAGTTGATAACGTGGCTCACGTTGGCGATGTCCAGTCCGCGCGCCGCGATGTCGGTGGCCACCAGCACCTCGAAGCGGCCGTTGCGAAATCCATCCAGTGCCTGTTCACGTTCGCGCTGCGTGCGGTTGGAGTGCAGCACCGCCACGGCATGATTGTTGCGCTTGAGCAGACCGGCCGCGCGGTCGGCACCGTGCTTGGTGCGGCAGAAGATGATGACCGAGTCGTAGTGCAGATTTTCAAGCAGCGCAATGAGCAGGTCTGACTTCTGTGCGTCGGCAACCGGATAAATGAGATGGCGCACCGTCTCCGCCGGCGAGCGGCGCATACCGATCTCCACGGCCTCGGGATTGCGCATGGCCCAGTTGATGAGCGTCTCAATTTCCGGTGGGATGGTCGCTGAGAAGAGCGAGGTGTGCCGCTCACGCGGGCACTTTTCGAGAATGCGCCGCACGTCGGGAAGGAATCCCATGTCGAGCATCCGATCGGCTTCATCCAGCACGAGGTATTGCACACGATCCAGCCGGCAGTTACGCCGCTCGATGTGATCGAGCAACCGTCCCGGCGTGGCCACCAAGATGTCGACGCCACGCTGCAATGCTTCGTTCTGGGCCCCGTAGCCTACTCCACCGTAGATCACCGCAACGTCCAGGCTGGTGTGGCGTGCGTAGTCGCGAAACGCCGTCTCCACCTGGGCAGCCAACTCGCGTGTCGGCTCCAAAATAAGGGCTCGCGGGGCGCCCATGTGCGCATCGAGCTTCGAAAGGATGGGAAGGGCGAAGGCCGCCGTCTTGCCGGTGCCCGTCTGGGCGCTGCCGATGACATCACGGCCGGAGAGGATGAGCGGAATGGCGCGCAGCTGAATGGGGGTGGGTTCACTCCAGCCCATGGACTTCACGCCCGCCAATACTTTCTCGGACAAACCCAGACTTTGAAACGACATAGAGGCGCACACTAAACATCTTGCACCTTCTGGAGGCAACCAATTTCTATATTGAGCGGCTGCAGGCTCCGGTCTAACTTGCGCCTGTCGGAGCGTTGCACAGTCTGGTTAGTGCGCCTGCTTTGGGAGCAGGAGGTCGTGAGTTCGAATCTCACCGCTCCGACCATTTTTATGTCGGCACCTTCCGACCTCATCGCCAATGAGGCTCAATTAGACGACGTGCTCACCACGCCGCGCCCGGAGCTTTGCGAGTTCATCAAGAAGTTGAGCAGCCCGCTTCTGGTGCTGGGCGCTGGTGGCAAAATGGGCCCTTCGCTGGCAGTGCTGGCGCGACGCGCCGCCGCCGCCGCCGGACACCCCCTGCGGGTGATCGCCGTCAGCCGATTTGCAACGGCAGCGTCCCGTCAATGGCTTGAACACGAGGGAGTGGACACCGTTGCGTTCGATCTGCTCGCGCCGGATTGGTCGGCTTTGCCCGACAGCGCCAACGTCATCCATCTGGTTGGCCTTAAATTTGGCACGGTGCAGAATCCTGCCCTGACTTGGGCCACCAACACGCTGGTGCCCGCCGCCGCGTGCCGGCGTTATCGCGATGCCCGGATGGTGGCTCTCTCCAGCGGCACCATTTATCCACTCATGCCCATCGAGGGCGGCGGATCGGTCGAATCCACGCCCCTCGATCCGGTGGGTGAGTATGCCCTTGCCTGTCTTGCACGCGAACGCATCTTTGAACATCAATCGCAGACCTTGGGCTGCAAGCTCGCAATCCTGCGCCTCAACTACGCCATCGATCTGCGCTACGGCGTTCTGCACGACATCGCACAGCGCCTCTGGCAGCGCACTCCCATTGACCTGACGATGGGACACATCAACTGCATCTGGCAGGGCGACGCGAACGAATTCATCCTGCGCAGTCTGGCACTTTGCGAAAGTCCGCCGGCCATTTGGAATCTGACGTCGCCTCAAATCCACCCCGTTCGAAACCTCGCGCAGGAATTGGGAAATGCTCTGGGCATCGAGCCCTCATTCACACGCGTGGAAAGTCCCACATCCTTACTGAGTAATCCCGCGAGACTCATCGCGCGGCTCGGGCCCCCGCCCACCTCACTGGAGACCATGCTGAGCTGGACGGCGCATTGGATAAAATCTGGCGGAAACTCGCACGGCAAGCCCACACACTTCGAGGTGCGTGATGGAAGATACTAACGCCTCACTTCCAGACGTGTTCGGGATTTTTCTGGCCACGCCGCCTTCCCTCCCTAGACTTCGCGCATGATTCGCGTGGGCATCGGCTATGACGTGCACCCTCTGGTGCCGGGCAGGCCACTCATTCTGGGAGGAGTTTCCATACCGCACACAAAGGGGCTGGACGGCCATTCTGACGCGGATGTGCTCATGCACGCCATTTGCGACGCGGTGCTGGGTGCGCTGGGACTGGGCGACATCGGCCAGTTTTTTCCGAACACTGATCCGCGCTGGAAGGGTGCGCAGAGCAGGATCTTCCTAGTTGAAGCCGCCCGGCAGGTCGCCGCGCGGCGCGGGCGCATCGTGAACATTGATGCCACCCTCATCGCACAGGCGCCGCGGGTGTTGCCCCATGCTGCGCAGATGAAAGCCAATATTGCCGAGGCGCTGGGCATTGACAGCGGACGCATCGGCATCAAAGCCACCACCAACGAGCATCTCGGATTCATCGGCCGCGAGGAAGGGATTGCCGCGATGGCGGTGGCCGGTGTGGATCTTAACGACTGACATGGGCGCCAAGGCGGAAATCGCATGGACCCGCCACGATGAGGAGGGCCGCAAGGTTCATGTCTGCGCACGGCGCGTGGGCGGCGACTGGAGGTTTTCCCTGCAGGCCAACCGGTTCGACCAGTGGGAGCCACTCGCTCAACCGCCCCTCGAGGACTGGCTTGCCTTGTTGGACGCGGTGCGCCGGCGCATCCAACGCCGCCTCCTGCGACCCGAGGAAGCCGCCAGCGTGGAGCGGCGGATTCACCAGTACTTTCCCGGCACCACGTTGGACTGATCCATGCGTGTTCGCCCGCTCATTCTTGTGACACCCTGTCAGCAGGGGCACGGCGCGGAATTCTCCGACGCATCGCTCTCGCTCTCCAACCGCTACACGCAGGCGCTGGCCGACCATGGCGGGATGCCCGTGGTGATGCCGCTCACGGCCGCGGCGGAGGACATTGCCCAATGTGTGAGCAGAGCCGAGGGTGTGTTGCTCACGGGCGGCGAGGATGTCGAGCCCAAGCATTACGCGTCCGACCTTGCGCCAGCGCTGGCGGAGCAGATGGGCCCGACGGAGCCCGCACGCGATGTGCTGGAGCTCGCACTCATCGCCGAAGTATTCCGGCAACGAAAGCCCCTGCTCTGCATCTGTCGCGGCCATCAGATGCTCAACGTCGCACTGGGGGGCACTCTCATCGTGGACATTCCCACACAGATTGCCGGCGCGCTTTCGCACAAGCAGATGGCGCGAAAAATGGAGCCTGTGCATGACATCATGCTGGCGCACGACTCACAACTGGCGGCACTGCTTGCGGCCGAACGCCTCGGTGTCAACAGCACGCATCACCAAGCGGTGGATCGCGTGGCGGCTCCCTTGCGCGTCACGGCCACGGCGTCCGACGGCGTGATCGAGGCCATGGAACTCAAGGACGCGGCCGCCCTTCCCTTCCTGCAATCGGTGCAGTTCCATCCTGAACGGCTCTACGAGCGACATCAGAACTTCGCCGCGCTGTTCCGCGAATTTGTCAACGCCTGCGCGAGGGCTTGATCGCCCTTTCCAACTGACCGCGCAGAAGTCCATTGGTAGCCCACAGGCGATAGGTGAACCGCTGCGACAGAGGCTCGCGGTGGAATTCGCCCCCGGCGCATTCCAGAATGAGTCCGCCTGCCGCAATGTCCCAGAGACAGATGCCTTCCTCACGATAGGCGTCCAGCCGCCCCGCCGCCGTCCACGCCAGCGCCAACGCCGCGCTGCCCATGATCCGCACCTTCATCACCCGACTGCACAGGCGCGAAAACACGGGCAGATTTCGCCGCACGCTCGCGGCACTCTTGGCGAATCCCAAGGTGACCACCGCGTCGCGCAACTGGCGGGTGTCGCTGACGGCAATGACCCTGCCATTGAGATGCGCCCGGGCGCCGCGGCGCGCCGTCCACATTTCCTCAAGGAACGGATCCCACACGACGCCCACCACCGACTCGTAGCCGTCCCATCCGGAAGAGCCCGGCAAGCGCCGCTGCAACGCGATGGAGACGCACGCATGAGGAATGCCGCGCGTGAAGTTGACCGTGCCATCAATGGGATCAACCACCCAGCGCCATGCGGCAGCCGGATCGCCCACGTTGCCTTCCTCACCCAACACGGACACGTTTGGAAACTCCCGTCGCAACAGGCGTTCGATGAGCCGCTGCGTGCGCCTGTCAAGTTCCAGCTTGATGTCGTGATGTGCCTTTAGGTCGATGCGCTTGGGTGCCGCGAGATGGCGCAGGAGCAAACTGCCTGCGCGCCGTGCCACGCGGGTGGCGCATCGCAGTGCCTTGGGGATATCTGATGCGTTCACGGTGTCGTCGAGACCCCAGGTGCAATCCATCCACGCGACCGGTAGTACCACCAGCCCACCTGCTCATGCAGGTAGCGGTGCAACACCTGAAGCTGTGCGGATTCCGGCAGCACAGTCACGGCCGACCACCATGACTCGCGGATGGGATAGCCCACAAAGTCGCAGCCGACGGGAATGGCGTCCACGCCAGCACTACGAAACACCGCCAAGGCGCGGCGCATGTGCCATGCCGAGGTGACCAGATGCACCCGCGTCCATTGGTTGCGGCCCATCAACTCCGCCACCCGCCGCGCTTCCTCGTGGGTGTTGGCGCAAATGCCGGTGGAGTGGATCGTCACGTTCTCCTCGCAGATCCCCCACCTTTGGAGCAATCGGGCAACGGGCTCGGCCTCTGGAGTGGGGCCGCTGCGCGCACCAAACTGTCCCCCACCCAAAACTAAGTGTTGCGATTTCCCACGATGCAGCAGCTCAACCCCGGCCACCAACCGGTCGACTGCTTCATTAAAATCAATCCCGCCGGCCTCCTCCGTCCCACTGTGTGCATGGACAAATCCGCCCAACACCACCACGGCGTCCGCCGGTGGTACGTCATCGAGTGATCCTCGATAGTAGGGAACTTCCAGCGTCGCAATGATGCGCTTGGATAACGGCATGCCGGCAAAGAGCAGCAGGAAGAGCACGATGAGACCATTGATGTAAGCCCATCGGAATTGCTTTCGGCGGATCTGCCAGACAAGCATCGCCAGCAAGGCCAGCCAAAGAACTGCCAAGGGATCCAGGAGCAAATGCGCCAGCCGGGCCATGCTTGAGTCAGGAATCCGCCAACAAGGCGATGGATTCGGTAAGACGCCGATGCTTGTCTTGCCAATCGTCCAAGCGCTGCTGGTGCTCGGCGAGCACCGCGGGGGGGACCTTCTGTGTGAAGCCGGGGTTCCCAAGCTTCTCCTGCACCTTCGTAATTTCGACCGCGATTTTTTCCAACTCCTTGCCAAGCCGTGCGCGCTCGGCTTCAAAGTCCACCAGGCCAGCCAGGGGCAGACCCAGTTCACCCAGCACATTGCGAGCGGTCGGCGTTCCGCGGGCGAATGGGACACCATCGGACTCGAGCTTCTCAGCCCCCAGCAGCAAGCCCATCACCTCCAATTCGTACGGAGGCAGCTCGCCAGCAGGATGGAACAGAAAGGTGACACGCTTGGAGGACAGATTAAACTGCGCCTTAAGATTGCGACCGAGCGTGACAAGTTCGTGCTTGGCATTGGCGAATTGTTCATCGCTCTCGTCCAGCCCGTAGTTGGCCTTGAATTCATCGCCCAGCGGCTTGGGCCAATGAGCGGTCATGATGGTTTTTCCACCCTGCTCTGTCGGCATGTCGGTGGCGAATCCCATCCCGTGCCACAGCTCTTCGGTGATGAACGGCAACAACGGATGGAACATCCGCAGCGTGTGATTCAGCACGAAATCCATCACGGCAAGCGTGTTCGCTTTGCGCGCCTCATCACCTCCGTGCAACACGGCCTTGCTCGCCTCGACATACCAGTCGCAATACTCGCTCCAGAAAAACCGGTGAAGCGATTGCACGGCCGCCGCGAAGTTGTAGCTTGCCAGCGCGTCGTTCACGTCGGCGATGGCGCGGTCCAGTCGCAGCAGAATCCACTTGTCGTCGCTCGTGAGCAGGACTGGATTGATCTCACCCTCGGTCTCTCCCCCCTGCATCTGGCGGAAACGACAGGCGTTCCAAAGCTTGGTGCAGAAGTTGCGGCCCAGTTCGACGTCCTTCTCATCAAAGAGCACGTCCTGGCCGAGCGGCGCGCTTCGCATGGTGCCGAAGCGCAGGGCGTCCGCGCCATACTTGGCGATGAGTTCGAGCGGGTCAGGTGAATTGCCCAGCGTCTTGGACATCTTGCGACCCTGCTTGTCACGGATGATGCCGGTGAAATAGACATTGCGGAAAGGCATCTCTCCCATGAACTCGTAGCCGGCCATGATCATGCGCGCGACCCAGAAGAAGATGATATCCGGCCCGGTCACGAGGTCGGTGGTCGGATAAAACTTCCTGAGCGTGGCAGCCTGCTCCGGCCAGCCCATCGTGGCAAAGGGCCAGAGCCAAGAGCTGAACCACGTGTCGAGCACGTCGGGGTCTTGGGTGAAGCCGCAGTCCTCGAAGTTCTTGATTAGCGTGGGTGAAAGTGTCGCGACGAAAACGTCATATTCGCCTTCGTCCTGCCTCAACGCGGGGGCCATCGGTTGAACTTTAGGATCAACCTCCTTTCCGTCTGACACCCGGATCAATCTGACAAAAGTTGTTTCGTTCGGATCAGACACCGCGTGCCGTTGCCAGTTGCCTTCAACCCACTCATCCCAGCCCCACGGGAGAAGTTCATCCACCCAGTTCTCTTCGGTAACGTGAACCCGCTTGTGCCACACCGGCACCCGATGCCCCCACCAAAGCTGGCGGCTGATGCACCAGTCTTGAATGTTCGAGAGCCAGTGGTCATAAACTTTGGCCCAGCGGTCGGGATGAAACTTCATCTGCCCCTCCGCCACGCAGGCCTTCGACACCTCCACGCTCGGATACTTGAGAAACCACTGCTCGCTTAAACGCGGCTCAATGGGCACATCCGCACGTTGGCTAAAGCCCACGTTGTTCTCGTAGGGCTTCTCATCCACGAGTGCGCCCAGTTCGCGCAACTTTTCCACCGCCACCTTGCGCGCGGCAAATCGGTCCAACCCGTTCAAGTCCGCACCTGCAAGCGTGTTCATCGTGCCGTTGGCATTCATGATGTCCACGACCGGCAGCTTGTGGCGCTGGCCGATGTCAAAGTCCGCCTTGTCGTGCGCGGGCGTGACCTTGAGCACGCCGGTGCCGAATTCAAAATCCACATGCTCGTCGCCCACGATGGGAATGAGCTTTTGTTTGCTCTGCAATTCCGCAGGCAGCGGCCGCACAATGTGCTGGCCGATAAGATGCGAGTAGCGAGTGTCCTTAGGATTCACCGCCACGGCGGTGTCGCCGGGAATGGTCTCCGGTCGCGTCGTGGCGATGGTGAGCCACGTGCCGGGCGCTTCGGCCACCTCGACCTTGAAGTGATACATGAAGCCTTTCTGAGGCTTCATCTCCACTTCCTCATCGGAGAGCGCGGTCTGTGTGGCCGGACACCAATTCACCATCCGCTTGCCGCGGTAGATGAACCCCTTCTTGAAAAGCTCGACGAAGACCTTCTGCACGCAGCGCACGTAGTCGGGGTCCATCGTGAAGCGCTCGCGGCTCCAGTCGCACGAGCAGCCGAGCTTCTTGAGTTGCTCGATGATGATGCCTCCGTGCTTTTCCTTCCATGCCCAAACGCGCTTGAGAAATTCCTCGCGCCCGAGATCCTGCTTGGTCTTCTTCTCCTCCTTCTTGAGCTGCTTGGCCACCATGCCCTCGGTCGCGATGCCCGCGTGGTCAGTGCCGGGAAGCCAGAGAACCTCCTTGCCGTCCATGCGCGCTTTACGGGCAAGGATGTCCTGAATGGTGTTGTTGAGGACGTGCCCCATGTGGAGCATTCCCGTGACGTTGGGCGGCGGGATGACGATGGAGTAGGCCGGGCGTTTCTCGGAAACGCGCGCGGGGTCGGCGGTGAAGCAGTCTTGCTTCAGCCAGAATTCATACCACTTGTCTTCGACTTCCCGTGGCTCGTAGGTTTTGGAAATATCGGCCATGGGCGCGTGCAATGTCGGAGACACTAGAAGCCTATGAGCGCAGCAGCGCAAACTCCATCGAGTCCACGAGCGCCTGCAGGCTGGCCTCGATGATGTTCTCGCTCACGCCCACCGTGCCCCATTCGCGTTTGCCGTCGGTGGAGGCGATGAGCACTCGAGTTTTGGCACCAGTGCCGGCTACGCCATCCAAGATGCGCACCTTGTAGTCGGTCAGCGTCACTCGCTTGAGCTGCGGAAAGGATTTCACCAAAGCCGAACGCAGCGCGCCATCGAGCGCGTTCACCGGACCGTCTCCCTCGGCGACCGTGTGGTGCACCGCCTTGCCCACGCGCACTTTCACCGTCGCTTCACAGACAGATTCCTTCGTGTCGCGGCGCATCGAGACGTGGTAGGCGTCCACGCTAAAGAGCAGCTCGGGCTTGTGGTCAAGAATGCCGCGGATGAGCAGCGAGAGCGACGCCTCCGCAGCCTCATATTCGTAGCCGTCGTGCTCGCGCTGCTTGATGGTGTCCAGAATTTGCCGCAGCTCGGGTGTGTCGTTGGTGAGCTTGAGGCCAAGCTCGCGCGCCTTGAGGACGATGTTGCTGCGACCGGCCAGATCGCTGATGAGCACGTTGCGCTCGTTGCCGACGAGCGAAGGCTCAATGTGCTCGTAGCTTGCCGCAAGCTTCTGCACGGCGTTGACGTGCGTGCCGCCCTTGTGTGCGAAGGCCGACGCGCCCACCCACGGCTGGCGCGGATTGTGGCGGATGTTCGCAATCTCATCCACAAACTGCGACAACTCCTTGAGCTTGCGCAGCGAAGTGGCAGGCAGGCACGCGCGGCCCATCTTGAGCTGCAGGCAAGGGATGACGCTGGTGAGGTTGCAATTGCCCGTGCGCTCGCCGTAGCCGTTGATGGTTCCCTGCACGTGACACGCACCCGCCTCGATGGACGCAAGCGCGTTGGCCACACCCACGCCGATGTCGTCGTGCGTGTGTATGCCGACCTTGCCGCTCAGGTTCCCGATAGCGGCGCGGGTGATATCAGCAACTTCTGCCGGCAGGCAGCCACCGTTGGTGTCACACAAAACCACCATGTCAGCGCCGGCCTTCTCGGCGGCCTGCCACGTGGCGAGGGCGTAATTGCGGTCGAGCTTCCAGCCATCAAAGCAATGCTCCGCGTCATAGATGACGGTCTTCCCGTGGTCCTTCAGGAAGCGCACCGTGTCGCCGATCATGCCGAGGTTCTCGTCGGGGGTGCAGCGTAGGACTTCCTTCACGTGCAACATGGAAGTCTTGCCAAAAATCGTGACCACCTTCGTGCCCGCGTCGAGCAATAGTCGCACTTGGTCGTCGCGCTCGACCATCACACCCTTGCGGCGCGTGGAGCCGAATGCGGCAAGCTTTGCGTGCTTGAATTTCCGGCGCTTCGCCTGCGCGAAAAACTCAATGTCCTTGGGATTGCTGCCCGGCCAGCCGCCTTCGATGTAATGAACCCCGAAGGCGTCGAGTCGCTCCGCCACGCGAAGCTTGTCCGCGACCGAGAAGTTGACACCCTCACCCTGCGAACCGTCGCGCAGGGTGGTGTCGTAAATCTCCACGGGCTTCGCCATAGGACAGAAAACGGGCGAGAACTTCTACGCCAAGCCGACGCTGATGGCAAACCTCAAAACTCATGCCGCCCAGGGCAACTCTGACTGCCGCACCCGGCGCGGAGCCACCGGCTTCGCAATGGTGGATCGCTCAACGGCTCGCCGAACTTGAGCAAACCACCATCCGGCGCGCTCCAACACCTTCCGGCCTCGGGCTGGCGCTCGCCTCCTTGGAGCATCATAAACCAGTTCTAGTTGTCCGTGGGTGTTTGACTTGAATCGTTCCTTCATACTTGTCTCCTTTCGCGCTCAAGACTACGCCGCCACCCGGGACAAATGCAGTCCCACCCTAAACATGGGCTGCCATTTGATAATGGCCTTTGAAGTCGAAGCGAGCTTGGCTCACACTTGCCTCGGAGCGCTCACCGATGCTCATCGCCTTCCACAAGCCTTTTGGTTTCCTCTCCCAATTCACGCTGCCGGCCGGTTCCCGTTGGAACACGCTGGCCGCATTCGGATTTCCCCCGAGCGTGTATCCCATTGGCCGACTCGACGCCGACAGCGAAGGACTCTTGCTGCTGAGCGACGAGCCGTCATTGAACCAGCGACTGCTGCACCCTCGGCAAGGCCACCCACGCGAGTACTGGGTGCAGGTGGAAGGCGTTCCCACCGAGGCTGCCCTGAAAGCGCTCTCCGTCAGCATGGTGATCCAGAGCCAAAAGAGACGCGCGGGACACGCGCGTCTGCTCACCCCCCAGCCGCAAATTGCCCCGCGCGATCCTCCCATCCGATTTCGCAAACACATCCCGGATTGTTGGATCGCCCTTGAGTTGACTGAAGGCAAGAATCGGCAGGTGCGCCGGATGACGGCCGCTGCAGGCCACCCCACGTTGCGCCTGATTCGCGTCCGACTCGGGGGATTGCTGCTGGGTAATCTGGCGCCAGGCCAATGGAAGCGCCTCTCCCCTGCTGAACGCGCCGCCCTGCTGGATTATTAGTTTACGCTTTTGATTCCCTCACGGGGCCGCTAGCTTGCAGCGCTGTCCGACATGTCGTTGAGATTGTTCAACACCCTGACGCGCTCCATCCAGCCGTTCACCCCCCTCGATCCGGCCGCCCGCAGCGTGGGCATGTACTGCTGCGGCCCGACCGTTCACGACTACGCCCACATCGGCAATTTCCGCACCTTCGTCTTTGCCGATCTGGTTCGACGATACCTTCAGTTCAGCGGCTACAACGTGCACCACGTGATGAACATCACCGATGTCGAGGACAAGATCCTGCGGCGCGCACGGGAATCCAACCTCGCTTTGCGCGAGTTCACAGGCCGCTACGAGGCGGCGTTTCTACAAGACTTTGACACGCTCCTGTGTAGGCGCCCCCACGCTCTGCCACGCGCCACCGACCACATCTCGGAGATGATTGCGATCATCGGGCGGCTGGTCGAAAGGAGCATCGCCTATCGCGCCGCCGACGGCTCCGTGTTTTTTAACATCGAACGTTACCGCGCCTGCGGCTGCCAGTACGGGCGGCTCGTCCATTTGAATTCTGAAGCCCTTCGCCCAGGTGAGCGCGTTGCCAGCGACGAGTACGAGAAGGAATCGGCCGCCGATTTCGCGTTGTGGAAAGCGCGCGTTCCCGAGGACGGCGACGTTTTCTGGGAAAGCCCGTGGGGCGAAGGCCGTCCCGGCTGGCACATCGAATGCAGCGCGATGAGTATGAAGCTGCTGGGAGAAAGCTTTGATCTTCATCTGGGCGGCGAAGACCTCGTGTTTCCCCACCATGAGGATGAGATTGCGCAAAGCGAAGGCGCCACGGGCCGCCCTTTCGTGCGACACTGGATGCACGGAGCTCACCTGCTGGTTGAGGGCAAGAAGATGAGCAAGAGCTTGGGAAACTACTTTACCCTGCGGGATCTCTTGGAGAAGGGATACACCGGGCGCGAAATCCGGCACCTCCTGCTCACCGCCCACTACCGCGAATCGTTTAATTTCACGCTCGACGGACTGGCTGGCTCACGCGCGGCACTGGCGCGCATCGATGAATGCCTGGCCAAGCTCACAGAGGTTGCGGCCGAGGCCGACGCCCCGCCCGACGCCAAAGTCGTGGCCCCTTTCAAGGCCGCCCTTGACGAGGATCTCAATCTGTCCGCCGGCTGGGCTGTCATCTTCGACTGGGTGCGGGAATGCAACCGGGCCATGGCAGCCGGCCAACTTGGCGCCGAATGCGCGGCCGCGGCCCTGTCGGCTTGGCGGCAGATGGATGACGTGCTGGGCTTGGGTTTGAAGGCGGCCCAATCCGCGCCCAAAGAGATGCTCTCGCTTCTTGATCGGCGCAATCTTGCCCGCAAGGCAAAGGACTTTGCACTCGCCGACGCGTTGCGCGACGAGCTGCGTTCCGGCGGCTGGGCCATCGAGGACACTGCCAAGGGCGCGCGCCTCAAACGCCTGTGAAACGCGGCGCGTTCATCACCTTTGAAGGCACGGAAGGTGCAGGCAAGTCCACCCACCTGCGGCTGCTCGCGGCCCATCTGCGGGACGCGGGACATCACGTTCATGAGCTTCGCGAGCCCGGTGGCACGGAGTTGGGGGAGAAGATTCGCCACTTACTCAAGCACGATTCCGCGGGGAAAACCATGACGCCCGAATCGGAGCTGCTGTTGATGAACGCCAGCCGCGCACAGCTCGTGCGTGAAATCATCCGACCCGCGCTGGCGGCCGGCAAGGTGGTGTTGTGCGACCGGTTTTGTGATTCAACCACGGCGTATCAAGGCCATGGTCGCGGGCTTCCCTTGAATTTGGTGGAGGCGACCATTGCCGGTGCCGTGGGCGACACGCTTCCCGACCTCACGCTGCTGCTGCATGTCTCCACGCAAGTGAGCGAAAACCGCCGCAGCCGGCGGGCTGACTCCGATAGGTTCGAGGAAGCCGGGCCGGACTTCTTCCGTCGCGTCGAAGAGGGCTTCGCGCAGATTGCCGAGAAAAACCCCGGCCGTGTCCGGTGGATTGAGGCCGACAGGCCCGTTGAGACCGTCCAGTCAGAAATTCGGCGGCTGGTTGCCCAGCTCTTGAACTGATGTTGCGCTTTAGTTTTTGCGAACTCTCCGTTGACTTCTGGGGGCGATTGGCTAAGGTTCGCGCCCCTGACTGGTTATGGCAGAAATCAAGAAAGTCTCTCAGATGAAACCGCTGGAGCGCCGGCGTTGGAAGCGCCGCATGCTCAAGCGCAAGGGCCTTCGCAAGCGTGCCATCAATCAACCCATTCGTAACAAGCTGGCAAGCCTCAAGCGCGATTTCAGAAAGCGGCAGGAGACCGGCGACAAGGCCGCCAGCGAACAGGCCATGCGCGCTTTGGTTTCCGCCATGGACAAGGCCGTCAAGAAGGGACTCGTGCATCGCGGCACCGCTGATCGGCGCAAGTCTCGTTTGGCCCGCCAACTGGCGAAGCTGAAGTAGTTCGCTTCCTCTACAGAACCGTAATCAGTCCAGTCGACCTATTCTGGTCGCCGGCTGAACGAAGGATGATTGCGGAGTTGGCTCCCAACCCTGACCACGCTGCAGGAATCGCGGCACTGTTGATGATGATCTGCGTGCCATTGCTGTTAAAGGCGTAACCCGCCGGAGGCGCATTCGCATCAACGGCTACCGTGCCACCGACAACCTCCAACATCGTCGTATTGTTGTAGAAATAGACGGTTTCAACCCCGCGAAAATTGCTGCCGGTGATGATTAGGTTGCCGGCCGATCTCGTGTAGGTGGCGGCACCGTCAAACCCACCCCCTGCGAAAGTTGCCGCAACCGTTCCCGGGAAAGCGGGCGTCGCTGACACGGTGATGGCACCCACGGGCGGAACGATCGCTGTGGTTGAGGTCACGATACCAAAGGGAGTGGTGATGCGAACCCGGCGCCCGGCACTCGTGGCAGAGTCTAGGAGCGAAGTGACACTCGTCCACCCTGGAGCATTTGCGGCAATCGTCAAAGCCGTTGCCGTAACGGTGATTCCCGTCGTCGGCGTCACCGGCAGTGCGTTGGGGATGTTGATCCCGTTCGCATCAACCATATCCACCCGTGTCACCATCCCAAACCCTGTGCCGTTCAGGATCATATTGTCAGAGTCCCGGCGGTAGTCGCTGCCCGTGATCCCGGTGATGGAGGTAAAGCCCGGTGGCAATCCCACCGCAAAGCGCTGTGCCAGCGGGCTGGTCGCTGGATCCCTGGCGCTGATGAGGTGGAAAATGCGGTGAGGATCGCTCACGGTCGTGTCGGCGGTGGTTCCATCGGAAAACTGAATGAGTTGGGTGTCGACCAGAATTTGTGTGTCCGTCACCTGAACCCCTGCGTGAGGGAGGGGAATCCGTGGAACGGGCGTCAAGGCCGAGCCACTGGCATTGTGGATTTGAATTTCCGCCACCGCTTTCAGGCCGCTTCCCTGGATAATGATGTCATCTCCCACGGTCTTGTCCCGGTTGAAAGCCCCCGCGCTGTTGAATCCGCCGATGCTGACAATCACGGGCTGCACATTGACAGCGAAGAGGACGCTGGCATTGATGTCCGAAATACCGGCGGCATTGTAGAGCCGGAAGGCCCGTCGGCCGGTGAAATTACTGTCGGCGTCGGCACTGACCATGGTGTTGGCCGCCATCAGAAGCCGGGTTCCGTTGTCCTCCACAGAAACCGCAGGATTGGGAAGTTGAACAAAGACCGGGGCGGGAAAGGACGTCCCGTCCTCGCGCACCAGCTCCAGTACGCTGAGCGTGTTGAGGCCCGTGCCGTTGATTTCCAGAACCCGGTCACGCTTGAACATTTTTGTCGTCACCAAAACGTCTTCCCATCCACCTGCAGCAGTGACCTGCGCCACCGTAGACACGATTGGCTTGGAGGTGATAGTCGCAATCAGTGGATTGTTGGCCGGGCTCAATACGCTACTGACATCCTGCGGAGGCACCACCGTGCGGCGCGCGACACGAAGGCGACGGTTGGAACCGTCGGCCCGGAAATTAACCGCGTTGATGGGAATGACCGCCATCGTGTCCGAGAGCACCTCGAAGGTGACGGCTGTCGGCAGACCGGTGGACGCGCCGCCCGCCTTGTTGCCGTTGTCAAATACCGAAGTGCCCTGACTGTCATCCACACGCAGATGAGAAAGCTTGAGCGCGGCGGCATCCTTGCTGCGAAATCCGAAGCCGCGGATGACGAGCGTCTGCGCGCGGTCATAAACGATACCGTCGGCGGCCGTCGCTCCAATCACAGGCCTGCCCGTTTCAATGTTAAATTTCTGCGGGCTCTTTAAGCTGGGCCCCACCGTGTTCCAAACGCGGATCTGCCGGTCTGTGCCCTCGACGGCGTCGCTGAACACGCCCGCCGGGATGCGGAGCATCTGGTTTGAGGCGACGTAATCATCCACCGGCCAGATGGTTTGCAGCACGATGTCGCCACTCAGGATTTCCACGGCCGTCGCGCTGGCCAGTTCATTGCCGATGATGGTCAGGGTTTCCTCCGTGCGAGTGTAGGTTTTTTGCTCTATCGGAGTCTGGCCGGCGTCGTCGCTCACCATTCCGATGGTGGGCACCTCGACATCCGGCGCGATGGCGTTCTCCAGCCGCCACGTCGTGGCATCGCGGGGAAACACGACGACATCGTTGGGTCCTGGCCCCCGGATATGGCCCCAAAGCGAATAGCGCTGCTGGTTGCCGACCATGCTGGATTCACCGCTCCAGATGACCTCAAAATGATCGCTGAGCTTGGTGAACGTGTACGTGATGGGCGAGTCCAGATTGATCACGCCCGGCCCCGCCGCCGCCGCCGTGACCCAGTTGGCATAGCCCAGATTGAAGGCGGCGTTGTTCGACCAGTTGTTGGTGCCGGTGCGGTCGTAGGCGATGGGCACGCCATCCACGGACGTTCCCAGATTGTCGGCCACGAAGAGAAAGTCCGGATCCAGAACCGTGCGCCCCAAGGTGCGCGTCGCAAACTGCCAAAGCTGCTGGCCAGACCAGACCGCCGCGCCCTGATTGGTGTTGCTCAGATTGCCCACCTGGAAGCCGTTGGGCGCAATGAAGGTGTCCTTCCAGAAAAAATTGGTGGGGGTGAACACGCTGCCGAGGAGCGAATCGAAGGGTTGATGATAGAACTGGAGGGTGTCGATGCCCCCGCGCAAGACCACCGTGGAAGGCCCCACGTTGCTGGGGTTCATGCTCGCTCCGCCCTGCCAGCCAATCACCGGCTGCCCCCAGATGGGCGAGGTGATGGGCACGGCGGGAATGATGCTCCCCGCGCCTCCGGCCGGGGCGCGGCGCGGCCAGAATGGGAACTGCTGGCCCGTGGGGTTCTGGAAGAGCAAACCTGCCGGCACCCCCGACCACTGGGTGTTTAATGCCTGCATTTGCCCGCGCGTGGTGGGCAGCAGTTGCGCTGGAATGACCAACTGCACCGCCGGATCGTAGGCCTCCCACGCGTAGTTGTTGGTGCGGTAGAGGTATTTGAGCGCGCCGGCGTCGTCGTACGTCATCACATGGCGCGGCTGCGTCTGCCCCCCCATTGAATTGAGCCCGTCATAGTACACGCCAAAGCCAAAGAGCGTGGGCTGGTCCGACCAGTAGAGCGATGTCTCGCCATAAAACGCGTCCGTGATGCCCGCGACGGCCGTCCACGCATTGCCGCTGGTGTCGGCCGTGAATTCCTCCATGTCCATGACGGTGATCGTGGGAAGCGCACCCACGGTGGGCAGGCCGTCATGAATGAGCCGATAGGCGTACTGGACGCCGTTGATGATGTCGGTCTCCTTCCACGTCATCGGGTCGTAATTGCGCAGCTTCACGTGGAAATTAAACTGCGTCTGCGTCGCGTTGGTGCTCAGGCCAATGATCGAAAATGCATTCCGGTGCGGGTTGCCGATGCCCAGTTGGTTCATCAGCATGCCCAGCGTCAGCGACTTGATGTCGATGATCTGGGCGTTTTGCGCGGTGGTGTTGGCCCACGTCGTGTTGTAATTGCCAAAGAAACCGTGCTTCACCAGGTCGATCTGGGTGACGCCGCGGTAGCTGCCGTCGGCCGGCACAAAGAAGTCGTTGATGGCCCGGAAGGCTTCGTTGACGGCGCCGACGCCTTCCAGCCCAAAGTAGCTGACGAAGCTCGCATCGAACGAATAGGTCAACTGCGGGATGTTCCAGCGGAAAAACTGCTTGATGTCCTTGGGGCCTCCCAGCCCGAAAGGCTCGCCGGCCCCGTTGACGATGTTGTTGTTAATGCCACCGGGGTTCACCTCGGCTGGGTCCGGCGGCCCCGCCAGCACAAACGCACAAGCCGAAGGGGCAATCCAAAGCACGCCCGCAAGCGTAAGCAGAACGCACCAATGAGTTCCCTTTGTTCCCCTCACCCGTTATCCCCCCTTGATGGCTCCAAAGAATGAGAGCCGTAACCGGGCAGGAGCAAACCAGACTATTCACTCCCTGTCAATAACTAGACCCCAAGGGCGAAGGGCCAGCGGTCGGACTTGGCCCAGATGGATCGCAACTCATGGGTCACGAACGATTCCAGCCGTGCGGCGCCACCGACCGCGAAGGCGCGTACGGTGATCGTTTACAATAATTCCACCAGCTCCTCGACGCCCACCACCGAGTCCATCACCGCCATGTGGAAGGATGGCCGCGTGGGAACCTATCGCGGCGTCAAAGAGGGAGCCGTCAAATACAGCGCGACGGTGTTCGGCGACAAAGGCGTCTCCACGGCCGGCATCTATGGCCAGGGTGTCCCCGTCAACGGAGTCGTGCCGACGAACGACAGGTTCTTCAAGGGCGGCCCCGTGCCGGTCAGTCCCGCCGAGACGCTGGAAATCTTTGCGCTCATGCAGGCCGCGCAAGAAAGCAAAGCCCAGAACGGCGCCGTTGTCCGTCTCAAGAATCTTTGGGAGGCAAAGTAGTGGGGATATTCACAAAGGTTCTTTGCCTTTGCTAATAGACACCCCGCTGGATAGGGGCAGCCACATGATGAACCCACTCTCACTCGCCCCCCGCGGCCTGAGCAGCCCTCGCTTGGGAATCCTGCTGCTGGTTGCGGGGATCATGGCCATCGGCTGCGGCAAGCCCGAGCAAGCCCCCACCGGCACCGTGCCGGTCATCAAGGTCAAGCCCGAGCAACTGTCGGATCCAAGCCAGGCTGCCAACGCCCTGTTTGTGGAGGCCTCCCTGCTGTTTGCCCAGTACAACGAGGCGGAAGGCGACCTCGAAAAGCAGTATCCGCTGGCCAGTAAAGCCATGCAAAACCTCGAAAAGATCATCACCACCTATACGCAGACCGAGATGGCGGTGAAACTCATCCAAGGCCAGGCCATCATCAATGGCAAAGCTTTTTCCCTGCTCTCAGAAAAGTCGCGTTTCAAGAAACTCGAGTTGCGCTTCAACGCATCGACCGTCCCGAGTGCTCTTCTGCTCTTCATCGCCGGGAAGCTGGAGGGTAAAGATAAAGCCCGTGCGTTAAGCTCGATTGCTTCTGCCATGGCGCGAGCGGGCGACAAGGCTGGGGCCAAGGTGGTGTTCTCAAACGCCCTTGCCATCGCC
>SXGS01186619.1_pt1 | contig 35001 bp, 23 predicted proteins | sample 3174681 | NCBI WGS metagenome assembly SXGS01 (sample SAMN11356861, study PRJNA531348) | freshwater metagenome | isolation source: freshwater sample F1-80 | place: China: Fuxian Lake, Yuxi | collected 2017-12-25
CTCGGCCGCCGTCGGCTTCCTCGCCCTGTCCGGGATCGCGGTGCTCAACGGCGTCGTCATGGTGTCCACGATCCGCGACCTCCAGCGCGAGGGGCTCTCCCTCTTCGACGCCACCGAGCGCGGCGCGCGCCTGCGCCTGCGCGCGGTCCTCATGACCGCGCTCACCGACGGGATCGGCTTTTTGCCCATGGCCATCTCGGACAGCGCCGGGGCCGAGGTCCAGCGCCCGCTGGCCCCCGTCGTCATCGGCGGCCTCGTCACCGCCACCCTCCTGACCCTCTTCGTCCTGCCCGCCGTCTACAGCCTCCTGGGCGGCCCCGTCGCCGATCCCGACGACGGCTCGCCCCCAGAGCCCCGACCAGCCCCTCTCGACGCCGACCAGCCCCACCAAGTCGTTGATATCACATCGTAATCTGACTTAACCCCGGCGCGCCGCGAACCACCCCGTCGACGCCGCCGCCCACGCCTCATAGGTGTCCATCCCTCGCCAGGTCACCCCCGGCAGCAGATCCCCGAAGGCGTTGACCTCGATCAGGGTCGGCGTCAACGCCCCCCCCTCGTCGACCTGCATGAGGTCGATCCCCACGCAGAGCGTCTCGGGGAAGGCGCCCGCGGCCCGCTCGGCCAGCGCCAGGGACTCGGCCCAGGCCGCCTCGCCGATCGCCGATCGTGCGGCCTCCAGATCGCCGCGCGCGTTGCCCAGGTGCAGGTTCGTCATCGGCCCCCCGCCGCTGACCCGCGCGACCACGTGCCGCGCGCGGCCCGCCATCACCACGACCCGGAGATCGAACTCCCTGCCCTCGACGCGGGCCTTGGGCATCCAGCGCTCCACGTGGGCGCCCTCTCCAAAGAGCCACCCCAGCACCGCGTCGATCTGCCGCCGCTCGGTGTAGCGCCGCAAGCGCAGCGCGCTGAACACCTCGCCCCCCGACATCGCCACCGTCGTCACCAGCGCCTCCTGGTCCTGGCCGCGATCCAGCGCCGCGACGCCCGCCGCCGACGATCCGTGCTTCAACTTGATGAATGATCTTGAGATGTTGCGGGCGTCCATTGCGCTTCGCAGGCCCTCGGCGGTCCACGGCGCGCCCCCCTCGGGGCGCAGCGCCGGGGCGACCTGGAGGCCGGCGGCGTCGAGGTGGGCGTGGCAGAGCGCCTTGTCGCACATCAGCGCCACGTCGGCGGGCGTCGGCGTGGCGATGGCGTGCGGGCCGAGCTGGTCTTCGAGGTCGCGCAGGGCGTCGAGGAGGCCGAGGTGGCGCTGTCGGGCGAAGCGCAGGCCGCTGCCGTCGTCGGGCAGGGCCGCGGCCTGGAGGCCAGAGAGGCGCTCGCCGGGCTCGCGCGCCATGGCCGCGGCCCCGCGGGCGAGCAGGAGCCGGTGGACGTCGAGGCCTGGGCCGGGCGAGTCGACGCGCAGGAGGGTGTCGGGGGTCAGGATCGAGGCCAGCGGTCGGCCCTGGAGCAGCTCGGCCCAGGAGAGGAGGGCGGCGGGCGGTCGTCCGAGGCGGGCGAGGGCGCTCTGGAGCATGTGGGCGCGGCGATCGTCGGGGTCGCCGAGGAGGGCGATCCGGGGCAGGGCGGTCGGCGGGCTCATCACTCCCAGGAGCTGTAGTAGCGGTCCTGGGCCAACCACTTGTGGTTGGCGGGGAGAGGGCTGTCGGGGATCTCGTCGCCGTTGGCGTCGAGGATCAGGAGGGCCAGGGAGTGCTTGCAGGGGCGCTTGCGGCTGGGGCAGCTGCACTCGAGGGTGTTGTTGCCCTCGACGTAGACGCTGTAGGAGTCGCCGCTGCTGCCGACGGCGACGCCCCAGAGGCAGTTGTTGTCGCGGCCGATGGAAGACCAGCTGGCCAGGACGGCGACCTTCTTGGCGGCGGCGAAGGCGCGTCGATCGGGGGCCTTCTCCTTGATGTCGTCGATGGTCATGAGGGGCATGGGGTGCTCCTTGTCGTCAGCGGCGCGAGCCGAGTTGTCGGAGGTATCCGGAGAGGGTGTTGGTGACCATCCAGTTGCTGTCGTTCCAGCCGGGTCCCCAGCGCTCGGTGTAGAAGACGGCGGGGTCGTTGGAGGTGTCCTTGAGGTCGATGGTGGCGAAGTAGCCGATGCTGCCGTCGCCGATGACGTGCATGAGGCGGCGCTGGTTGTTGATGGAGACGACGTGGACGGGGTCTTCGTCGTGGAAGTGGAAGGTCTGGGCGTTCTCGTAGCTGCCCCAGACGGTGTAGAGCTCGTAGGGCGGGTATTGGAGGTCGTGGAGCAGCGCCCAGATGGCGGGCGAGAGGTTGATGTTGTCCTCTTCGGCGCGCTCGGCCCATTGGAAGGGGCGCTCGGGGGAGAGGGGGCGCGCCTTCGGGGTGTCGAAGGGGGCCTTGGGCTTGAAGCCGAGGCGCTGGAGTTGAAGGCGCAGGGCGTGTGAGAAGGGGTGGGCGTCCCAGACGCTGTCGCGGGCCTCGACCTCGACCTGGGCGAGGTACCTGCGGGCGGCGCGCTGGACGTCGGGATCCCAGTGGTCCAGGGCGGGCTCAAGGGCGTTGGCCAGCTCGTGGTCGGGCAGGAGGCGGGCCAGGGTGTGGACGGCGATCCGGGCGCTCTGGGCGTGGTTGTCGATGGTCAGGATGTCGGCGATCAGGGGGGCGAACTCGCGGGCGGAGGAGCCGAGGTTCTGGACCAGCTCCAGGCCGACGACGCGCTCGGGAGGCGAGGAGGACTTGAGCAGGGAGCGGATCTCGCGCTTGACCTTGTCGGCGGGGAAGCGCAGCAGGGCCTGGCGGGCGCCGTCCAGGCTGCTGAGGTCGGCCACGGACTCGATGAGCGCCTCGGTGGGGCGGTGGAGCCGGGAGACGAGCTGGAGGCCGAGGCGCTGCCAGGGCTCGCGCTCGTGGTCAAGGCAGGCCTGGACCTCGGCTTCGAAGTCGGCGCACTCGACCTCGGGGGCGATCTGGAGCAGGACGTCGAGGGCGATGCGGTGGGAGCGCTTGTGGTTGTCCAGCGCGTCGCGGACCAGCGGCGCGGCCTGGGCGCCGAAGCGCCCGAGCGCGTCGACGACGAGCTTGTTGTTCTTCTTGAGGGCGTCGGCCAGGACCGGGCGGTAGATCTCGAAGTCGCCGCCGACGGTGGCGATGGCCTCCAGGGCGGCCTTGCTGATCCCGGGGTCCTTGTTCCGGGCGGCCTGGGCCAGCGCCTCGGCAGCAGGGGCCGCCGCCGGGCCGATGGCCCCGAGGACCTCGACGGCGGCCTTGCGGGTGCGCCCGTCGGCGCGCCCGAGCACCCCGATCAGCGGCAAGACGGCCTCGGCCCCGACGGCCACCAGCGCCTCGCGCGAGGCCTTGCGGGTCAGGAAGGCCGCCAGCGCGTCCAGGCCCGTCTCGTCGCCGCCCTCACCGACCCTCGACGCCTCTGCGTCCGCCGCGATCTGCGCGAGCACGCCCTTGAGCTCGTCTTGAAGGTCGGTCATGGCTCAGCTCCCGAACCTGACGTAGTAGAAGGGGATGGCGCCGGACTTTCCCGCCGACAGCCCCTCGAAGAAGCAATGGTCGAACAGGTCCATGTTGTGATCGGTCATGAAGGCCGCCATCCCGTCGCAGAGCTTGAAGAAGAGGTCCAGCGCCGTAAAGCCCTCCGGAGACGCGCTGCGCAGCTCCAGCACCGGCTCGGGCTGCTCCGTCCCCTCCGCGTTCCAGCACATGAAGCTCACCCGCACCACCTCGCTCTTGAGCACCACCTCGTCAGGCCGCCAGGTGTCCTCCTCCCGGATGGCGATCTGATACTCGCGCACCGCCTCGCTGAAGGCCTCGGCGCTCTCCCAGCGCTTCTTGCCGCAAGACCAGCACAACGATCCAAACAGCTCTCTGGGCCACGTCGCCATCAACGCCCTCCTTGTTGGCAAGCCACCGACCTCTGTCCTACCACGCCTCCTCATCCTCGTCACTTGCCCGCGCAGGCCGCTTGCGCTGGATCGGTTCGCCGTGGGCGTCTTTGGAAGATAGCGTGTAGAATCTCGACGAGGGCCTCGCCTGGAGGCCCGCTGTCGAGGCGATCATGTTGACCCTCTGCGCCCTTGAGCGCCAAAAAATCACCTGCCGCTGGCGGCTGTCCCCATCCCGCCCCAGCCTCCTGATCGGCCGCTCGCCGCTGGCCGACGTCTGGCTCAAGCACCCGTCCATCTCGCGACACCACGCTCGCCTGGAGCGCTCCGACGAGGGCGCCTGGACGATCTCCGACCTCAACACCACCAACGGCGTCCACGTCAACGGGGTCCGCGCGCCCCGCTCCCTCCTCGTCGCCGGCGACACCCTCCAATGCGGCTCGGTCGATCTCCGGCTCGACGCCGTCCCCCCGATCGCCTCGGCCTCGGCCGGGATCGAGGCCCTGCGCGACCGGATCAACCGCGGCCCCAGCGCGGCCGGCTGGGCCGCGATCTGCGCCATCCTCGAAGCGTGGCCCGACGACACCCTCGACGTCGGCCTCGATTACGCCCGCGACCACACCGCGCGCTGGCCCCTGACCCTCTGCGGCGCCCCCGACGGCTGGCTCGACGCCCTGATCCTGGGGATCCGCCAATCCCTCACCGCCTCGCGCCGCCGCGCGGCAGGCCCCGCGCCCTTGAGCCCCGAGCTCGGGCAGGTGCTCCCGGCCCTCACCCTGAGCCCGCCCATCCTGCTCGGCCCAGAGGACCCCCGCTGGGCCCTCGCGCGCAGCCTCGTGATCACCGATGTCCCCTTCGAAGAGGACGTCCGCGATGCCCTCGTCCAATCCCCCCGCCTCGATCGGATCGAGCGCCTGACGATCCGGCACTCCGGCGCCAGCCGAGCCTTCATCAAGGCGCTGGCCGAGGGCCGACCGCGACCCGCCCTGCGCTCGCTCGACGTGACCGCCTGCGGCCTCAACGCCGATGAGGTCAAGGCCCTGGTGCAGAGCCCCGCCTTCGAAGCGGTCACCGACCTGACCCTCGACGGCAACCGCCTCGGCCGCCTGGGCGCCCTGCCCGTGGCAGAGCGGCTCGGCCGCTTCGACCGCCTCTCCATGCGCGACACGGGCCTCGGAGACCCAAGCGCCGAGGCCCTCACCGAAGCCCTCAGCGGCGCTCGCCTCCAGAGCCTGGACATCGGCTGGAACCCCATCTCCCACCTCGCCCGAGGCCCCCTTGAGCGCGCCAGCCCCGGCCACATCTGGCTCGGCAACCTCGGCCTCGACCACGTCCCCGTCGCCTTGCCCTCGCTCCCCACCGACCCTCGCCTCTTCAAGAAGGCCCTCAAGAAGGCGAGGCTGCGACACGGCGCCAACCTCGTCGGGCTGCTGACCCTCGTGCCCGTCGACGGCGATCTGCCCATCGCCGTCCACCCCCTGCGCGACGACGAAGACCTCGTCATCGGGCGCAGCCAGGAGGCCGACATCGTGATCCGCAACCCCACCCTGTCTCGACGACACGCCCGGCTCGCCGTCCGCCGGGACGACAAAGGGGAGGTGATCATCAAGTGCGGCGACTTCGAAAGCACCGGCGGCATCTGGAACGAGGCGAGCGAGCGCTTCTCGATAGACACCCTCCGCCCCGGCGAGCGCCTGCGCCTTGGCGACTTCTGGTTGAGCGTCCGCCCCCTTGAACCCCTCCCCGCAAAGGCCACCCCGGCTCAGGAGCCAACCTCATGATATCCATGCGTTTTTTCCTGGCCTTGGGGTGCGCGGCGTCGAGCCTCATGATCCTCTGCGCCTGTGACGGCGAGCCGCCGCCGACCGTCAGGCTCTCCACCGACCCGGACGCCGAAGACGCCAGCGCCCCCGGTGACGCCGCCGTCGATCCGCAGGACGCCCCGGCCGACGTCGCCGAGGATGGCGCCGGAGACGACGCCGCCCCCGACGACTCGGGCGACCCCGGCGACGTCGGCGACGTCGCGGATCCAGCCGACGCCGAGCCGGACGCCCTGATCTCGGATGTCCCCGACGCTCCCGATCCTCTGGACGCCGCCGAAGACGCCGTGGAGCCAGGAGACGTCGTGGAGCCAGCGGACGCCCTCGAACAAGACGCCCTTGAGCTGCGGGACGCCGCCGAAGACGCCCCCGACGACGCCGAGCCCGACGCGCCCGAGCCGCCCCTGGCGGGCCTCGACGGGCGCCCCGTCAACGCGACATGCCTGGCCGGCGCGCGCCCCCCGGTGGGGCGAGTGAGGGTGCGCGTCGAGCGCGCCTTCCCGAACCTGACCTTCAACCTGCCCCTGGCGATGGAGCAGGCCCCCGGCGACAGCGCGTGGTTCGTGATGGAGAAGTCCGGGCGGATCCTCAAGTTTGACGACGATCCCGGCGCCTCGACCTTCACGACCGTCCTCGACATCCGCGACCGCGTGCTCTTTAGCGCCACCCGGATCAACGACGAGCGGGGCCTCCTCGGCATGGCCTTCCACCCTCGCTTTGCGGACAACGGCGAGGTCTATGTGTCCTACAACGCCAGCTCGGGTGGGCGGACGCTGTCGCGCGTGTCGCGCTTTACGGGCGACGCGCGCCAGCTCTCGCCCGACTCCGAGGAGATCCTGATCGAGTTCGTCCAGCCGGCCACGAACCACAACGGCGGCGATCTGAAGTTCGGCCCGGACGGGCTGCTCTACATCTCCTTCGGGGACGGCGGCGGCAGCGGCGACACCTTCAACAACGGCCAGAACATCGACAACCTCTTCGCCGCCATCCTGCGGATCGACGTGGACGCTCGGCGCGGGCTTGAGCCGCCTTATGGGATACCGCCGGACAACCCCTTCGCGGGCGGGGGCGGCGCGCCGGAGATCTTCGCCTGGGGGCTTCGCAATGTGTGGCGCTTCTCCTTTGACACCGCGACGGGGGATCTCTGGGCCGCCGACGTCGGCCAGAACGCGATCGAGGAGGTGGATCTGATCCTGAACGGGGGCAATTACGGCTGGCCGATCAAGGAGGGCCGCCAGTGCTTCGCCAACAACCCGCTTTGCGACCAGGACGGCCTCCTCGTCGACCCCGTGGCAAGCTACACCCACGCCGAGGGCCGCTCGATCACGGGCGGCTACGTCTACCGGGGCGCGTCGATCCCGGCCCTCGTCGGCGCCTTCCTCTACGGCGACTTCGCCACGGGGCGGATCTTCGCCCTCCTGCACGATGAGGACGGCGACCCTGACCCTCAGGTGATCGTCGATACGTCGCTGGCCGTGGCCAGCTTCGGCCAGGATCGCTCAGGCGAGGTCTACGTCTTGTCCTATCTGGACGGCGGGATCTACAAGATCGTGCCTGACACGGCGCCGCCGGGCGCCGCCTTCCCCGAGCGCCTGTCCTTGACGGGCTGCGTGGACCCGGACGATCCGGCGCTCCCGTCCGAGGGGATGATCCCCTACGGCGTCAACGTGCCCTTCTGGTCCGACGAGGCCGAGAAGGAGCGCTGGTTCGCCCTCCCCGACGGCGCCCGGATCGAGGTCGAGGAGGACGGCGACCTCGACCTCCCCGTCGGGGCCGTGACGATGAAGCACTTCAGGCTCGGCGACCAGCTGATCGAGACGCGCCTCTTCGTGCGCCACGACGACGGGGGCTGGGCCGGCTACAGCTACGCCTGGGACGAGGCGCAGACCGACGCGATCCTGCTGCCCGCCGGCCAGACGCGCCAGATCGGCGATCGACGGTGGCTCCACCCCAGCCGCCCGCAGTGCGTCGTGTGCCACACCGAGGCGGCGGGCCGCACCCTCGGGCTGGAGGTGATCCAGCTCAACGGCGACCTGACCTACCCGGGCACCGGCAGGACCGCCAACCAGCTCGACACGCTCCAGGCGATCGGCGTCCTTGCGCCGCTGGGCGACCTGCCCGGCGCGCTCGGCGCGCTGCCCCGGATCGACGAGGTGGCCTCTGACGCCGAGCGCGCCCGAGCCTGGCTGCACAGCAACTGCAGCGCCTGCCACCGCCCCGGCGGCGCGGCCCGAGGCGACCTCGACATGCGCTGGGAGGCCGCCACCCTGATCGACGCCCTGTGCGAGATCCCGCCTGAGTTCGGCGACCTCGGCATCCCCGACGCCCGCCTCGTCGTCCCCGGCGACCCGGCCCGCTCGATCCTCTGGGCGCGCGTCGCCCGCCGCGACGTCCACGGCATGCCCCCCCTGGGCAGCGCGATCATCGATCCGATCGGCCTTGATCTGCTCGCCGCCTGGATCGAGGGCGACCCCTGCGGCGATCTCCCATGATCGCCGGTTGGGCCAGAGGAGGTTCCAGGACCCCGAACGCCCCACGCTCGACGATCGCCCCACGCTCCTCGCACCGCCCGTTGGGCGGGCTCGTCGGGTGGGGCTAGAATTTCAGGGTGGGCTGCGCCCTGTCGGTCGCAGGCCTGCGGACGGCCCAGGTCGACACAAGGGGGCGTGAAAATCCCAATCCACAGGCCCACTTCGACGCGCTGATCCAGCTCTGCGATCCACCCTCTCCCGCCCGCCGGCCTGCGCCCATCGGGCGCAGCCCGCCCGGGCATCCAAGCCCCACCCGACGAGCCCGTCCCCGGAGGGGGCGGTGCGAGGAGCGTGGGGCGATCGTCCGACGGGCCTCGATCTGCTCGCCGCCTGGATCGAGGGCGACCCCTGCGGCGATCTCCCCTGACGACTCCCTTGTCGCCGCGACTTGATAAAGCGATGCGGCGGTGGCAGGCTCTCCATCCACGCTTCGGGGCGCGGAAAAGAGGGAGGCGCATCATGTCGACGACGGTGACGGTCAGCAGGACGATCAAGGCGCCGCTGGACGAGGTCTGGGCGGTGCTCGGGGACTTCGGCGGGCTGGCGGCGTGGCACCCGCTGGTGCCCAACAGCCACCTGGCCGAGGACGGCGTCTCGCGCATCATCAAGATCCCCGGCATGGACGTCGTCGAGGTCCTCGACCTCGCGGAGAGCACCGACCGCTCCCAGACCTACACCGTCGAGCGCAGCGTCATGCCCATGACCAACTACCGCGCGACGATCTCCATCCGCGAGGCCCCCGAGGGCTGCGTCGTCGAGTACCAGAGCCGCTTCGACCCCAAGCTCGGCGTCCCCGCCTCCGTCACCCGCAAGATGCTGGAGCGCTTCTTCAAGACCGGCTTCGCGGCGCTGGCCAAGAAGTTCGAATCCTGAAGGCAGGCCCCCGCGTCGGCCTTTGACCCCGACGCTGTCGGCTTTGCCAGCCTCGGCCGGGGTGGTCGCCGTCGTGCTTGCCGCCCCAGGCCCCTTTGATCTCGGCGCTGTCGGCTTTGCCAGCCTCGGCCCCTCGGGGCAGGCGGCGCCGTCAGAAGGCCTCGGTGAAGCCGAGGTAGGCGCCGAAGCTGCCGTCCTGGGCGACCCCGAAGTCCAGCCGCATGTTGATCCCCTCGTCCGGGTTGACGCCGAAGCGCAGGCCGCCGCCCCCTGCGACCTTGATCGTCTCCAGGCCCAGCGCCGCGAGATCGGGGGCGACCTGCCCGGCGCTGCCAAAGAGCACGCCGCTGATCCGCCAGACGTAGGGCGAGCGGTACTCCACCTGCCCGACCAGCCCGTGCTTGTCGCGGAACCGCCCCTTGAGCAGCCCTCGGGACTGGTTCATGCCGCCGAGCTCCGCCATGGCGAAGAAGGGGATCTCGCCGGAGTTCATCGTCGCGATGAGCTGAAGGGCCATGACGTGCTCCTGGGCCACCTCGAAGAACCAGCGCGCGTCGAGCTGCGTCGTCTCGCCGTCGAAGTCGCTGGCGAGCCGCCTGGAGAAGAGGGTCGAGGTCAGCTTCACGAAGGCGCCCTCCAGGGGGAAGACGTCGCTGTCGCGGCTGTCGAAGGTCAGCGAGAGCCCCAGGCCCGAGCGCAGGCCGCCGCGCGCGCCTGGGACCAGCCCCCGATCGATCAGGCCGCCGGGCTGAGGCGAGGAGATCTCCGTGGCGCTGAAGTCCTGGATGAAGCCGACGTAGAGCCGCCTGTCCAGGATCGATCGGCGCAGGTGGGCCTTGAGGACGAAGTTGCGGCGCTGGAGCGCCTCGCGAGCCTCGATCGGCGTGTCCGGGCCGACGCCAAAGAAGAGCTCGGGCCAGTCTTCGAAGATCGTCTCCCAGCGCAAGTAGGTGCGCTCGTTGTCGAAGTAGAGCTTGGTGCCGAGCTGGGTGAGGATCTGGTTGTTGAAGGTCCAGGTCAAAAGGAGCGCGATCGTCGAGGGCCGCGAGGTCAAGGGCTCCTCCAGGAAGCGGAAGCGCACGATGCCGATGGTCGCCAGCGCCACGCTCGTGTCCGGCGTAAAGCCCACCAGCGGGATCACGAACCAGTCCAACGGCGACCTCAAGAGCACGCCCCCCTCGCCTCCCGCGCCTTCAACCGGCGCAGGCGCCTCGTCCTCGGCCCAGGCCGGCGCGGTCAGGTTCAGGAGCGCGGTCAGCGCCAGCACGATGGAGACGACGTGAATGCGGCGCAGAAGGACCCCTCGCTGCCCCAGCATCGCGCAGGGCAATCTGGCGTTGTATTGAGCGGCGAGGCCGGCGCCCCGCGCGGAATTATAGCCCCCTGAGGCCCCTTCGCAAAGGCCAGCGTCACGCCGGCCCAGGGCAATCGCAAAGTCGACTTCGTTGACGCACACGTCGGGATCGGTAACTCTCCCTCCTGTCCTCCCCCTCGCACACTCCCCCTCCTGTCCTCCCCCTCGCTGCGCAAGAGGGAGGGACGCTCGCGGTTCGGACAAGGGGAGATCATCGAGTCGACTTCGTTGATGGACACGTCGGGATCGGCGAGTCGACTTCGGTGACGGGCAATGGGAGATCATCGAGTCGACTTCGTTGATGGACACGTCGGGATCGGCGCGTCGACTTCGTTGATGGTCACGTCGGGATCGGCGAATCGACTTCGTTGGTGCGATCTGCACGTTGACGGTCCACCCGGGCTCGCGCCCGGGCCTACAATTTGTCCAGGGACGCCCCTGCGGGGCTGGCGAGCAGATGTCAGCGTGTGCAGGGCATGCCCCCGAGGTCGAAATAACAAGATAAATTCAGTATTTGGCAAGCGTCGAGCGGTCTTGAGAGAGTCTGTCGCCCGAAGGTTGACTTCCTGACGCGAGCCCCGCCGGATGGCGGGGCGACCCAGGACAAAACCCAAGGCCCGGGCGCGAGCCCGGGTTGACCGTCAACGTGCGGATCTCTTCAACGAAGTCGACTCGATGATCTCGACGTGCCCGTCAACGAAGTCGACTCGCCGATCCCGGCGCGCTCCGGCCCTCGATCACGCCGAGTCCAGCGGCGCAGGCGTCGGCCTGGCGTGAAGGTCTCGAACCATTGGGTCTTGTCGTCGTAGACCGCGCCGGCCAGCCGCGCCCCCCAGATCGTGTCGGTCAGCGCCTTCGCGCCGCGCAGATCGGCGCCGCGCAGATCCGCGCCTCCAAGGTGAGCCCCCGTCAGGTCGGCCTCGCGCAGGTCGGCGCCCTGCAGGTCGGCGTCCTGCAGGTCGGCGCCCCGAAGGCTGGCCCGCCGCAGCCGGGCCAGAGACAGATCGGCGCCGTGGAGCATGGCAGACCCGATGGGCCGCCCCTCAAGGTGGCGTCCGCGCAGCTCGGCCTGCGGGCCGAAGGCGCCGATCCGGCGAGGATCGAGCCCTTGGGGCAAGCGCGTGGATGGGTCGTAGTACGCGCCCTCCAGATCGGCGCGGTCGAGCAGCGCGCGGCTCAGATCGGCGCCGCGCAGATCCGCGCCGCGCAGATCCGCCTCGCGCAGGTCGACCTCGATCAGCCCCGCGCCCCGCAGCCGCGCCTCCCGCAAGCTGGCCCCGATCAGGCGCGCGCCGCGAAGCTCCACGCCGGCCAGCCGCGTCCCCACGAGCTGCGCCCTGAGCAGCGCCGCGCCCGACAGATCCGCCCCCCTCAAGCGCGCCCGGCTCAAGTTCGCCCCGCTCAAGTCCTGACCCCTCAGATCAACACCCCTCAGATCCGCCTCGCGCAGATCGGCGCGCTCCAGGCGCGCGCCCCCAAGCCCGGCCTTGTGCAGCCGGCAGCGGCAGAGCGCCGCGCCGTTCAGGTTGGCACCCTCGACCTCCAGCTTGTAGAAGTCCACCCGCTCAAGCGCCGCACACGACAGCTCCGCGCCCGGCCCGATAGCCCCGCAACGCGCCTGCTCGAAGCCGTGGGGCCAGATCGTGTCCAGATCGAAGATCGCCCGCTCCAGGAGGGCGCCCCGGAGATCGGCGTCCTTGAGGCTGGCGCCGCGCAGGTCAGCCTCGCGCAGATCGGCGCCGACGAGCCGCGCCTCGTTCAGATCCGCGCCGCGAAGATCCGCGCCGCGCAGATCCTCGCCGTTGAGCCCCGCCGAGGCCAGGGACGCGCCGCGCAGATCCCTCCCGGCCACCAGCGCCGAGGGCGCGCCCAGGCGCCTCGACCACGGACTCAAGTAATCCCAGACTGGCGTGGTCGGGCACGCCTCGAAGAGGGCGGTCGCTTGCCTTCGCAGGCGCCAGTTGTCGCGATCGGCGGTGTCATGAAGGAGCGCCCGCAGGCGCTCGATGGCGTCATTGACGTGCATGGGTGTCCCCCTGCGGGCCGTTCGGCCCGTGGCATTGGCTCGGATGGGGGATCAGGAGACAGAGAGGCGCCGCTCAAGCGGGCGTGCTCCCGATCCTGCGGAGAGGACGTGAGGCCGCAGGGATCAGGAGAAGAAGGTCGTCAACCGCATCAATTGCATCGGAAGGGCTCCGGCAGGAGGGTCGGCGCGCCAGGGCGGCGCGGCCCGGCAAGGGTGGACACTCATGCGCCTTCGCGCAAGCCCTGGGAGGAGCGCCTGGTTGGCCTGCTCGCCCGCTTGCCGACGCGCGGACACTCCCGCTTGCCGACGCGAGGACACTCCCGCTTGCCGACGCGCGGACACTCGGGCGCCTTCGCGCAAGCCCTGGGAAGGGTGGCGATCCGGCCGCAGCTGGGTGAGGACGACGCCGAGCGCACACTCAGGCGTCATCGCGCAAGCCCTGGGAAGGGTGGCGATCCGGCCTACAGCTTTCGCAGCCGCACGATCGCCACGCGCCCGTCAAACGAGCCCTCCGACAGCGGCGCCTCCTTGATCGGGTGCGGCCCCGCGTGCAACACCCGATCCCCCGCGCTGAGCACCCCGTCCCCGTCCGTGTCGCCCGCCAGCACCCCCACATGCTGATAGCGGCTGGCGCCCTCATAGCGCACCGCGATCAAGTCCCCCGGCTCTATCGCCACGCCCCACGCCAGCCGCTCCGCCGGCGCACCCCCGCGAAGCTCCGCCTCCGCGCGCTTCGGCTGCCCCGTCACCAGCATGTCCACGTTGTAGTTGTTCTTGACGGTCCGCCCCGTCGACCGACCCCACGCCGCCACCAGCATGTCCGCGCAGTCCACCCCGATGTAGTGGTTGCTCTGGTGCGACACCGATCCGAAGACCCCCGGCACGTTGTAGAACGACGCCACATAGCCCAGGTAGCCCGCCTGCCCCCGCACGCTGATCCGCGCCACCTTCGTCGAGATCCCCTTGTCGCCGACCTCCTCCAGCCCCGGGCTGCGGGCCAGCAATTCGCCCTCGGCCCCCACCACGACAGCCTGGAAGCGAAAGGTTCCCACCCTTGGGTTGTAATCCGACGCCGAGGGCGCCCGCCCTCGCTCGGCCTTGAACCACGCCCTGACCGGCGCCCACAGATCCCGCTTCGGATCTCCAAAGGGCGCGATCTCCGACTCGCCGCGGTGGTGCGTCAACTCCACCCGGAGGTAATCGATCTTCGCCACGCCGATCCACTTGTACGGGTTCGGCTTCCACGGCGGGTTGGCATTCTCATAAGTCCTCGTCACGTCTGGGAAAATCAGATACCACCGCACCTCCCCGCCCGGCGGCGCCTTGACCCGCAGCGACACCGAGCCCCCATCGAGCGGCTCCATCGACGCCCGACGACCCCACGCCCCCGAACCCTCCCGCATCTCCACGGTCAAGGTCGCCCGCGCCGGCGATCCCTTCAGATCCGCTGCCGACTCCACCCTCTGCGCCCTGGCCTCGACCGGCCACGCCAGCGCCCAGACCGCCAGCAGCGCCGCCAGCGCCACGCCGCCTGCCCACCTCCGCGTCGAGGATCGCGCCTCTCGCCCGGATCGCCCCACCCACGCCCTTGGACTCGCCCACCCCGGCGCCGCGCGCCTCACCTGCTCCAACATCGTCGCTCCCTCGTCAGGGCTCGCGCCCGCAAAAGAGGAGGAACGCCAGAGAGCGCCCCTTTGTGCCGCGCCGCGTCGGGATCAGGGCGCCGAGACGGTCGGGGCGCCGGTCAGCGAGGTCCGCAGCCACTCCTGGTACCAGACCGAGGCCTGCGGGACGCGGTAGAAGGCGCTGTGGCCCTGACCCGCAAACTGGAAGAGCCCCCCCGTGACCGGCTCCGACCCCACCTCGACGTTCTGGTGCAGCGGCAAGGCCTGGGGCGCGATGCCCAGCAGGTCGTGGATCGCGGAGGGCTGCTCGACCGGCTCGATGATGGGCAGGCCGAAGGCCGCGGCCAGCGCCTCGATCGTCACCGGGATCGTCTTGTCGTCCTCCAATCCCTCGGTCATGAAGAGGTGCGCCGCGCGAGCGCCGCCCCTCGGCTCCCGAAGGGCGAGGTGCGCGTAGTGGAGCGGGTCGGCGCCGTCAAAGAGGGGCTGGATCAGCAGGCCCAGCAGCGGGTGGAAGGCCCCCAGCGGCTCGACCGCCAGATCGATCCCCATCGCCAGCGCCACCAGCCGCTCGATGTCCAGGCCGTTGGCCTTGCGCAGCAAGAAGGCCGTCGCCACCCCGCCGCCGACCGCCGACAGGAAGAAAGACCCCATCCTCACCTCGACCCCCGCCAGCAGCGCGCCCGCCTGCGAGCCCTGCGAGTGACCCACGAAAGGCAGCGCCCGAGCGTCAAACCCGATGGGCTCGCCCGTGTGGCTGGCCTCGGCCGGTATCCCGAAGCCCTCGGCCTGCACCGCCGAGGCCAGCTGCACGAAATCCGGCACCGCGTGGCGGTACATCTCCCGACCCGCTGCCGGGTTCGACAGCGCCAGGTTGACCAGGTAGGTCACGAAGTCCACCTCCCCGCGCACCCCGTGCATCGGGTGATCGATGCTGATCATCGCCACCCCCTCCTCGGCCGCCCGCTCCCCCTCCGGCAAGATGAAGTTGCGCGAGTCGCCCCCCGATCCGTGGCCGTAGATCGCCAGCGGCCAGCCGCCCTCCGGCGCATCGCCGATCGGCACCGTCATCGTCACCCGGAAGGTCATCGGCCGGCTCGACGCCGGCGCGCCCTCGGCGTCCAGCGCGATCACCCCCTCACCCATGCGACGGTAGGGCGGCTCTCCCGAGAAGAACTCCAGCCCCTCGTAGTTGCCCTCGTAGACCTTGAAGCCCTCGCGCTCCTGGGCGTGCTCCGGCGCCTCGTGCCAGCCCTCGACCTGCGGCGGCGCGAGGTTCTCCAGCATCCAGTCGCGCAGCCTGAGCATGTCCAGGGCCGGATCGGAGGTCGTAAACACCGTGGCCGTCAGGACTTCTGCGCGCGCCGCCTCGATCCCCATCAGGTCGATCAGCGGCGCGAGGTTCTCCCGCAGCGCCGACGCCTCCGCCGGCGGCGCGTCGCTCAAGGCCGCCACCAGCGCTGCGGGCGGCTCAAAGGGCTCCAGGCCGCCTTCCGTCATGAGCCCGCGCCGCACGACGGCCGCGTAGCGCGTCCCCGGCCGCAGCGGCCTCCCCATCAAGGGCATCAGGACCAGCGTCGAGGGCCGCCAGAAGCGCCCGGCCTGCGCCTGGTAATGGAAGGATACGGGCATCCGCTCGCCCCGCGTCGGGGAGCCTGGATCGACGTTGACGACGTAGAAGGCCGCCTCGGCCTCCAGCGAGGCGGCCGGATCGGTCGACAGCCCGCGCGCGTCCAGGGGGGCGTTGAAGCGAAAGTAGATCCCCGACAGCGGCGAAAAACCCCTGTTGTCGCGGTGGATTGAGTCGATGAGCAGATCCGTCAGCGGCGCGTCGTCCGGCCTGAAGATGTTCGACACGTCCGGGGCGCCCTCGGGCCTCAGGCGCAGGTCGCTCGGGAAGGGGAAGTCGTAAAACCCCTCGGGCTCGTCGATCCCGTCCAGATCCAAGAGCGCGCTGGGCACCTCCGGAGGCTCGTCGGCGTCAGGTTCGTCGGCGTCAGGTTCGTCGGCGTCCGGGGCGTCGATGGCGTCGTCGCTGGCGTCCGGATCTGCGTCGGGCGCGTCTGCGTCGGGCGCGCCGGAGTCGGGTCGATCCGGATCGTCGTCGGCAGCCGGGGCGGCGTCGCGGCTGTCGCAGGCCGACAGCGCCGCGACGAGCAGCGCTGCGGTCAACATCCACACGATGGACGACGCCGCCGATCCCAACGCCGCCGATCCTGGCGTCGATTCTGGCGCCGATCCCGACGTCGCCGATCCCAGCGCCGATCCCGACATCAGCGACGATCCAGGCGCCGACAGTCCAGGCGCCGATCCCGACATCGGCGACGATCCAGGTGAGGCTCCCGGCGTCGATCCCGGCGCTCTCGTCGCGGGCAGGTCGCGCAGGGCGAGCGGGGCCGGCAGGCTTCGCGTGGCGATCGGCGTCCACAGAAGGGGGCAGAGGCGAGGGCGCTTGTGAGGGATCACGGAGGCCTCCGGGGGAGATCCTTGTGGTGCAGGGCGGGCTTTCGGGAGTATAGGAGGCAGCCTGGCGCTCGACAAGACGGCGGCGGCGCGCCCGATCAGCGCGCCACCGCCCGCGACGGCGTCGGATCCCAGCCTGGGCCGAGCGAGGGCGAGGCCGATGGCGACGGAGGCCCTGCCCCGGATGGGGTCAGGGTCGAGGAGGGAGCGAGACATGCCTGAGATCATCCTGGCGACCTTCAACGCGAAGTACATCCACGCGGCCTTCGGGCTCAGATACCTGATGGCGAACCTCGGGCCGCTGCGCGAGCGCGCCATGCTGGTCGAGTGCGTCACCACGGACAGCGCGGTGGACGTGGCCGAGCGGCTGCTGGCGCTTGGGCCTCGCGTGGTGGGGCTCGGCGTCTACATCTGGAACGCGCGCCAGAGCGCCGAGCTGGTCGCGCTCCTCAAGCGGCTGGCCCCCGAGGTGGTCGTGGTCGTCGGCGGCCCCGAGGTCAGCTACGAGATCGATGAGCAGCCCATCTGTCAGGCCGCAGATTACGTCATCGCAGGCGAGGCCGATCTGGCCTTCCGCGAGCTGTGCGAGGCGCTGCTTGGGGATCAGCGGCCGTCGACTCGGATCATCTACGCGCCGCTCCCGCCCCTTGAGGCGCTTGAGCTGCCCTATGACCTTTATACGGGCGAGGATCTGGCCCACCGCGTTGTCTACGTCGAGGCCTCGCGCGGGTGCCCCTTCCGGTGCGAGTTCTGCCTCTCCTCGCTGGACATCCCCGTGCGCAAGCTCCCTCTGGAGCCCTTCCTGGCCGCTATGGGGCGGCTCCTTGCGCGGGGCCTGCGCCACTTCAAGTTCGTCGATCGGACCTTCAACCTCGACCTGAAGGTCAGCGCCGCGATCTTGAACTTCTTCCTCGACCGTTACGAGCCAGGGCTCTTCCTGCACTTCGAGATGATCCCCGATCGGCTGCCGACCGCGCTGCGCGAGATCATCGCCCGCTTCCCGCCCGGCGCCCTCCAGTTCGAGGTCGGCATCCAGACCTTCGACGAGGCCACCTCCGCCCGCATCAGCCGGCGCCAGGACCTCGACAAGCTCTCGGCGAACCTCGACTTCTTGCGCGCCCACACCGGCGTCCACGTCCACGCCGACCTGATCGCGGGGCTGCCCGGCGAGCCGCTGGAGGTCTTCGCCCAGGGCTTCGACAGGCTGGTGGCCCTGGGGCCGCACGAGATCCAGGTCGGCATCCTCAAGCGCCTGCGCGGCACCCCGATCGTCCGCCACACCGCCCCCTTCGGCATGATCTACGACCCCGAGCCCCCCTACGCCCTGCTGTCCAACGACCTGATGGGCTTCTCCACGATGCAGCGCCTGCGCCGCTTCTCGATGGTCTGGGATCGGGTCGTCAACAGCGGCAACTTCAAGCGCACCGCGCCCCTGATCTGGCGCGGCCTGGACCCCTCGACCCCCTCGCGCTCCCCCTTCGACGCCTTCCTGGCCTGGTCCGACTGGCTCGCCTTGCAAGCCGGCCGAGCCCACGGGATCGCGCTCCTGCGCCTGGCCGGCCTCCTCTTCGAATACCTCACCGCCCAGCGCGACCTCGACCCCGCCGCCCTGGCCCCCCTTCTCCTGGCCGACTACCAGCAGGGCGGCCGCAGCGACATCCCCGCCTTCCTGCGCGACCACCTCCCCGAACCCGACCCTCGCCCCGCCCAGCGCCCGGATCGCGCCGCCTCCCTCCCCCCGCGCCAGCAGCGCCACCGCTGATCCCCACCCGCCCCGCGCTCGACGAACGCACGACGCACGCCGATCGCCCCACGCTCGACGCTCGCCCCACGCTCGACGAACGCCCCACGCTCCTCGCACCGCCCCCCACAAGGGGGGACGGGCTCGTCGGGTGGGGCTAGTATTTCAGGGTGGGCTGCGCCCTGTCGGTCGCAGGCCAGCGCACGGCCCAGGTCGACACCCTGGAAAGTGAAAATCCAAATCTGCAGGCTCATTTAGACGCGATGGTCCGCCTCTGCGATCCGCTCCCGGCCGCGCGCAGGCCTGCGCCCGACAGGGCGCAGCCCCCCCGCGCATCCAAGCCCCACCCGACGAGCCCGTCCCCCCTTGTGGGGGGCGGTGCGAGGAGCGTGGGGCGATCGGCGTGGGGGGGGCGAGGAGCGTGGGCGTCCGGGGCCGGCGGTCAGCCCTCGCGGGGGGGGCGGGGGGTGAGGCCGGGGAGATCGATGGTGGGGTGGGCGGCCTGGAGATTCTTGCGCTCGAGGCGCTGCGCGACGCCCTTGACGAGCATGGGCCAGACGAGGGTGGCGTCGGAGTAGATCTCGGCGAAGCGGCCGCCCTCGGCCTCGGGGACGAACTTGCCCCAGCTGACGCCCTCGGAGTAGGTGCAGCCGGAGAGGCCGCCCCAGTGGACGGGCTCGGGGCAGATCCGGACGCCGTAGCGGAAGCGGTTGAGCTCCATGTCGAGGTCGAGGCTGACGTTGAGGATGTCCAGGAAGGGGCAGGCCTGCTGGGCCCAGTTGCGCGGCACGCCGCCGCCGATGGTGAAGATGCCCACGCGCGGGCTCTTGCGGATGAGGCTGGCGTAGTGGGTCAGGTCGCGGAAGGGGTCAAAGCGCGAGCGCATCGCGGCCATGGCCTCGTCGAAGCCGAGGCCGGAGTGGACGAGCCCCCGGATGAAGAAGGCGGCCAGATCCAGGCCCATCTCCGAGTCGGTGAAGGCCGGGACGTAGATCGGCACGCCCATCTTGTAGGCGGCCGAGATGGCGCCCCGGCCCCGCGGGGCCAGCCAGCGCCCGACGGCCTCGAGCAGCTCCCGGCTGCACAGCGTGCCGTCCCCGGCGGTCAGGTCGGGGAAGACCTCCTCGGAGAGGGCGCGCGAGAGGGCGTTGAGGTTGGCCTCCAGCTCGTAGGTGTCGTAGACGCGGTTGTAGCCGCGCTCAAAGAGGGTCTGGTCGTTGAGGTCGCTGCGGCCCTTGAAGTGGGTCATGCCGGCCAGCTCGACGAGCCCGTGGGTCATCAGGGCGCCGGTGGAGACGACGGCCTGAACCCAGCCGCGCTCGATCATCTCGGTGATGACGAGGTTCATCTTGGCGACCGTCATGGCGCCAGAGAGGGTCAGGACGACGGTGCAGTCCGGGTCGGTGACCATGGCTTCGAGGACCTCGGCGGCCTCGCCGAGGCGGCGGCCGTTGAAGGCCGTCAGGCTCATGGCCTCCAGCATGGCGTCGAAGCTGTCAATGGCGCCGATGTCGAGGGACTCCAGCGGCACCAGCCGGTCCTCCTCGCTGGAGTTCTTGGTCCTTTTCTTCCAGGCCTCTTCCATGAAATGCTCCTCGATGGGGTGTCGCGATCGGGGCCGCGCGGCGCCTCTTGGGTCCGGCGCGCGGCGGGTGGTCTGCCGGCGGCCATATTGCAACACAACACCGCGCAGAACAAAGGGTGGTCGACAGACAAGCGCTCGGGTATAACCCCGTCTCCGTCGTTGGGTGACGGGTCAGCTTCGCGGAGTGTGCCATGGCTGCCTGGTCGATCGAGAAGAGTCTGGAACTTTACGGCATCCCCGAGTGGGGCGCTGGCTTGTTTGGCATCAACCAGGAGGGCAACCTGGTCATCAAGCCCACGGGGACTGAACAGGCGATCGATCTGAAATCGCTCATCAACGAGATCATCGAACGCGGGATCGACCCTCCGCTGCTGTTGCGCTTCCCAGACGTGCTGGAGCGCCGGATGGCGAAGCTGGCCGGGGTCTTCGAGGAGGTCTTCACGGAGTACGATTACAAGGGCCGCTACCGTGGGGTCTTCCCGATCAAGGTCAACCAGGAGCGCCACATGCTGGAGACCTACCTGGGCTTCGCCGTCAAGCACCACATGGGCCTGGAGGTGGGGTCCAAGCCGGAGCTGCTCGTGGCGCTGGCGCTGCTGGACGACTCCGAGGCGCTCCTGATCTGCAATGGCTACAAGGACGCCGGCTACATCGAGGCGGCGCTGCTCTCGCACCTGCTCGGCCGCCAGACGGTCCTCGTGATCGAGAAGAAGTCCGAGGTCGAGACGATCATCGAGGTCTCGCGGCGGCTCAAGATCCGGCCCCGGCTGGGCATCCGCGCCAAGCTCTCGCGGCGCTCGTCGGGGCGCTGGAGCCACTCCTCGGGGGATCTGTCCAAGTTCGGCCTCTCGCCGCACGACATCCTGTGGGTGGTCGACAGGCTCAAGGAGGAGGATCTGCTGGACTGCCTCAACCTGCTGCACTTCCACATCGGCTCGCAGATCAACGCGATCCGGGTCTTCAAGGAGGCGCTGCGCGAGGCCACCCGGATGTACGTCGAGCTGTTCAGGCTCGGGGCGCCGATGGGGCTCTTTGACGTCGGCGGAGGGCTCGGGGTCGATTACGACGGCAGCCGGACCAGCCGGACCTCGTCGATCAACTACAACGAGCGCGAGTACGCCTCGGACGTCGTCTCCGCCATCAAGTCGGCCTGCGAGAAGGCCGACATCGACCACCCCGACATCGTCACCGAGTCGGGCCGGGCGCTGGCGACCCACCACACGGTGCTGGTCTTCGACGTCCTGGGGGCCGAGGGGCCGCCGCTGGACGCCCAGGACCCCGAGATCAAGGACGACGACCATGAGCTGCTCGTCGAGATGCGCGACCTGCTGGCGCTGCTGCGCACAGGCAAGGGGCACCTGCAGGAGGCCTGGAACGACGCCCTCCAGTGGAGGGAGCAGGGCCTGCAGTCCTTCAACCTGGGGCTGATCGACCTGAAGCAGCGGGCGGCGCTGGAGGTGCTCTTCTGGAAGGCGATGGCGATCATCCACGAGACGGTCCGCGATCAGCCCTACATCCCCCAGGACATGAAGGCCCTCGAAAGGCTCCTGGCCCGCAACTCCTACTGCAACCTGAGCCTCTTTCAGTCCCTGCCCGACTCCTGGAGCATCGGCCAGCGCTTCCCCATCGTCCCGATCCAGCGCCTCGACGAGCAGCCGATGGACCGCACCATCCTCGTGGACCTGACCTGCGACAGCGACGGGCGGATCGACCACTTCATCAACCGTTACGAGGAGAAGGACGCGCTGGAGATCCACGCCCTGACCCCCGGCGAGCGCTACTTCCTGGCCGTCCCCTTCGTCGGCGCCTACCAGGAGGTCCTCGGCGCGCTGCACAACCTCTTCGGCGACACCAACGCGGTCCACATCACCATCTCGCCCGAGGGCCCCAAGATCGACCGCATCCTCGAAGGCGACTCCGTCGTCGAGGTGCTGAATTACGTCCTTTATAGCCGCAAGATGCTCGTCGTCCGGCTGCGCGAGGCCTGCGAGGCCAACATCCGCGCCCAGCGCATCACCCCGGCGCTGGCCAAGCGCCTGATGCGCACCTTCTCCGACACCCTCGACGGCTACACCTACCTCCAGCACCACCTCTGATCGAGGGGTCCAGAGCGCCGACGGGTTTGACGCCCGTCGGTCGCCTTGACCCCCGTCGGTCCCAGACCTCAAAGCGATTGGCGCTCCAGCAGGAGGTGCTCGGTCCCCCAGCGGCGCTCTGCGGCCAGGGAGCGCAGGTGTGCGCCGGGCTTGAGGGGGACGCGGGCCATGGCCCTCTCGGAGAGCGCCAGGATGGTCAGGGCGGGGTTGACGCCGAGGTTGACCGGGATGACGGAGCCGTCGCAGACGGTCAGGCCGGGGTGCCCGAAGAGCTGGTGATCGGGGCCGACGACGCCAAGGTCGGGCGCGGGGCCGATCGAGCAGCCGCCGAGGATGTGGGCGGTCGTGGGGGCGTTGAGGAGGACCTCGGGGGCGCTGCTCAGGGGCGTGGCGTCGAGGCGCGCGGCGAGCTTGCGGGCGAAGTCGTGGGCGATGGGGATCCAGGTGGCGGGCGGGGCGCCGTCGGCTTCAGAGCGCAGGGTGAGGGGGAAGGGCGGCAGGAGGCGTCGGCGCAGGCGCAGGCGGAGCCTGGAGTCGAGATCCTGCATGACGACGAGGAAGGCGGACTGTCGGGCGAAGCCGGCGGGCCAGAGGGCGCGCAGGGAGGCCACGGGTGATCGGGCCAGCGCGGCCAGGAGGCGCAGGGGTCGCGGCCAGGGGTGATCGCCGTCGATCATGAGGGTGGCCAGGGCGGCGACGGAGTCGGAGCCGGCGGGGTAGCGGTCGATCTGGACCTGGGTGTGGGGGTCGGGGAAGACGCTGCTGGAGGCGGCCAGGCCGCGGGAGTGGTCGGCCAGGGGGTCGCGGCAGCGGACGACGACGACGGCCTCGCTGTTGGTGCGGACCTGCTGGCCGAGGGCGGGGGAGAGATCGGGGAGGTCGCCGCGCCGGCGAGCGTCCAGGAGCAGGCGCAGGGTGCCCATGACGCCGGCGGCCAGGACGACCTGGGGGGCGGTGAAGGTCCGTCGGCGAGGTCGCCAGCCCTCGGCGGCGCGGGTGTGGACGGCGAAGCCGCCTTGGGGCAGGGGGACGATGCGCTCGACGCGGGTGTTGGGGTGGATCTCGCAGCCGAGGCGCTCGGCGAGGTGGAGGTAGTTTCGGTCGAGGGTGTTCTTGGCGCCGACGCGGCAGCCGAGGAAGCAGCCGCCGCAGGCGGTGCAGCCGGCGCGCTCGGGGCCTTCGCCGTCGAAGTAGGGATCGGGGGCGGGCAGGCCGGGGGGGCCGAAGAAGACGGCGACGGGGCTGGGGTTGAAGGTGTCGGCGCGGCCGTACTCGGCGGCGGTCTGGCGCAGGTGCTCGTCCATGGGGGTGAGGTGGGGGTTGAGGCAGACGCCCATCATGCGGCGGGCGAGGTCGAAGTAGGGCTTGAGGGCGTCGCCGCCGAGGGCCTGGATGGGTGGGGACTGGAAGAAGGAGTCGAGGGGCTCATAGAGGGTGTTGCCGTAGATGAGGCTGCCGCCGCCGACGCCGACGCCGGACAGGACCAGGGCGTGGCGCAGCATGTGGATCTGGAGGGGGCCGTAGCAGCCGAGGCGGGGCGCCCAGAGGGTGCGTCGGGTCTGCCAGCTCGTGGTGGGGAAGTCGTCGAGGGTCCAGCGCCGGCCGGCCTCCAGGACCTTGACCCTGTAGCCCTTCTGGCTCAGGCGCAGCGCGGCGACGGAGCCGCCGAAGCCGCTTCCGATGACGATGTAATCGCAGTCCAAGGGGCACCTCCGGGTCAGCGGTCAAGGTACGCCAAAGCGGTCGGCGCGCAAAGCCCGTCTGGGAGGGGCGCCAAGGGAGAGCCGAGATCGTCGAGAGAACCCCAGGCTCGCGCCTGGAGCTACAGGTTGTCCAGGGACGCCCCTGCGGGGCTGGCGACGGAGTGTCGGCGTTCGTGGGGCGTGTCCATCGTGTTGATCTCACAGGAGAAGTTCAGGGGCAGGGAGGCAGACATCGCGCGGTCCTGAGAGGGTCTGTCGCCTGAAGGTTGACGGCCCGTCGTCAGCCCCGCAGGGGCGTCCCTGGACAAATTGTAGCCCCAGGCGCGAGGGGGGACCGGCAACGTGCGGATCGCACCATCGAAGTCGACTCCCCGATCTCGACGTGACCGTCATCGAAGTCGATTCGCCGACCCGCCGTGTCCGTCAACGAAGTCGACTCGCCGATCCCGACGTGTGCGTCAACGAAGTCGACTCGCCGATCTCGGCCTTGCAGGATGAAGGCGGCATAGGCAAGCTGTCTGTTGTGAAGGATCGCGCTGTGTGGGCCAAAGATGCAGGTTGGCATCCCGACGAGGACGGCAATGAGCTCTCCACCCAAACCTCAAGTCTCCCTCCATGACAGCCAGGGTCAGGCCTTGTCGGCTGAAGAGATCGCGTGGCGCCAGGAGTATCTCGCCGCGCTGACTCCCGAAGCCATTGCGGCCATGAAGCGCCCGGCCAAGGGTGATGTCGAGGCCAGACTCAGGGCGCACATCGAGCGCCTGGAGGCTGAGGCCGAGCAAGCCCAAAGCGCGTGACGGTCCACCGCCTGCACCACAGCGAGGCCTTCGAGATCGCGCTCGACCTGCTGATCGATGCGGGGCGCATGACGTTGCTGAGGGCTCAATCGCTCGAAGATGCCCTGGCTGATCTCAAGAAGAACCCCCTGAACCATGACGGGACGCTGGGCGGCGATGCGCTGGCTCCCCATTGGATCAAGATCTGCCGCGCCACAGGCGGCGTGGACACAGGCTTGCGTGTGGTCTACCTGCTTCACGAGGACGGCTCGGTCTACCTGGACGATCTGTCCCTGGTGGATCCGAGATAGGTCATCGGGGCCTCCTGCGAGTTCCCCGATGTGATCGCCACGGAGGTCGCCGAGCGCATCCTGCGCACGCCCAGCGCTTCTGGGCGATCGGCTCGGGGCCGTGGTCGCTGTCCTTCACCGTCCCGCCCGAGCTGTCCAGGCGCGGTGTTGCCCTTCATGTTCGCGCCGATCCCGACGTGACCGTCATCGGATCGACGCGCCGCGCGCTCAGGGGTGCGGTGGTCCGGGGGTCAGCGGGGGGTCGAGAGCAGGGCGTTGACGGCGGCGGCGCCGGCGCGGATGGCGGGCTCGGGGTCGATGGCGGCGGGGTCGATGAGGGCCTGGGTGGCCAGGCCGATGACGATCCCGACGATGAGGGCGGCGACGGCGTCGGCGTCGGCGTCGGCGAAGACGCCGAGGGCCTGGCCTTCGCGGATGAGGCAGACGGACTGGGCGCGGTAGCGCCGGAAGAGCTGGACGTTGACGGCCTCGATGCCGGGGTGTGCCGAGAGGCGGCCCCAGAAGGAGAGCAGGATGCGGCCGGCGTCGGTGTGGGCGACGAAGCCCTGGACGTTGGCCCTCAGCACCGCCTCGACCTTCTGCTGGGGGGTGAGGCTGGCGCGGACCATGAGGTCGGTGGCGGCGTCGATCTCGGCGATGGCGCTGTCCAGGACGGCGATGACGATCTCGTCCTTGTTCTTGAAGTGGTAGGTGATGACGCCGCGCGAGAAGTCCAGGGCGTCCTCGATGGCGCCGATGGTCATGGCCTCCAGGCCCCGCTCGGCGACGATCCGGCGGGCGGCGGCGATGATCTGGGCGCGGCGGAGCGCTCGAAGCGGCGATGGGCTCATGGGGTGGCGCAGGCCGCTGCCGAGGCGGTCGCCGGGGTGGTCGCCGGAGGGATCGCCGAAGGGATCGATGGGGCGTCTTCGTCGGCGCTCGACGAGTCGGGCCGAGGCTTCATCCGGCGGCGCAGCCTCTGCGGCCACGCCGACGTGTCCTCGCTCGGCAGCACCTCCAGCGCGCCTCCCTTCTGCCGAAGCACCTCGCCCATGCGGCAGCGCAGGATCTGGCGGGCGGCCTCGACGCCCGAGATCGAGGCCCCGGCCACGCCGTGCCCCATGGTGCTGGCGCCGACGGCGTAGAGGCCCTCGAAGGGCGTCTTGACCTGGAAGCCGAAGGGGCCGACCTGCGAGAGCGTCTTGTCGGTGCCGTAGAGCGAGCCGCGCGTGGCCCCGGCGTAGAATTCGTTGGACAGCGGCGTGGCCAGCTCCGCGAAGGTGAGGCGGTCGGAGAGGCCAGGGACGTGGCGCTCCAGGCCCCGGAGCATCTTGTCCTTGAGGCGAGACTTGAGCGCCTCGTAGTCGGGGCCGCGCGCGCCCTGGGGCGCGTGGGCCCACTTGGAGAAGGCGTCATAGCCGACGAAGCAGAAGGCCTCCAGGGTGTGGTGGCCCTTGTGCATCTTGGAGGGGTCCTTGAGGGTGGTGACGGTCAGGAACTGGGCCGAGGGGCTGGCGGCCTCGAAGATCTGCCCCTTGATCCCGTCGCGGTAGATGGCGTCGACGTCGGCGTGGTCGTAGAGCCAGTAGTTGCCCGAGTCCAGGCCGTGCTCGCCGCGCAGATCCACGTCGGTGGCCATGAAGAGGCTCAGGGCGGTGACCGAGTAGCGCATCCGGTCAAGCTGCCAGCGCATCAGGGGGCTGAGCTGGTCGCGGCCGATGAGCCGACCGTAGGTCACCTCCGGGTCGGCGTTGCTGATCACGACCCCGGCGCGCACCTCGGTCCCGTCGGCCAGGCGCACGCCGACGGCCCTGCGCCCCTCCAGCAGGATCTTCGACACGGAGGTGCTCAGGCGGATCTCGCCGCCGGCCCGCTTGAGCGCGCGGATGCAGGCCCTGGGGATGGCGTAGCCGCCGCCGAGCGGGTAGTAGCCGCCGTTGAAGTAGTGGTTGATGATCGAGGCGTGCACCGGGGCCGAGACCTTCGAGGGCGGCAGCCCGTGGTCGCCCGACTGCGCCGAGAGGATGGCCTTGAGCAGCGGGTCCTTGATGTGGGCGTCGAGCATCGCGCCGGCCGTCCGCCACCCCCAGCGCGTCAGGTTCGGCGCCGTCCAGGGGAGCCGCGCCACGTCCCCGATCCCCTTGATCCGCGACAGCGCCATCAGCTCCGAGGCGAGCCCCTCGATGGCCGTCAGGTAGGCCTCGATCCCGGCGCGCTCGGCGGGGAAGCGCGCGGCGAGGCGCTCGGCCAGCCGGCCGCGCCCCTTGGGGATGTCGAAGCGCTCCTGCCCGATGCGGACGTGGTCAAAGCCCTCCGGGTTGAGCTCCAGGAAGGTCAGATCCTTCGTCAAGCCCAGCCCCTCATAGAGCCAGCGCATCATCCCGCCCTCTTGAAGCTCCCCGATGTAGTGGACCCCAGGGCTGAAGCGATAGCCGCCGAGCATGAACGAGTGGCAGTAGCCCCCCGGCACATAGTGCTGCTCGCAGACCAGCACCCGCTTGCCAGCCTGCGCCAGCGCCACGGCCGCCGTCAGCCCCCCAGGCCCCGATCCGATCACCACGACATCCACGTCCATCACGACCCCCTGGCCCTCGCGCCGCCCTCGACCTCCGCGGCCCCGGCGGGCCGCCCCCTGTTCGATCCCCGCAATTTATAACGGTCGTTCTAAAAACGCAACGATCGTTTCAATCGTTGACGTCCGCGCCCCGCTGCGATCAAATGCCCTCGCCTCGCCCGCGCCGATCGCGCGCAACCCAAGCCCCAACGGAGCCCCCTTGATGACCCAGCCGCCGCCGCCGCCGCCGCGCTCCGTGATGCGCCGCCTGCTCGCTCTGGCCACGCCGATCATCGGCCTGAACGTCCTGAACGTCCTTGCGCTGGCGGTGGACACGGCGATGTGCGGCCGGCTGCCGGAGGCGGAGCAGGCGCTGACGGCGCTGGGCTTCGCCACCCAGGTCATCTTCCTGCTGATGGTGGCCATGATCGGCCTGACCGTGGGCACGGTGGCGCTGGTGGCCCGCGCCTTCGGCGCCGGGATGCTCGATCGCGTCAACCACATCCTGCACCAGTCCACCCTGCTGACCGTCCTGGTCAGCCTCGTCGTGGCGCTGGTCGGCAACCTCTTCGCCCCCCAGATCATCTCGGGCCTCGGGGCCTCCGACGAGGTCGTGGCGGTGAGCCTCGATTACCTCCGGCCGCTGCTGACCGGCACGGTCTTCAACTACCTGCTCCTCCTGTACGCCGCCGTGATGCGCGGCGTCGGCAACACGCGCCTCCCCTTCATGATCGCCGTGGTGACCAACATCTTGAATTTCTTGTTCAATTACGGGCTGATCCTGGGCAACTGGGGGATGCCAGCGCTCGGCGTGCAGGGGGCGGCGCTGGGCACGGTCCTGTCTCAGATGATCGGCGTGGCGGCCTACTTCTTCCTCCTGTCCCGAGGCCAGGTCAAGGGCCTGCGCTTGCCGCTCAAGCTCGCCCCCATCGACCGTGAGCTGGCCGGGACGCTCTTGCGCATCGGCGCCCCCGCGGCGCTGGACATGGTGATCCTCAACGCGGCCTTCCTGTCCATCGTCGGGATGCTCGGCCGCCTCGACGAGGTCTCCGTGGCGGCCCACGGCATCGGGCTGCGCATCCAGGGGCTGGCCTTCGTCCCTGGGATGAGCATCTCGCAGGCCACCGGGGCGATGGTCGGCCAGGCCCTCGGGGCCGGCGACGCCGCGCAGGCCCGCAAGGTGGTGCGCGCCTCGGTCGTCCTGTGCACCGGCGTCATGACGGCGCTGGCCGTCGCCATCGTGCTGCTGGCACAGCCCATCGTCGGGATCTTCGACGTCGCCCCCGGCACGCCGCTGGAGGCTTTTTCGGTCCTGTGGATCGAGCTGCTCGGCTACGGCATGCCCATCATGGGGGTCTACATCCCCTTCGTCGGGATGCTCCAGGGCGCGGGGCAGACCCGGACGAGCCTCCAGATCAACGCCGCCACCACGTTGCTGGCCCAGATCCCCTTGAGCGCCATCCTGGGCTTCGCCCTCGGGTGGGGGGTCTTCGGCGTCTGGCTCGCCTTCCCGGCCTCCTTCGTGCTCAAGGCGGCCTGCGGCGTCGCCGTCTACAAGCGCGACCGCTGGGCCGTCACGGGCGCAAAGGCCTGATTCTCTGGATGAAGATCGCTGGGCGGGCATGAGCCGGGGGCTTCGCCCCCAGACCCCCACCAGGGGCGAGCCGCCCCTGGACCCCTTTTTTGCCCGGCGCAACGTCGGACAAAGGAGGGGTCCAGGGGCAGATTGCCCCTGGCGGGGTGAGGGGCGGAGCCCCGATCATGAATGCCCGGCGCTCCTCACCAGGAGATCAGCGGCATTGAACGGTGATGGTCTGGGCGGGGCCTGCGCAGGTGTTGGAGTTGACGCCGCCCCAGTTGTCGCTGCTGATGCAGGGTCGGAGGCCGTAGCCTGGGGTGAGGCACTGGCAGGTGTTGCCGAGGACGAGCTCGACGCTGCCGCCGCAGTCTGAGTCGACGGTCCAGGTCTGGCCGCCGCAGCTGGTGGTGAAGTCGCGGCCGTCGCGCAGGGCCTTGCAGATCTGGTCGGCCTGGGAGCCGGAGCAGGAGCGGCCGACGGTGTCGCGCGAGCCGGAGAGGGTGATGTTGGTGAAGGTGCGGTTGGTCAGCTGGGCTCGCCAGGCGTTGAAGGTGGTGCACTGGGAGGAGGTGTTGGGGACACTTCCGCTGAAGGAGGCTGTGTAGGTGATGTTGCCGGCGAGGCAGCCGCCGTCGCGGTCGATGATGGACTCTCGGCCGTCGCGGATGCCGTTGAAGCAGCGGCCGGAGACCTTCTGGACGATGTCGGAGGCGGGGGGTGTGCGCTGCTCGGTGGCGTTGCCGCCGAGGATGTAGACGTTGCCGTTGAGGGTGACGGCGCCGGCCAGATCGACGGGGAGCAGGAGGCTGTCGTTGGCGGAGACGGTGCTGGCGGAGATGGAGTAGGCGTGGGTCTGGTTGGTCAGGCCGGTGGCGAGGCGCCCGCCGAAGACGACGACCTGGTTGGCGTGGATCTGCGCGGCGACGGCGTCGGCGACGGGGATCGAGCCGGTCAGGGTGGTCCAGGTGCCAGCGCGAAGGCGCTGGATGGTGCCGACGATGGCGTCGCTGGGGTTGCGGCCGCCGATGAGGTAGATGTCGCCGTTGTGTTCGACGGCGACGGCGTCGGTGCGGCCTTGTGGGAGGACGGTGCCGGCGCGCCAGGTGTTGGCGCGGGTGTCGTAGATCTCGACGGTCTGGAGGGCGACGCCGTTGCGGCCGCCGATGACGAAGATCTCGTGGCCGAGGGCGGCGACGGCGGGCTCGCTGCGGCCGGTGGGCATGGGAGCCAGGGTGGTCCAGGCGTTGGTGGCCGGCTCGTAGGCGCGGGTGGTGGCCAGGGGGTTGCCGAAGTTGTTGGTCCCGCCGATGACGTAGATCTTGTCGGAGATGGCCACGGCGCCGGGGCCGTTCTGGAAGGAGGGCAGGGGGGCGATGGGCGAGAAGGACTCGGTCTCGGGGTCGTAGGCGAAGGTGGTGGTCTCCTCCTGGAAGTTGCGGCCGCCCAGGACATAGATCCGCTCGCCGAGGGCGACGGCGGCGTGCTTGAAGCGGCCGTCGCCGAGCGGGTTGAGGAGTCGGACGTAGTCCTGATCCTGGGTGAAGTAGGTGATCGAGTCGGTCAGGCCGCCGCCGATCTGGCCGCCGAGCAGCCAGCTCTGGATCTCGGCGCCGTCGATGAGCTCGTCGGCCGGGACGGTGGCCGCGGCGACGCTGTGCTGGGCGGCGTCCAGGGGCGTGCGCTCGCGCCAGACGTTGTCCTCGATGATGTACTCTTCGACCGTGGCGGAGCTGATCCCGCCGAGGGACCTGCCGCCGGCGGCCACGACCCCGGTGTAGCCGCCGACGGTGTCGCCGATGTTGCTGTTGAGCGTCACGCCCAGGAACGAGCGCGGGGTCGGGAGCCCGGCGACCTGCGACCAGGTGTTGGTGGCCACGTCGTACACGTCCACCGCGGCGATGGGCACCCCGGCGCCGTCCTCGCCGCCGACGACGTAGATCTTGTTGCCGTGGGCCTGGACCCCGAAGGCGTAGCGGGGCCGCGGCATCTGGGCGACCTGGTTGGTCCAGGTGTTGTTGCTGATGGTGTAGACCTCGTGGTTGGAGAGGACCACCCCGCCGTTGCTCTTGCCCCCGAAGACGTGGATCTTGCCATCGTTGAAGACCGCCGCGATCCCGAAGCGCGTGCTGGGCATCGGCGAGCGCGCCGACCACGCCTGGTCCACCGTCGGGTTGAGCCGCAGGACGCTGTTGAGGGGGGTGCCGTCGTCCTCGCCGCCGATGGCGTAGAGGAAGGTGCCGTCGGAGACCAGCGCGAGCTGGCTGCGCGCCCCCGGCAGCGAGGCCAGCGTCAACCACGCGTCGTCGGCCAGGATGTGCTGGTAGACACCGGCCTGGGGCGCGATGCCGTCCGACCCCCCGACGAGGAAGATCGAGCCCCGCTGGTGGGCCGCGCCGGCCAGCGTGACCCGCTCGGGCAGCGTCGGGCCCTGCTGCCAGCGGTTGCCGTTGGAGGTGATCTCGAAGTCCGCGCTCTTGACCTGCGCCTCGAAGTTGCCGGCCTTGTCGCGGGACAGGAAGCGCAGCTGCGTGTCGTCGAAGACCCGGATCTGGCGCACCGACTCGAAGCTGTCCGAGAACTGGTTCGGCGTGCTGCCGTCCGTCGTGTAGAAGACCGTCGCCGGCTCGCTCGTCGTCACCGTCACCGTCAAGCCGTTGAGGAAGATCCCGCCGCCGGGCGTCACCGTCGTCAACGGCGGCGTGATGTCAAAGACGATCACGACCTCCACCGTCTCGCTCGGGCGACCCTGATCGACGCTGCGGATCACGAAGCGGTTGACCCCAGGCGCCAGGTTCAGCGTCACCGCCCAGGTCGCGTCCGGGCTCTCCGGCACCGCCTCCATCCCGTTGATCTGCACCGAGGAGCCGGCGGGCTTGGTGCCGGTCAGGCGCACCGAGTTGACGTTCGTGGGCGTGACGAAGGCGCCGATCGTCGGCGGCTCGATGCAGCCGTTGATCCGCGCGCCGACGCACTGGCCGGCCTGGCAGGTGTCCGTCGTGCACGCATTGCCGTCGCTGCAGGCCACCGACTGGGGCACGTGCAGGCAGCGGTTTCGCACCGAGTCGAAGCTGTCGGCCGTGCAGGGGTTGTCGTCGTTGCACAGCACCACGTCGTCGAAGATGTCGCACTGGCCCCCCTGGCAGACCTGGCCGACCGGGCAGATCCCCGTCGGGTTGTTCGGCGCGCAGTTGGCCCCCGAGTTGACGCACTCGGCCTCCACGCAGTCGAAGCCGTTCTCGCACAGCCCCACCGGGTTCGTCTCCGAGCACACCAGCGCGTTGTCCCGACAGACCCCGTCCAGGCAGGTCTGCCCGTTGCCGCAGTTGCACGCCACGGGCTCAAGCACGCACACCCCGTCAAAGCGGCAGATCTGGTTGTCGTCGCAGCCCGGGCCGCACTGGCCGCCGCAGCCGTTGGCGCCGCACTCGCGCCCGCCGCACTGCGGCACGCACTCGGCCACGCAGCGCCCCGTGTCCTGCTGACACTCAAGGCCCTGGCTGCAGCCCGGGCCGCACTCGCCGCCGCAGCCGTCCGAGCCGCACTGGCGCCCGCCGCACTGCGGCACGCAGTCCTGGTCGCAGAGCCCGCGGACGGGATCGCAGGTGAAGCCCTGCCCGCAGCCCGGGTTGCACTGACCACCGCAGCCGTCCGAGCCGCAGACCCTGCCCTGGCACTGCGGCGCGCACTCGCACACCCGGCTGTCCAGGTTGCACCGCTGACCCTGGTCGCAGCCGCAGTCCGCCGGGCACGTCGAGCAGTTCTCGCCCTGACCCCCAGTGCACGCCCCGTCGCCGCAGCACTGGCCGCAGTCGGCCGGGCACAGCGCGCAGTCCTCGCCCTCGTCGCAGACCCTGTCGCCGCACTCCGCGGGCGGCGCCACGCACCGCCCCGACCCATTGCAGACGTCATCCCCATTGCAGCCCGGCGCGCACTCGCCGCCGCAGCCGTCCGAGCCGCACTGGCGCCCATCGCATTGCGTCACGCAGTCGTCCGTGCACTGGCGGCGCTCTGGATCGCAGCTCTGACCCTCGTCGCAGCCGCAGTCCGCCCCGCAGGTCGCGCAGTTCTCGCCCTGGCCCGTCGAGCACGCCCCGTCGCCGCAGCACTGGCCGCAGTCGGCCGGGCACAGCGCGCAGTCCTCGCCCTCGTCGCAGACATCGTCGCCGCACTCCGAGCCCGGATCAACGCACTGCCCCTCCGCATTGCAGGCCTGCTCGCCCTCGCACTGGCCGCAGACCCCGTCGCAGCCGTCAAAGCCGCAGACGCGCGGCCCGCATTGCGGCCGGCACACCTCCACGCAGTCCCCGAACTCACACTCGGTCCCCGACGGGCACGGCCCCAAGGTCGTAAAGCGGCCCGCGAGGCAGACCTCCACGTCCACGTTCACGCAGCGGCGATCCCCATCCTCGCACTCAGGCTCCGGCTCCGGCTCAGGCTCGGTCTCCGGCTCAGGCTCCGGCTCAGGCTCGGGCTGAACCTCGGGCTCCGGCTGGGCCTCGGGCTCGTTGCCCGGGGGGTTGCCACCCCCAGGCGCAGGATCTTCGCCGCATCCGACCACGGCGAGCGTCAGGGAGAGAATCAAGAGGGTGAATATGCGCCCGAACATCACATGCGCTCCTTGTCCATCTGGTCTTGTCTTGGAAGAAGTCTGGATCATCCCGAACCCTGAAGTCCCCGGATGGTAGCACCTGGCGCATCCTAGATCACGACTGCCCACTTGACCAGTGAATTCGGATGGGGCACTCTGGGCCGGTGGGCGACGCCCACGGGATCGCCTCACCCCATCGGCGGGGGTTGGCTGGAGGGCGCTTGGCAAATTACACCACCCACCTCGTGGCGGGCAGCGCGGCGGGCATCGCCGTCATCATCGGGGGTCTCCAGTGGGCGCCAGGCATCAGCCTGGAGGCCTGCTGCCTGGCCTTCGCGGCGGCCTACGTCGGGGGCCTCTTCCCCGATCTGGATCACGACACGGCCATCGGGCTCGGCGAGGTCGCGGCGCTGCTCAGCACCCTGCTGCCGGTGATGGCGGTGGCCAACCTGGTCCAGCAGGAGATCTGGTTGCTCGTCGGGCTCATCCCCTGCCACGCGCTCTTTCATGCCATGGCGCGCAGGCTCCCGTTCATGGGGGAGCGCATGGGCCTGATGGCCTCGGTGCGCGCCGTGCTCGTCTCGGCGGCCTGCTCGGGCCTCTTCCTGCTCCTGCTCCGGTCGCCGCCCTGGCCCCACCTGCACCTCTGGGGCGCCATGGCCGCCGCCGCCGCCGCCGTCCAGCTCTCGCTGCCCATCTTCAAGAGCCTGACCGTCCACCGGGGCATCTTCCACTCCGTCCCCGCCGTGGGCATCTACGCCGCCGGCTTCTTCCTGGCCGCCTTCCGCTACTCCTTCGAGGGCCGCCTCCTGATCGCCGCCTCGGCCCTGGCCGCCGCCCTCTCCCACCTCCTGCTCGACGAGCTCTACTCCGTCGACCTGATGGGCGCACGGGTCAAGAAGTCCTTCGGCACCGCCCTGAGCCTCTGGAAGCCGAAGACCCCCATCATCTCTGCCTTCGCCTGGATCGCCTGTGTCCTGATGATCGCCCTGTGCGTCGCCCTCTAAGGCGACCTCGGCGAAGTCGACTTCGTGGACGCACACAAGACCCCGTCGGGAACAATCGGGATCGGCGAGTCGACTTCGATGACGGGTACGGCAACTCCCCCTCCTGTCCTCCCCCTCGCACACTCCCCCTCCTGTCCTCCCCCTCGCTGCGCAAGGGGGAGGGACGCTCGCGGTTGGGGCACGTCGAGATCGGGGAGTCGACTTCGTTGGCGGGCACGTCGAGATCGGCGAGTCGACTTCGTTGGCGGGCACGTCGAGATCGGCGAGTCAACTTCGTTGGCGGGCACGTCGAGATCGTCGAGTCGACTTCGTTGGTGCGATCCGCACGTTGACGGTCCACCCGGGCTTGCGCCCGGGCCTTGGGTTTTGTCCCGGGTCGCCCCGCCCTCCGGCGGGGCTGGCGACGGGGCGTCAGTGTGCGTGGGGCGTGTCACCCGTTTTGACCTCACAGGAGATGTTCAGGGGCTCGGAAGCAGACATCGCGCGGTCTTGAGAGGGTCTGTCGCCTGAAGGTTGACTTCCTGTCGCCAG
>SXGS01661951.1_pt1 | contig 34995 bp, 28 predicted proteins | sample 3174681 | NCBI WGS metagenome assembly SXGS01 (sample SAMN11356861, study PRJNA531348) | freshwater metagenome | isolation source: freshwater sample F1-80 | place: China: Fuxian Lake, Yuxi | collected 2017-12-25
AACTGGACAAAGAGGTCAGCGCTTGGAAAGCCGAACGCAACCAAGCGCTGTGCCCAATGAGATGGCGCTTCACAACTGCCAAGGCGCGAAATCGCCTCGCTCGCCTCTACCCCTCATTAGATGCCTGACAGACCACTAGTTCTGGACTTGAACGGCGTGGAGAGTATGGATGCCACGGGTCTGGGGGCGCTGGTGGGGGAACTTCGACTGGCCAGCACGGCCGGCGGCGATCTCAACCTGGTGTGTGGAAGGCCCGAAATCATCCGGGCCTTCGAGATGACCAATCTCGACCGTTTGTTCCAGATTTACCACTCCCAGGCGGATGCGCTTGCATCTCGCTGATCGGAGAGAAGGCGTCGGGCGGTGAAGTGCCGTTGACTAGCGATTCTACCGGTCGAACGCTCTGGATCCTGGCGGCTCTGGTCGCCATGATGTGGTTCCTGTGGCGAATCTCAGAGGTCCTTCCGCCGTTCATCGTCTCTACCGCACTGGCGCTCTTACTGGATCCGGTTCTCGACCGCCTCCAGCGAAGAGGACTCCCGCGTTGGGCGGCTGTCACGCTCTCCTTCGGCCTGTTCCTGGCGCTGTTTTTCGGCGTACTAGCCTATGTCGTTCCATTGGCCATCGGGCAGGTCGCCGATTTGTTGAATAACCTGGATCTTTACTCCACGCGGCTTCAGGGAGCGGTTGGGGATCTGCTGGAACGCAATGAGCTGGTGCTCAGGCGGTTGAATCTGCCGGTCTCGCTCCACGAGCTTCAACAGCAGTACGGCGGCCAGATCACCGGATGGCTCCAGCTCCTGCTCCAACGAGCGTTCGTCTCGCTTCAGATTTCCGCGGGCATGTTGGGTTGGGTGCTCGTAGTGCCAATCGTAACTCTTTACCTTCTGATCGACCTGGATCGGATCCATCGACGGCTGAACCACCTGGTGCCGCCCCAGCATCGCGAAGCAACTTCAGCAACGGCACGAAAAGTCGGGAACGTCTTCTCGGCTTACCTGAGAGGACTGACGGGCATCTGCGTCGCTTACGGAGCCATGCTGATTCTCGTGCTGGGAATCGGGTTTCGGCTTCCCTACGCGCTCATCCTCGGAATTGTGGGCGCAGTTCTCTATGCCGTGCCCTACCTGGGACAGATGGCGCTCCTGGTGTCGGGCTGCATCGTCGCATGGGCCTCAGGCCACAACGCAACGTATGTGGGGGGCGTGGCGATCGCCCTGATCGCGGTCGGCCAGTTGTTCGATCAACTGGTGACCCCGCGAGTGGTCGGCCGTCAGGTCGGCTTGCATCCCGTGCTGGGACTGTTTGCGTTGATGGTGGGGGGTCACCTCTTTGGGCTGGGAGGCATGGTGCTGGCGGTCCCCGTTGCGGCGTGCCTCCGCGTGGTGCTGATCGATCTCTATCCGCGGCTGGGTGAAGCACTTCCCGACGCCGCGCCGGGGGTGGGGAGTAGCCCGTCGGCGGCTCTTCCGGCCACCGACGGGCGCCTGCTTCAGAACCGGGAGTAAGGCCTGCGACCGCGGAGTGCGCCGCGCAGGTCTTCGCCCACTTCATCCAGATCGTTGCGTCGTCGATCGTACTCGGTGTCCGTCAGGTAGCGATCATCCCGAAGGAACTCCACCACCCGATCCAGCCGTTCGAAGAGTCTGTCCGCGAGTCGCCGATTGATTTCACCCTCGCGGGCGGCCAGCCGGATGCGATTGGCGAGGTCGAACAAGCGTCTTCGCAGGGTGTCTCGTCGACGGGTTTCACCGCTCTCTCGACCGACCGGGTAGCGGTAGCCCTGATACCGGTCGCAGCGATCGGCGTAGTAGTCCCGGCCGATGCCGCCCCGATAGCGGGAGTCGCCCCGATAGTCGTCACGGTAGTCGTCTCGATAGGTGTCGCGATAGCCGCCCCGATACCCGTCGCGGTAGTCATCGCGGTAATCGCCGCGCCGGTCGCCGCGCCGATCGTCCGCGAATGCGGTGGACGCTCCGACGGCGAGTCCAAGTGCCGAGAGGAGCAGCGCCCCGAAAATTGGTCGCCGTGTCATGTGAGGGATCTCCTGAGAGTCGAAGCCGGATGTCGAACGAACCTGGGGCGGGAGGTTCCCGGCACTCCGAGTTCGTCATCCATCGAGTAGAAACGCGAAGTCGGAATTCGGTTCCCACCACCTGCACAGGTTTCTTGCCCGGGTTGCATCCAAGTTCGGGCGACAGTTCCAATTCGGATGCCCTCGAAGAGAGTGACAGACATGCCGGAGTTACCGGAACAGAGACAGCTCATCGGGGAGTTCAACATCGAGTTCTTGCATCGCGTGTATCGAACCACGGCGATTCTCGCGGTGCTGGGTGGTCTACTCATAGCTGAGCGGTTTGGGCTCTCGGCGGCGATCGGTTGGGGCCTGGGAGTGTCGCTCCATCTGGGGTCGATGGTCTCGGTCGAGTGGAGCGTACGGCGGCTGCTGGTGCCCGGACAGCGCTCGTTGAGAATGCTCTCCCTGATCAGTGCGGCCAAGTTGGTGCTCGTGATTACGCTGCTCGCCGCCGCAGCTCTGGCGGCGCTCCGTGGCCTTCTCTCGCCGTTCTGGCTGCTCGCCGGATTCGTGCTTCCGCACGCGGTGATGCTGTTGAAGTTGCTCGGCCAACGCGTGCTCCTGTTAACCGGCGCCGCCGGAGCTCCAGTCCGACCGCCCGCGGCGGGCCGGCGTGGGTCGGATCGCCCAAAAGTGGAGGAATAGGTCGGGAATAGGACACAATCTTTGTTGGTTCGGATCTCGCGCCCTCGAACCTCAGTAACCATGGGTTTCGGGCTGCAGGCGCCCCGAAAGGAGCTTTTAGTGTCCTCTGCCACCGCCGGACTTCGCGGCGTGATTGCGGGCCAGTCCCGGATTTGTACTGTCGATGGGGTCGAGGGGAAGCTCGTTTACCAGGGCTATACCATCTCGGACCTGGCGGAAAACAGCAACTTTGAAGAAGTTGTCTACCTTCTGTGGAACGGCCGCCTTCCCACCGCCGATGAGCTGTCCAGTCTCCGACAGGAGTTCTGCAGCGCCGCCGCCATTCCCGGATCGGTCATCGACCTGATCCGAAAGTTCCCCCCAACCGCCAAGCCGATGGATGCCCTTCGCACCGCGGTCTCAGCACTCGGGATGTGGGACCCGGACGGCGCCGACAACAGCCTGGCCGCCAACCGTCGCAAGGCCGGACGACTGACCGCCCAGATGGCGACGATCGTCACGGCGATTCATCGCATCCGCTCCGGGCAGGAGCCGATCGCCCCCCGGGCCGATCTCTCCATTGCCGCCAACTTCCTGTACATGCTCACGGGAGAGGAGCCGAGCGCCACTGCGGTGCGAAGCTTCGATGTCGGTTTGATTCTTCATGCCGACCACGAACTGAACGCCAGCACGTTTTCGGCCCGCGTGACCATCGCCACGTTGACCGACATGTACTCCGCCATCACCAGCGCCATCGGCACCCTGGCGGGACCGCTTCACGGCGGGGCCAACGAGGGTGTACTGCGAATGCTGCTGGAGATCGGGACCCTCGAAAGCGCCGATGCGTGGATCGAGGAGAAGCTCGCCACCAAAGGCGCCCGAGTGATGGGCATCGGGCACGCGGTCTACAAGACCAAGGATCCGCGAGCTCGTCACCTCGAGCTGATGGCCAAGGCTCTCGCCGAAGAGAGCGGGAATTCGGTGCTTTACGACATCTCCAAGAAAATCGAGACCCGCATGGCGGAGGAGAAGGGGCTCTATCCCAACGTCGACTTCTTCAGCGCCACGGTCTACCACGTGCTGGGGATCCCAAGCGACCTCTTCACGCCGATTTTCGCGGTGAGCCGAATTGCCGGCTGGACCGCACACGTGTTGGAACAACTGGCGGATAACCGCCTCATCCGTCCTCGGGCCGAGTATGTGGGTCCCGTGGATCTGAAGTACCTGCCGATCGAGCAGCGTTAGGACCGTTGATGTCTCATCCCGCCTTTACCAAGATCTCCCCACCGTCGGTGGGGAGCCCCATTACGATGGGTTCCGACGGCGCACTCCATGTGCCGGACCAACCGATCATCCCCTTCATTGAAGGGGATGGAACCGGCCCCGACATCTGGCGCGCGTCAGTTCGTGTGATGGATGCCGCTGTTGAGAAGGCTTACGGCGGCAGTAAGAAGATCGCCTGGTTCGAGGTTTTCGCCGGGGAGAAGGCCTTCAACGCCTTCAACGACTGGCTTCCGGAAGACACCGTCACGGCGTTTCGAGAGTACCTGGTTGGTATCAAGGGTCCGCTGACCACTCCGGTGGGCGGCGGCATTCGCAGCCTGAATGTCGCCCTGCGACAGATGCTGGATCTCTATGTCTGTCTCCGGCCGGTCCGCTACTTCCAGGGGGTGCCATCGCCCGTGAAGCGGCCGGAGCTGGTGGATATGGTGATCTTCCGGGAGAACACGGAAGACATCTACGCGGGGGTTGAATGGGCGGCCGGCACTCCGGAGGTCCAGAAGGTCATCCGCTTCCTGATCGAAGAGATGGGCGTTACGAAGATTCGCTTCCCGGAGACCTCCGGAATTGGAATCAAGCCGGTCTCCTCCGAAGGCAGCAAGCGTCTCATTCGCGCTGCACTGGAGTACTGTGTCGCCAACAATCGGAAGAGCCTGACGATTGTTCATAAGGGCAACATCCAGAAGTTCACCGAGGGCGCATTCCGCGACTGGGGATATGAACTCGTCAAGGAAGAGTTCAGCGACGTGGCCGTCGGATGGGATGACTGCGGCGGTAAGCCCGGCGACAAGATCCTGGTGAAGGATGCGATTGCGGACATCACGCTTCAGCAGGTGCTCACCCGTCCGGCCGAGTTCGACGTGCTTGCCACCACGAACCTGAACGGCGACTATTTGTCGGATGCCCTAGCGGCGCAGGTCGGGGGAATCGGCATCGCTCCTGGAGGCAACATCAACTACGTCACGGGTCACGCCATCTTCGAGGCGACGCACGGCACGGCGCCGCGCTACGCCAATCAGGATAAGGTGAATCCGGGCAGTGTGATCCTCTCCGGAGAGATGATGCTGCGACATCTGGGATGGGCCGAAGCAGCCGACCTTATCATCAGGGGGATGGACGGCGCTATCGGCGCGCGAACCGTTACCTACGACTTCCACCGACTGATGGAGTCCGAGGGCGCCGGCGCCACGCTGCTGAAGTGCAGCGAGTTCGGCGACGCCATCATCGCGCACATGTAGCTCGCGCCCCCAGACTCGGGGCGCCGGCAGCGGACCTGAACCAGCGAGGGGGCTGTTCCAGTCGGGACAGCCCCCTCTTGCGCGCGTGGGTGAGCGTAGACCGGTGAGACTCAGTCTGTCTCGGGGACTTCCAGGTGGAGTCCGTCGTACGCCATCCGCACGCCGGCCGGGAGGCGCGCTTCTGTGTCGGCGTGGCTGACCTCGTGAGAGATGTGCGTGAAAAAGGTCCGCTCCGGCTCTAGTTCCCGAACAACTTCGAGCGCCTGTGGGATGTTGAAGTGCGTGGGGTGCGCTTCCCACCTCAAGGCGCCAAGCGTCAGCGTGTGAAGACCCCGGAGCCGCTCCATCGACTCCGGCGGAATGGCGCTGGCATCGGTGATATGGGCGTACCGACCGAAGCGGTAGCCGAGAATCGGAAGTCGCCCGTGGATGATCGGAATGGCCTCCACCCGCAAACCGGCCCACTCCACAGAGTCCGACTCAATCTCGGTGAGCGCCAAGCGGGGTTTACCGCCACCCACCTGAGTGGAGACGAAGACATAGCGAAATGCCCGGCGGATGTCTTCCAGCACATCGGGTCGCGCAAAGATTGGCATCTCGCTCTTCTGCATGTCGTTGTAGCGCCTCACATCGTCCAGGCCGAAGAGGTGGTCGGCGTGCGAATGCGTGTAGAAGAGCGCGTCGATCCGCCGGATGTTGCTGCGAAGCGCATGGAGGCGCAACTCCGGCGGCGTGTCGACGACCAGCGATTTGCCGCGCCAGTGCACCGCGATCGAGGAGCGCCAGCGGCGGTCTCGCGGATCAGGGGACAGGCAAGTCGCGCAAGAGCAACCCACCGACGGGATGCCATGACTGGTTCCCGATCCCAACACCGTCACTCTCATTGTGGGGCGCCGGAAGGCTGGACGCGTGTGGTATTCCAACCCACTTCCGAGCTCGCTCCGCCGTTACCGAGGGATGTAGATTCCATGTACATAGGGGAGGTTCTCCCCGGTCCGCTGCGATTTGCACTCGTCGCACGGGCAGATTTCCCTGAGGTACTCGAATGTATAGATGCCGGCATCGTGTCCGTCGCCCCATCCGATTTTCAGGCCGTAGCGTCCGACCGCCTCCAACCCCACCATTTTTGAACTCGGGGGCTTGGCGTCCGGCCCGATCACTCGAAAGGGATTGGTTCGCGCCTCCTGACGCTCAATGCGACAGGATGCGCACGGGCACTCATGGCGCAGGTGCCGCAGGGGCAGCCGGCTTTCATGCCCATCACCCCAGGACACCACCATGGTCTGGTCCCCATCCGCGAGATCGGCGGATACCATCGTGTTTCGGTCTTCCGTCATGCTCTACTGATCCTCACTGGTTCCATTCGGGGAAGTCTTCAGGCCCGCCGGTCGTACACCGGCCTTCGCCATTCTACGAAACAACCAGCGTTCCAGGGTGCGATGCACCACCCGCGTTCCCCAGAACTCGCGAGGGGAGATGGGATCGACCAGAATCGTTGTCAGACCCTGGGCATTCCCGCCCAGGATGTCGGTGAGCAACTGATCCCCAATCATCGCCGTTTCCGCGGGAGACACCCCAAGGCGAGCCATCGCTTCCCGGTAGCCCCAGGGAAACGGTTTGCGACCAGCCGGCACAAACTCAATCGCCAGGTCTTTCGCAAGCTTAACCAGCCGTCTGGGCCGGTGAGTGTTTGAAAGGAGGCAGCACTTCACCCCAGCCTGCAGGAGGCGGCGGACCCACGCGGCGGTCTCCGGCGGGACCACTTCGCCGTGCCACTCGACCAGGGTGTTGTCCACATCCAGCAGCACCGCCCGGATGCCGAGCCTCCCCAATGCGTCGGCTGGGATCTCTCCCACCCGGCTCACCCGGTAGTGAGGTGTCGTGAGAAGCTCCAGACGACTCATTCAGGCTCCGCCGTAACCCTTCTTCCGGAATGCGCCGGACGCTCCCACTCAAATTCGGCTTCCCTGATCAACGGTAGGGTTTCTCTTTGAACCTTCTTCGAGAACCAGAGCCGCGTTCCGCGCTTCTGAAATGACAGATACTCAGTCGACGCGGGATGCAGTACAGCGTCCAGACTCGTGCCGTTCGGTGTGAGCACCGGAGCCTGGGGGAGACCGATGTGTTTCATACCCAGCCATAGGGCTCCTCGAGATCGGGGATCGCCCATCGGCATCCCCCGCAACAGCGACAGCACCACGTCCGGGGTCTCCAACGGCACCTCTCTCTCCAGCCGATTCTCGATGACGGAAGCGACGTAGGGTCGATCCCGAGGATCATCCGCCGCTGCCTCGACGATGCTGGCGATGATGACGAGTTCGTCCAGAGATCGCCGCCCGTTCGTCAATTCGGATCTTCGTGGAGAGAATACATCCGCGAACCAGACGTCCACCATTGCCTGAACCATTGCCGTCGGGGAGATCGGCTTCCGAAAGATGTACTCTCCTGCCGGGAGATACCCTTCGAGGTTACGGTGAGTCGCCTCCGTGGGGATCCGGAAGGAGCGTGGCGGGCGCGAGGCGGCGGCGGTGAACTCCACCTCCGAGGCGAGCCCCTGTGCTGCGATCGCTGCGGCAGCACTCCGGATCGTCGCAGGCGGCTCCACAACCACCCGATAGGTCAGGGTGTCCCCGGTGACCAGCCGATTTACGACGGTTCGAACGTTCTCGTTTGGACGAAACACATACTCGCCGGGCTTAACGGAGGAATCGGGGCGGGCGCCCCGGGATCGGGCCATCCACTCGAAGATCGCTGGGCTCCGAATGACTCCGGCGCCCGCGAGCGTGCCGCCGATCGCCGCAAATGTCGTCCCCTCGGGCAATGTCAGTCGAAGCGCGGATCCCACGCGCGGCGCGGAGCAGAGGTACTCGAAGCCAAGCCACGGAGTCACTCCGAGGAACAAGAGCGCCCCCATATGAGAGCTGGTGAAGTGGACACGCATTCGAGGCATGGCGTGGCGAGTTCCGACCCGACTTCCGACGTCGCAACGACTCGACGACTCTACCGGTGGTTCTCCCCGCTTCAGCCAAATCGCCTGCACGTTCGCCTTGCCGGCTCGCACGCCTATTGTTCCCTTGCCGCACGGAGGCGGCGGGACGTCTGGATAGCAGCGCCGTGTTCGTCGCCGGAGCGAGAAAAGATGTGGCTGCCGTCCGGACGCGCCACGTAGTAGAGAAACGCGGTGTGGGCAGGCTTGAGCATCGCTTCCACCGCCGCCGCGCCCGGGCTGCAGATGGGTCCCGGTGGAAGACCGGCGTTTCGATAGGTGTTGTAGGGGTGATCCACTTCCAGATCGCGGAAGAGGACGCGCTCCTTGTGATGGCCCAGAGCATACAGGACGGTCGCATCGATTTGCAGCCGCATGCCTCGTTCTAGGCGATTGCGGATGACACTGGCGATGAGGGGACGATCCCGGTCGACACGAGCCTCCCGTTCGATGAGACTGGCGGCGATCATCACCTGATCCAGGGCGAGGTTTCCCTGTTCGAAGAGCTTTCGGTTCGGCTTGAAAATGCGCCGGCGCCAGTTCTCCACCAGTGTGCGGACAATACGCTCGGGTCGGGTGGGTCGGGGAAAGCGGTATGTGTCCGGCATCAGGTACCCCTCGAGCGACTTACGGTAGGTGGGAGCCGGAATATCGAAATCCGCCGGTGACCGGGTAGCCGCATCCCGGAATGCCTGTTCCGAGCAGAACCCCTGGCGTGCTATGAGGTCGGCCACCTGATCCAGAGTCTTTCCTTCAGGGATGGTGACCGAAAACGTGAGAACGTCGCCTCGCACCGTTCGCTCCAGGATTCGGCGGGCGCCCTCGCTTCCGCGGAACGCATAAGTTCCCGGCTTCAGGCGGGTCTCCGACTGTTGGAGCTTCACGAGCAGTCGGAATGCCAGTGCACTTCGGATGACGCCGGCTCGCTCCAGGCGCACCGCGAAGGCGCCGACGCCGCCTCCTTCGGGAAGCAACACCTGCCGGGGCGCCCCGGACCCATTCGGGGAGAGTAGAAACTCCCATCCGGCCCAGGCGGCCAACCCGAGTGCCAACAGCAACCCGGTGACCGCTGCAGCCGTCCGAGTTCGGTTCAGTCTTCGTCGTCGAGCCATGACGAAGATGGGGGAGCGGTGCGAGCCAGGTAGGACTCGAGAATCAGGGCCGCGGCGACCGAGTCGATGACCTGACGTCGTCGGGACCGCCGCACGTCAGCTTCCACGAGTCGCCGCTCCGCCTCCGTCGTCGACAGTCGTTCATCCTGTGTCACGACACTGGCCGAGGTTAGCGGTATGAGCGCCGTGACGAAGGCGCGGGCACGTTCGGACGATGGGCCCTCCGAGCCGTTGAGGGATAGCGGGAGCCCGACAACAATCTCGGTCACGTGCTGCGTGGAGATGATGGCCTGGAGTCGGTTCATTTCGCCGCCGTCCCGCCGAATCGTTTCGTACGGATTCACGGTCATCCGCAACTCGTCGGAGAGGGCCACTCCCACGGTTTTCTCACCCACATCCAGCGCCATCACTCGCATCGGAGCTTCTCCCGTGGGTTCCCGGTAGGATTCAGGCAGTTCGAGTCGCTGGCAAGGACGCCGTCCAGCAAAACAAACAGGCTGATGCCCAGCACAAAGGAGCCGCAGACCACGCCGGTGTCATTCAAGAAGGTAGCCGCGGCGCCGCCAAGAGTGACTGCCCGCAAGCGCTCCCGGTAACCGGGCAGCGCCACTCGCAGCCCATCGAGTGCGGTGCGGGCGGTATGATACCAGACCGTCAGCACCACGGCGAGGGCCGCAAAGCCTCCCAGAGTATACGGGCTCACCGCGGTCTCCAGGTTCAGTAGCAGCTTTCGTCTGACCATGTCGATCAACGGAGCACCCCCTTGCTCCATGGCTCGCGCTGCGAGCGTTCCCAGATGGGTCCGCTCGGCAGCAGGGCGAGCCAGGTCTGCGAGGATCAGCACTCCCCCCACACCAGCCACGATTAGTCCGAAGAGCGCGGATCGCATGAGAGCGCCGCGATTGCCGCCCGCTGTGCCGGAAATCAAGGCGGCCGTGATCACCAGCGCCAGCGCGCCGCCGAAGTCCGCGCCGAGAGAGGGAGCCCCCACGGGCAGGGAGAGGAGCAGCAGTACCCAGACCACCACCGACGTTGCGCCCCACCGCGCCGCAGGCGGCGTGAGGGCGAAGGGGAGTGTCAGCGCGGCCGCAAGAAGGATGCCGAGGTACTCATTCCCGATTCCGTAATACCGTGCGCCGATCAACGGAAAGTTGCTCATCAGGTTCTCGGCGAGCGCCCGTCCGTGAAGGCTCAGGTCGACCAGGATCGTGGCAGCACACACGGTGACGGCCGCTGTCACGGGGGAGCGGGATGAACGCAGAGCGCCCCAGCCCAGCCCGAGCGGGATCGCCATCCACAGCAGCAGCCACTCCGGCGGCTGCTCTCCCCGGAGGGGTGGCGCCGCCCACCAGAGCAGTCCCGCCAGGAAGAGGACGCACGCCGCGAGGCCCCCACGAGCTTGATACCGGACGCGGCTCGATGAGGAGCGGGAGACGGACTGGAGTCCAAAAGCGAAGGCGACGGCACAGAGCGCTCCCCAGCCCACCAGGAGCGGGCGAATCCACTCCCCGAACTCTCGGGCTCGGCGTGCCGACCGCAGGATCTGCTCAACGGTAAGCGATGAACCCTCCTGGGCCGCGTGACCATCGACCTCAGCGGGAGGCGGGAGTTCGAGATGCTCCAGGACCGTCGGCACGAGATCCACGTTGGAGAGCAATCCCGGAGTGCGAGTCGAAGTCGAGATAGGAGTGGCGCCGCTCCACCGTCCGCCCCAGAGCAGGAGTGGTCCCAGTTCCGAGCGCATCCCTCCGGATGGGCGTCCGGGGTTCGGGCCGGTCACCAGCAGCAGATCCCGCTCGGAGTCCAAACGCTCGGTGAGTGCGCGGGTCAACTCGAGAGCCCGGCGAGCCGACCGGGATGGCGGCAGGTCTACGAACACGACGGGGTGCTCTTCCAGAAGCCCGCCCACAATCTCCGCCCAGCGCTCCGTCGAGTTCGCGGCCGCGACCGGCTGGACGCCGACCGTGGAACCCTGCGAGTCGAGCGCGAGCAAGATGCCGGGGTTCTGACAGGCCATTCCAGGCTCGATCTCCACGACCAGCGCCGGCTCCCCGCGCGCCCGAACCGCCTCTGTGAGCGCGGATGCGGCATTCGACGGACGCACGCGCACGGATCCACGGCGGAGCGCGGCGCCCGACCCGCCTGTCCTACCTACCTTGCTCTCCGGAGGGGCGAGATCGAGGCGGAGGGCGGTCAGATTCTCCCGCGAAGCCAACCGGCGCCCGGATGCCACGCTGAGGTAGGCATTCTGTGCCGTTCCGGGAGCCGGGGACGAAGCACTGAGTAGTCCGAGCGATCCGCCGATGTCGGCCGCCTCGAGAGCCTCAAAGTCGCGGAGAAACGTCTCTGCGGAGAGGTCCGGCTGGGTAAGTATCACCGCCCGATTGGCGCCGGATTGCGCTGCTGCAGGCAATGAGAAGAGTGCAACACACAGGGCGCCGCAGCATGCTGCGGCGCCCCAGAACCGTCCTGGCCCGGCGAGCAAGTTCACGGCAGCCGGGTCCGGCTCTTCACGCTCCGACCTGAGCGGCCAGAAGTGCGGCTGCCGCGTCGATCGCCGCCGGCATACGCTCGGTGTCGCGGGCGCCGGCCTGAGCAAACTCTGGACGACCGCCGCCGCTGCCACCGGCCAGTTTCGCTACTTCCCGCACCAGATTCCCGGCGTGAGCCCCGGCTGCTGTGGCGCCGGGCGCTACTTTGGCGACGAATACGCCGCGGCCCCCGGGCGCGCCGCCGACGATCACGACCGAATTCGGCGTTCGGTCAGCGGCCTGATCCACCACGGCTTTGAGCGTGTCCACATCTCCCGCGTCGATCATCCCCGACATCAACGAAACGGGTCCAATCTGCTGTCGGCTCTGCAGCAGCGATTCCAGGATGTTGCCGGCCCCGCTCCGACGCGCCTCGACGACCTGACGGCGAAGCTGGGCCACCTGGTCTTTCAACGCCTGGATGCGTTCGCTGATCTGATCGACTGCTCCGCCAAGCGCATCGGCCGTCTCACGGATCCGGGCAACCTGCGCCTGGCAGAACTGGACCGACGCCATCCCCGTCGTGCACTCGATCCGCCGGACCCCCGCGGCGGCGCTGCCTTCCGAGACCACCTTGATGAGGCCGATGGTTCCGGTGCTGGCTGCGTGAATCCCGCCGCACAACTCGGTGGAGAAGCCGGGGACCTGCACCACCCGAACCACTTCCCCGTACTTTTCGCCGACCAGCATCATCGCGCCCATCTGCCGGGCTTCTTCCTGGGAGTGCTGCTCGATGATGAGCGGCACATCGCGCAGCACCTCGGTGTTCATCAGCTCTTCCACCCGGCGAATTTCATCGAGGGTGACGGCCGCGCCATGGGCGAAATCGAACCGAAGGCGATCCGGCTCAACGACGGAGCCCCGCTGGACGACGTGAGCGCCGAGGACCGAGCGCAGCGAGGCGTGGAGCAGGTGGGTTGCGGTGTGCGCACGTCGGATGCCCAGCCGCCGGGTGTCATCCACGCGGGCCACGACCGTCATCCCGATGTGAAGGCGTCCTTGCTCCACCCGTACGGAATGCATCCAGATCCCGTCCCGCTTTTGGGTGTCCAGCACGTCCGCTGCGAGAGAAACCCCGCCCACCCCTGTCTGAAGGGATCCGATGTCGCCGACCTGACCGCCGCTCTCCGCGTAGAACGGGCTCCGGTTCAAGATCACGGTTCCCGTTTCACCTGCCTGGAGCGAGTCGACCTGATCGCCGTCGTGCAGCAGCATCAGAACTTGACACTCTTCGTGTGTGGAACTGTAACCGGTGAACTCCGTGGGCGCTACGCCAAGGACTTCGAGATTCTGTTTGACGGCGATGCCTTTGCCGGAAGTACCGCGGTGCTCCTGTTCGGCCCGTCGGTAGCCGGCTTCGTCGATGCCGGCGCCCTTCTCCTCGGCCAATTCCAGCATCACCTCGAAAGGCACGCCGTAGGTCGATCGGATGTTGTAGGCGAAACCGCCGTCAATCAGCTTGCCCGGCTCTGCGGCATCCAGGAATTGGGGAACTCCCCGGTCCAGCGTGCCGGCGAAGCGCTCTTCCTCATCGCGGATCTGCTTCAGAATGATGTCCTGCTTTTCCCGCAGCTCGGGGTAACCAGGTTCCATCTTGTCGATGACGGCCGGAACGATTTCGTGGAGAAACGCCCCGCGAACTCCCAGCAGGTAACCAAACGTCGAGGCCCGGCGAATGATCCGGCGCAGCACGTAGCCTCGCCCCACGTTGGCAGGATAGATCCCATCCATCACCATGAAGGCGGCGGCCCGGCAGTGGTCGGCGATTACCCGCTTGCGCCAGTCGGTGCGATCCCCCGCGTTCCCCGTGGCCCGCTCGACGATCCTGTCCACGGCGTCCATCATCGGGGCGAACAGATCGGTCTCGTAGACCGAGCGGCGATTCTGAACCACGCAGGTCAGGCGCTCTAGCCCAAGACCGGTATCGATGTTCTTGTTCTTCAGCCAACCTCGGGTGCCGTCGGCATTGTGGTACCGCTCGGTGAACACCAGATTCCAGTACTCGAGGTACCGGTCGCAGTCGCAGCCGGGCTTGCAGTCGGGCGATCCACAGCCGAACTCCGGCCCGAGGTCGTAATAGAACTCGCTGTCGGGACCGCAGGCGCCGGTTTCCAGCACGGGGCCCCACCAGTTGTCATCCAGGCGCAGCAACCGGTCCGCAGGCAAACCCACGTCCTTAGTCCAGATGTCGTACGATTCGTCGTCATCGGGATAGATCGTTGCCCAGATCCGCTCGGGGTCGAGCTTCAACACCTCGGTGGAGAACTCCCAACCCCAGACGATGGCCTCGCGCTTGAAGTAGTCCCCGAACGACCAGTTCCCCAGCATTTCGAACAGCGTGTGGTATCGGGCGAACTTGCCGACTCGCTCCAGATCACCGGTCCGGCAGCAGCGCTGACATGACGCGACACGCGGGTGTGGCGCCGGCTCTCGACCCTCCAGCATCGCCTGAAACGGCACGACTCCCGCGGTGGTGAGGAAGATCGAAGGATCGGTTGGAACCAGGGAGATACCTGGGTGGATCTTGTGGCCCTTCGAGACCATGAAGTCAAGGTAGAGCTGGCGTAGGTCGTTACTGGTCAACATGGGTGTCGGTGGGCCGGATAGGGCGGCAAAACTCGAATAGCATACCACAGTCGCTCAGCCGCGCAAGCCGAGCCCAGGCCGGTGAATCCACGGCTGCGTGGCGCAGGGTTCCCCGAAGAGGAGAAGCGGAATGAATGAAGTTCTGGAGTTGCTGAAGTCTCTGGTTGCGATTCCCAGCGTCACTCTGGCGAAGGGGGAGCCGGCGCCGTCTCCGCAGCATGGGGAGGGGCGGGTGGCCGCATTTGTCGCGGAGTGGCTGCGGGCTCGTGGTTTGCCGTGTGATGTAGAAGAAATCGAGCCGGGCCGGCCGCAGGTCACCAGCACCGCGGGCCGGGGTCGCCGCGAGATCCTGCTGACCTCACACACCGATACCGTGCCGGCGGTGGCCTGGGAGAACGATCCCTGGCGGCCCCGGTTGCTCGACGGCCGTTTGCATGGACTTGGGGCCTGCGATGATAAGGCCTCGCTTGCGGCGATGATGATCGCGTTCGCAGAGCTTGCCGAGTCCGGCGCCGAGGCGGGGCGGATCACCCTCGTGGCGATGGTCGGGGAGGAGATGTTCGGGGTCGGCTCAACCCATTACGTTGGTTCGGGATACCGTCCCGATGCGGCGATTGTGGGGGAGCCGACCCAACTCCGCGCGGTGAGGGCTCAATGCGGGAATGTCCGTTGGCGCGTACACACCCGAGGTCGAGCGGCGCATGGCTCGCGACCCTGGGATGGAGACAACGCGCTCTACCGCATGGCCCACGTACTGCGGATGGTTTCCGAAGAGGCTGCGCCTGAGGTGTCGTCGCATTCGCATCCGCTGGTTGGGCGAGCCGCGATGAACGCCGGCATGCTCGAAGGCGGCTCGGCGTTCAATATCGTGCCGGATCGAGCCACCCTGTCGCTGGAAATGAGGATACTCCCCGGGCAGGACCCGCTCACCGAGTGGCTTCGGGTGAATGACCGAATCGCCGCCGCAGCCGAGCCGGAGTTTTTGACGATCGATGATCCTGTGGCCTGCAACCATCCGGTCGACACCCCCGCCGGCCACCCTTTGATGCGCGCCTTTGCGGCGGTGCTCTCGGGACGAGGGTTGAATCCCATACCCGCAGGGGTCACCTACGGCAGTGACGCGAACCGCCTTGCGGCGGTGGGCATTCCGTGCATCTTGTTTGGGCCCGGGAATATCGCTCAAGCGCATACACGAGACGAGTTTGTTGACGTCCATGAAGTGGTTCAGGCTGCGGAGATCTATCGGGACGTCGTGCGAGCCTACCTCTCTCAGCCAGCGTGATCCCCGGGGCGTCGGTTTGGATTTCGGAGCAAGTAATATCGATGGAAAGTCCCTATCGTTACGGAATCGTGGGCGGCGGCTGGCGGGCCGAGTTCTTCCTTCGCATTCAAGCCGCCATGTCGGATCGCTTTCATCTCCTCGGGGTGGTGGTTCGGGATCCCGAAAAGGCCGCTCGACTGGAAACTGCGTATTCGGTTCGCACATTCCGCACCGTTGACGCCTTGCTGGATGCGGATGCCCCCGAGTTCCTCGTGACAAGCGTGTCGTACGCCGCCAATGGAGACATGAACGGCCGGCTGACGCGGACGGGACTTCCCATCCTCGCCGAAACCCCGCCGGCAGCCACGCTGGACGAGATGCTGGGCCTCTGGGAGCAATGCATTGCGGCGAACGCGAAAATGCAGGTGGCAGAGCAGTTCCACCGTCAGCCGCACCACGCCGCACGAATCGAAGCAATCCGACACGGCCTTCTCGGACCCGTTCACACCGCCCACGTCTCGGTCTGCCACGGGTACCACGGGGTCAGCCTGCTCCGACGCTTTCTTGGGATCGGCTTCGAGAACGCAGTGGTGTTGGGCGCCGGCTGGAGTGACCGCGTTCGAGATCCGGGGAATCGATCGGGTGCGCCCGAAGCCCCGGCCGTCCGCACGGTTCCCCACCAGGTGGCTCTGCTCTCGTTCGAGAATGGCGCCCAGGGCGTGTTCGACTTCACTTCAGTCCAATACTATTCGGCCATCCGACCCCAGCGCGTGATGGTCCGAGGTGAACTCGGCGAGATCGTGGACTTGACGGTGCATGCAGCCGACGAGCGAAACGACGCTATCCCGCTCAGGTTTGAGCGTATCGCGGCGGGCGCTTGTGGAAACCTGGAGGGCGCTCACCTCAAGGGGATTCGCCTGGGCGGCGAGTGGCTATACCGCAATCCGACGGCGCCCGCGAGGCTTTCGGACGAGGAGATCGCGATCGCGGACATGCTGGGCCGGATGGGCGCCTGGGTTCGAGGCGGCGGGCCGGAGCCCTATCCGCTCGCGGAGGGCATGCAGGATCACTATCTGGGATTGCTGATTCGTGAGGCCTGCGAAACGGGAGGCACGCGGGAGTCGGTTCGTCAGCCCTGGTCTGAGGCAGCCGCGGGTTAGAAGCGACTCATCCCTGCGGGAAGGGGGATGCTTCGACACGTCGAACGCGTTGTTGGGAGCAACCACTACCAATGACGCGGTATTCAAGGACACGGGTCGGAATTGCGGTCGGGATTTGCGCCGGAGTATCCGCAGCGCTTCCGGTCTTTGCGGGCGACGCCACGCGGGGTCTCTGGTCGCTGCAGCCAATTCGACGGCCGTCGGTTCCCAGGCTGAAAACCACCGGCTGGGTGAGGAACCCGCTGGATGCCTTCATTCTGGCGGGGCTGGAGAGGAATGGACTGCGACCCTCGGCCGAGGCGGACCGTCCGACGCTGATTCGGCGGCTGGCGCTGGATCTCACCGGACTGCCTCCGCTCCCCGAGGAAGTGGATGCTTTCGCAGCCGACGGCACACCGGGCGCTTACGAGCGGGTGGTTGATCGATACCTGGCCTCTCCCCATTTCGGCGAGCGCTGGGGCCGGCACTGGCTGGACATTGCCCGCTACTCCGACACGGATGGATTTGGACCGGACCGTCTACGCCCCTTTGCCTGGCGATGGCGAGATTGGGTCATCGACGCGATCAATCGGGATTTGCCGTTCGATCAGTTCACCACGCAGCAGATCGCGGGGGACCTGCTGCCACGTGCCGACCTGTCCGAGCGGCTTGCGACCGGGTTCCACCGAAACACCCTGTCCAATCGCGAAGCCGGCACCGATCCCGAGGAGTCGAGAACCAAGGCCGTGAAGGACCGCGTGAACACGGTGGGAGCGGCCTGGTTGGGCTTCACCGTCGCATGCGCGGAGTGTCACGATCACAAGTACGATCCCATCAGCCAGCGGGAGTACTACTCGCTCTACGCCTTCTTCAACAACGCGGATGAGCGGGACGTCCCCGTCACGCCGACGCCGGCCGACCGTCTGGTCCACGTCTCAGCGAAGAAGTCGCACGAGGCTTATCTGAAGGATTTGCAAAGCGATCTGGCGGCCTATCGCCAGCGTCTCGAAAACTCGCTGCCCGAGTTCGAGGCCCGACTTGGCGCCTCCCCCGAAAAGTTGCCCGCAGCCGTTCGGGAAGCCCTGGCAGTTCCCATCCTGGAACGGACCGAGGCACAGACGCGTCGGATTCTGGATTACTACCTGGCTACGGAGCCCGGCGTGGTTCAGCGCACCAAGAACATCGATGCCGCCCGGCGAAATGCGCCGGCCGTGGGGCAGGCGGTGGCGATGGTGCTGGAAGAGGTGGCGGACAAGCGCCGGGAGTCGCGGGTCCATCAGCGCGGGGACTTCCTCAAACCCCTCGAAGTGGTGACGCCGGCCACGCCCGCGTCGCTCCCGCCCCTCAAGTCGCGAGGGGCCACCCCCGACCGCCTGGATCTTGCGCGCTGGCTGGTGGATCCGGCGCATCCGCTGACGGCCAGAGTCACCGTGAACCGAGTCTGGAGACAGCTCTTCGGTCGAGGTCTGGTGGAGACCGTGGACGACTTCGGAACGCACGGGGATCCCCCAAGCCACCCCGAACTGCTCGATTGGCTGGCTGCTACCTTTAAGAGCCCGATGGCTCCGGAACCAATTCCAACCCGCGAGCCGGGCCTGAGCTGGTCGATGAAGCGACTCATCCGGCTCATGGTTTGCTCGGCGGCGTACCGACAGACATCCGAGCGCACTGTTGCCGCGGCGCGAGATCCCGAGAACAGGTGGTTCTCCCGGCAAAATCGAATTCGGCTGGAAGCAGAGGCACTTCGGGACTCTGCGCTCTCCGCCGCGGGCGTGCTGGTTCGAGACATCGGCGGTCCCTCGTTCCGACCGCCTCTACCCGAGGGCGCACGAGAGGTGGCGTTCCGGCTGGACCTGAGCTACATTCCCGACGAGGGTCCGGTGCTGAACCGCCGGAGTCTGTACCAGTTCACCAAGCGGAATCTCCCCAATCCGCTCCTCGCTGTGTTCGATGCTCCCGATGCCTCAGTCACGTGCACCCGGCGGGCGAGAACGAACACGCCACTTCAGGCACTCACGTTGCTGAACGATCCGGTGTTCTCAGCGGCGGCGGCGGCGCTGGCGGATCGAGTGCTGCGGGAGCTGCCGCAGGGCTCAGCGGTAGAGCGGCTCACACGAATGTTTCGCCTTTGTGTTGGCCGAAAACCCGAGGTATCGGAAGTCTCGACGCTGGAACGGCTTCGGACCGACGTCGAGCGTCTGGCGGCGGGGGATCGGGCGGCCCGGGCCGGCTGGATCGCGGCTGCACGGGCCGTGCTGAACCTCGACGAAACGGTTACCCGCGAATGATTCGGGCGAATGATGGGTGCACGGGCCGGCACGCCCTGATCGAGGCCGCGCGCGGGAGTCGACGGGAGTTCCTCACCTCCATGTCCAGTGGGGTTGGGGCGCTCGCCGTCGCTTCTCTTCTGGCAGAGGAAGGTTTGCTGGCTCGCGAGTCCGCCGCCGACTCCCAGACCCCGCTCTCACCTCCGAATCATCCGGCCTCGGCGAAGAGTTGCATCTTCCTCTTTCTGGCAGGGGCTCCGAGCCACCTGGATCTCTTTGACCCCAAGCCCCGTCTGAAGGAATTGCACGGCCAGCGCCTGCCCGACTCGCTGACGCGAGAGGTGCGGTTCGCATTCATCAACAAAAACGCCGTCCTCATGGGTAGCCCGAGGGAGTTCCGTCCCCGGGGAACCTGCGGGATGGAATTGTCGGACCTGCTGCCGAATCTCGCCCGCCATGCCGACGACATCGCGCTCATTCGTACGCTGCACACGGATGCCTTTAACCATCATCCCGCTCAACTCGTGATGAACACCGGCTTCGATCGCTTCGGGCGGCCGAGCGTCGGCTCGTGGTTGAGCTACGGCCTGGGACGGGAGAGCCGCGATCTGCCGGCGTATGTGGTGCTGTGGTCTGGAGAGACCACGCAGGGGGCTTCCTCTCTCTGGTCGAGCGGGTTTCTTCCGACCAGCCACCAGGGGGTGCTGCTTCGGAACCAGGGTGAACCGATCTTGAACCTGTCGCGGCCCGCCGGGGTCGGCGAGGCTGAGCAACGGCGTACGCTGGATGCCATCGGCGAGTTGAATCGACAGCGCTTGGATCGAGTGCGGGATCCGGAGATTGATACGCGAATCCAGAGTTACGAACTTGCCGCCCGGCTCCAGGTGGCCGCTCCGGATTTGACGGATCTTCGACAGGAGTCGGCTGCGACCCTCGAGGCGTACGGGGTGAATCGCCCGGAGCCCGAAGCCCGAGCGTTTGCTACCAACTGCCTGCTGGCCCGGCGCATGGTGGAGCGCGGCGTGCGGTTCATCAATCTCTACAACGGCGGCTGGGATCAGCATGCCAACCTCAACCGGGCGCTCTCGAAGAACTGTTTCGTGGTGGATCAACCGGTCGCCGCGCTTCTGGCCGACCTGAAACAGCGGGGTTTGCTTTCGACCACGCTCGTGGTCTGGGGCGCGGAGTTCGGTCGCACGCCACTGGCTCAGGGAGCCCTCGACGAGAAAGCAGGGCGGGATCACCATCCGCTTGCCTACTCCGTCTGGATGGCCGGCGGAGGCGTGCGGGGTGGGACCGTGATCGGCAAAACAGACGACTTTGGTTGGAATCCGGTCGAGGACCCGGTCCACATCAACGACTTGCACGCCACGATATTGCACCTCTTCGGGGTGGACCATCGCCGCTTCACCTACCGGTTTGCCGGTCGGGATTTTCGACTCACAGATGTCGGCGGAAAGGTCGTGGAGAAGGCAGTCCTCTAGACTTCAGCCTGGCGGGTCAGAACCATGGGAACGTTTGATAGAAGCAGCAAGTGGTTGATCGTGCACTACGCAGAATCGCTTCTCTCCCTGGCCGGGTACGACTCGGTGCAATCCTGCACGGCGCTGCAGGCCGAAGTCGTCAATCCGGGGAGGCTGCCCGATGGATTGATATCGGCCCAGATCGAGGGCGAAGAAACTCCCCGCCTGTTCCTGTTTGAGGTGGGATCCTACCCAGAACAGCGGTTGGCGGATCAGGTCAGCCGTGGGGCAATGCTGACGTTTCTGGATCGGGGGGTGGTGCCCGAAGTGGTGGTCTTCGTGCTGGTTCCTCGCGGCAACGTCGAGGCGCCGGAAAGGACCACGCTCACCAGCCCGTCCGGGCAGACTGGGATGGCCGTGTGGTGGACGTTGGTGGAACTCTGGAAGATCCCGGCACGGCTGCTGCTGGCGACGGGTAACGCGGGACATGCCGTTCTGGCAATTCTTGGCGCCCACGACGGTACGCCCGAAGAGCTGGTTCGGAGTTGTCGCGAAGCGGTGGACCGCACGGCCGTCGGCGACCAACGCAAGTCCCTCCTCGCGACCGCCGCAGTGCTGGCAAGCCTTCGATATAGTAATGACAAGAGTTTGATTGAGATGCTGGTGGAGGAGAAGACGATGATCGAAGCGCCCATCTTCCAGGAACTCTCGAAGACCTGGACGGAGACCGGGAAAGAGATCGGCAAAGAGATCGGCAAAGAGATCGGTAAAGAGATCGGCATCGAACTGGGGCGTGCTGCGGAAGATGCTCTCCTCACCCTTCGAGCGTTGACCAAACGATTTGGGCCTGTGCCTCCGGAGTTGGAGGCGGCCGTCAGGTTGGAGACCGACCGGGATCGGCGGTTTGCTCTGTTCGATCTCGCTTTGAGTTGCCGAACTCTCGCTGCCTTTGAGGCGGAGGCAGGACAGATCTTGTTCGGGGGCCCCAGCCAGGATGCGCCCGGCGCTGGGTAGGTCGAGATGCGAGCGCGGGTGGGCATCTGCTTTAGGTGGTGATTGAGGAAGTGACCATGATCGAAGCTCCCAACAACCAGGAAGTCTCGCACTCGTGGGTGGAGGGCTTTGCTGAGTTCGCTTTCCAAATCAGTCTTGAGCACGGTATGGAGCTCGGACGTGCTCAAGAAGCTGCGCATTTGACGGTTAGAGTGTTGACCAATCGATTTGGGTCGGCGCCAGCGGAGTTGGATGCCGTCGTGAAGTTGGAGACCGACCCGGATCGACAGTATGCCCTGTTCGATCTCGCTTTGAGTTGCCCAACTCTCGCTGCGTTTGAGGACGAGGTCAGACGGATCTAAAGGGGCGGTCCGGTCGAGAACTTCGCGGCGCAGGGTAACCCAACCGGCCCGGCCAACGTCCATCATGGTGTCTCCGCGCCCCGGACCGCGAGTGTGGCCGGGCGAAGTGCGCCCGACCAAGAGAGGCCGAACCCCCGTGCAGGCAGCCCTCGTGCTTCAACAATCCGTGAGCCGGATCCAACGACGGATCCGCCTGGCGCTCGCTCTTCGAGGGGCGATGGTCGGGCTCACCGTCGGGCTCGGCGCCGATCTGGCGTTCCTCGCGCTCGCTCGCTTCCATGTGTGGAAGGATGCCCCCGACTATCTGCTGACTTCAGCGATTGCCGCCACCTTGATCGGCGCCGTGATCGGATACACGCGTCGAGTCACCGCGTTGGACGCGGCCATGATCGCCGACGAGCGGGCCGGTCTCAAGGAGCGTCTCTCCACGGCGGTGGAAATCCTCGCATCCGCGAAACCCGACTCCATGGCCGAGGCGCAGATCGGTGACGCCGCTCAGCACGCCGCGAAGTTGTCGCCCAGTCGGCTGATTCCCTGGCGGCTTCCTGAAACGTGGAAGTGGCCCGCGGCGCTGGCCGTGCTCGTGGCGGCGGCGCTGATCGTACCAAACCTACCCGTGTTTCAGTCGCGGCAGCAGCAGGCGGATGCGGCAGCCATGAAGAGCGAAGGCAAGAAAATCCAGGCCATCGCCAAGCAGGTGGAGCAGGAATCGGAGAAGCGAAAGCAGCAGGGCGAAGAGGATCGACTCCTGAAGCAACTCGCCAAGAACATGCGCGACCTCGGCAAGGATATGAGCCGGAACCGCGTGCCCAAGAAGCAGGCCCTGCTCGAATTCAATAAACTCCAGGAGCAACTCAAGGACGCCACCGAACGGACCGGCAACGGCGAGGGTAAGCGTCCCCTGGATCAGGTTTCGAACGATCTCCAATCTCGCGCGCAAAAGATGGAGCAGCAGGGCAGCACCCAGGCGGCCCGGGCTCTCCGGCAGATGGCGGAAAAGCTCAGCAAGCGCGATTTCGAGGCCATGAAGCAGCAGCTTCAGGAGCTTGCCCGTCAGATGAAGGCCGGCGAGGTCAACCCACAGAATTCGCAGCAGCTCGCGGAAGCCATGGAGCAGATGTCGCAGGCGATGCAAAGCTCGTCACTTCAGCAGGCCGGTTCCGAGATGAAAGAAGCTTCGGATCAGCTGAAGAAGGCGGCTGATCTGGCGAAGCAGCTTCAGAAGCAGGTCCAGTCGATGACTCCCGAGCAGCGAAAAGAGCTTGAGCAGCAGGTGGCGCAGGCGATGTCGAGCGCGGGCGAGAAGACCCATCAAGCCGGCGGGACCTGAGCGTCTTGTGGAGACGGTCAGCGGTCTGCTGACGATTTGAAGAAAATGGCGAGCGCCCTGCAGTCGGCACAGCAGGCGATGCAGCAAGCGGGCCAGAAGAGCGACGAGAGCTCCGGCGCCTCCGAGAGTGAGATGGGCAAGGAGTTCGGCAGCAAGCAGGCCTCCGCAGGCGGACAGAGTCAGAGCCAGTCTGGGAAGTCGGGGCAAAAGGCTGGGCAGGGCTCCGGACAGGGTTCCGGACAGGGAAAGTCCGCGTCGGCTTCTGCTGCGAATTCCGGCGGCTCCCCGAAGAGCGGTGGAAGCGTTGCGGCTTCGGGAGGCGGTATGGGCGGCCCAGGAGTGGGCCAGGGCGGGAACGCCGGTCCGCAGCAGCCGCTGCCGGGACCCAAGAAGGACGTCCTCTTCCGAGGAACCGATGATCCTCGCGGCAAACGCCTGACTCGGACGTTCAAGGGCACGCCGGACCCAACCCAGGACAAGGCGGCGTATTACAGTGTGGTGCCGGAGCGGCTCCGTGCGGCGGAGGCTTCTCTCAACAAGGAGGAGATCCCGACCGGATACCGGAAGCAAGTGCGCGACTACTTCGAATCGATCCGACCGCAATAGGCGGTTCGGGGGGGAGCCAGGCCCAGAGTATGCCAGAAGAGCCCACGGGATCCACGGCCGACGCCCGAGCGGCGGAGTTTGTCGCGAACTACCGCCGTTTGAGCTCCGAGATCGCAAAGGTCATCGTCGGTCAGGACGAGGTGGTTCGCAGCGTGTTGACTGCCATGCTTTGCGGTGGACATGCGTTGCTGGAGGGCGTTCCCGGGTTGGGCAAGACCCTGCTGGTGCGAACCATCAGTCAGGCTCTGAACCTGCGTTTCAACCGAATCCAGTTCACGCCCGACCTGATGCCTGCCGACATTACCGGCACCAACATCGTCATTGAGACGGCGGGCGGCGGCCGGCACTTCCAGTTTCAGCATGGGCCCGTCTTCGCGAACATCGTGCTCGCGGACGAAATCAACCGCGCAACTCCGAAGACGCAATCGGCGCTGCTGGAGGCGATGCAGGAGCATGCGGTCACGGTTTCCGGTAAGCAGCACCGGTTGGAAGAGCCGTTTTTCGTGCTGGCAACCCAGAACCCGATCGAGCAAGAGGGTACGTACCCGCTTCCCGAGGCACAGCAGGATCGCTTCATGTTCAAGATCTACGTCAAGTACCCGAGCTGGCAGGAGGAGCACACGATCATCCGGCAGACGACGGAGGAATCGGAGGCGAAGGTCGAGCCGGTCTTTGGCGCCGAGGAGATCCAGGAGCTCCAGCACGTGGTGCGGCGCGTGCCCGTCTCGGATGCCGTGATCTCCTACGCCATGAAACTCGCCCGCCAGACACGCCCCGAAGGCAACTCGGAGGGCGCTGCGACCGAGGTGCCCCCCGACTTCGTCAAGGAGTACGTGGCGTGGGGCGCCGGACCACGGGCTTGCCAGTTCCTCGTCCTGGGGGCCAAGGCTCGCGCTCTCCTCTCTGGCAGACACAGTGTCGCCGTCGAGGACGTCATGGCGGTTGCCCACCCCGTCCTGAGACACCGAATCTTGACGAACTTTCACGCCGAGGCCAGAGGGTTCGGCCCGGACAGGATCATCGACAGGCTCCTGGAGATCACACCCTCCGAGGAAGGCGCATTTCCCCCCGATGGCCAGCTACGAAAGATTCTACGATCCTAGAACTCTCGCCCGTATCAGCCGCCTCGACCTGCGGGCGCGGATGATCGTCGAGGGGATCATCACCGGAATGCACCGAAGCCCTTTCGAGGGCCAGTCGGTGGAGTTCGTGGATCATCGGGCCTACACTCCCGGCGACGACCCGCGCCACATCGACTGGAAAGTCCTGGGGCGCTCCGACCGCCTCGTGCTCAAACGATTCGAGGAGGAGACGAACCTTTGTGGGCACCTCCTGCTCGACTCGTCCGAATCCATGCGCTACGTGTCCCCCGATCGGAAGCGCGGGGAAGGCTTCACGAAATATGAGTACGCGGGCACTCTGGCGGCATCGATCGCCTACTTGCTGGAGCGCCAGCACGACGGCGTGAGCCTCACCCTCTTTGACTCCGAGGTGCGCGCCCGGCTGCCGGTGAGCACTCACTCGGCTGTGCTGACGCGAATCGCCGAGCTGATGGACTCCACCCTCCCTTCTGGCAAGACAGCCCTCGGATCCATGCTCGTCGCATTTGCGGAATCCACGCCACGCCGAGGCCTCGTCACGCTTATCTCCGACCTCTTCGCGCCCCTCGACGAGATCCAGGAAGGCCTGGCGGCGCTCGCCCGGCGCCGACACGATGTGATCGTCTTCCACGTGCTGGATGAGACGGAGCTCACGTTCCCCTTTGAGGGCAATACGCTGTTCCATGGTCTCGAGGAATACCCCGAGTGCAGGGTCGATCCACGCGCTCTTCGAGAGTCCTACCTGGCCTCCCTCCGCAAGTACCTTGATCAGGTCCAGCGGATCTGCTCGAATTTCGGCCTTAACTACCTCCGCACCCACACGGGGGAGCCTCTCGACGCCGCCATTGTGACCGTGTTGTCGGTCCGGGAGCGGGTGCGGCGCACATCCACAAGCGCCCACTTCAGGGGAGGGAGCTGATGGGCTCGTTCTTCCTCCACCCGGGACTGGCATGGGCCACCCTCGGTCTCGTCTCGATCCCAATCCTCATTCACCTCCTGAACCGGCGCAAATTTCGGAGGATCGACTGGGCAGCGATGGAGTTTCTCATGGACGCCCTCAGGAAGAACCGCCGCCGAGTGCAAATCGAGCAGCTACTGTTGCTCGTCCTGCGCCTCGCCATCATGGCCCTCCTCGGGCTGCTGCTCGCCCGCCCCGTGCTTTCGGACAGGGGCTTCGAATGGATCTCGGGCGCATTTCGCAGCGAGGAGAAGATCTTCATTCTTGACGACTCGCACTCCACCGCGCACCGCGAGGCCGGCCGCAGTGTCCTTGACCGCCTGAAGGATGCGCTGACGAGCCAGATCCGCCGGCTTGGAGAGCGAGGCTCCAGCGACCGCCTCACACTCCTGAGAGCCTCGAAGTACAGAACGCCGGTGGCTCGTGGCATTCGGGTCGATCGGCAACGATCCCTTGCGCTCACGCAGACGATCTCGGGATTCACCCCCACCGACACGCGCCTTCGCCTGGTCGATGCGCTCCAGTCGGTCGCCGAGGCCATGGACCGGGAGGGCTCGAGCGCAGCACGCCCGCGAGTCGTGGCGATCCTGAACGACCTTCGCGCTGTGGACTGGACGAGTCGGCAGGGTGGCGCGAACGAGAACCTCGCACGAGCGCTCGAGCGGCTGACTTCCAGCGAGGAGGCACCGACGCGCATCGTCATCCTCGACGCCGGGACGGATGAGACCGACAACGTCGCCATCACCAACGCACACGTTGAGGGCGGCAAGCCCATCTCCGGGATCGCGTCCGACCTTCGAGTCGAAGTCACAAACCATGGTCCGAGCCCCGTGCAAGGCCTGGGACTTCGAGTGCGCTATTCACTTGCGCCGGCTGCCGTCGGGGACAGGAAAGGCGCCACCGCCATCGGGCCTGCACTCGAGGAGATCGCTCCTGGCGAAACCGCCGTCACGACCATCCCCTGCACCTTTCACACGCCAGGCTGGTACGGAGCCACGGTCGAGCTTTCCGGGGCGCGCGACGGGCTCCGTGGTGACGACTCAGTTGCGCTCGCAGTCGAGGTGGTCTCGGGAACCGACGTCTTGCTCGTCTCTGGCGAGCCTTCCTCCGAACCCTTCGAGGGCGAGACGGACTTCCTTGTGGAGGCCCTGGCACCCGCTGGAGAGCTGGCCTCGGGCATTCGCCCCCAAGTCGTCCTGGAGGAGAGCCTCTCCACGGGCGACCTCGCGAAGTACGCTGTCGTCTTTCTCGCCAACCTCCACAGCGTTCCCTCCGAGGCGCTCGCGCCGCTCGAGCGCTACGTCCGCTCGGGCGGAACACTGGTGATCCTTCCGGGAGATCAAACCGACGCCGCGATCCTCAATCGGCAGCTCGGCCCCGAGACCCCGCGGGCAGGGACCGCGAAGGAGGCTTCGAGCGAGCGCCGACTTCTCCCCGCACGCCTGGGGAATCTCAGGAGCCACCAGGACGGGGTGGGCCTCTCGCCCGGGTTCGACCATGCCTACTTCCGACTCCTCCGGGAGGCCAGGGACTTGACCGGCGGGGTACGTATCTCGAAGTACTTTTCACTCGAGCCTGGGCCGACTGCGCAAGTCCTTGCGCGATTCACCGACACCGATCGCTCACCCGCAATCGTCGAGGAGGCCGTCGAGAAGGGCCGGGTCGTCCTCTTCGCGACCGCCGCCGACCTCGAGTGGCACGACTGGCCACGCAATCCGTCGTTCCTCATGATGCTCCAGGAGCTCGTGACGCAGGCCCTGCGCGCCCGTACCGAGGCGACCCAGCATCTCGCCGGCGAACCGATCGATGTGCCGATCGACATCACGCTTTACTCACTCAAGGCGCGTCTTCGGACGCCCGGTTACCCCGACGACCCCGAGGTGGAGATCACAGCCGCTCCAGAACCCACGGAGGCGAAGACGGGCTCCCGGGCGGCTGGCTTCCGGTTCGAAATCAGGGACACCGACCGCGCGGGGCTTTACGCGCTCGCACTGAGGACGAAGTCGGGCGACGAGGAGTGGAGGCAGTTCGCCGTCCGCCACGATGCGCTGGAATCCGATCTGCATCGGATCTCGGCTGCCAGGCTCACCGAGCTCTACCCGGGGGTCGACCTGAGCGTCGTGAAGGACGCCGCCGCCTTCTCGCACGTGGGACGCGGCAGCTTTGAAGTGTCGGACTTCCTGCTGTGGACCTTCCTCGCTTTTCTCATTCTGGAGGTTTCTCTGGCCCGCCTCCTTGCACACCACCCAGGGGCTCCAAACTCCCCCGCAGGCCACTTCAAGCCATGAGCGACCTCGCCCCCATGAGCAGCCTCCGGGTGTGGATTCTCCACTCGCTCGGGATCGACATCGCGCGCCTCGATGGCGGCACGGAGCACTTCCGTTTCGCCCGGTTTCCGGAAGGACTTTGGGGCCTCCTCGTCGTGCCAATCCTCCTGGCAGCCTTCACGTACGTTGCCTGGAACTATCGCCACGAGGGACAACTCCTGCGCTCGAGAAAGATCCTCCTGGCATGCCTTCGCTGCGGAATTATTCTTGCGGCAGCGCTCGTGCTTTTTTGCCCCGTGCTGGAGGTGGATCGTGCGCAGGAGCTTCGAGCGACGACCATCTTGCTGATCGATGGGAGCTTGAGCCAGACGATCAAGGATCGCTACCAGGCCGACATCCCACGACGCGATGCGCTCGCGCAATCTCTCGGCCTGCGGCCGGAGGAAGTGCAGTCCCTCAGCCGAGCCGAGCTGGTCCACAAGGCCCTTCGGGGCCCCCAGGCCAGAATTCTCGCGGGCCTTGCTGAAAAAAACCAACTCAAGACCTATACCTTCGCAGGCTTGCCCCTCGAGCCAGTGGCAGACCCCAACCTCTCCCCGCACGGAGACACCCAAGCCCTCGGCACGGAACCCCGCGGCGCCATCACCGACCTGGGCGGAGCACTTCGCTCCAGCGTGGAGGAGGAAGGCAGCGGCCGTGTGGCCGGGATCGTGCTCGTGACCGATGGGCGCGCGACCGCGGGAGAAGACCTGAAGACCGTCGGCACGTTCCTCGCCTCGCAAGGGCTCCCGGTCCATGCGGTCGGAGTCGGCGACCCAAGCCCCGCCCGCAACTACCGCGTGACAGCCCTGCTTGCGAGTGAGCGCGTTTTCCTCGGCGACCCTGTCGTGGTCGACGTGCGGGTCGACGAGGTGGGCTTTGACGGGGAGCCCGTGAAGGTGGAGCTGGTCGATGTCTTCGAGCCTCGGGGTGAAGCTCCAGGGTCCCCTGTCCGGGTGCAGGCGATTGAGGCCATTTTTCCGCAGGGACGCGCCGATACCACTGTCAGTTTTCGCTTCGAGCCCCGGGGTATTGGCAAGCACAGGCTCACGGCCCGCATCGAGCCACGGCCGGAGGAAACTTTCAGCAACGACAACGAACGCACCCTTGCCGTGGAGGTCGTCAAGGAAGCCTCCAGGGTGCTCCTGATCTCCGGCGGACCATCTTACGAGTACAGGTTTCTCAAGAACCTCCTGCGCCGCGACAGCCGCATCTTTCTTGCCGCCTGGCTCATGAGCGCCGACGCTGACTTCCCGCAGGAGGGCAACGTCTCCCTGAAGAAGCTGCCTGCCACGCCGAAGGAGCTCTTCGAGTACGACGTCGTGATCCTGATGGACCCGGATCCCCAGGGCTTCCCCGACGGCTTCGGGGTGCTCCTGGAGGAGTTCGTCGGCAAGAGACGGGGTGGGCTCGTTTACTCCGCCGGCGAGAAGTTCGCGTCCGCCTTCCTTGACTCCCCCGAGATGGCGCCGGTGCGTGGCATGCTGCCAGTGACTTTCGACCTGGACGAGGTGAAGGAGGTGGGGAACGGACTATTTCACGAACACCTCTGGCCTCTCGAGCCCACGCCGGTCGCCATGACTCATTCGGCCACACGGATAGCGTCCCAGGTCGACCGCAACCGCGACCGCTGGGCCGAGATCGCCGGAGTCTACTGGTCCTTCCCGGCACGCCGGGGCAAGCCGGCCGCTTCCGTGCTTCTTGCGCACTCATCACCACTTCTGGCTCGCGCAGGAGAGCCAAGGCCCGTGATCGCGCTCCAGTTCTACGAGGGCGGGCGCGTGCTGTGGTGCGGGCTCAACTCGACCTGGCGGTGGCGGGCAACCGCGGAGGAGGTCTACGACAGCTTCTGGGTGCAAAGCCTGCGCTACCTGACCGAGAACCGCTTGAGCGGCGACCGCCGAAAGCTCCTCCAGACCGACAAGGATGCCTACGACCTCGGCGAGTCCGTTCGCGTATCGGCGTTCGCGACCAACGAAGATTTCCGGCCTCTGGCGGCGGAGGATGTCAGCGTGGAGGTCACTGCGCCTGGCGGCGAACCCTTCGAGATGAAGCTCTCAAGAGACACGGCCGACCCGGGCTGGTACCGCGGAATCCTGCTTCCGAGGTCCACCGGGGAACACCAGGTCCGAATGGCGGGAGGCCCCGGAGAGGCGCCGACCCTGAAGTCACTACGCGTCGATGCACCCCGGATCGAGTTCGAATCCCCTCGACTCGACGAGGAGGCTCTGAAGGAGCTGGCCCAACTCACGGGAGGCTCCTACTCGACCCTTGCGGAGATCTCCAGGGTCCCCGATCAGATCCCCGATCGTCGCCAGACTCTCGTGACAACGGATGAGCCGATCCCTCTGTGGGACAATTCGCTGACAATGACCATGATCGCGGGTCTCTTCACCCTCGAATGGATTCTGAGGAAGCTCTGGAGGCTCTTGTGAGCTCCTTGCGAAGCGACCGCAACACTCGGGCCTCCGTTCAACCTCTCGAGCGTCGTCTCGGTGAGCTGCGTCGGATGGTCCGCTACTCGCTCACGCTTCGCGCCGCCGCAATCCTGCTGGCGGCGCTCGCTGGAGGGGTCCTTTTCTCGCTCGTCGTGGACCGCCTCTTCCGGCTTCCGATGGCAGCGCGCATCGCGGCGCAGTCCATTTACGCTTCCGCCTTCCTGTGCCTTGGCTGGAAGCTTTTTCTGCGGCCCGTGACGCGCAGACTCCCCGACCGCATGCTCGCCGACCTGTTCGAGCACCGCTTCCCCCACCTGCTCGACCGGTTCTGCAGCGCGCTGGAATTCGCGAGTGACCCTCGCCTCGGCGATCCGGCAGGCTCCGAGGACGTTCAGACCCTGCTGAAACGCAAGGTCATCGAGGAGGCCGTGGAGGACGCAAGAACTTTGCGGGCAGACGATGTCATCGACTCGCCCCGAATCGTGAACACCATGGTGAGTAGCCTCGTCGTGGTGTTGTGCGTGGGCGTCATCGGCGCACTCTCGAGCCACACTTTCTCACTCTGGTTCCGGCGCAATGTGATCTTCGAGGACATCGAATGGCCCTACCGGACGATCCTCCATGTCGACGGGTTTGATGCCCCGGCCTACGAGCGCGGAGTGCCCAGAGGCGATCCACTGAGACTCCAGGTGACCACGGAGGGTGAAGTGCCAGCTCGCGTGCGAATCCGACTCCAGTACGCTCGCGAACACCAGAGCGCCAACCTCGCTCGCGAGGGTGACCGCGTGTTCCTCCACGAGCATGCGGAGATCACCGAGCCCTTCTTCTTCACCCTCGAGGGGGGCGATTACCGTTCGCCAACCCATGGTGTTCGCGTGCTGGAGCGCCCCGAGGTGAAGGAGATTCGCGTGACACTCGAATTCCCTGCGTACACCGGGAAGCCCGCCAGGACACTCTCGGGCGACCTGGGTGAGCTCGCCGTGAATGAGGGCACAATTCTCCTCCTTGAAGGCCGCGCCACGAAGACTCTGAGACGGGCCTGGCTCGAGGTGGAAGGCCTCACTGTGGAGCTGGAGTGCGACGCCCAATCCCGGGAGGCATTCAGAGGAAGCTACTCGCCGGCCTCGAGCGGAGTCGCCACGGTCCACCTCGCCGACGAGGAAGGCGTCCCTCCCAACCAGTACTTTCGCTTCACCGTGACGACGGTGCCCGACAGGTCGCCGACCGTTCTGGGAGCCACGGAGGGCATCGGAAGTCTGATCACTCCGCTTGCCAGGATTCCCCTGAAGGTACGGGCAGACGACGACCACGGCGTGACCTCGATCGGGATCGAGTTTTCCCTGTCATCGGTCGTCACGGACAAACCCTTTGACGCACTGAAGGGTATCGCGGCACTGCCGGCCCTGAAGGAGCCCGGGCGCAGGATCGAGGAAGCTCCGGTCTGGGAGATCACTCCGCTTCACATGGAGCCCGATCGGCGACTTGACATCCGCGTATTCGCAACGGACAACGACGGAATCCATGGCTCGAAGACGGGCTTCGCCTCGACACAGTCCTTCCTCGTCGTGACCCCACAAAAACTTGGAGAGGAGCTCCTCAGGCGCGAGGAAGAGCAACGGCGGATCCTGGAACGGGCGACCAGTGACGAGCGACTCGTGCGCGACACCGTCTACCGGCTCATCGACGGTGCCTGGAGGGCGGAAGGAGCCCTCGACGAGGCTGTCAAGAGGGAGATGGAGGGGCTGATGCGGACCGAGCGGCAGCTCGCCCGCCAGGTCACGGGAGTCTCGGGCGCCATCCAACTCATCCGGGACGAGATGCTCAACAATCGTCTAGGCGAGACCAGGGAAGTCGACCGGTTAGTGAGCACGATCATCGAGCCTCTCAAGGACCTTGCCGAGCGCCTCTTGCCAGATGCTGCAGGGAAGATCGGCGAGATCCGGGAGGCGTCGAAGCCACGGGACCGTCTTCGACGCGGGGGCATTCTGGCCAACGACCTGGAGACGATCCTTGCGCGCCTCGAGAGTGTGCTGGCTAGCCTGCGGCGCCTCGAAGGTTTCACCGAGGTCGTTAACCGACTTCGCGCCGTGATCCAGCTGCAGGAGGATTCGATGAAGGAGACCCGGAAGGCGTACGATCGTGAGGTAAAGTCCATCTTCGAGGATCCGGAACCCGGGGACCTGCAACCCACTCCCGGGGTGCCGGAAAGGAAGCCCAGGGAAACCGGTAACCGCTCGAGGTGAGGAGGCCGTCATGACACTCAAAGCTACTTCGGGGCGCCTCGCGCTCCTGTCACTCCCGCTCCTCATCGGGTCCTCGGCCCATTCCGAGGACCTCGGAAAGGTGTCGGCGCCCGACCTTGCCCGGGTGAAGCAACAGGAGGCGCGGGAGAAGCTCGAGCGGCTGGAAGAGGCGATGGACCGCCTCGCGCGTTCACTCGTCGGGACCGAGCCGCAAAATGCAGCGAAGCTGAAGCTCGCCTTTGGCGAGGCCCGCGACCGGCTGCTTCGCGAGGGCATGGACCGCGTTGTCAAGTACTTGAGCGAACACAGGCTCGACCGTGCCATCGAGGATCAAGGCCAGTTAAAGATCAACCTCGAGGAGCTTCTGAATATCCTCCTTGAGAAGGATATCGACCCGCGCGAGCTGCTGAGGCACATCCGTCGCGTTCGCGAGATCGTCCAGGACCTCGACAGGGTGATCGAACAGGTAAGAAATGAGCAGATAAACTCGAGCGACGCGGGGCTGTCCGGTGCCGCGACCGAAGCCCTGCAGAACGATCTGGCCACCCTGGAGGGCTTGATCCGCCGCCAAAAGGAAGTAGAGAAGGGCGCGAAAGACCCCGCGAATGCCTCGAAGGCTGCACTCGGCAAGCTCGCACCGCAGGAGGACGCAATCCGGGGTGAGACACGGAGACTTCGAGAAGGCAACGCGGAGCGCGAAGAGGGAGCGAAGGCACAGCCCGCTTCAACGAGAGCCGAGGGCGCCCTCGACAGGAAGAAGCTCGAGGAGGCGGAAGCGGCGCTGACCGGGGCGGCCCGGAGCCTGCGAGAGGGCGACGCGCCAGCGTCGGGCGAGAAGACCACCGAGGCACGAGCACTCCTGGAGGAGGCTACCGCGCAGGCGGAGAAGAAGCTCGAGCGCCTGCGGGCAATGCGGGACTTCAAGGAGATGAAGGACGCCCAGGACTCGACGAAGAAGGACGTGGATGCCGTCGCGCGAAAGATGCACGAGCCACTGCCTCTGATCTCGACCCCGGAGGTGGGCGTGCCCGGCAAGAAGGAAGTCGAGGCCGCCTCCATCGATATTCGGGAGGCGTCGCAAGGGCTCGGGGAGGGCAAACCGCGCGAAGCTTCAGGAGCGCAGTCAAAATCCCTCGACAAGCTCAGGAAGGGCCGCGAGAAGGCGGAGGAGGCTCTGGAGGAGTTGCAGAAGGCCCTTCGCGACAGAATTCTGGCCCACCTGCTTGAGAAGTTCACCCAGATCCTGAACGACCAGCGCGCGATCACGCGGGAGACAAGGTCTCTCAACCTGAAGCTCCGCGCACTCCAGGCGACCTCCGCAGCCAGCGGCTCAGAATCCTTCGAACCCGACCGCAAGGACCGCCAGACGGCCGAGGCCCTGGCATCCCGCGAAACAGCCCTCACGCTCGTCGCGGACGATGTCATGGAGCTCCTCGCCGAGGATGGCACCACACGGGTATTTCCGGGTGTGGTTGAGGAGGTCAAGGTCGACCTCGCCCGGGTAAGCGGCCTCCTCTCGCGCACCCAGACGGACGATGCGACGCAGCAGCTCCAGGACGAGATCGAGACTGCGCTTGAGGACATTCTGAAGGCGCTCGAGAAGACCCAGCGCAGCCCACCGCCACCCAACCCCGGCCAGGGGCGCGGATCGAAGAGCGGCGCGGGCCCCCTGCTACCTCTTTCCACCGAGCTCCAGCTGGTCCGGGATCTCCAGCATCGTGTCAACGAGCGCACGAAAAGCCTTGATCTGAAGCGCAAGCCCACGGTGAATATCGGCCCCGAGGGAAACCTGGAGCTTGGCCTGATCAAGAAAAAGCAAGCCGAGGTCGAGTCGATGCTCCGCAAGATCCAGGATGCCGCCGGCGAGCGCTGATGGCACCGGTGGAGCTGGCCAGGGAAGGCTCTTTCTCCCTTGCCACGGGAGTTGGCTCAACGGTCTGCCGGGGGTGGCAGCCGTCTGGCAAGGATCGTGAAGTCCATGCCACTGTCGGGGTGTAATTGCTTTCCGGTTCACTCAACCTTAGGCTTGAGTGCCTGTATCGCTTTTCTAAGGCTGCCCTTCCAGGTGGAAATGCGCGCCTGACGGAGAAACTG
>SXGS01728354.1_pt1 | contig 34969 bp, 30 predicted proteins | sample 3174681 | NCBI WGS metagenome assembly SXGS01 (sample SAMN11356861, study PRJNA531348) | freshwater metagenome | isolation source: freshwater sample F1-80 | place: China: Fuxian Lake, Yuxi | collected 2017-12-25
CGAGTTGTCGGACGGACAGGCGATGCTCAGCAGCGTGCTGACCGATGGCCGGTCGGACTGGGCGACTGGTCCCTATGCGCAGGATGCCAGCGACTTCTGGATGCGCGCGACCGTCGCCAAGGGCGTGCTGCGGTTGCAGGTGTCGGCGGACGGCAAGACGTGGCCGCTCGTCCGGCTGTCCCCCTTCCCGGTCGCGTCCGCCTATCAGGTCGGGCCGATGGCCTGCACGCCCGAACGCAGCGGCCTGGCCGTCCGCTTCTCCGACCTGACGATCACCGCGCCGCTCGGCAAAGACCTTCACGACCTGAGCTGATCCCCATGAGCCAGAAGCAGAAGATGTTGGCCGGCGAACTCTATATCGCCGACGATCCCGAACTGGCCGCCGACGCCGCGCGCGCCGCGCGGTGGATGGCGCGCTACAATGCCGCGTCCGATGCCGATGGACCTGCGCGCCATGCGATGCTGGTCGAGGGGCTGGGCCAAGTCGGGGAACGGGTGACGGTGCGCTCGCCCTTCCACTGCGACTATGGCTATAATGTTCGCCTGGGCGACGGCGTGTTCCTGAACTTCGGCTGCGTCATCCTGGACGTGGTCGCGGTGGAGATCGGTGCCGGCACGCAAATCGGACCGGGCGTACAGATCCTGACCGCCGACCATCCGCGCGACCCGGCCCTACGCGCGCAGGCGCTGGAATTCGGGCGGCCGGTGCGGATCGGAGCCAATGTCTGGATCGGGGGTGGCGCGCTGATCCTGCCGGGCGTCACCATCGGCGACGACGCGATCATCGGCGCGGGCAGCGTCGTGACGCGCGATGTCGCCAGGGGCACGACCGTGATGGGCAATCCCGCGCGCCCCGCCGCCCGATGAGCGACCCCCGCCCCGCCCTCGACCGCACGAGCGACGGCAAGGCGCATTTCGAGGTGCTCGACGGGCTGCGCGGAACGGCGGCGATGCTGGTCGTGGCCTTTCATATCCAGGGCATCACCGTGCTGTTCGATCCGGCGCGGCTGATGCTGCCGCATGCCTATCTGGCGGTCGATTTCTTCTTCGCGCTGTCGGGGTTCGTCATCGGCTATGCCTATGATGATCGCTGGGACGCGATGTCGGTGCGCGGCTTTATCGGCCGGCGTCTGCTGCGGCTGCATCCTTTGGTCGTGCTGGGCACGCTGCTCGGACTGATCAGCTATCTCGGCGATCCCTTTGCCGGCGGGCGACAGGCCGCGCCGCTGCGGTTGGTGCTGCTCGCCTTTGTCGCCGGGCTGGTCGCGTTGCCCGCGCCGCCGCTGCCCAATCGGCTGGGGGACAGCCATCCGCTCAATGCGCCGGCCTGGACGCTGTTGCAGGAATATATCGCCAATCTGGCCTATGCGCTGGTCCTGCGGCGGCTCGGTGTGCGGGCGTTGGTCGCGCTGACCGGCCTTGCGGCGCTGGCATCGGCGGCGACCGCGCTGACGCTCGGCTCCTATGACACGGGTTGGGGATTGGACAATTTCTGGGGCGCGCCGGTGCGGCTGGCCTATCCCTTTCTCGCCGGGTTGCTGCTCTATCGACTCCGCGACCGGTTGCCGGCGGTGCGGCTCGGCTTTCCGGTGCTCAGCCTGATCCTGGTCGCGCTGTTCGCCGCGCCGGTGTTCCCCACTGTCGGGGCGATCAAGCTGAACGGCCTCTATCAGGCGATCTGCGTGCTGCTGGTCTTCCCCGCGATCATCCTGGCGGGACGACATTCGCGCGGCGGGCCAGCGATGATCGGGCTATGCCGCCAGGCGGGACGGCTCTCCTACCCGCTCTACATCACCCATTATCCGTTCGTGTATCTCTACATGAACTGGGTGGCGACTCGGCCGGCGCCTGTTGGGACGACCGCGATCATCGCCGTCGCGCTCTATCTCTTCACGCTGGGCTTCGCGATCGCGGCGCACCGCTATTGGGACGTGCCGCTCCGCGCCTGGCTGAAGCGCCGGGTACGGGCCTAGCGTCGCTCCAGGATGCGCGCCGGATTGCCGACCGCGACCGCGCCGGCGGGCACGTCGTGGAGGACCACGGCATTGGCACCGATGATGGCATCGTCGCCGATCCGGACCGCCCCCAGGATTACCGCGCCCGCGCCGACCTGTACGCGGTCGCCCAGCACCGGCGCCTCCATCGGGCGATCCTCGCTGCGATTGCCGAGCGTGACGTTCTGGCGCAGCACACAGTCGTCGCCGATCACGGTCGCGCCATGGACGATGATCCCCCCGAAATGCTCGATACGCAGCCGCCGACCGATCGTCGCGCTATCGGGCAGCGAGATGCCGCACACGCATTCCGCCCATTTGCCGCCCAGCTTCGCGGCCCCGCCCCAGAGCGAACGGATGATCCCGCGCGGACGGGCATAGCGCGCCGCCGCCAGTCGATAAATGGCCAGCGCCCACAGGCCCTGCGCCCACCAACCTTCGCGATAGACGGCCCGATCCTCGCGAATCCAGGCGAAGGGGCCGGGCGAAGGGCTCACGCCGCCGCGACGCCGTCGGGCGCGGGCGCGCGGTGTCGCTTCGCGCCGCTCGCGATCCGGTGTCCCAGCCGGGTCAGCGGCTTTTCGAGATAGAAGGTCGACAGATGCGCCCCCGCAAAGGCCAGCACGAAGCTGCCGATCCGCTTGGTATAGCGCACGGCGACATCGCCGCTGCCCATCCATCCCGCATAGGTCAGCGGGTGCAGCACGTAGAGCGCATAGGAGATACGCGCGATATAGCGCAGCACCGCCCCGCCGAGCAGCCGCGCCAGCCAGCCGCGCTCCATCGCCAGACTCAGCCCCACGATCGACGCCGCCATATAGGGCCGTAGATAGCAGATATAGGGAAAGCGCGCGACGACCGGCTCGAGCATCCCCAGCGTCAGCACCGCGACCAGCCCCAGGATCACGACCGGCCGCGTCGCCCAGGCGGACGGGCGCCAGCCATGATGGATCGCCAGCGCCATCGTCGCTCCGGCCATGATCTCGTCGATACGGTCCAGCGTCGCCACCCCGAATGGGACGTGGTGCACCACTCTATAGGCGGTCACCGCCAGCGCCAGGGGCGGCAGCAGCCACAAGGCCCGCCGCCCGCCAAGGCCCACCAGCACGGCGACGAAGGCATAGAATTGCATTTCGAGCGACAGGCTCCAGAAATGCGGGGCATAGGCCAGCGTGGCCTCGCTGGCATTGGCGTAGAACAGCAGATTGGGCAGGATCACCGACCAGGGCGCACCCTGCCCCGCGATGACGAGCAGGATGTACAGCCAGGCCAGCGGCAGGATGCGAAAGACGCGCTTGATGACGAACGGCACGACCGCGTCGTCGCGCAGCAGCGTTCTGGTGATCAGGAACCCCGACAGGGTGAAGAACAACGCCATACCCGTCGCCGCTACCGCGACATTGCCGCCCCAGGCGACCGGGCCGAGCGGCAGCATATGGCCCGCCATCACGCCCAGGATCGACAGTCCCCGCCAACCATCGAGCGCCACCAGATGCGCGCGCGCCTCGGGCGGGGCGGGGGGACGGCCCGCGACGCGGGCCCTTGCACAGGGTCATGCATCAAGCCCGCTCCGATCCTGGTCGCCTGATACACGCACATAACCCATTCGGGACGATCCTCCTGTCACCGGATAGCCAGCCGCTATCGGGTTCCCCGCACAGGATAAAGCCGGACGAATACGGCCCGCCGTCATGCCTGACCCGTTATGACACGGTGCAGCAATAACAGGCATTGCACGGACAAGACCGCTTCGACCAAAGCCATGCTGCCTTGACGATGCTTGGGGGTTCCGTTGGCAATCGGCTATTTCATCAACCAGTATCCGAAGGTGAGCCACAGCTTCATCCGGCGTGAGATCCTCGCGCTCGAGGCACGGGGCGAGACGATCCATCGCTGGGCGCTGCGGGGCTGGGACGCCGATGTGGTCGATCCCGTCGACCTGGCCGAGCGCGACCGTACGCGCTATTTGCTGCAAGGCGGCGTCGTGCCGTTGCTGGTCGCCGGTCTCGTCATGCTCGTGCGGCATCCGGGACGCTGGCTGGCAGCGATGCGGCTGACCGCCAGGCTGTCGCGCCGCACCGACCGGTCGATCCCGCATCACCTCGTCAGCTTCCTCGAGGGCGCACGACTGGCGCGCGAGCTGAACGCGGCGGGCATCCGTCACCTCCACACCCATTTCGGCACCAACGCCGCAGAGATCGCGATGCTGGCCGCCACCATGGCCGGCATCCCCTACAGCATCACCATTCACGGGTCGGAGGAATTCGACCGGCCGGTCCAGATCAAGCTGGGACTGAAGGTCGAACGCGCGGCCTTCGTCGCGGTGATCACCGAATTCTGCGCCTCGCAGGTCTATCGCTGGTCACGGCTGCAGGACTGGGCCAAGATCACGGTCGTACGCTGCGGCCTGCTCGCCGACTTTCTGAAGGCCCCGCCCGCCCCGTCGGTCGAGGCGCCGCATTTCGTCCATGTCGGGCGGCTGTCGGGGGTGAAGGGCCAGCTGCTGATGCTGGAGGCGCTCGCCGAAACCCGGCACCAAGGCGTGCCCGCGACGCTGACGCTGGTCGGCGACGGCGAGATGCGCGCCGAGGTCGAGGCGGCGATCGCGCGGCTGGGGTTGAGCGATCATGTCACCATCACCGGCTGGGCCGACGAGGCCGAGGTCCGCGCCCAGATCGTGCGTGCCCGCGCGATGGTGATGGCCAGCTTTGCCGAGGGGCTGCCGATCGTCATCATGGAGGCGCTGGCACTCGGCCGCCCGGTGCTCGCGACCAATGTCGGCGCCATCGCCGATCTGGTCCGCACCGGCGAGACCGGCTGGCTGTACAGCCCCGGCTCGGTCCGCGCGATGGCCGATGCCATGGCCGCCTGCGCGCGCGCCGATCCGGAGACGCTGGCGCGTATGGGCGCGGCCGGGCGGGCGCTGGTCGCCGAACGCCATGACCAGATGCGCGAGGCCGAGAAGCTGCACGCGCTGCTGCGCGCCAGCACGGATCGCCCGAAGGTGGCGGCATGATGCCCGCAACGGCCTGTTCGGAAATGGGACGAATCCACGGCGAACCGCGGGTCGCGGCGGCGCGCAACCACCCGGCCCGCCGATTGTTCGAGGCGCGCCGGACAGCGTATACGATACCGGTTGTATCAGGGGTTTGGGTACATGCGTAAATTCTGGTTCTGCCTGGCAATGCTGGCCGCATCCGCCGCTGCGGGCGCGCAAACGGGCGCCCCGTCGTCCTCGGCCAAGCAGGCCGCTACGACGACGGCGACCGCCACGGCCACCGCCGAGCCGATCGCCGACTATAAGCTCGGCGTCGCCGACAAGGTGCGCGTCATCGTGTTCAACGAGGAAACGCTATCGGGCGAGTTCACCGTCAGCGACAGCGGCACCCTGTCGCTGCCGCTGATCGGCGACGTCAAGGCGACCGGCCGGACCCCGCGCGAGGTCATCCGCGACATCGAGGCGAAGCTGGCGGACGGCTATCTGCGCGAACCACGCGTCAGCATGGACGTGCTGACCTATCGCCCCTTCTACATCATGGGCGAAGTCACCAAGCCGGGCGAATATCCCTATTCCAACGGCCTGACCGCGCTCAACGCCGTGGCGCGTGCCGAGGGATTCACCTACCGCGCCAACAAGCGCAAGGTCTTCATCAAGCGCTTCGGCGAGACCACCGAGCACCAGTATAACATGGACCCCAGCGTCGTCGTCTATCCGGGCGACACGGTGCGGATCGGCGAGCGTTACTTCTAAATCATCGCCCGTTGGGGAACGGGACAACAGGGGACACCATATGTCGACGAACGTGCGAAAGATGCTGGCGATCGCCGCCATCGGCGCAGGCCTGACCGCGCCTGCGGCGGCGCAGCAGCAGGCAGCGGCCCCGGCGCCGGCCGCCACGGGCACGCCCGCACCCGCGACGGCGGAGCCCGATCCCGCCGCCGTGCAGCGCGTCGTCGAGGCGGTCAACGCCGCCATCGCCGCGCAGCCCGCGACCGCCACCGCGCAGGACATCGAGGCGGCGGTGATGTTCGCCATCTCGCAGCAGCAGCAGCCGGCCCCCGTGTCGCTCGCCGCGCTCAACTTCGTCGTCAACCAGCAGGGCAATGCCGCGCGCAAGGTCAAGGTCGCCCTGGTCAATGCCCGCGCCGCCGTCCGGCGTGGACAGGCCGGCACGGGCGGCACCGGCGGGGCGGCGGGCAATGCCGCCAGCCTGGCCGCCGGCCCGAGCGTCGGTGGTGGCGGCGTCGGCGTGAACTACACGACCCAGAATTAAGACCAGAAAACCATAACAGACATGAGCCGGATCTTCGGGGAGCCGGCTCCAACTCATGGGGACACCAATGTTTCGCTATTGGATGGCGGGCGCGGCCGCTTGCGCGCTGATCCTGCCGGCTGCGGCTCAGGCACAGATGAATGGCAACGCCATCGAAACCGTGGTTCCGATCAGCTTCGATCGCGGCCGCAACGAAAGCGTGCTGGAGCGTGGCCGCCCCGAAACCAACCCCATCGGGTACAAGCTGGGCGGCTTCACCGTCCTCCCCTCGCTCGACACGCAACTGGGCTATACCGACAACGTCTATCAGACGACGTCGAACGAGACGGCGGACGGTTTCCTGCGCCTCGTGCCGCGCATCACCGCCCGGTCCGACTGGTCGCGCCACAGCCTGCAGCTGAACGGCTCGGCCGACATCTACCGCTATCTCGACGCCAAGCCGCGCAACCAGGACGGCTGGTCGATCGGCACGATCGGGCGGCTGGATGCGACCAGCGACGTCGCGATCACCGCCGCGCTCGACACCGCGCGCCGCTATGAATCGCAATTCTCGGGTGCCGCGCTGGTCAATGTGCGCAGCGTCACCCCCTTTCAGCAAAGTCAGGCGCGCCTGATGGCGGAAGGGCGCTTCGCCCGCGTCCGGATCGTCGGCAGCGCCGATTATGCAAAATACGACTTCCAGTCGGTCCGCACGCTGAGCGGCTTCCTGGTCTCGCAGGACAATCGCGACCGCGACGTGGCGCGCGGGGCGGTGCAGCTGGAATATGGCCTGACCCCCGATACCGGCGTGTTCGGCCAGGTGACCTATACCGGCACCAGCTATGACCAGGCGCTGGCCCCCGGCATCGCCAACCGCGATTCGAAGGAAGTCCGCGCGCTGGCCGGCGTCTCGCTCGACCTGACCGCGCTGCTGCGCGGATCGGCCGGCATCGGCTATATCGACCGCCGCTTCACCGCGCCGATCTACCAGAATATCAGCGGCTTCTCGTTCGATGCAAAGATCGAATATTTCCCGTCGCAGCTGACGACCGTCACCTTCAACGCGTTCCGCGACATTCAGGATTCGACCTTCGGCGGCAGCGGCTTCTTCAACACGGGCGCGGCGATGCGGTTCGACCATGAACTGCTGCGCAACCTGCTGCTGTCCTACGGCGTCTCCTATGCCCAGAACGACTTTATCGGCGTGCGTGGCAAGGCGCGCGTGTCGCAGGTGTCGGGTGGCGCAAACTACCTCGCCAGCCGCCTGCTGACCGGTCGCCTCGACCTCAGCTATGCGCGGCGCAGCAGCGACTTCATCGGGCTGAACGGCCCCGCCCTCTCCGAATTCCGCGCCCTCGCCGGCGTTTCCATCCATCCGTAAGGCTTTGAAGACCATGCTCATGGACCATAGCGCAGAGCCGTTCGCCGATACGGCCCCCTCCTCCGGGCCGGGGGTCGTGCGCGCGCTGTGGAGCGCGACGATCAGCATGTTCCGTCGCCGCTGGCGCATTTTCGCGGTGGTGGCGATCGTCACCTTCGTCGTGGCCGCCGCCCTGATCCTGATGATGCCCTGGAAATATCAGGCGGTGGCGCGGGTGAAGATCGACCCCTCGCCCAGCGCTGCGCTCGGCCAGATGAGCGGCGAGCGGCCCGACCAGAATATCTTCGATACCGAAGTCAACGTCATGCGCTCGCGCAACATCGCGCTGGCGGTGGTCGACCGGTTGAAGCTGGCGAGCGATCCGGCCTTTACCAAGGGGATGAAGCCGTTGCCCGCGACCGCCACCCCGGCGCAGCGCGAGAAGCGCGACACCGAGCTGGCCGACCGCCTGCTGGGCAAGCTGAGCACCGCGCGCGACAAGATGACGTACATCGTCAATGTCGGCTTCACCGCCAGCGACCCACGTCTGGCCGCCGATGTCGCCAACGCCTTCGCCAACGAATATATCGCCTATAGCGTCGGGCGCCGCACCGGCACCGCCAGCCGCGAGACGAGCTATCTCGACCAACGCCTTGCCGCGCTGAACCAGCAGGCGATGCAGGCCGATGCGCGGCTGGCGCAATATCGCGCGCAGACCGGCATCGTCAGCGGCGGCGACGCCACCGTCACCGACCAGCAGATCAGCCCGCTCGCCTCGCAGCTGGCCACCGCCGAGTCCGAGGCCGCCGCCGCCCAGGCACGGCTGCGCGTCGCGCGCGCCCAGATCGCCTCGGGCGGGATCGACGCGGTGTCGGCCGTGCTCAATTCGCAGGTCATCGCCGATCTCCGTTCGCAGCGTGCGCAGGTGATCCAGCGCCAGGGCGAAGTGTCCGCCCGCTATGGTCCGCGTCACCCCGAGACCATCAAGGTCAACGAACAGCTGACCGCGATCGACCGTCAGATCAAGGATGAGGCCAGCCGCATCATCGGCGGCCTGGAGAGCGAGGCCAATGCGGCCCAGGCGCGCGCCGCCAGCCTGCGTGGCGATATGGGCCGTCTGCGCGGGCAACAGTCGACCGACACCCGCGCCAGCGTGATCGCCGACAATTACCAGCGTCAGGCCGATGCCGCCCATGCCGCCTACAACAAGCTGGCCGAACAGGCGCAGCAGATGAACCAGGTCGCGCGCAGCTCGCTGAGCCAGGCGCAGGTCATCGAGAGCGCGGTGACGCCCGAGGCGCCCTCCTCGCCCAATCGCCGCATGCTGCTGATGCTGGCGGGTCTGGGTGCGATGGTGCTGGGTGCGATGTCGGTCGTCACGCGCGAAGTGCTGGCCAGCGGCATCTACTCGACCCGCGATGTCGAAGCGCTGGGCCTGCCCGTGCTGGCGAGCGTGCCGCGCATCCGCTCGAGCAAGCTGCGCAACGCCGCCGGCGAACGCTGTGCCGCCCCCGCCCTGCTCCTCGAAAAGCCGATGAGCTCCTATGCCGAGACGTTCCGCGTGCTGCGCCACGCTTTGTCGTCCGGCCCCGCGCGGCAGGGCGCGCGCGTCGTCGCGCTGCTCTCCAGCCTGCCCGACGAAGGCAAGACCAGCAGCGCGCTGGCATTGGCGCGGATCTGTGCGCTGGCGGGCGAGAAGGTGCTGCTGATCGACACCGACCTGCGTCGCGCGGGCATGCTGGCCGCCGCCAATATCCGGCCCAAGGCGGGGTTGATCGAGGTGCTGACCGGCCAGCGTCCGGTCGATGAGGTGATCATCCCGGATCAGCTGCCGGGCCTCGACCTGCTGCCCGTCGCCAGCAATTCGTTCATGGCCGAGGACCTGTTCAGCGGCGACGGCATGCAGGCGCTGCTTCGCGACATGGCCGCCCGCTATGACCGCATCATCCTCGACACCGCGCCGCTGCTCGGCGTGGCGGAGAGCCGGACGATCGCCCGGCTGGTCGATGCCGCCATCCTGGTCATCAAATGGGGCGACACGCCGGTGAATGCGGTAAAGTCGGCGCTGAACGGGCTGGCGCAGGACGGCGTACCGCTGATCGGCGCGCTGTTCTCGATGGTCGATGCCGGCGAGGAAGCCTACGGCGCGCTATATTATTCGTCCAAATATAATGCCTATTACCGCTCGGAATGAGCGGCGGCCCGCCATCGCCCATGCGGCCAATGCCGCGGCGATGGCGGCGCTGGGTGCGGCGCTGGTCTTCACCGTCTCGACATTGAGCAGCGAGGCGCGTGTGGTCCGCACCCGCGAGGCGTCGGTCCGGCAGGCGGCGGGGCTCGCGACCGAGGCCGACGACCAGGACTATCTGCGATCGACCGTCCCCGCGAAGGACCTGCCGGCCCGCGCCGCGCTGCTACGCGGCGTGATGCGCGCCCGCGCCGCCGCTGCCGACCCCGCCGGGGCGGCAGGGATGCTCGATCAGGCTCGCGCGGACATCGCGGTCGCACGCGCCAGCCGGCCGATCTGGGGCGAGGCGGAGGTCGCGCGCGCCTATCTCGAACTGCTGGCGCACGGCGCGGAGTCGCCGCAGGCGATCCAGGCGCTGGCGCAAAGCTATACCGCCGCGCCTTATCTGCGCGACAGCGCGCCGTGGCGCATCCGTTTCGGCGTGACCGTCTGGCCGCGCCTGGATGCCGCCACGCGCGATCATATCGTCAACGAAACCGCGTGGCTGGCCCAGGCATCGGGCCGCAACTATGCCTATGCGCTGGGGCTGGTCGCCGGCTCGCCTGCCGAGGCGTTGGTCAAGAGCCGCATCCCCGCCTGATCCTCCGCCGCCTCCTCGACGAAGCGCGAGGCGCGGCCCCAGACCAGCCCGGCCAGCACCGCCGCCGCCGAGGCGAGCGCGGGCATGTCGAGCGCGACATCGGTACTGGCGCACACGACCATCACCCCCAGCGCCGCGACCAGCGCGACCACCACCGGCTTGCGCAGTCGGTGCGCGCGACGGAAATAGGGAAAGAACAGCGCGACCACGAGCAACGCCATGATCGCCAGATAGGGGTAACCGCCCGTGATCAGCAGCGACAGCACGATGTTGTGGGTCGAATGGACGAACCAGGCGATATGCGCCTCATGGATCGAGGCGAAGCCGTGCAGCGCCGCATCGTCCAGCCCGCCGGGACCATAGCCCAGCGGCGCGGTCGCCACGAGACGGGAATAGAGGTTCCATAACTCGGTCCGCTCGACCCAGTCGCCCTGGATGTCCGCGACCCGGTCGAAGGTCGCATCACCCAGCAGGCCGAATACCACCACCAGCACACCGATGATGCCGGCGCCGACGATCAGCCCGCGCACCGCCCCCCGCTGCCGCCGCAGCCAGAGCCGCCCGAACTGCCAGGCCAGCAGCGCCAGCGCGATCAGCATGACCAGCAGTGCTGTGCGCGACCCCGTGATTGCACAGGCACCGATCCCGCCGAGGAGCGCGATGGGCGCGACGATATGGATGATGAGCGGCGCCGACATGCTGCGGTCCAGCGCCAGCGAAAAGCCGCGTCCGGCCGCGAGCACCGCCAGCACCGCGAAATAACAGGCCGCCGAATTGGCGTTGAGAAAGGTGCCGGTGAAACGCTCGCGCAGATCGCCCTTGTCGATCCCCCAGACCGCGTCCGGATCATAATGCCGGAACGCGAGCGCGATCGCGATATTGACCAGCCCGAACAGCAGCCAGCGATCGACCGTCAGCCGGACACCGCCGCGCCGCCAGCCAATGGCGGCGGCGGCGGTCATCAGCGCGAGCCCACCCAGGAAGCGCGCGCTTGCCTGAGGCAACAGGTCGGGCGCGCTCCATTGCCGGCCGAAGGGATCGACCGCGAACCAGCCGGGGCTGGCGATCCACGCCCAGGCGAGCAGCCCCAACCCGAGCGGAACCGCGAGACGTCGCCAGAAGGCGGTGCTCGGCCAGAGCAGCGCCAGGATGACGAGACCGCCGACCAGCTCGACCGCCGCCGCGATGGTGGCGAGGAACGGGCCGTCGACGCCCAGTGCCACGACCTCGCCGAAGATGATGGCGGCCAGAAGCGTGCCGGCGACCCTGATCCTGTTGTCCGTCGCCGTCATCACCCGTCCCCAGCACGCCCCGCCGCCCGCCCCGGCGGCGGGGCGGTGCGTCAGGGGTTTTCGAGGTCCTCGACCGTCACGACATCGATCGCCGCCCGATTGGCATCGAGATAGGCCATCAGCTGGTCGAAGGCGGGCTGCCAGTTGGACAGCGCGCCGCTCAGCCCGTCGTGAAATACCAGGAACCCCACACCTTTTTGCGCCATGGCGCGATCGACATGGTTTTTCCAGTAGCTGGTATAGATTGACGCGCTGTTACCCCATTGGAACTCGCCAGCGCCCATCGCGCGGATACGCATCGGATCGCCCCAGGGATAGGTTTCGACCTGCCCGAACTCGCCGAAATAATAGGCGCGCATCGACCGGAAGGCTTGCCGGAACATCGGATAGGCGATCATGTCGGTGACGCCGACATTGCTGAAATAGCTGCCATGCCCGCCGCCGGTCAGGCCCAGCGCATTCTGCCAGTTGCGCAGCCGCGCCATCTCGGCGGTGCGCTGGTCGGCGGTGATCACGTCGATCCCGCCGGGGCCGCTATTATTCTCGGTCGACCAGGCCTGGCTGGCGATCTGCCACCCCAGATTGTCGTGCAGGGTCTTCAGCTGCGCGACCTGCAGCTTGCCCGCCTTGCCGGTGTCGGTCGCCGCCGAGACATAGAGGACCCCGCGAAAGCCATAACGCGCCATCGCCCGCGCGGCATAGTTGACGGTGTTGGGATATTGATCGTCGAAGGCGATGATCATCTTGGCCTTGGTCAGCGCGTTGGCGACCAGCTCGACATTGCCGACCGCCATGGTCATGCCCGCCGAGCTGTTGGGCGCGGCCTCCACCATCGCCCAGGTCAGCGCGGTCAGGTCCGCGCCGCTACCGACCGGCGTGAAGGCGCTAACCGGAATCGTGAACGATCCCCAGCGCTGCTCGCCCCCCTTCTGCCCCTCGCGGATCAGGCCCGCCGCGTTGAACTCGTGATAATTCGCACCCGGATTGGCGGGACCGCCCGTCGAATAGAGGCGGATCTTGTAGGTGCCGAGGCGCGGATCGACATTGGCGATCGGCTTGGTCCAGATGCGGACCAGCTGGCCGGTCGCATTGACCGGGCCGGCCATCGTCGTCAGCGGCCGCAGCATCCGCGATCCGAAGCCGTTCATCGTCAACGTCAGGCGCGTGTCGCCATAGAGCGGATCGGCCGCGACATCGCTGACATCGGAAGGCGCCCCCGTCAGCCGGCCGACCTGATCGAACGAGGCCAGCACGGCGGTCGGCGTCGCGATCCGATAGCGTTGGTGGATACGCCCGCCGACCGGCGGGGCCTTGTCGCCATCGGCCGGCTGCTGCGGCCAGTCGGGGCTGGGGATGGCGGTGAGCGGCGCCGTGCCCGGGGCCAGGGTCTGGGCAAGGCTGGGCGGGGTCGTCGAGGCGGCAAGCAGCGCCAGGCCGAGGAGCAGCCGCTTCATGCCGGCACCCGCGCCAGCTGCGCGTTGCAGCCGGTCGTCCCGGACAGGCTGATGTCGACCATGGCCCCCGCTCCCAGATAGATGTTGGTGCCGCCGCCCGTGTCGGACACGGTGCGGGTCAGCAGCGGCAGCATGGTGACGCCGTCCGCCGCCAGATAGCGCAGCGTTAGGCTGCCATAACCGCCACAGCTCTGGTTCAGGATGTACAGCCCGCCGACCGCCGTGGCAGGCGCGGCCGCAACATTGTTACCCGCCAGCACCAGCCGCTCGGCACGCGTGGCGACCGGCATCGGCGCGTCACCGGACACGGCGGCGCAACGCCCATCGGCCTGCGCCGTGCAGGGTGCGGTCAATGGCGCATAGCCCGCCGGCGCGGCCACCTGCTGCGCGTGTGCCGTCCCGGCCGGACAGCCGAGCAGCATCGTCATGATGCCCGCCGCCCCCATTCGGATATTCATCCTCGTCATGCTTTCCTCCCACGATCAGGAGTTCGCCATATGTTCCAGATTCGACGCTGTAGGACAGCCCCAATCCGAAATTTCTACAGTGCCGCCGTCATCGGCGGATCGACGCGCGCGACGGTGCCGGGCAGGCACTGATCGGTCTTGTCGCGCCGGATGCGGGCGCAGTCCCACATCGCCTTCTGCTCGTCGCCACGATGGCTGAACGCGAACAGCACGCCCGCCGGCCTTGCCTCGGTCACCGCGACCGGCACGCGCTCGGGCTTGTCCCAGCCATAGACGAGGCAGGTCTGGCGCTTGCCGCACACCTCGACCGCCTTGATCGCGAACCGGCCCGGATAATCGGCGGGGTCGAGATAGAGATAGAAGATGCCGCGCCATTCGTCCGACCGGACGATGGCGCCGCTCGCGACGGTGGGGACCGCGGCGTCGGCCGGCATCGCCGCCACGGCAGTCGCCGGATCGGTCGAAACCGTCGCCACCGGCGCCTCCCCCTTGGCCATCATCGCCGACAGCGCGGCCAGCCCGCGCGGTGCCTCGCCGGCCTGCGGTCGTGCCTGGAGCATCGCCGGTGCACCGGCGGGCCCGCGCCAGCGGAAGAACAGGTGGCGATGAAAGGCGAGCACCTTGTCCATCGCCCCGCTCCAGCGCGGCACGACATAATCGGCATGATAATGGGTCGCGCCGCCGACCGCACGGAACACGCCGCCGTTCAGGGCCCAGCGCGCGGTCGCCTGCGCCATCGTCAGCGCGGCGGGCGACGGCACTCGGCGGTGGAGCGAGCCGTCGCACATGAAGCTGAACTGGCATCCCGTCGACCGCTCGGCCCCTTGCGTCACGACGCCGCACACCGTTTTGGGAAAGGCGGGGTGGCGCACCCGGTTCAGCACGACCTGCACGACCGCCGCCTGGCCCAGCGGATCGCTGCCGGCCTCATAATAGGCCGCCGCCGCCAGACAGGCCTCGGCCGCCGCACGGTCACCCGTGCTGCCCGCCCAGGGAAAGGGTCGCGCCGCCGGATTGGGGCCACGCGCGAACGGGGTCAGCGCGTTGACCCGCCGCGCGATGTCCGCCGAGACGTCCAGATTGGCGACCGGCGCGACCACCGGCACCCCGGTGACGGTGGGCAACGCCTCCACCTCGCGCACGACCTGCGCCGCGATTACCGAATCGCTGCCCGCCACCCGGTGATAGCCACCGCCATTCCACGGCGACCAACCGAACCAGACCGCGCAGCCGACCAGCGCGCAGACCATGGCCCCCAGCGCCAGCAGCACGTCGCCGCGCCGATCCTCCCAGATGGTGAGCAGCGTGCGGGTCATCGCCGACACGCCTCAATAGGCATTGCGGTGGACGATCACGCGGACCGTCGACAGCATGATCAGGATGTCGCGCCAGATGCTCCAGTTGTTCAGATATTCCAGATCGGCCTGGAGCCGGCTGACCAGATCCTCGCGCTTGTGGGTCGCACCGCGAAAGCCACGGACCTGCGCCAGCCCGGTCAGCCCCGGCTTGCAGGCATGGCGATGGTGATAGCGCGCATCGACATGCCAGAAGAGCTGATCCCCCGCGAGCGACCCCAGCGCATGGGGGCGCGGGCCGACCACGCTCATCTCGCCGCGCCGGACGTTGAGCAGCTGCGGCAGTTCGTCGATGCTGGTCGCGCGGATGATGCGGCCGACGCGGGTGATGCGGTCGTCGTCGCGGCTGGCCGAACGCCCGCCCTTCGCATCGCTGGTCTCGACCCGCATGCTGCGGAACTTGTACATCAGGAACAGACGGTTGCCATAACCGACCCGTTGCTGGCGGAAGAAGACGGGGCCCGGGCTGTCCAGCTTGACCGCGATGGCGACCAGGATCAGCAGCGGCGCCAGGAACGCCAGCGCGATCGCGGCCAGCAGCAGATCGACGCCGCGCTTCAATATCCGGTCATAGGGGCTGAGCGGATTGGTCGACACCAGGATGGTCGACGATCCCGCGACCAGCGCCTGGCCGACGCTGCCCAGTTCGTCCAGTTCGGGGATCAGGATGTCGGCACGTACGCTGATCCCTTTCAGCGCCATCGCCCAGTCGCGCCGCCGTTCGGGGCGGCAAGCGACGCTCAACTGGTCGACATCGGCGAAGCGTCGCGCGAGCTGGTCGAGCAGATAGGGGTCGTTGAAGGTGTCGGCATCGATCCGCTCGACCTCGATCACCGACTGGCCCGCCGGCATGTCCATGCTGACCCCGTCGAGCAGCAGCACATGGTTGACCGCGCCGCCGCGAAAGGTCTTGGTCGACAGCGCGACGATCCCGGCGCGCAGCACGATCGCGATGCCCAGCGTCAGCGCGATGCCATAGCCGAACAGCAGCCTCGACGCCTGACCGATGGCGTGCAGGATGAAGCCGAAGAACAGCAGCAGCAGCACCGCCTTGGCCAGCGCGATCACCATCGACAGGATCGAGCGCCGCCAATCGTTAAGATAATCGGGCCGCAAATTGCCCAGATCGAGAAAGCAGAAGAGCGGGATCAGCCCCGCGATCAACGTGATCGCCTCGGACGACAGCGCGACGTCGAACCGCAACTGGCTCGCGATGCCGATGCCCAGCATGACGGCGAACGCGTCCAGGGTCAGGATCGCGGCGTAGAATCGTAGACGCAGGGCGCGCGTGGCGGTCCGCTTGCCGGCACCCGCCTGCGGCGTGTCATCTACACGTGAAAAGCTGACATATTGCACGGCTGCTCCCTCAGGGGCCGGCTATAATTGGCGCTCCGAAGTATCGTCCACGGGTCGGCGCACACCCCAAATCCCATTGCGGGGCAGATTGACGGAGTAATGGCGGGCACCACTTTGCTGCGACGCAGCAAGAAATCCCAATGAAATGCGCGCGTTACGCCGCACTTTGCATGGTATTTCGCCCGTTAACCCACTTGTTAAGCTTTCCGCAATGCTGCCATGTTACAAGGCAGGAGAAGGAAGGACGCCATGATCCATCATCACGAGTTCGACACCAGAACCTCCACCGCGCATGCCGGTGCCGTGAACGATGAGATCGCGGCCAGCGTCCTGCCGCTGGGCGAGACACCGCCCTCTTCCGCCAAGACGTTGTCGGTGGTCAATCTGGTGACGATCACCGCCGCCGCCAGCCTGTGCTGGGGCATGATCGCGCTGGCCGTGATGGTCCTTCGCTAAAGGAACGGCCAAACCGGCAAGATCTTGCCGGAAATTATGGGTTAACAACGGGTAAACCTTTGTCCTCCACCGCTGCGTAAGCGGTCGGGCCGCATCTCGTCCTCCAGACAAGGAGGTAGAGATGCGATACCAAGTGCGCTTGGCGATGGCGGCTATCACGGTGGTGTTCGCGACCGCGAATCCCGCCCCGGCGCATGCCGCGCCGTCTCGCTTCCTGGTACGCGGCGACACGATGGCCCCGCCCACGGGCTTCGTCGTAATGTGTCAGACGGACGGAACCTTCTGCCAGGCCCAGCAGGACGCCGCATCGCCCGCCGACGCCGCAAGCAGCGGCACCATGCCGGCATGGCGAGGGCGAATCGCCACTGGTCTGCCCGCCGTCACCATGGCCGTGGCCAATATGATCGCCGTCGCCCTCCCCGACATTCTGGGTGGCCTGAGCCATCCGTCCGCCCCGGGCATGGCGGTCACGACGCATCTGGGTCTGCCGCGCGCGCTTCGCAGCGCGGCGCCATTGGCCTTGCTGACCACCGCTCCGACCGAGCCGGGCTTCGGCCGCAAGCTGCGCCTCACGCTCCCGGATCGGATCGTGCCGCTCTGCGATGTGGGCGTTTCCGGTTGCGATCAGGCCGCTGAAACCGGCGCGCTTCCCGGCACCGCCATTCGGGCAGCAGCCATTACGCTGTTCGATCCACGTGACGCACAGCCGCAAGAGCTGCCTGAACTGATCGTCGAGCGGTCGGCGCCCGTCGCGACGATCGCGGTCACCGCCCCCGCTCGCCCCAAACCGTCGCCCGATGCGGAGGCCAGGCTGCTGCAATCGGTCAACAAGCTGGTCAATGGCCGCGTGGTCCAACGATCCGACATGCAGATCTATGCCACCGATGAGAAGTGGCAACGCAGCGGCATCGGCAGCCAGGCGCAGGGCGATTGCGAGGATCTGGCGATCGAGAAACGCTATCAACTGGTCGCGCAGGGCTATGACCCGGCGCGGCTCAGCTTCGCGGTGGTGTTCAGCCCGCAGACCGGCCTGCATACCGTGCTGGTCGCCCGCACCGATGACGGCGACATGGTGCTGGACAGCGCCACGCCATGGGTTCGCCGGGTCGACCAGACCAGCTATAGCTGGGTCAGCATCCAGTCGCCCGAAAACGGCATGCGCTGGCAGAGCGTCCGGACCTGAGGCACGGGCCCCGGCTCAGTCCGCCGGTGTCAGGACGGGCGGTGCGGCGGCGATCCGTTCGCCGGGACCGCCGATATGGTTGGGGCTATTGTTGAGCACGCGGACGAGACGGTCGCGGATCGTCCGCCGGTCCGCGAACAAATGGCTAATCATCTGCTTGTCGCACCCCTGCGGCAGCACGGCCAGCGACATGGTCTTGTCGGTCGCATCGACGACATAGCCGCCGAAGCGCTGATAGGCCCGCGCCAGCACGCGCCCTTCGCGCGTCAGCGGCAGCGCCTCGACATCGACCGAGGGCGGCAGCGCGAGCAGCGCGCCCATCGGCACCAGTCCCTGATAATTATTCTTGCCGCCGCCATCGCTGTGCGTCGCCGGCCAGACCTTCTGTTCGGCCATGGTCGCGCCCTTGCGCAGCTGGGTAGTGGACAGCAATACGGCCACGGCGTGCGGGATTTCACCCTTGGCCAGTTCCTCGCAGCGGACCAGCCCGCCCGCCAGCGAGCCGCCAAAGGCACGGATACCCTCGGACTGCCCCTCGACGCTGGCGATGCCGGGGCCGCGCAGGTCGGTGCGGACCAGATAGACGGCATGATAGTCGCTGGCGCCCGTCCGCTTGCCCTGCCATGTTTCATAGGCATAGCGACCGGCGGGATCGATCACGATGGCATGACCATCGGAACCGCCCAGAAACTGGAGGCCGGTCGGCGTCGGAAAAGCGACCGATCCGTTCGACACCGGCTGTCCGCTCGTCCAGCCGCTGCCCGCGCGGACATCATAGCGCCATGTCGCGACCGGAGCGCTGGTGCTGGCGCGGTACAGGCCGATCGCATCGGCCGCGATCCAGGGATAGGAGCCGCCGGGGCCGCCGCTATTGTCGGTGTGCAGCATCTGGCTCTCGGCGGCATCCGCCGCCTGATAATCCGCACCGCGCCCGATCGGGGTGTTCCAGATACTGTCATTGGCAAAGGGCTGCTCGGCCGGATCGCGCACCCCGGGCATGGTCGTCTGCGCCAGCGCGACCGTACCTGTGCCCAGGGCTGTCAATAGCAAGGCGGCAAGGGGCACCCGCAAAATCCGCATCACGTTCCGCCCTTGTGTCCGACAATGGATCATGACCGGCTCCATATTGTGTCGCCATCCCGCCTACCATGACGATAGTTTCATCGGGGATCAGGGATATTATAGATCGTAATGCGAATATCAGTCGTCATACCCGCGCGGAACCGTGCGAAGGTCATCGGCCGCGCCATAGAATGCGCCAACCGGCAAACGGTTGCACCCGTCGAGATCATCGTTGTCGATGACGGCTCCGATGACGATGGCGCGACCGTCGCCGCCGCACGCGCCGCCGAGGTCGCGGGGATTCCGGTCAGCATCATCGAACTGGACGCCCGCGCCGGTGCGCCCAACGCGCGCAACATCGGCATCGCCGCCGCCAAGGGCGACTGGATCGCGCTCCTCGATTCGGACGATGGCTGGGCGGACACCAAGCTGGCCGAACAGATCGCGCTGATCGCGGACGATGTCGTGGCGATCTTCACCGACACGCTGTTCCATGACGGCAAGGGTGGCGGCACGACCAAGTTCGGCAAGGACGTCGATGACCTGTCGGCGCTGCTCTACGAAAACACGCTGGGCGGTTGCTCGGCGGTGATGATCCGCCGCTCGGCCTTCGATGCGGTCGGCGGCTTCGACATCGGCCTGCCCAGCTGTCAGGACTGGGACATGTGGCTGAAGCTGCGTGGCGCGGGGCGCATCGCGCTGTGCCACCGGCCGCTGACCCATTATTATTTCGATGGCGACGACCGCATTTCGCGCAATCCCGTCTCGGTCGCCAAGGGGCACCGCGTCCTCTATGATCGCATCCTGTCCGACTATGCCCCGGCCGACCGGACCGCGGACATTCGCCGTTTCCAGCGCTTTCACCTGGCGCAGACGCTAGTCTATTCCACCGGCATCCGGCGCGGCGCGCTCACGCCCGCCCTGCGCAATCTGGTCGCACCGCATGGCCGCACCACGCGCCGCTCGACCGTTCATCTGATCGGCACCGCGCTGGGGCTGATCCGCCCCTGATTCGTGCCGTCAGGCGGGGCGGCGCATCGGGCGCCGCGCCGCCTTGCCGATCCAGCCCGTCACCATCGCCAGCAATTCGCGCCCCGGCTCCGACAGCAGTTGGGCCGGGATGGCGGCGGCATAGGCGGCAATCGCCAGGATCGCGAGGTGCGGCAAGGGCGACAGCCCCGCCGGCAGCACCATCTGCGTCGCGGCGGCAGCGCCCAGCGAGACGATGGTGACGATATGCAGCTTGGCGATGTCCCACATGCGGACCGAGGTGTCGCGCGCCGACAGCCAGAACAGCAGGGGCGAGCGCAGCGCCTCGCCGATGAAACAGGCCTTGGCCACGCCGATCGCGCCCCAGGGCAGGCCGATCAGGAAGCCGATCACCACCGTGGCCGAGGCGAACAGGCCCCAGTTCATCATGATCTTGGACCGGTTGGTCGACATCATCAGCCACGGCGCCGATTCGTTGACCAGCAGCATCGCGGCGGTGCCGGACAGCCAGGCGAAGATCGGCCCGACCGCCTGCCACTTGTCGCCCAGCAGAAACCGCACCGTCGCATCCGATCCGACCGCGGCGGCCATCACGCCGGGCACCGCGCAGGTCATGATCCCCTGCAGGAAGATCAGATAGGCCCGGCGATAACGCTGCGGCTCCTCGCGCGTGCGCGCCAGCACCGGCAGGATGATGCGCGACAGCGGACCGCTGAAATTCTGGAGCGGGGCGGCCATCAGCCGATAGGCGCGGTCATAATAGCCCAGCGTCGCCGGGCCCCAGACACGCGCGATCAGCACCTTGTCGATGTTGCGCGTGATGAACAGGGCAAAGCCATAGATGGACACGCCGCCGCCGAAGCGGACCATCGGCGCGATGCTGGCCCATTGAAAGGTGAAGCGCGGCCGCCAGCGCTCGAAATACATGAACGAGAAGGTATTCATCACCGTCGAGGCCAGCGCCCCCGCCAGCAGCGCCCAATAGGATCGCAGGATCAGCGCGGCGGTCACGGTGAAGGTGAACATCGTGACGCTGCTGATGATGTCGACCAGATTCTGGGTCTGGAACCGCATCTCGCGATTGAGCAGCGCATTGTAGAGCGGGTTGGGCGCGGTCGCCGCGATCAGCAGGCCCGAGGCCGCGACCAGCACGCCCGCCTGCGTGTTGTCGTAGAACATGGCGACGAACGGCCCCGCCGCCACCAGCGCCAGTGCGAGGACGAGGCACAGGCCGATGTTCAGCCAGAACAGCGACGACAGCTGGACATCGGACACCTCGTCCGACTGCACCACCGCATGATCAAAGCCAATGTTCTGAAACATAAAGGCAAATCCGGTGACGGGCGCGGCCATCGCGTAAATGCCGTAATCGGTCGGCGACAGGATACGCGAGGCGACGATCACCGTTCCGATCGTCGCGCCGACGCGCAACACTTGCGTGACGATCGTCGTGACCGTGCCGCCCAACACCTTGCGACGATATCCGTCCTGCTTTTGCACGTTCTGTCCCCGGCTCAATTCGATCGCCTCTAGCCTTCGCACGATCGGCGCGCCATGCGCGGCAGAGTGTCAGCCTGAGACACTTTGCGAATCTTGTTGGTCTCGGGCGCTGGATGGAGGGGACGAAGGCAACCGTGGCGACCATCGATATCGTCATGCCCGTGCGTAACGGCGCCGCCTATATCGGCGATGCCATCCGCTCGTTGATCGACCAGACCGAACGGGACTGGCGGTTGCGCGTCTTCAACCATGGCTCGACCGACGACACGGGCGCGATCGTCGCCGCACTCGCCGCCACCGATCCTCGCATCGAGCAGGTGCCCTGCGCGCCGTCGCTGACCCTGTCCGAGGTCCGCAATCTGGGCTTCGAACGCGCCGAGGCGCCGTTCATCGCGCTCCACGATGCCGACGATCTGTCGCTGCCCGAACGCCTGTCGCGCCAGCGTCGCTTTCTGGAGGATCATCCCGATCTGGCGCTGGTCGGCGGGCAATATGAGACGGTCGACGCCACCGCGACGCGGTCGCTGGGCATCCGTCGCCTGCCGCACGCGGCCGATCGCTTGCGCATCGCGTGCCTGTTCAACAACCCGATCGCGCAGCCGACGGTCATGCTGCGCCGATCGGTGATCGAGCGGCACGGCGCGCGCTATGGCGACGGTTTTCTGGAGGCGCCGGGCGTGCCGTCGCTCCACGTCCCCACGCTGGCCGAGGATTACTGGCTGTTCGCGCAGCTTGCGCTGCTCGGCCTGTGCGCCAACCTGCCCGACACGCTGATCCGCTATCGCCAGCATGGCGGCAATATCAGCATCAGCAAGTTCGACGCGCAGATGGCCGTGTCCGAAGACATATCGGACCAGCTGATGCGGCTGCTCGCCGCGCGGCATGGCGAGGCTTGGCAGAGCGTCCTGCCCTTCTGCAACCATGGCGCGCGGCTGGCGCCGGTGGCCGATCGGCGCGCCCTGCCCGCCGCCTGGCGGCGCTTGCGCGCCACGCTGCTGCGCATCTTCGGGGACACGCCGGGCGTGCAGCGCGAACTGGCGTTCCGCGATGTCCTGTCCAACCGGACGCTGCCCCTGATGCTCGGCCGCTTCGCGTGCCTGCGGCTGCGCGGCGGTGTCGACAGCGACGAGATGGCGACCATCCGCCACATCCTGTCCGCTTATAAGCCCGCCAAGTCGCGCCGCGCTGCCTGACCGAGCGCCTGCCGACGGAGGCCCGGCGTCAGACTTTGGGACGGTCGCGCTATCTTCGCGCCTGTTCGCAACCGCAGCGCATGGCTAGAGGGCACGCCGGTCAGGGGAACGGTCATGACGATATTGGGCGATGTGCTGCTGATCTTGGGGTTTCTGGCGCTCATGCCGGCCGCCCTGCTGTTCGCCGCCGAGATTCTGAGCGGCTTGCGACGCCCCGCCCCGCTGCCCGCCGGAGATGCGCCCGCCTTCACCGTCCTGATCCCCGCGCATGACGAGGCCGAGGTGATCGCCCCGACGTTGCGGTCGATCGCGGGGCAGCTTCGTGCTGGCGATCGCATGCTGGTGATCGCCGACAATTGCACCGACGACACCGCCGCCATCGCCGTAGCCCACGGCGCGGACGTGACCGAGCGGCAGGATCGGGTCCGGCGCGGCAAGGGCTATGCGCTGGCGCATGGTTTGGCGCATGCGGCACGCTGGGCCAATCCGGTGACGGTCATCGTCGATGCCGATTGCCTGCTCTCCCGCGACGCGCTCCACCGGCTCGTCGCCATGGCCTCGCGCGAGGGGCGTCCCGTGCAGGGCGATTACCGGCTGGAGGCCGCCCCCGGCGGATCGCTGGCCAGCCGATTCAGCGCCTTCGCCATCCGCGTGAAAAATTATGTCCGCCTGCTCGGCGGCAAGCGATTGGGCGTGCCCTGCGTCCTGACCGGCAGCGGCATGGCCTTTCCGACTGCATTGCTCTCGCGCGTCGAGCTGGGATCGGGCGAAATCGTCGAGGATCTGCTGCTGGCGGTCGACCTGACGCTGGACGGTGCAGGCCCCCGTTTCTGTCCCGAAGCGCAAATTACCAGCCCGCTGCCCGCAACTCGCGAAGCGGCCGAGGCGCAGCGCGCGCGCTGGGAGGGCGGCTATCTGTCGATCATGTGGCGCTATGTCCTGCGGCTGGCCCGCACCGGATTGCGGCGCGGCGACATGCGCGTGCTCGCGCTGGCGCTCGACCTCGCCATTCCACCGCTCAGCCTGTTTATCGCGGGGCAGGGCGCGCTGGTGATCCTGGCGGCGCTCTGGGCGCTACTGTCGGGCCATGCGCTGCCGCTGGCGATCGGTGTCGCGCAGATGGCGCTGGTCGTCGGTGCGATCGCGCTCGCCTGGCACCGTCATGGTCGCGATCTGCTCAGCATCGCCGATCTGGCGCGGCTGCCGCTGACCGTGCTCGCCAAGCTGGGCTTTTATCGCCGCATCCTGCGCGCGCCACAGCGCGGCTGGGTCCGGACCGAGCGCGGCGCGGAAATGAAGGGACGCGAATAATGGCCGCCACTACCGATTTCCTCGGCTTCCGTTTCGAACGCGGCAGCCGCGAGGCGCTGTTCGACCGGATGGTCGGCATGAGCGCCCGGCCCTTCGGCTATGTCGTCACCCCCAATGTCGATCTGGTCAACCGCGCCGCCCGCGATGCCGAGGTGCGCGCGCTCTATGACGGGGCGGCGGTCCATCTGTGCGACAGCAAGGTCCTGACCCTGATGGCCAAGGCCAAGGGCGTCGCGCTCGACTGCTATCCCGGCTCCGATCTGGTCGCCGACCTTATGAACCGGGGCGGCGCGGGACAGCGTATCGCCATCGTCGGCCCGAGCGCGGATGACTGGCGCGCGCTGGTCGATCGCTTTCCGGGCGTAGCGCTCCACCATATCCCCTCGCCCGCCGTCATGACGCCCGGCTCGGCCGCATGGCAGACCTGCGTCACGCGCGCCGCCGCCGCGCCCTGGGACATATTGCTGATCTGCCTCGGCTCGCCCAAGCAGGAGCGGTTCGCGCGAGATGTCGGCGCGCTCCGCCAAGCGCCCGGTGTCGCCTGGTGCGTCGGCGCGTCGATCGACTTCCTGACCGGGCGGCAGGTCCGCGCGCCGCGCTGGGTGCGCGCGTGCAACCTGGAATGGCTGCACCGGCTGGCCAGCAATCCCGGCCGGCTGTGGCGGCGCTATCTGGTCGAGGGGCCGCAGATCATCCGCCTGCTGATGCGCTGAGAAACTGTTTGAAAACGTGCTGGAGGCACGTTTTGCGGCACCGGCCCGCTCCCCCACCCGGCCTCCCACCGAGTATCCTTGATGGGAGGCCGGGTGGGGGAGCGGGCCGGTGCCGCCCGAAACTCGCTTTTAGCGAGTTTCCAAAACGACGCTGAGCGCCCCGTCTCACGGCCGGGCGGGCACCACGCCCCTGGGCGCGGCGGACAGGCGGCGGATCAGGTCGACCTCGGCCTGGCGATAGGGCGTGCCGTCGGCGCGGAACACCTCGTGGAACCAGATGGTCGGCTCCTCCAAGACATAGGGCTTTTTCCAGCTGTCCCAAGGCAGCCGCGTCTGCGTCTTGCCGTCGACAAAGCCCCAGTTCATCATCGCCACGTTATACCGTTTGGCGATGGGCAGCGACCCGTCAAAGGTCGATCCGTTGCCCCGCGCCATATATTCGGTGCACAGGATCGGCCGGTTATAGGGGAGCAACTGGCGCACCCGCCGCTCGAACGTCTCGGGCCAGCTATAGTCGTGGAACGAGATCACGTCCGACTGGCCGAGCTGTAGCTTGTCCATCGCCGAACTACGCCCGCCCGGCGTCCAGTCGTCGCCCTGCCACACGCCCGAGGTCAGCGGCTGCGACGGATCGGCGGCACGCGCCCAGTCGAACACCTGCGCCAACAGCGCGCGGACCAAGGGCTCCTTGCCCTCCTGCCCCTTATACTGGTCGGCGCCATTGTCCGGCTCGTTCCAGACATCCCAGCCGAGCACGCGCGGATCGTCCCTGAACGCGCCGATCACCCCCTGGACATAGGCACGGTAGCGCGGCCAGCCGGCCCGGTCGCGCAGCCCCGCCATGCCCGGCCCCTGCACCCAGCCCGAATTATGGACACCGGGAATCGGCGGATGCTGCGGCCCCGATTTGGGATCGGGGTCCCAGCAGCTGTCGAACAGGACGAACAGCGGGCGGATGCCATGCGCCTTGGCCATGGTCAGAAAGGCGTCGATCCGCTGCTTGAACCCGTCGGGGTCCTGCGCCCAAAGCTGGTCGTGCAGGAAGACCCGCATCGTGTTCATGCCGATGCCCTGTGCCAGCCCGAGTTCGTCATCGATCCGCTTGGGGTCCCAGGTCGCGGCCTGCCACATCTCCAGCTGGTTGATCGCCGAGGCGGGCGTGTAATTCGCCCCGACCAGCCAGGGTTGCGCGGCATACCAGGCCTTGGCCTGCGCCTCGCTCCAGCGGGCACGCGCCTGCGCTGGCGCGGCGACGAACAAGCTGGCGACGGCGGCCCCCAGCAGCAATGCGATCCTCATCCATCCTCTCCCGCTTCGCCCCGTCATCGTGTCCGCGACAGGGTCGTTTCATGAAGGCTAGGCCGATTTGCGGCATTGTTACAGGCTTTTATCCGACTAATATGCGCATGGAGATCATCGTCATCCGGCCAGTATCCGGCATCATGTCGGACGAAAGCAAAACGCGCCGGGGGCATGGGGAGGACAGGATGCGGATACGTCACGCCATCATCGCGACCGGCTTGGGACTGGCCGTCACCGCCTCGGGCATCGCCCGCAACCCGCAATTCCAGGGGGCCGATCCGCACGCCATGGTGATCGGCGACGAGCTATGGGTGTTTCCCACCGGCGGTCCGGGCGGCAGCTGGGAGGCGGACCGGTTCGGCGCCTTCTCCTCGCACGACCTGAAGACATGGCGGCCGCGCGGCGAGCTGATCCGGCGCGACCAGATCGGCTGGATCAAGGATGACGGCGCGCGCGACCATTTCCTGTGGGCGCCCGGCGTCGCGACGCGCGGCGGGAAATATTATCTCTACTATTCGGTCGGCCCGCAGAACCCGACGCCCAGCCGCATCGGCGTCGCCATCGCCGACCGGCCCGAGGGTCCGTATCGCGACAGCGGCCGCCCGCTGATCACCGGCGGCGACGGGTTCGAGGCGATCGATCCGATGGTCTTCACCGATCCGCGCAGCGACCGCAGCTATCTCTATGCCGGCGGCAGCGCGGGCGCGAGCCTGCGGGTCTGGGAACTTCAGCCCGACATGGTGACCATCGCGCGCGAGGTCCGGGTGGACCAGCCGCCGCACTTCACCGAAGGCGCGTTCCTGCACGAACGCAACGGCGTCTATTACCTGTCCTACAGCCATGGGCGGTGGAACGGTCCCGACTATTCGGTCCATTATGCCACCGCCCCCTCGCCCACCGGCCCGTGGCGCTATCGCGGCGCGATCCTGACCAGCGACGCGCGGCATCAGGGGCCGGGTCATCACAGCTTCGTCCGCATGCCGGACGGCAAATGGCTGATCGTCTATCACCGCTGGGACCGCCGCCCCGGCCCCGCCCCCTTCCAGGGCGAGCGGCAGGTGGCGATCGATCGCGTCACCTATGCCCCGGACGGCACGATCCGCCCCATCCGCATGACCGACGCCGACGCGCCGGTGCTGGGGTCGCGATGATGCGCGCACGCCTGTCACTCGCCGTCCTGTGCACGCTGGTCTCCGCCGGCGCCATGGCCGCCACCAGCCATAGCTGGGGCAAGCCTGGCGCGACGCGCGAGGCGTTCGAGCGCGGCAGCCGCGACTGCATGCTCAAGGCCGCCCGGCGCGACGTCAGCGGCGACACGCCGACCGAGAAATATCTGCGTGGCTTCGAGGCGTTGGAGCGCGAAAACAACATGCCGCCGATGCCAGCCATCCCCGGCGACGATCAGAACTTCGTGCGCAGCGAGCGGCAGGTGCTGCTGCGCCGCATGTATCGCCCGGACCAGCATGTCGACACGCTGCAAGGCCAGTTGCAGGCAGAGGTCGACCGATGCCTGATCGCCACCGGCTATATCCGCTTCACGCTGACCCGTGCGCAGGAGCGGACCCTGCGCCACCTGCGACCAGGCTCGGAGGCGCGCAAGGCGTATCTCTACACGCTGGGCAGCGACAGCCGGATCGTCGAGGCGCAGAAGGTGATCGAGCCATAAAACTCCTCCCCGATACGGGGAGGTGGCAGGGCGACGCCCTGACGGAGGGGGCTTCCGCAAAGGACGTCCTCAACCGCACGCCCCCTCCACCATGCTCCGCATGGTCCCCCTCCCCTTGCAGGGGAGGAGTTGCCCCACCCTCACCATCGCTGGTCCCAGCCCAGCGTGAAGGTCCGCCCCCGCCCCGCGAAAAAGGCGAGATTGTCGTCGGGCAGCCGCGTGTCGCTGTTATAGTCGATATACTGCCGATCGAAGATGTTCTGCGCGCTGAGGTAGAAGCCGCCGATCCGCGTCTGATAGCGGACCATGGCGTCGGTCACCGTATAGCCGCCGAAATCGTTGCGCGGATCGGGCCGCGCCTTGCCGCGGAAGTTGCGTGAGAAATACATCTGCGTCTGCACCCGGGCGGTGACAGGGCCGGTGGCGAGGTCGGCCGCCACATTCATCCGGTCGGGCGAGATGTTGGTGCCGTCCAGATCGGTGTCGACGATACCGTCGGGCGCACGCGTATCGCTGTCATAGCGGCCGATCAGATGCGCATAGCCGGTGGACAGCCGCAGCCCCTCGATCGGTGTGCGCACGCCCAGATTGAGCTCGAGCCCCTGGATCTCCACCCGCTGCCGCTGCACCTGGAAGATGCCGTTGCCCAGTGCCAGCAGCACCTGCCCATTGTTGCTGGTCGACCAGAAATAGGTCGCGCCGGCATCCAGCGGCCCCCGCTTCACCTCGACGCCGATCTCGCGATTGTTGGAGATGACCGGATCGATCGCGCGGAAATTGCTCAGGTCGGTGCCCGGCGTGCCGACCGCGCGGGTGATCCGGCCGATATCGGCCATGGTGAAACCCTCGGCATAGCTGGCATAGGCGCGGATGCCGGCCACCGGCTCGACGATGACACCGCCGTTCAGCAGCAGCTGATCGAAGCCCGGCGTGCCGCCCTTGACGCTGACGCCGCCATAGGTCGCCGGATTACGCCCGTCATAGGTGGTGGAGGCGAGCGTACGATAGTCCGCGATGCGCACCTTCACATTCTCCCATCGCACGCCGCCGGCCAGGCGGAGGCCGCCGTCGAACAGCTTCAGATTGGCTTGCGCGAAGGGCGCCAGGCTCTGGAAATCGGCAGGCGGCACCCAGACACGGTCGGTAAGGATCAGCCGTTGCTCGGACTTGTCCCAAAGCGCGTCGAAACCGATCGTCGCGACCAGCGCCTCGAATCCCGGCACCGCGCGCTCATAGCTGGCGCGCGCGCCCCATTTGCGCGAGCGGTTCTCCGACTGGTCGAGCAATGTGCCGACCGGCGCGATGGCCGGGTCCTGAAATGTCGCGATCGCATTCGGCTCGCCGCCGAACGTGTCATAGGTGCGGTTGACGAAGATCTGCGCGACCAGATTGCCGCCCGCCACATCGCTGTCGGTATAGGATAGCGACGCCGCCTCGGCGCGATTGGCCGCGGGAATGCCCGGCGGATCGCCGCGCACCGCGCTGGTCGGCAGACCGGTGCGTCGATTGCCCGCCAAGGGCACGAACCGCCCCTCGCCCTCCAATTGGAACCGGTTGAGGATCAGGTCGAGCCGGCCGGTGTCGCGAAACTGCACGCCCAGCCGAGCGAACAGGTCATGGGCGCGCGAATCTTGCGTCTCCCCTTGCGTCAGGTTGATGCCGATGCGCCGGTCTTGCGCGTCGTAGAAGACGCCGCGCCGTTCATAGGAGCCGCCGATCGTCGCATCGAAGATGCCAGCCTTATATTGGACCAGCCCGGCGACCTTGCCGCCCAGCGAGTCCGACTCGAACCCGTCCGCCGCCGTCACCTGCGCCAGCGTACGGCCCGACCAGCCCTCGGTGCGCGGCGGGGCGACCGTCACCTGGTTGACGATACCGCCGGTGCCGCCCACCCCCTGCAGCGCGTTCGATCCATAGATCAACTCGACCCGGTCGATGAAGAAGCCGTCGATGGTGAAGCCGTCCCGGCTGCCGTCACGCAGCGGCGTCGTCTGCGGGATGCCGTTGATCGCGTAGAGCGGCGAGCGGCCACGCAACGTCTCGCCCGCGCCCGACAATTTGCCGCGCGTCGGCGAGAAACTGGGCGTCAGGACCGCGACCGCATCGGTCACGCTACCCGACATCGCGATCTGCTGGTCGAGCGCCGCCTTGTCGATGATGTCGATGGTCAACGGCAGGGCGTTGGGCGGCAGGACGGTGCGCGCGGCGGTGACGACGACCTCCTCCTCCGTCTTGTCCGTCGGCTCGCTGCTTTGTGCCTGCGCGACGGGCGCCAGTATCGCCAGCCCCAGCATCGTCCCGCCCAGCCATGCCGCCCGCACCCTGGCGCGTGACACGCCCCCCAACCGCTTCATCATTCTGTCCCCGCAACCATTGACCTTATCGCCGCGAGCTACTAACGCGAGTGATTATCAATAACAAGGCTTGGACCAGTGCTATCGACGCGGAACATCCTGTTTCAGCTCCACTGGTTCCTGGGGATCACGGCGGGTCTGGTGCTCGCGGTCATGGGAGTCACCGGTGCGCTGATCAGCTTCGAGGGCGAGATTCTCGCGGCGATCAATCCCGGCGTCGTCACGGTCGCCCCCGGCAGGACGCCGCCCTTGCCCGCGCCTGTGCTGATCGACCGGATCACCGCGCAGGTGCCGGGCATCCGCATCGGGCGCCTGATCGTCGACAGCGACCCCGGGCGTGCCGCCACCGTCACCTACACGATCGGCAAGGAGAAGCGGGGCAAGGGCGGTGAACGCCAGCGCCGCTTCGTCGATCCGGCGACCGGCCAGATCCTGGGCGAAGCGCGCGGCGAGGGCTTTTTCGAGACGGTCGAGAACCTCCATCGCTGGCTGGCGCTGCCCGGTCATGGCAATGGCATCGGCCGGCAGATCACCGGCTTTGCCGCGCTGTCGCTGATCTTCTTTGCGCTGTCGGGCCTTTATCTGCGCTGGCCGCGCCGGCCGCTCGACTGGCGGAACTGGCTCGTGCTCGACCTGCGCAAGACCGGGCGCAATCTCTACCGCGCGCTGCATGCGGTCATCGGCGGCTGGGTGCTCGTCTTCTATCTGATCAGCGCCGGCACCGGACTATGGTGGTCCTATGGCTGGTATCGCGACGGGGTCCAACATCTGTTGGGTGCCGAGCGCGCGGCGGCGCACGGGCCGAAGGGCAAACCGGGCAAGGATGCGCCCCCCGCCGACCTGCCGCTCGCCTGGGCCAGCTTCGCCAGGGCGACCGCCGGCCGAACCTATGAACAGGTGACCGCCACCGTCCGCGACGCCACGGTGCAGTTTCGCGCGAAGCTGCCCGGCGGGCGGCATGACCGCGTGTCCGACGAACTCAGCATCGACGGCGCGACCGGCAAGGTCGTCACCGACCAACGCTATGCCGCACGCCCGCTGGGTCAGGATATTTTGACCAGCGTCTATGAAATTCATCGCGGCGCCTATTTCGGGCTGATCGGGCGTATCCTGATGGCGCTGGCCAGCCTGACCATGCCGTTGTTCACGATCACCGGCTTCCTCCTCTATATTGCGCGGCGACGGCGCAAGGCGGCGCTGGGCGCGGTGCTGGCCGAGGCCCCGCCGGCGACCATGTCGGCGGGTCATGCCACCACGCTGGTCGCCTATGCCAGTCAGACCGGCACCGCCGAGCGGATCGCGCGCCTGACCGCGCAGGTGCTGCCCGACGCCGCCGCCGTGCCGATCACCGAACTCGACGCCGACCGGCTGGCCAAAATCCGCCAGCTGTTCGTCGTCGCCAGCACCTATGGCGAGGGCGAGCCGCCCGACAGCGCGCGCGCTTTCGCCCGGACGATGGCCGACGCGCCGCCCGCGCTGCCCGATCTGCGCTATGCCGTGCTGGCGCTGGGCGACCGCGAATATCAGGATTTCTGCGCCTTCGGTCATCAGATCGACCGCTGGCTGCATGCCGGCGGGGCCGAGCGGCTGTTCGATGCGATCGAGCTGGACGGCGACGATGCCGATGCGCAGCGGCTGTGGCAGCAGCAGCTCGCCAGCCTGGGCGGCCGTACCGACCAGCCAGACTGGGCACCCGCCCCGATGCGCGACTGGCGACTGGTCGAGCGGTGCCTGCTCAATCAGGGCAGCAGCGGCGGGCCGACCTGGCACATCGCGCTGGAACCCGCCGATGGCCATGCCGATTGGGCGGCGGGCGACATATTGGAAATCCTGCCGCAACAGGACGAACGCCGCGTCACCGCCTTTCTGCGCGCGACGGGATTGGCCGATACGCCGGCGCTTCGCGAACGGCTGCGGACATCGATCCTGCCGGCGGATGCCGGGCCGGGCTTCGACGCCGATACGCTGCGCCCGCTGGCGCACCGCGAATATTCGATCGCTTCGCTTGGGGTCGGCGGCCGTGCCGAGCTGATCGTCCGGCTGTGCGAGGCGGAGGACGGGCTGCCGGGTCTCGGGTCGGGCTGGCTGTGCGAGGGCGCACCGCTCGGCTCGATCGTCTGCGGCCGGGTCCATGCCAATCCCGCCTTCCATTTGCCCGCCGACGCCGCGACGCCGATCGTGCTGATCGGCAACGGCACCGGGCTGGCGGGGCTGCTCGGCCATCTGCGCCAGCGCGCCGCGACCGGCGGCGGGCCGGCCTGGCTGTTCTGGGGCGAGCGGCATCCGGACGCGGACGATTACCATGCCGCCGAGCGCCGGGCCTATGTCGAGGATCGGGTGCTGACCGGGAGTGCGACCGCCTGGTCCCGTCTCGGCTCGGGGCCACGCTATGTGCAGGATGCCGTCGCCGATGCGGCCGGGACGATCCGCCAGGCCGTGGCCGAGGGCGCGATCCTCTATGTCTGCGGCAGCCTGAAGGGCATGGCAGGCGACGTGCACCGCACGCTGACCGGGATATTAGGCGACGACCGGCTGGAAGAGCTGGCGGCGACCGGCCGCTATCGCCGCGACATTTATTGACCGCTGGGAGCGGGATGACATCGCATCGAGGCAACGCGAGCCCCTCCCCTTCAGGGGAGGGGGTGGGGTGGGGCATCGCGGCAAACGACCCGCCTGTGGAAGCGCCCCACGCCCGGTCCAGTGGCAGGTAAACGATGCGCCGCATCGTTTAGGTCATGCCGGGGGCATGATCGACCTGCCACTCCTGAAGGGGAGGGGTGAATTTATGTCATCTCATCCTGATGTAGTGACCGTTTGAAAACGTGCTGGGGCCACCTTTCCAAACGGAGTCTCAACCTTCGTCCCGGCGATAGCCCAGCTGCGCGGAGATGCGCGTCGTCGTCTCCGCGAGCAGCTTGCGCGCCTCGGCCAGCGTCACCGATTGCGATCCGTCGATCGTCTCGAGGAAGGGGATGGTCAGCGCGGCCATGAACTCGCCGCCAAAGCCAAACACGGGATAGCTGATGTCGGTGACGCCGCGCGTGATCGGGCTTTCGCGCAGCTCATACCCCTGTGCCCGCACCCGGTCGATCGCTTCGTGCAGCCCGGCGCGCCCGATCGGCCGCCCCTGCACCAGTTCCAGCCGGTCGATGATCCGCGCCACCTGTCCCGGCGGCGCGAAGGCCAGCAGCACCTTGCCCGAACAGCTGTTCAATATGTCGATCGACGCCCCCATGCGCAGCGCGAAGCCGCGCGTGCCGGGATTTTCCTCGCGCGCGATGACCAGCCCCGCCCCACCCTCGATCACCACCAAATGACAGGATTGCCCGGCGGTCAGCGCCAGCGCCTGCATCTCAGGAAGCGCCGCCGCCGTCAGCCGCCGCGCGGGCGTCGCGCGGTACGCGATGTCGAGGAACTTGTACGTCACCCGGTAACGGTCGTCGGCGGGCGACTTTTCCAGATAGCGCGCCTCCTCCATTACCACGACGATCCGGAACAGTTCGCCCAGCGACCGGCCCAGCGCCACCGCCATCTCGCTGACCAGCAGCCCCTCGGGATGGTCGGCCAGCAGCTCGATGATCTGGAACGCCTTGTCGAGCGCGGGCGCGGCATAGCTGCCCTTGCGCACCCGCCCCTCGGCCCGCCCCCCGTCCGCCTTGCTGTCTTGCGTCATGTCATTCCCCATGGAGCATGGGATTAGGATGGCGGTGCTGGCTCGGCAAGCGTGGGGCGGGCCACCGATCAGATCGTGACGATCGCCTTCAACACGCTGTCGGCCTCGGCGATCAGTTCGGGCATGCGCGCAGGGACTTCGTCCAGCGTCAGCCGATGGGTACGGATCGCGTCGGTCGGGATCGCGCCGCTGCGGATGCTGGCGATGACATGGTCGAAATCGACCGACAGCGCGTTGCGGCTGGCAATCAGCGTCGTCTCGCGCTTGTGGAATTCGGGGTCGGCGAAGACCAGATCGTCCTTGCACACCCCGACCAGCGTGTAGCTGCCGCCATGCGCGACATGATCCAGCCCGGCGCGCATCGCATGGATATTGCCGGTCGCGTCGAACACATGGTCAAACATCTCGCCATCGGTCATCGCCGACAGCGTCGCCGTCAGATCACCATCGGCCACCACCCCTTCGTCGAAGCCGAAATGCCGGGCGGCATAGGCCAGGCGCGGCGCGCGCGTATCGACAAGCACCACCCGCGCCGCGCCGGCGATCCGCGCGAACAGCGCCACACCGACGCCGATCGGCCCCGCCCCGATGACGACCGCCGTCTCCCCGTTCGCCAGCGCCGAGCGACGGACGGCATGCGCGCCGATCGCCAGAAACTCGACCATCGCCGCTTGGTCGAGCGACAGGCCCGCGGCATCGACCACCGCGCTTTCGGGCACCGCCAGCCATTCGCACATGCCGCCATCGCCGTGCACGCCCAGCACGCTGATCCGCGCGCAGCAATTGGGCTTGCCACGGCGACAGGCGCGACAGGTGCCGCAGGCGATATAGGGATTGACCGTCACCACCTGCCCGGCGGTGAGAGACGACCCGGCCGGCGCCTCGACCACCTCGCCCGCCAGCTCATGCCCGATCAGGCGCGGATATTGGAGGAAGGGGTGCTTGCCCGCATAAATATGATAGTCGGTTCCACAAATGCCCGCCCGGCGCATGTGCAGCAGCACCTGCCCCTCCTGCCGCACCGGCGCGGGGCGATCCTCCACCCTGATCTCCAGCGGCTGCACACAGACCAGCGCCTTCATTCCGACCCCTCCTACATTCTTCTGCGCAACCATGCTCTCATATATGGCATTGATGCGCCAGTGGGTGACCGCTAGAGAAGGATGACATGAGATGTATCCGTCATTGCGAGCGTAGCGAAGCAATC
>SXGS01445259.1_pt1 | contig 34937 bp, 24 predicted proteins | sample 3174681 | NCBI WGS metagenome assembly SXGS01 (sample SAMN11356861, study PRJNA531348) | freshwater metagenome | isolation source: freshwater sample F1-80 | place: China: Fuxian Lake, Yuxi | collected 2017-12-25
GCAGGGGGGCGAGGACGGATGCGGCTTGCCAGGACGGGGCGTGCTGGGGGGCGAGGACGGATGCGGCTTGCCAGGACGGGGCGTGCTGGGGGGCGAGGACGGATGCGGCTTGCCAGGACGGGGCGTGCCGGGGGGCGAGGACGGATGCGGCTTGCCAGGACGGGGCGTGCCGGGGGGCCCCGGCCTGAGATGGCCAGTCGCTGCGGGCATGACTTGAAGCAGGCACTAATTGGCGAGCGCGTCGAGCCCGGCCACATGACCGCTCGCGGCGGCCGAACGGTGCCACCGAGCACCTCGCCGCTGTCGAACACCGAGACCCACGGCGTGCGCCGCGCATTAGCCAAGTCGTTGCGCGCACAGGGCCTTGGACGGCCAGTCGCTGCGGGCATTACTTGAGGCCAGCGCTAATTGGCGAGCGCGTCGAGCCCGGCCACGCCGCACAGAACGGCCGCAACGACCAGCGTCCGCACGAGGGCATCGCGATGCGCACGCCGGCGTCGCTCTACGAGCGGTCACGCCGTGTGCTGCCCGATCCGCCGTGGGGCCGCGACTTCCGCTACGACTTCGAGCTCGAGGCGTGTCGCGTCGGCAAGTCCGGTCGCGTCCACACCCACAGCGGCGCGTTCCTACTGTCGACGGTTGGGGGTCATGCCCAAATGCGGCTCCTCGGCCCGCCGTGAGAGCTGCGAACCGCGACGGCTAATCGCCAGCGGCGCCGACCTTGCCGGGCTGCGGCACGGTGGGCGCCGTTGGCGGGCCCCGCGAGGAAGCAGGCATAGGCGTGCTTCGGCGTCTCCGTTTGAAAGACCACCTCGTGCCCGTCCTCGATGCCGTCCTCGAGCGTGTGCGTCACGACGGCGGTGGCGGGGGTGCCGTCGGTGGAGGTCGCGTTGTGGGCCGCCGGCAGCGCGATGGAGCCGCGCCCGACGAGCGGCAGGAGCGCCTCGAGCGGCGTGAGGCTCACGAGCTCGGGCTTTGCCGCGTCGAGGGCCGCGCCTGCGAGATCGAGGCCGAACGAGAGGCTCGCCGCGTTGGCGATGGGCGGCATGATGTAGTGGTCGACGACCCCCTGCATCATGAGGACGTGGCGCGGCAGGCCAGTGTGATGGGCTCCTGCACGACGTACCGGCCATAGGTGGGCGGATCGGCGGGCTCGCTTGCCCACTGCAACCTTGTAGCGGGGCTCGAACACGAGCGCGAGCGGGGCAATCGTGGCACCCACCGAGTGTCCCATGATGGCCAGTGTGTCGGTATCGAACTTGGCAATGGCACCGGAAGCGCTCGCGCCGGCGCAGCCCGCGACGTCGAGCTGAACGCCCTCGAGGATGTCGGGCACGAGGGCGAGCTCGAGCGCGGACTGGCGCACGTTGTCGCGCACGGCGACCGGGTTCTTGAGATTGAACACCAGGAGCTGCTCGTCGCTCTTCGTCACGTTGCGTAGCCCGCCGTGCGGCCCGTCGATGCTCGCCCCCGCGAAGCCGGCGCGCGCGAACTCGAGGGCCGGCCCGGAGCCCGGCGTCACGGCCTCCCCGCCCGGCTCGGCGTGCACGCCGCGGTCGACGATCGGCCGATCGCAGCCGGCGCCGGTGCGCGAGAACACGACCAGCGGAAAGCCGGCCGCGGGCATCGTGGCTCGCGGGACGGTCAGCACGAAGCGGGCGCGCTCCTTCGCCTGCAGCACCGGCTGGCCCGCCTCGTCGAGCGCGAAGCCTCCGCCCTCTTCGGAGAAGGGGGGCTCGCCGGGCTGGTAGACCGGCATATCGACGGTGGTGGCGTAGACGCAAGAGGACGGAAACTCGTCGGTGAGCGTGAATGGCGCGTTCGGCGCGGGCGCGGCGGTCGCGCGCGCGGTGGCGATCGCGGTCCCGAGCGTCTCCGTCGGCGAGCCGGTCGTGAACACCGTGATGGCGGCGACGTCGGAGCGTGCCATTCCGGCCGACTCGAGTGCAAGGAGCGCGGCCCCGTGCGCGTCGAGCGCGGCGCTGCTCATGCCCGGCGGTGCGTTCCCCGCCGAGAGCTGCACGACGGCGGCGGCCGTGGCGAGGGGCGCGCCCGCCGCGTCACGCAAGGCGCGGGTGAGCACGACGGCGTAGCGCGACTTCGGCGGTAGCGGCACGCCTCGAAGCGGGACGACGCTGAGGAGGTTCGGCGCGCCGTACGGCCGCGGAGCGGCGGCGAAGCGCTCGCTCACCGGATAGCGCACGAGGTAATCCGGCGCCGCTTCGTCGACGCCGAGGAGCTGCACGCTCGAGGTCCCCGCGACGCTCTCGCTCAAGGTCGGCAGCGAGGCCGGATCGAGCGCCGCGCTCGTGCGGAAGAAGATCCCGGACGACGTGCCGAAGCCATCGACATCGCTCCCGCGGCCGTGGCTGCCGCGCGGGCTCGAGCTCACGGGCATGGACGGCGCGGGCGAGGTGCAGACACCGCCCGTCGTCTCGACGTTCGCCGACTGCGCCCTCTTCGACGGCAAGGACTTCTACCAGGGCGGCGACGCCGGCGACTCGGTGACGATCGACGTCGTGAGCGCCATGGGGATCTCGGGCGACCGACAAGAGACCACCAAGCGGTCGCACTCGTGGCTCGGCACTGGCCCGGGCACCGTCATGCAGCTCCGCTGAGCGCGGCACATCCGCCGAGCGCGGCGGCGGCGTGCGCTGCGCGCCTCGGTTTGACGCAAGCCTCGCTGTCTCTTCTTGGTGGCGAAGCGCTCATTTGCCGCACTAATCTCCCCGAAGCATGGCGCTCACGATCCGCGGCGGACGCGTATTTCACGGGGATCCCGTCGTTGAGCGGCCGGGCGCGCTCGTGCTCGAGGCCGGCGTCGTGTGCGCTCGGAGCGAGGCGTCGTGCAGCGGGGCGCGCGGTGCCGAGCCCGGCGTCGGTGAGGGTGGCCGCGACGGCGAGGGTGGCCGCGATGGCGACGGTGGGCGTGGCGGTCGCGGCCGCGATGGTGCCGGTGGCAAGGATGGCGGTGGCGGCCGCGACGAGGTCATCGACGCGACCGGGTGCCTCGTCTTGCCGGGCTTCGTCATCGCGCATCACCACCTCTACTCGTCGCTCGCGCGCGGGATGCCGGGTCCGAGCGCGCCGCCGCGGAGCTTCGTCGAGGTGCTCGAGCGCGTCTGGTGGCGGCTCGATCGCGCGCTCGACGGGGAGCTCTCGGAACAGTCGGCGCTCGCGGGCACGCTCGAGGCGCTGTCGTGCGGTGTGACCGGCATCGTCGATCACCACGCGTCGCCGTCGTTCGTGGAGTCGAGCCTCGACCGCATCGCGCGGGGCGTCGCGCGGGCCGGCGGTCGCGCGGTGGTCTGCTACGAGGCGACCGATCGCCACGGCGACGAGGGCTTTCGGCGCGGCGTCGCGGAGAACGCCCGCATGCTCGAGCGCGTTCGCGGCGGCGGCGCGGGAGACCACGTCCGCGCGATGGTGGGCGGACACGCGCCGTTCACGCTGTCGGATGCACACCTCGCGGAGCTCGCGGCGCTCGCGCGGCGACACGACGTCGCGCTGCATCTGCACGTCGCCGAGGCCGCACACGATCAAGTCGACGCTCGCGCACGCGGCGCGGCCGATGTCACCGAGCGCCTCTCGCGCGCGGGCGTGCTCGACGGCGAGGCGCTCTTGGCGCACGGCGTGCACCTCTCGGCGAGCGAGCTCGAGCGCATCGCGGCGTCGCGTGCCGTACTGACCCATCAGCCGCGCTCGAACATGAACAACCACGTCGGCTATCTCGGCGGCGCGCGGAGCATGGGCCAGCGGCTCGCGCTCGGGACCGACGGCATCAACGGCGATCTCTTCGACGAGGCGCACGCCGCGTTCTTTCGCTTGCGCGAGCACGACGCTGCCGGTGCCGCCGAGACGGTGTGGTCGTGGCTCGCGGGCGGCTGGCGCGTGCTGTCGCGTGCCTTCGGCCTTCCGCCCGAGCGCGGCTTCGGGCGGCTCGATGAGGGCTGTCCCGCCGACGTCGTGGTGCTCGACTACGACGGCGCGACGCCGCTCCACGCCGGCAGCTTGCCTTGGCACCTCGCCTTCGGGATGAGCGCGCGCAACGTCCGCGACGTCATCGTCAATGGCGAGGTCGTCGTGCGGGCTCGCGAGCCCGTGCGGGTGCGGAAGGACGAGGCCCTGAAGGAGACGCGGAGCGCGGCCGAGCGACTCTGGGCGCGCATGGCGGAGCTCGCGTAGCGCCCGTCACAGGGCAGCACGCCGCGCCCGGCGCGTTTCGAAGTGGCGCTTGCTCCGAAGTGGCGCTTGCTCCGAGGTCGCCCGTGCTCAGAAGTCGGCGTGCGACTCGCTGATCTTGTGCGTTCGCAAGTCCTCGGGCGGCGGCGGCGCAGGCGCGCCTGGCGCCGGCGGGTGGTAGCTGCGCGAATCTTTCCCCTCCGCCGCTGGCACTTCGTAGCTGCGCGACTTTGGCATGTGGCTGCGCGAAACGGCGCTGCTGCCTTGGGCGCGCGGACGTGGCAATTGGTCCTTCGCCATGGCCTTCTTGACGAGGGCGATGCGGTGCTCGTTGGCGTCCCCGCAGCCGAGCGTCTTGTCGAGCTCGAGCAGCTTCACGTAGGCATCCTTCGCTTCGTCCTTGCGCTTCTTGTCGAGCGCCAGCGCGTCGGCCCGCGCGAGCTGGGCCGCCATGCTGCGCGGCTCGGTGGCGACGGCGCGCTCCGCCTCGGCTAGCGCGGTCTTGCCGTCGTTCGCTTCCAGCGCCCGCTCCGCCAACAGGATCCGCGCGACGAAGGCGTTATCGTCCGCGGCGAGCGCCTGCCGCGCGGCGCGCTCGGCCTCGAGATCGAGCCCGGCGGCGTGGTAGGTGAGCGCGAGCTCGGAGGTGAGCAGCGCGTTGTCCTTCGCCAGCGTGAGCGCGCGCCGATACTCGGTGATGGCCGCATCGAAGCGCCTGGCGGCGGTGAGGGCGTGGGCGGCGGCGGCGACCGCCCTCGGCCACTCCGGCTCGAGCCGCTGCGCGTCCTGCGCGGCCCGGACCGCGTCGTCCACGCGCCCGAGTGAGGAGAGCGCGCCTGCGAGGCCGGTCCGAGCGACTGCCCATTTGGCGTCCTTCGAGATTGCCAATTCCATCTCGGTGCGCGCGGCCTCGTGATTGCCCCGCAAGATATGCCCGCGTCCGCGACAGAAATGGACCGCTGCCTGCCAGCGCACGGGCGCGCCCTCTTGCTTCGCGGCCTCTTCGAAGTCGCGCGTCGCGTTGTCCCAGTGCCACGACGAGCCCAGAGCCGCGAGCTTCGCGCCGGTCGGCGCTCGGTACGCCTCGAGCGCGGCGAGGCCGACCGCCGGGCTCGTGAATGCCGGCTCCGCGGCGCTCGGCGCGGGGGCGCTCGTGGGCTCGACCTCGACGGCGCCCACCGGCTGCGGCCCGCTGCGGTGCACGAGAAACGCCGCCATGGCGAGGGCCCCGGCGAGCCCCGCGGCGATCGCGACGCGCAGCGCGCGCGGCGGGCGAACGGTGACCTTCGCCGCGGTTTTTTCCTCGGCTCTAGCCGCGGTCCCGGCTGCGCCTTGCGCCGCAGTGTCTGTCGCGCCTCTCGCGTCAGTCTCTGCAGCAGTCTTTGCCGCCTTCGCCGCAGTCTCTGCCGCGCCTCTCGCGTCAGTCTCTGCAGCAGTCTTTGCCGCCTTCGCCGCAGTGTCTGTCGCGCCTCTCGCGTCAGTCTCTGCAGCAGTCTTTGCCGCCTGCGCCGCAGTCTCTGCCGCGCCTCTCGCGTCAGTCTTCGCCGCCTTCGCCGCCTTCGCCGCCTTCGCCGCCTTCGCCGCCTTCGCCGCAACGTCTCGCGCAGCGTCTTTCGCAGCGTCTCGCGCACTGTCTTCCGCAACGTCTTCTGCAGCGTTCTCGGTAACGCTCGCGACAGCGTCCGGCGCAGCGCTCGCAGCACCGACCGGCTCACCGTCGGCCGCGGCCTTCGCCGCCCAGTCGCAGAGCTCGAGCAGCGCGAGCAGGGCGACTTGCACGTGCGCCTCGCTCAGCGCGTCTTCCTGGAAGTGCGACCCTGGGCTCGCGTTCGTCTGCACCGTTCGCACGTGGACGCCCACGTTCTTCGGGACGATCTTGGCGGCGAGCAGCGGGCCGATCATGCGCTCGAGCGTCGGCTCGCCCTGGCCCCACGAGATCGTGTGCGCGCGCGCGAGGCCGTGCAGCAGCTTCTCGGTCACGAAGCGCATCTTGTTGAGCGCGCTCGCGTGGTCCTGGTCGAGGAGGCGACCGAGCACGCGCAGATCGTCCGCGAGTTCCGGCATCCGCCCTTGAAGCACCGCGAGGCGAGCGGCGGGGCCGGCCGGCAGCGGAGCGCCGAGCATCAGCGGAGCGCCGACCAGCGTCGCGCCGAGCTCCACCGCTGCCTCGGCGGTCCGCACGCCCGAGGCGCGCGCGACCCAGGCGGCAAGCCGCGCACCGACCTCGCCCGCGTTGCGTGGCCGCTCTTCCGGTGAGGTCGCCAAGCAATGCATCACGAGCGCAGCGAGCTCGTCGGGGATGGCCACGAGGGTGCGCGGATCCGCGGGCATCGTGCGGCACCTCGCGAGCGCCAGCGCCATCACGCTGATCCCCGGGTTCTCGAACGGCAGGGCGAACGTGAGCAGCTCATAGAGCACGAGTCCGAGCGCGTACACGTCGGTGCGCGCGTCGACGGGCTCGCCCATGACCTGCTCGGGCGCCATGTACGCCGGCGTGCCGATGAACGTGGCCCCCACCTGCGTGAGCGCCGCGTCCTCCGCGGAGCGGGCGATGCCAAAGTCGGTGAGCACCACGCGCGGTCCGTGCACAGGCTCGCGCTCGGGCTCGAGCAGCACGTTCGCCGGCTTGAGATCGCGATGCACGACGCCGACCTCGTGCGCGGCGGCGAGCCCCTCGGCGATCTGAACGCCGATGCGTGCCGCCCACGTGGGTGCGATTGGACCGCCGGCGCGCGCGGCGAAGCTCTCGAGACTCTCACCCGCGATGCACTCCATCGTCAGGTAGAGGAGCCCCTGCTCCTCCCCGAGGTCGTGGATGCGCGCCACCTGACGACTCGTGATGCGCCGCGCGAGCCGCACCTCTCTCCGGAAGCGCGCGACGGCCTCCTCGGTCGCGGCCGCAGTGAGCACCTTGAGCGCGACCGTCTCGCCGACCTCGCGATCTCGCACGCGATAGACCGCCCCCATCGCGCCGCGCCCGAGCAGCGACACGACCTCGTAGCGCGCGGCGAACACCGCGCCGGGCTGCAGCGGCACCTCGATGGCGGTGTTGCTCGACACGTGAGTGCCCCACGCTACCGCGCGTTCCGGCGCGAATCGACCGCGTTCATGCGGCCCGTCGCCGCCTCGACCTCGCGCGTGGCGTGGGCGCTCGCTCGCCTGGTCTCGTGGTATTGACGCGCCCGTGCATCGAGTCTTCCGCGACGACATCCTCGCCGGCAAGGTGGCCTTCGTGACCGGCGGCGGCTCGGGGATCTGCAAGGGGATCGCCCGCCGCTTCTTGGAGCACGGCGCCGAGGCGGCGATCGTCGGCCGCAACGGGGAGCGACTCGCCGAGGCCGCGCGCGAGCTCGAGGCCGCGACGGGCCGCGCGTGCCTGCCAGTCGTCGCCGACGTGCGCGAGCCCGAGCAGGTGCAGGAGGCTCTGACTCGCACGCTCGAGCGATTTCAGCGCGTCGATGTCGTCGTCAACGGCGCCGCCGGGAACTTCCTCGCGCCGGCCGCGCAGCTCTCGTACAATGCGTTTCGCACGGTGATGGCGATCGATGCGCTCGGCACGTACAACGTGTGCCGCGCCGCCTTCGATCGCCGGCTGCGCGACCACGGCGGCGTCGTGCTGAACATCTCGGCGACGCTGCACTACGGGGCGACGCCGCTGCAGGCGCACGCCTCCGCCGCCAAGGCCGCGGTCGACTCCCTGACGCGCTCGCTCGCGCGCGAGTGGGGCGCGCTCGGGATCCGCGTGGTCGGCATCGCGCCGGGGCCGATCGCCGGCACCGAGGGCATGGCGCGCCTGGCGCCGGGCGGTGACCTCACGGCGAAGCTCGAGCGCGCGATCCCGATCGGGCGGTTCGGCACCATCGACGAAATCGCGGATCTGGCGCTGTTTCTCTGCTCGGACGCGGGCTCGCTGGTTCACGGCGAGACGGTGGTCGCCGACGGCGGCGCGTGGCTCGCGCGCCCGTCGCGGCTCGGCGACTGAGTCCCAGCCCGACGCTCGGCGCACGACGTGGTTCGGAGTCGACGCGGGCGCGGGCCGCGCACCAGCGGGGCGCCCGGCTCTCAGCGCACGAGCGCCGAAGTCAGCGCTTCGTCGCGTCGGCTCGGGTCAGCGTCATGCGATCGGTCCAGCGACCGACGAGCACGCGCGCGCCCCCGAGCCAGTGGGCCCGTGAAGCGAGCTCGCTCGTGACCTCGAACACGACGGTGCCGTCCTTCAGGTTCAGCTCGGCGCGCACGACGTCGTCGAAGGGCACGAGAAAATCCGCGCTCTCGGGCATGCTGAGCACGAGCCCCTCGACGGTGCGATGGCGAATGACCGCCACCGCCGCGCCGGTGCCGTCGGGTTCGCACAGGGTGACGCCGTCGAGATCGATGCGAGGTCGCGCAGCCATGCGCGCGAGGGTAGCAGCCCACGGCGCGGCGTTGGGTCTCGAGTCCTGATCTTGGTCACGAAACGCGCGCAAGCGCGGGGCTGCGCGCTTCGTCATGCCGCGGCCGCGGTGGGCGCGACCGCTCGTGTGCCTACGTCCCCTTCGGAGCTCGCCGACCAAGGCGGGCCACCACCCTGGTAGGAGACTGGTGTTGATCGGCGAGCGACGGTGTCACCTCTCCCTCCCCCTCGAGGAGGGTTGGGGAGGGGGCGCGCGTCGGACGGCAGCGCCCCGGACGGCAGCGCCCCGGACGGCAGCGCCCCGGACGGCAGCGCCCCGGACGGCAGCGCTTGGGATAGGTGCTGCGTGCCTCCTCGCCATCGCGGCGCTCGCATGCACGGCGGAGCGCGGCCAGAGGATTCATCTTGCCCAATGCGTCATGGTGCCGCGGGTCGGCGAAGCGAACCCGTGCAACCGCACGCAGGGAGTCGAGCCGTGAAGGGAGGCCACGCGGAGGGCCAGCGCGGCCGGCGCGCCATACTTCAGCGCGCCGCGATCGGCGTCAAGTCGAGCGGCTTCCCGCGCCGCCTTGGCCTCGATAGACATGCAGCGAGGCCGGGCGACCGCGGCGGCCTCCGCGCGAGGCGAAGGGGGAAGACGATGCTCGCGACGACGTACGATCGGGAGCGGACGGCGGCGCTGAGCCGGCTCGAGGCCCTCCACGGCGCCGTTGTCGCGATCACGGCGGAGTCCGAGCCAGCGCGCGTGCTGCAGGCCATCGCGGACCAGGCGCGGGCCGTCGGCGGGGCCACGTACTCCGCGCTCGGGTGCGTCGAGGCGTGGGACCAGCCGTTCTCGCCCTGGGTCGTGAGCGGCGTGCCCGAGGGCATGGCCGCCAAGATCGGCCATCTGCCGCGGCCGGTCGGCACGCTCGCCATCCCGGCGCGGGGAGGCGCGACGTTGCGCGTACCCGACGTGCGCGAGCATGGGGCGTTTCAGGGGATGCCGCCGAATCACCCGGTGATCACGAGCTTGCTCGCGGTGCCACTCGCCTTCGAGGGCGCATCGGTCGGCACGCTCTACCTTGGCAACAAGCGCGCAGGCGGCGGCTTCTCGCGCGACGACGAGCGTGCCGTGACGGTCCTCGCGGCCTTCGCGGCGCCGGCGGTGGCGCGGGCCCGCCTGCGGGTCGAGCTGGACGTGGAGCGCTCGCGCCTCGCGGCCGTCTTCGAGCATGCGGGCCACGGCATCATCTTCGTCGACCAGAAGACGCGGCGCATGATCGCGAACCCCGCGGCGGATCGCATCGCGGGCGTCGAGCACACGGGCCCTATCGACGACTATCCGCTGCGGCTCGAGGCCCCTGCGGGTCAGCCGCTGGCGAAGGAAGAGTGGCCCATTGCGCGAGCCCTGCGCGGCGAGCTCGTGGCATGCACCGAGGTCGTCGTGGTGCGCCCGAGCGGCGAGCGCGTGCCCATTCTCCAGACCTCGACGCCGACCTTCGACGCGGACGGCACGGTCGCGGGCGCGGTCGCCGCCTTCGAGGACATCAGCGCCTTGAAAGAGGTGGAGCGGCTGCGCGAAGAGTTCGCGGCCATGGTCGCGCACGATCTCCGCTCTCCGGTCGCGGGGATCCTCATGGCGGTCGACCAGCTCCTCTTCCGAGCGGACGGCGCCGCGGAGGTCATGGTGCCGGTGGCGGCGCTCGAGCGGATCCGCCGCATGGCCACGCGCCAGACCGACATGGTGCGCGACCTGCTCGACGCGTCGCGGATCGGAGCCGGCCGCTTGCAGCTCGCGCTCGAGCGCGTCGACACGCCGGTCGTCGTCGCGCGCTTGCTCGAGGAGCTCGAGCCCGGCCTCGGGCCACACCGCGCGCGGCTCCACGTCGACGGCGCGCCCGAGCCGATCCTGGTCGACGAGCTGCGCTTCACGCAGGTGCTCACGAACCTCGTCGAGAATGCCGCGAAATACTCGCCCCCGGGGACGGGCATCGACGTGTCGATCGCGAGCCCACGCGACCAGAAGCCTGCGCGCGTCGTCATCGCCGTGCGCGACCGCGGGATCGGCGTGCCGGCCGACGAGCTGCCGCGGATCTTCGATCGGTTCTTTCAGACCAAGCGCGCGCGGGCGCAGAAGTGCGGGCTCGGGCTCGGCCTCTTCATCACGAAGGGCCTCGTCGAGGCGCAGGGCGGCGAGGTCTGGGTCGAGAGCACGCCCGACGTCGGCAGCACCTTCTACGTCGCGTTCCCGTGCGCGGGCCGGGCGTGAACGCGCCAGGAACACAATTAGCCCGAGCTTGCCGGTGGGCCGGTGCACCCGTCAGTCGAGGCCGACCTGGGCGTTGAACTCGGTGATGAGCCGATCGAGGTCGCCCACGCAGCGCGGCACGCGGCGCCAGTAGTCGGCGTCGTACCACTGCGCCTGGATCTCGTCGTGGGTCTTGCCCTGTTGCTCGACCCAGGTGAAGTACTTGAGGTTGTGCACGCGCTTGCGGGCCGGGTAGGTGAGCTCCTCCGTGTGGGCCGTCGACTCGCCCAAGAGGAAGCGGTGATAGGCGCCCGCGGCGTCCTTCGCGGTGAAGTCGCCGCGCTCCTCGGAGAGCTCGCGGAGGCGGCTCTGGTACATGTCGATCGAGTCCGTCAGCACCGTGAGCACGACGTCGTCCTCGCCGAGCTCGTACCAGCGGCAGAGCTTGATCGCGCTCAGCATGTTGGCGACGCCGGAGATGCCGAAGAGCGGCAGCGCGCGGAGCGTCGCCTCGGGGACGCCCGCGGAGGCGAGGTGGCGAAGGCCCTCGGGCTCGTTGAAGAGGCGGATGAGCGACATGGTCGCCTCGTCGGCGATGCCCATCACGAGATCGGTGTTGCGCACGTTGTGCACCCACGGGACGTGCTTGTCGCCGATCCCCTCGATGCGGTGCGCGCCGTAGCCGTTCATGAGGAGCGTCGGGCACTCGAGCGCCTCGCTGGCCGCTATCTTGCTGTCGGGAAAGAGCGTCTTCAGATAGTCGCCGCTCGCGATCGTGCCCGCCGAGCCCGTGGTGAGCGCCAGGCCGCGGTACGCTCCGCGCGGCCCGAGCGCGCTCTCGAGCACGCGGGCCATCGCGCGGCCGGTGACCTCATGGTGCCAGAGGTAATTGCCGAGCTCGTCGAACTGATTGAAGATCATCAACTCCTGGCCAGAGCGCCGCAGCTCCCAGCACTTGTCGAAGATCTCCTTGACGTTGCTCTCGCTGCCAGGCGTCTTGATGGTCTCGCCGGCGACGGTGCGGAGCCAATCGAAGCGCTCGCGGCTCATGCCCTCGGGCAGAATGGCGATCGACTCGCAGCCGAGCAGGGCCGAGTCGTAGGCGCCGCCGCGGCAGTAATTGCCAGTCGAGGGCCAGACGGCCTTTTGCCGGGTCGGATCGAACTGGCCAGTCACGAGCCGCGGCACGAGGCAGCCGAACGCCGCGCCGACCTTGTGCGCCCCGGTCGGAAACCACTTGCCGACGAGCGCGATGATGCGTGCCGGAACCCCGGTGAGCGAGCGCGGCAGCTCGACGGCGTTCACCGGGCCGAAGCCGCCGCCGGTCGCCTTCGGCTCGTTGTGCCAGCTGATGCGAAAGAGGTTCGCCGGATCGACGTCCCACAGGCCGACGTGCTCGAGGCGCGCCTTGATGCGAGCCGGCACGAGGTCGGGATTGGCCATTTGCGCGAACGTCGGGATCCGGATGTTGCGCTCCCGGGCGCGCGTGACGGATTTGGCGAGGGTGGCTTCGTCAATGGATAGATCGATCATGGTGGCTCCCTGCGGCGAAAGGGCATGCGCCGCTCGACGTGACTGGGTACTAGGAACTAGGTACTAGGAGAGCGCCTGGCGCAAGGCGCTCATGCTCGGATCGATGGTCGTCGGTGCGGCGGCGACGGCCCGCGTGGCCGCCGCGACGTCCTTGAGGCCGGTCCCCGTCACGAGCACGACGACGTCCTCGCTCGGCGGTATGGCGCTCTCTTGCGCGTGGTGAAGGAGGCCCGCGTACGCGGTCGCGGCGGCCGGCTCGGCGAAGACGGTAGCGTCACGGGCGAGCTCGACGATGGCCGAAAGGATGGCGCTGTCCGAGACGACGAGGTAGTCGCCTCCGCTGTCGCGCACGGCGCGGAGGGCGCGCAGCCCATCGCTTGGCATGTCGGCGGAGATGCTGTCGGCGAGCGTGTTCGAGCTGACCCGCTCGATGTGCTCGCTGCCTTGGCGCCAGGCGTTCGCGATCGCGGCCGAACCGGCGGACTGCACGCCGAAGAGGCGCGGCATGCGCTCGATGAAGCCGAGCGCGAGTAAATCGGCAAAGCCCTTCGCGACACCGACGATGATGTTGCCGTCGCCGACCGAGACGTAGACGCGATCGGGGGCGAGCCACTTCGACGGAGGGGCGTCGGGGGCGGAGAGCTCGGCGCGGCTGGGATCGCTATCGGCGCGGGCGGCCTGCTGCGTCAGCTGCTCGCAGATCTCGAACGAGACCGTCTTTTTTCCCTCGACGGTGAAGGGGTTGTACCCGGTGTTGCGGCAGTAGAGCCCGAGCTCGCGCGACGCTTCCCGCGAGAGTCGGAACGCGTCGTCGTAGGTGCCGCGCACGAGCAAGAGCCTCGCGCCGAAGAGCATGAGCTGCGCGATCTTCGCGGGCGGCGCGGCGGCGGGCACGAGGACGATGGCGCGCATGCCGGCGGCCTGGGCCATCGCGGCGATGGCGACGCCGGCGTTACCCGTCGAGGCCGCGAGGATGCAGTCGACGCCGAGCTCCCGGGCGCGCATCGCGACGACCGCGCTCGCGCGATCTTTCAAAGAGCCGGTCGGCAGGCGTCCGTCGTCCTTGATGTGGACCCGTGCGCCGCCGATGCGCGCGCTCGCTCGCGGCGAGGAGTAGAGCGGCGTGCCACCGACCTGGCGCAGCGGCCCCTCGTCATCGCGCGGCATGGCGACGGGCAAGAGCTCTCGGTAGCGCCACAGCGAGGGATCGCGACGTGCGCCGATGAGGGCGGGCGTGACCGTGCGCCGGATGGCGGCGAGATCGAGCTCGACGTCGAGGGCCTCGAAGCCGCAGCCGGGGCACGCGAACCGCGGCGCGGGCTCGGGGGGCGTTCGCTCGCCGCAGGCGCGGCAATGGAAGGCGACGAAGCGGCCCATCGGGCCGGGACGATACTCGACGCGACCGCGGTCATGCGCGGGGATTCGCGGCGCCGCAGCACAAAGTGAAAGTTCTGCCCGCCGCGCCGTGCCGCGCGGCACAGGCCGAGCGTCGCGCCCGCGGACGTTCTTCTAAGTCATCGAAATAATAGGAAAGACCTGTTGCGCGTGACATGGGAGTGGGCGTGCCGTGGCGGGTGGCTCTGCTACGCTCGAGGCCATGGTGCCCGCGTCTTCCCCGTCGTCGCGACAGGAGCTCTCGCCGCTCTTGCGCTCGGTGGTGAAGGTGCTGTGCGTGTCGGACGCGCCCGATTTCGACCAACCCTGGCAGACGCAGGGGCCCGCGTCCGGCTTCGGGTCGGGGTGCATCATCGCGACGGCGAGGGGGCCGCGCGTGCTCACGAACGCGCACTGCATCGCCAACCAGGTGTTCGTCGAGGTCCGCCGCTACGGCAACGCGCAGAAGTACTGCGCGGAGATCGAGGCCGTCGGTCACGCGTGCGATCTCGCGCTGCTCCACGTCGACGACCCGAGCTTCTTTCACGGCACGACGCCGATCGAGCTCGGGCTCGTGCCGCGGCTCAGCGATCGCGTCAGCGTGTGCGGGTACCCGATCGGCGGCGACCGCATCTCGATCACCGAGGGGATCGTGTCGCGCATCGAGCTCGTGAAATTCGCGCAGAGCGGCCGCAGCCTGCTCGCCGTGCAGATCGACGCCGCCGTCAACGTCGGCAACAGCGGCGGGCCCGTGATCAAGGACGGGCGGCTCGTCGGCGTCGCGTTTCAGGCGCTCGATGAGGCCGACCAGATCGGCTACATGATTTCTCCGCCCATCGTCGAGCACTTCCTGCGTGACGTGGAGCGCGGGGAGCACGACGGCTTTCCCGATCTCGGCGTCGCGGTGCAGCCGCTCGAGTCGCGCGCGCACCGGCGCAGCGTGGGGCTGCCCGCCTCGCGGCCGGGCGGGATCGTCGTGACGCGCGTCGTGCATGGCGGGCCGGGCGACGGCGTGTTTCTGCCGGGGGACGTGCTGCTCGAGGTCGATGGCATCGAGATCGCCTCCGACGGGACCGTGCCGCTGCGCGAGGGCGAGCTCATCGACTTCAGCCACGTCGTCGCGATGCGCCACGTCGGCGAGCGCATGCCGTTCACGGTGTGGCGCGACGGGCGCGAGCGCACCTGCACGGTGGAGCTCATGCCGCCGAAGCCGCTCGTCGCCGATCATCGCATCGGGACGCCGCCGCGATATTTCGTGATCGGCGGGCTCTTGCTCGTGCCGCTCACGCGCGAGTACCTGAAGACCTGGGGCGAGTCGTGGTGGACGGCGGCGCCGCGCGAGCTCGTGGCCCTGAGCGAGCAGGGCGTGCGCGCGCCCGAGCGGCACGAGCCGGTGCTGCTGCAGAAGGTGCTCGCCGATCGCGGCAACCAGGGGTACCACGATCTCGCGAACCTGCTCGTGGTCGAGGTGGACGGATTCGCCGTGCGCTCGCTCGCGCATCTCGTGGAGCTCGTCGAGGCGTCGCGAGGCGACTTCCTGCGGCTGCGCACGGACGACGGACGCATCATCGTGATCCACCGGACCGAGGCGCGCGACCGGCACGAGGCGATCTTGAGCAAGTACGGCGTGCCGTTCGATCGCTCGGTGGATCTGCGCAAGCTCGCCCGCGTGGCGCCGCCGGGCGACAGCGCGCTCGGCGAGCCGCGGCGGATCGCGGCCGCCAGCGCCTGAGCCCGGGCCTGAGCGCGGATCGTGCCGCAACGGATCGCGGCCGCCAGCGCCTGAGCCCACGCGGGTTTGCGTGGCGGTGGGCGCTCAGAGCGCGCGCGCGAGGACGATGGCCGAGACGTGCGAGGCGCCGGATCGCACGACGGCGCGGGCGCACGCACGGAGCGTCGCGCCGGTGGTCATCACGTCGTCGACGAGCAGCACGCGTCGTCCGCGGAGCGCGTGGCCTCCTGCGGCGAACGCATCGACCAGGTTTCGTTCGCGGGCCGCGGCGCCGAGACCCGCCTGCGCCGGTGCGGGGCGGCTGCGACGAAGCGAGGACGTGTCGAGCGCGGCGCACGCGCGCCTGGCGACGCACGCAGCGAGGAGCGCGGACTGGTTGTAGCCGCGGCGCATGAGGCGCAGCGGGTGCAGCGGGACCGGCACGACGACGTCGGGCGAGAGGCCGCAGTCGACAGTGAGCGAGGCGAGGAGCGCGCCGAGCGGCTGCGCGAGATCGCTGCGGCCCGCATACTTGAAGCGCACGATGGCCTCGGCGAGCGCCGCGCCGTACGCACCGAAGGCGTGCACGCGCACCGCGACGGGCGCGAGCACGAGGCCGCGGGACTTGCCGGCGGGACCGAGCGCGCTGCCCTGCAACGGTTCGCGGAGGAGCGTCTCGTCGCAGCGGGCGCAGAACGCCAGGTCGCGCGGGCGCGGGTCGTCGCATGACGCGCACCCAAGCGGGGCGAACACGTCGAGCAAGGTGCGCGCGAGGAACGAGGCCGCGGTGGTGAGCGTCGCGAACGAGGACGACGGCGCGCGGGCGAGGGGAGACGGCTCACCGACGATGGGGGGCAGAATTGGAACCATCGGCGAGGTCTCGTCGGTGCAGGGGGCGCTCACGTCGGGGCTCGATCGACATCGCCACGACCGCGGCGCGAGTCTCGGCTCGCTCGAGCGCGAGGAGCTGTGGCTGGGGATCGATGCGGCGAAATCCAGCGCTGGCGTAGAGATGCTGCGCCGCTCGCGGCTTACGGGTTCGCGTGGCGTCCGGGCCGCGAACGAACAGCGACTAGCGTGCGCGCACGGCGTCCTGAGCGCCGCGTGCGGCTCGTCATCGTCGCCGTCGCGCCTAACTCCACCTGCGGAGGCTGCGATGAGCGACGCGCGTAGGAGCACGATGGCCTGGGCTCCAAACGGCCCGACTCGTGGGGATCGGTGTACACTCGGCGCCGCGAGCGTGGCATCCCCGGACCAGTGGAGGTGGACGGACGACGACGGCGTCCAGCGGTTGCTCGGCAGCGAGGAGCTGCGTGCCGCGCTTCGCTCCGGGAAGCTGCGCGCGGACACGCTCGTGTGGCGCCGCGGAATGACGAGCTGGCAGCCGGCCGAGTCGGTACGGGAGCTCGCGGCGGGCTCCGGCGACACCGCGACGACAGCGCCGCGCGACCTCGGCCCGAAGGCTGACGCGACGCCGTCGGTGCCGCCCGTCGCCGAGCGCGCTGACGCGGCGCAGGTCGCGGCAGACGGCAAGAAGCCTCGACTCGCGAACATGATCGACATCGCCGCGCTTCGCGACCAAGCGAGCGATCCGCGGCGCGCGACGCTCGTGGGCATGCCCGAGGCGCGCGCGAGCAGCAGCGCGCATGGCGGCGCGGATGGCAGCGCGCATGGTGGCGCGAGCAGCAGCGCAAATGGTGGCGCAATTGGTGGCGTGAGCGCTGCATACGGCGCCGGGAATAGTGGGGAGAGCGGTGCTGCGGAGGCGCCCGCTGGGGCGTGGGCTTCGGGCGCGGCGCGCCCGGACGTCGAGCAGACCGTCACGCGTGTGCGTGCGCCGAGTGACCGAGGTACGGACAACATGGTGCGGCCCGAGGTGACGGTGACGAACGCGCTGCCCAAAGGTGGCGCGCGTGGCGGCGGGGCGCGGCCCGAGGTGACGGTGACGAATGCGCTCGCGGCCCACACCGGCGCGGCCCGCGCGGAGCCGCCTCCCGCGACGATCAAGGGCGGTGCGCGCGAAGGTGCAGCCGTAGGCGAGACCCGACGGCCGAGCTCTGCGCCGCCGCCTCCTGGCCGCAGTCGCCGAGCCGTCGCGGCAGCGCCTCAGGCGCGCGCGCAGACGCTCGCCTCGCCGGCGGCGGAACGCTCCCAGGTCGAGTCGCGCGTGCCCGAGGTGGCCATTCGCCTGGCCCGCACCAGCGCCGGCAGCACGCAGGCGCGCGACTCCGAGGCGGCCTCGCTCGTGCGGCCGCGCGACGCGACGCTTGCCAGCGAAGACGCCGTCGCGGCCAGCCGAGGGGCCGCGCGAAACGCGCAATTCGCGAGCGGCGATGAGCGCGCGCAGAGCCTAGGCGTCGCCGCGACCGAGGTGGCTGTCGAAAATTCACGCCGGCCGCAGGGGCTCTTTTCGGTGCCGCCCACCGCCCCGCTGCCGCAGTGGCCACCGCGCGAGCTCCAGGTCGCTGGCGCGCCATCATTTGCGGCCGAGTCGTGGCGCCCACCGTCGGGCCGCGACCACCGCGTCGACGAGCCCTCGCGCGGGGGCGCGCCCGAGGCCGCGCCGGCTGCGCCTCGGAGCGCACTCTTCGCGATGCCGTCGCGGCGCCGGCTGGTCGCTCTTGGCGCGGTCTCGGTGGCGCTGCTCGGCCTATCGTTCGGCTTCGGTCGCGCCACTGCGCCCGCGAGCGGCGGCGTCGAGCGAGCGCGGCACGGGTGGGCACCCCTCGTGCAGCAGGCGCAAGACGCCGAGACCGCAGCGCCGCGACCCTGCCTGATGCTGCGCGCGCCGTCGTCGTGGGCGTCCGAGGCCGAGCGTCGCGTCGCGGCCGAGCTCGTCGCCACGAACGGCGGCAAAATCGCGATCGGCTTCGCGCGCCGCAGCAACGAGCCGCGCGGCCTCGTGCTCGATCCGAGCTCCGGAGAGGTGGTCGACAGGTTCGAGCCGCCGCCCGCGAGCGGCAGCGTCGCGCGCGTCGTTCCGGTGCCCACGCAAGCGGGCGCAACGTTCGTCGTCGTGCCGGCCGAGCACCAGGGCATGACGCACGCGACCCGCTTGCGGACGGCGCGCTCGGTCACGGTCGGCACGGTCGGTGGCGAGCTCATGGCGCTCGGCGAGGGCGGCGCCAAGGCGCGGCTCTGGAGCTTGCCGAACGGTACGGCAGCGAGGCTGCAGCTCGCGCCGTTCGGGCCCGATGGCCGCGAGGGCCACGGCATCGTGTACACGGTCGGCGATGAGGTGCACTACGGCGCGGTTCGCGGCGACGGCACCGTCCTTTTCGAGGGCAAGAAGCTCGCTGCCGGCGGAGGAAAGACTGGCAAGCCGATGATCGCGAGCAACGGGCGCGAAGTGTCCATCGTGTTCGCCGAGGAGGCTGCGGAGACCGGGCGCGTCGTCTTGCGGTGGGCGCGCGGACCCGTCGACAAGCCGCTCACCGAGGCCGGCATGGTCGAGCTTCCGGTGGGCGGGCCAGGCGGCGATGCGATCGCGCCCGACGTCGCGGCGCTCAGCGGTGGCCGGTGGTTCTTGCTCTGGACCGAGGGGAAAAAGGGCGATCGCGTGCTCCGCGCCCAGACCTACGATCGGCGCGGCGAGCGAATTGGCGATGCCTTGCGCGTGTCGCCCGCGACGGGAAACTTCGGCCAGGGTACGCTCGCGGTGGCCGGCGAGACGGCGGCGGTCGCCTTCTTCTTGAGCACGGGTCAGGCGTATCAGCTATGGGGCACCGTCTTGCAGTGCAACTGACGACAGCGCGAGCGCTGCGCTCCGCCGCCGCGATCACGGTGGGCTGTCTCCTCGCAGGTTGCAGTCTGTTCGGCGCGCCCGATCAGGGACCGTCGCGGATCGAGCAAGGGCGGAGCGTCGATACCGGCCGCCGGCGCTTCGATGCGTATTTCGCCGAGGTCGCGGAGCTGCGCGAGAAGTTGAGCGCGCGCGACTCGGATCTTTTTCTCGTGCGGCAGCCGCTCGTCGACGAGATGAGCGTCGGCGTCGAGGCGCCGATCTCGGCGGTCATGGCCGCGACGCGCGAGCGGGTCGAGAAGCTGAAGGGCTACGGCGTGCTGCTGGATCTGCGGCTCACGCCGACGCCCATCGTGATTTCGCAGACTGGCGAGCTCGCCCCCGACGACAACGAGGACGCGCTCCTCAAGGCGATTCAAGAGTCCGCGTTGCGCGGGATGTCGACGTTCCGCGAATATCAACAGCTGTCGGCCGTGGCAGAGCAGCTCGACGCGGCGCGCGGTGAGCTCGCCGAGGACATCAGCCGCTTGCCGGCAGACTTTCAGAAGACGGAGCTCGTCGAGGTCGAGCTCGTCGGCGCCGGTCGTGTGCTCGACGGCGTGAAGCAAAAGCTCGCCGAGGACACGAAGAGCCTCGCGCTCTACCTCGTGGCGCTGTCGGAGGCGGTCGGCACGGGCGGCGCTGATCTGCGTGACACGAGCTGCGACGAGGCGCTCGCGAAGTACAAGCCGGTGCGGCCGAAGCGGTGGTCGAAGAAGAGCGGCTCCGCTGGGACCGGGCGGGCACCGGCAGCGACCGGCCCGAAGGGCGCCACGACCCCGGCGGCGTCGCGCCCCGCTTCCGGCGGCGATTTCGACATGTGAGCGACCGGCCCTGCGGCGGCGCGTTTCGCGAGCCGAATCGCTGCGGCGCTTCACTCCGATGGATCTGCAGCTATGTTGGCGCGGCATTCCGTTGGAGCCGGCGAAGCAGTGTATTAGCAAGGCGAGCATGACGCGCGGAGCTCGGATCGCAGCCGCCCTCATCGCGCTCGTCGGCGCGGTCGTCAGCGCCAACGCGGGTGCATCCAACGCGGGTGCATCCGACGCGGGCGCATCCGACTCTGGCGAACATCGCGATGACGGCACGGCGCCCGGCGTCGACGCCGAAGGGCTCGCCGGTGCGAACGGCGCGGCCTTCGAGCTCGGGGAGTGGGACATCGCGCCGCACGTCGAGCTGCGCCTGCGCGGCGAGTACCGTCGCGATCCCGTCGACGTGGGCGGCGACGTGTTCGAGGGCGTCGCGGTGCACGGCGACGGATACCGCTCGCCCGCGCCCGCGGTGTTCATTCGGCAGAGCGCGGTCGGCGATCTGTGGCTCGCGTCTTCGCGTGCGCGCCTCGGCCTACGCGCTTCGCGCCGCTTCGTCGCGGCCGTCGTCACGCTGCAAGACGCGCGCGTGCTCGGCTGGCTGCCGGGCGCGGCGGCGAGCGCGTCGCGGCCGGGCACCGGGATCTTCGAGCCGTACCGCGCCTACCTCGAGCTCTTCGACGACGCCGTGCGCGATGGGGGCGGCGAGCCGCTCGTTCGCGCGCGCATCGGGCGGCAGCCGATCACGTGGGGCGAGGGTCGGCTCGTCGGCGACAAGGACTGGCTGGCTCGCGGCGGTGCGCTCGACGCCGCGCGCGTAGAGCTGCAATTCGGCGACGGTCTCACCGAGGTCGAGCTCCTCGCGGCCATGCTCGCGATGCCGGGCCCGGTGCCGCAGCCGCTCGGCTCGACGACGGGAGCCGCCCGGCTCGAGGGAAGCGGCGCGCAGCTCTACGGGCTCGCGAACCGATGGGACGTCTTTCCGCTGCTCAAGCTCGAGCTCGGGGTGCTCGCTCGCATCGCCCGCGAGCCGCTGCCGGTGGAGCTCGTCCGCGGCGACACCTACGTCGTCGATCTGCGCGTGCACGGCGCATGGCGCGGCGTCGACTATGCGGCCGAGGGAGCGCTCGAGCTCGGGCGCGTCGCGAGCTTCGGCACGAACCGCGAGCTGTTCGCAGGTGCCGCCGCGGCGCGCGTGGATTGGCAGACCGCGCTGCCGCTCGATGTGCGCTTCGGAGCCTTCGGGAGCTACGCCAGCGGAGACGACTCCGGCGGCACGGGCGCGACGCAGCATCGCTTCGATCCCATCCTGCCGACGGTGCACGAACACCACGGCATGATGGATCTGCTCGGGTGGTCGAACTCGCTCGACGTCGGCGCGCGCGTCGCGGCGCGGCCCCTCACGCAGGTCGACGTCGCGCTGCGCTATGCCTTCCTCGGCTTGGCCGAGCCGACCGATCGATGGACGGCTGGCTCCCTCGCGCCGATCGGCGTCGCCCCGGCGAACGACTCGCGCTCGCTCGCACACGAGCTCGACCTGCGCGTCGCCTACGAGCCGTGGCGCGGCGTCTCGTTCGACGCGGGATATGGAATCGCGGCGACCGGGAGCGGCGCCCGCGCGATCCTCGAGGCGAGCGGACACGGCGCTCCTGAGCTGCTCCACTTCGCGTACCTCGCCACGAGCGCGCGCGTCTGGTGAGCCTGCGCTAGCTGGCTACTCGTCGTCGCGGTCGCGCTTTTTCGTCTTTCGCGGCGCGTCATCGTCGCGGCCCGCGTCATCGTCGCGGCCCGACTTCGCGTCGTCGTCACGGTCCGGCTTCGCTTCGTCGTCGCTGCCGCGCTTCGGTCGCGGCGTCGCGCCGGCCTTCGCGCAGCTGCCGGCGTCGCAGAACTCGCCGCGCGTGCAGTCGTCGTCGGCCTTGCAGCGCGGCGCGTCTTCGAGCGCGGCCTTGCCGCCCCACCACGCAAGGTTGAGCTGACCGACGACCTCTTCGGCGCGCTTCTTCTCGTCCGGTTGCAGCGATCCTTGCGAGGCCTTCTCACGGGCGAGCGCGACCGCGAGCCAGTGGCGGGCATCGTGCTCGTGGGCAAGCCTGTGGTGGCTCATGCCTCGCAGGTAGGAAAACTGCGCGCGCTCGGCCTCGGACAGCGAGTCGATGTCTCGCTCGAGCGCCTCCAGCAGGGCGATCGCGTGCTCGTGCTCGTTCTTCGCGTACCGCGCGCGCGCCCGCTCAAGGTCGTCCTTGTACGTGGCGCACGCCGCAACCGCGAGCGGGAACACGAGCGCCCAGGCCTTGGCTCGGCACACCATCGCGGGGAGGGTAGCCACGTAGCGCGAGCCGGATCAAGCGACGCGCGGGGCTGGCCGCAGCTTCGCGGGCGTTTCGCTGCGCGGCGCGGCGGGCGACCGGCGCATCACACTTTGCTTCACGAGGGGCGTCGGCCTACATTGATCTCCGCGGCGGTTGGCGCATAATCCGCCGCGCATTCCGCCCGGGGACCGACTGTCGGGCTTCGGCGCCTCAGCCCATCGCCGGTGCCGGCGGCGGGCGTCACACACCTCATGACGAGCGAAGCCTCTCCTTCCGCCCCGACCACGCCGGGCGCCCCCGCGTTCGAGGGAGAGAAGCTGCCTCGTCAGTTCGGCAAGTACACGCTCTTGCGCACGCTCGCGAGCGGCGGCATGGCGCAGGTCTACCTCGCCATTCAGCGCGCGGTCGCGGGCTTCGAGAAGCTCGTCGTCGTCAAGCGCATCCTGCCCGAGCTGGCACGAAACGCGTCCTTCGTGGAGATGTTGCTCGCCGAGGCGCGCACCGCGGCGACGCTCAACCACCCGAACGTCGTGCAGACGTTCGACGTCGGCGAGGTGGAGGGCACCTACTTCATCGCGATGGAGCACATCCATGGCGAAGACATCCGCTCGATCGTTCGCGGCATGCGCGAGAAGGCCGTGGCGGAGTTTCCACGGGAGCACGCCCTCACCATCGTCAACGGCGTGTGCGCGGGCCTCGGCTACGCCCACGAGAAGCGCGGGCTCGGCGGGGATGCGCTCGACATCGTGCATCGGGACATCTCGCCGCAGAACATCCTCATCACGTTCTCGGGGGACGTGAAGATCGTCGATTTCGGCATCGCCAAGAGCACCTCGGCGGTCGAGGTCGAGAGCAAGAGCTCCGGCCAGATCAAAGGCAAGGTGCCGTACATGTCGCCCGAGCAGGCGCGCGGCGCGACCATCGATCACCGCAGCGACATCTTCGCGGTCGGGATCCTCCTCTTCGAGCTCACGACGGGCCGCCGCCTCTTCAAGGCCAAGAACGACCTCGACACCTTGAAGCTCATCTGCGACCGCGAATATCCGCGACCCTCGCAGGTGCGACCCGGCTATCCGCCCGCGCTCGAGGCGATCGTGATGCGGGCGCTCGAGAAAGATCGCGACAAGCGATACCAGCGCTGCCGCGACATGCAGGCCGACCTCGAGGCGTTCATCCGCGAAGAGCGGATCGCCGCCTCGACGGTCGAGCTCGGCAACTGGATGAATTTTCTCTTCGAGGAGAAGATCAACCAGCAAAAAGCGGTGCTCCAGGACGCCAAGCAGCTCGCGGACATGATCGCGCAGCAGCACCTCGAGACGTCGAACGAGTGGATGATGTCGACGACGATGGGCGCCACGGCCGTCACCGGGGCGGACCTCGAGGCGGTCAGCGTCATCAAGGCGCGGCAGCGGCGCCACTGGATGCTCCTCGCCGTCGCGGGCCTCGCCGTCGTCGGCGGCGGCACGATGGTGGCGCTGCGTGCGAAGAAAGAGCGCGAGGCGGCGGCCTTGGCGGCCCAGCAGCAGGCGCCCACGGCCGAGCCCGAGCCGAAGCGCGGCACCCTCAAGATCACGAGCGAGCCCGGCGGCGCGTACGTGCGGATCGCCGGTGAGCTGCAAGGGCAGAAGACCCCCGTTTCGCTCGACAAGCTGCCGCTCGGCATGGACATCGAGGTGAAGATCTCGAAGGAGGGCTTCGAGGATCACGTCGCGTCGATCAAGCTCAGCGAAGAGAAGCTCGAGGACGCGATCGCGGTGAAGCTCATGAAGGGCACCGTGACCGTCGTGGCGGACGTCGAGCCGCGCGAGGCGACGTTCCTGCTCGATGAGAAGGCAGTGCCTCTGCCGCAGGGCGGCTGGTCCGGGCAGAACAAGCTCGAGGAGCTGTCCGCGGGCGATCACAAGGCGCTGTTCTCGGCGCCGGGCTACCTCCCCGAGCTCGTGAAGTTCACGACGAAGAAGGGCGAGACCAAGACGCTCACCGTTCGCTTGAAGAAGGGCGATCCGACCGCGCTCGCGAAGAAGGGCGACGCCGCGGGCGCGAGCTCGACCCAGGTCGCGGCGCCGCCTCCGCCGGCGGCGGGGGGCCGTGGCACGGTCAACGTCGCCTCGGCGGGCGGCTACTGCGCGCAGACGCTCGTGAACGGAAAGAGCGTGGGGCCGACGCCGGTCGCGGGGATCTCGGTGGCGGCCGGCCCGGTCAGCGTCGTGTGCAAGACGGCCGACGGCAAGACCTACGGCGGCGGCGGCCAGGTCAAGGACGGCGAGACCGCGCGGATCCGCGTCGTCATCCCGAAATAGCGGCGCGCCCCCGCTTCAGCGGTCTGAAGACGCTCCCTCGTTCGTCGCGTACCACCAGTAGTGGAAGCTCGTGAAGCGCCCGGCGCCGGTGGGACGCACCGCGACCTCGCGCGCACCCTGCGGGAGGGTGAGCTCGCTCTCGGCCCACGTTGCCCCGGAGTTGGCGGCCCTCGCCGTGCCCACGAGCACGCCGTCGGCGTAGATCGCGAGCGGCTCCTCGCTGTGCGTCCTCATCACAAGTGTGACAGGTAGGGTCACATCAAGGCGAAAGCGGTCCTCGGCGCGCCATCGCCTGCCGCCGTCGGCCACCTCGTCGCCACTCGGAGTCACAGCGATCGCCGCGACCGTGTAGTGGGCGCGGGCGTCGCCGAGCCGGTAGCCGTGCGCGCGCTCCGACTCGAGATCGGCCACGTCGAGCTCGCCCGTCGGCTCCCCTTCGTGTCTCGTTAGCGGCCGCGCGCCCGAGTCGAACAGCGAATGGTCGGCGACGAACGCGCCCATCGTGCGGCCGCCGAGGATCGACTGGTCTAGGACGGTGGCCTCGTGAAGAAACGCGCCGAGCACGGCGGGCATCGCCATCCATTGCTCGTACACGACGAAGTGGGTGGGCAAGGGCCGCCCAGCCGGCTCGCGCGCGACACGCTCGTAGTGCTCGAAGCGAGGACCGGCGCCTGCGGCCCAGTACGCCGCTTCGCCCTCGGTCGTGAGGCCCACGACGTCGAAGGTCTTGCGCCCGGAGAGGTACGCGATGGCCCCCGTGTCGTTGACGCCGACGAGCGCGTCCTCGGGCAGCTCATGCCGGGCCCACCGCGCGAGCGCCACCTGTTGGCGAGAAATCGCGCGCGCGCTCGTCGCGAGATCGCGGGTGGCCCAGTCGAGCTTCGCTCCGAAGAGCGTGACGGCGCCCCACGCGAGCGCCGGCTCCAGGATCCCGAGGAAGCGGCGACCCTTCGTCGTGCCGCCGCCGCGCACGCGCGCACCGAGCTCGGAGCACGCGGCCGCGATGAGCAGAAACCACGCGGGCGCGAACGGCCAGATGTACCGCACGCGGTTCCAGAGCATGGTCGCGTACGTGGCGGGGCCGAGCGTGCCGAGGGCGAGCGCGAGCACCAGCGCCGCGCGAAACCAGGCTCGGCGGCGCACGGCGCAGAGCGGCAACGCGACGATGCCGAGCGCGATGGCGACGACCGCGCGCGCGGGGACGAACACGGCGGTCCACGGTCCTCCGTCGAGCAGGCTCATGACGAGGAGCTTCGCGTTGGCGAGGCTCGCCGCGATGACGGCGGCGCGATCGAGGTACGGATCGAACGCGAGGTGCTTGACCATCGCCGTCGCCGACGCTGCGTGCCCGGTGAACGCCAGGTGCGAGAGCGGGACGGCGAAGGGACCGAGGCAGGGCGCGAGCGCGAGCGCGGCTCCGATCGGGCGGCCCGACCTGCGCGCGAAGAGGACGAGCGTCGCGGCGGCGATGACGGAGACGAGCGCGCCTTCGGGGCGCACGAGCGGGGCGGCGAGGCCGAGGAGGGCGAGCTCGACGGTGGGGGCGCGGCCGAGGAGGGCGAGCTCGACGGTGGGGGCGCGCGGCGATTGGCGCTCGCGAGGCTCGGCGCGGGAGGACACCGCGAGTGTCGCGGCGCGCGCAGGCCACTCGAGGGTTTCAGCGGCGACGCGGGCGCCGCGCAACAGGATCCACGCGAGCATCATCGTCTCCATGCCGCTCGCCGCGAACCACGCGAAGGCACCGAAGACGCTGCACATCGCGCCAGCGGCGATCGCGGCCGTGTCGCCGACGAGGGGTCGACCGAGCCGCCACGTCTCGTACGCCGTCGCCGCGTGCAGGAGCGTGCCGAAGATCCAGGTGACCGGCACGAGCGCGAGCCCGTCGAGCCCCGCGGCAAAGAACGGCGCGAGCAGCAGCGGCCAGAGAAAGCTCGTCGCGCCCGAGGTGTAGCCCTCGCCCGCTACGTATTCGAAGAAGCGCCCTCCCGCGAGGTTCCGCGCGTATTGCAGGTGAATGAACGAGTCGTCGAGTGGCAGCGCGGGCTCGCCGGCGCGGGCGAGAATGCGCGACGTGGCAAGGAGCATTACCAAGCACGACGGCACGAGCGCGATGAGGTACGGCGCGAGCCACGTCGGGATGCGAGCGCGCCCTCGGGCACGGTCCGTTCGCGTGGTCGGTGCGCGCAGCGGAGGCATGAGAGTCGGTGGGCTTCTAGCGCGCCGAGTAAGAATTACGCCGGAAAATGTGCGCGCGACCCGATCGCCGAATCGCGGTCGCCGCGCGGCTCATTCGCCCGATGAAGGCGGAGCGCCGCTGGCATCGGGCCTCTGGCGCGCACGTCGTCGATAGCGCAGTCGATATACCGGCAGGCCGTCCTCGTCGGCGCGCTTCTCGCGGTTGCTGCGTGCTCCGTAGGGATTGTGCGCGAGCGCTGCGCTGCCGGGCGCGTCGCCTGCGGGCTCGAGCTCCGGAGAGCCGCCGACGAGCGCTTCGTAGGCGAGGGCCCGCTCGGGCACGTCCGTCTGGATGAAGAGCTCGCCGCCGTCCGCGAGCAGCCGCGCGATCTCGGTGAGCAGCGGATCGCCGATGACGAGCCGCTTGTGGTGGCGCTTTTTCCACCACGGGTCGGGGAAGTGAATGAACACGCGCGCGACCTCGGCCGAGCTGCCAATGCGCGCGAGCGCGATGCGGGCGTCCTCGGCGAGCACACGGGCTCGCTTCCCAAAGCCCTCGCGGGCTAGCCGCTCGTCGACCAAAGTCGCCCATTTTCGGCGAATTTCGAGCCCAAGGATGCGCGCATCCGGCGCGGCGACGCAGCGCTCGAAGAGAAACGCGCCGCGCCCCGGCCCGATCTCGAGCTCGAGCGGACCCCCGGGCGCAAAGAGGCTCTCGAGCTCGACGCTCTCGCCCTCGGGCAGTCGCGGACACGCCGCGTAGCGCTCGTTTTTCACTGCGCGTCAGTTGAGCGTGCGCGCGCGTACGTCGGTGAGGGGCTTGCGACCCGCGAGACCCGCGTCGAGCTCGTGGTAGTGCTCGATCGACGTCTCGGGGTGCTTCCAGCACAGGCACACGAGGCGCCCATCGACGCGGCCATAGAAATCGACGAGGCCGGTGCGCGGATCTTTGACCACGGCCCCGAGCTCTTCGACTTCGCTCCAGCCGCGCCGAATGCCGCGCACGCCCTCGGCGATGTCGCGCTTGAGGCGACGGATCTCCGAGCTGTCACCGGGGCGCATCGTGACGTCGACGACGTGTCCGCCGGGCTCGGCGGTGGCGGTCGGGGCGCGGCTCTGCAGCTCACCCACGAGCCCGTGCACCCGCCCGCTGCGGAGGAGCAGCTCGGCCACGCGGCGCCCGAGCTCGGGCACGAGCGCGTTCGCCTGCTCGATCGTGAGCACCCGCACCGGAGAGCGTCCAGCAGCCATCTCTACCTTCATGACGGCACCCCCGCGTGGAGTCAATCGTAGAGACGCGCATGAGGCCCCGATACCTCCCCGCGGACGGCACAGCGCAACGGGGTGTCACCGTGCGAAGCGCTCCGCGATGGCGACGTCCGCGCGACTCAGAGCGGCACGAACGGCAGCTTGTCCCCCAGCGTGATCGCGGCGTCGCCGCGGTAACGCTCGTCGCCCACGCCGACTAGTTTCGCCGCCGCGGCCTCGGCTTCTGGCTCGAGCTTCGCAACGACGGACGGGAAAAGTCGAGTCGTGCGGGGCGCATCGCGTGCCGAACCCGCCTCGCCGGTGCTTCGCCAATAGCGGGCCGGAGATGCGTTCGAGTGCTCGCTCCGAAGTGTCCCGCGCCATGGTAAAGAGAGCGCCATGACGCTTCGCCCCCGCGCTCTCGTCGTCACTCCCATCCTCACGGCCGCCCTCCTCGCGGTGGGCTTTTCGGCGTGCTCCTCGAGCGACGACCCGCCCGGCGGACCGAGCTCCACGGGCAGTGGCGCAGGTGGCGGAGGTGGCGCCGTGCCGACGCTCACGGCCGAGACCTTCTGCGAGAACTACGCGAAGGCGGTCTGTAGCGCGACGGACGGATGCGGTTGCCCGACGAACGACGGCGAACCCAGCTGCACGGAGAAGAACACTTCGAACTGCAAAACCTCCCTCGCCGGTCTCATCGGCGCCATCGCGCTCGGCGACGTCACGTTCGACGCCGAGAACGCGGCCGCCTGCATCGAACAGGCCGCGGAAACACTACAATCATGCCCTCTCCCGACCGCCAGGAACAGGCCGGCCCCGTGCGAGGGGTACCTGCAGGACCGCGCGAAGCTCGGCGAGAGTTGCTCGATATTCGGGACGGGGCTGCTCTGCGCCAACGGAGCCGGCGCGTGCAACGGCATGACCATGGAATGTGACGCCTTGCCGTCCAAAGGGGTGGACTGTGTCTCGAATCGCTGCTCCGCCGGGCTCGTCTGCGACCTGGGCAAATGCCAAGTGCTTCAGGCCGAGAATGGCCCGTGTGGCAGTGACCTCGCTTGCAAGATCGACCTCGTCTGTCTGCAGGGGAAGTGCCTTCCACCGCAGGCCAAGGGGGCGACGTGCGCCATCGCGACCGAGTGCGCGGCGGAGCTCGGGTGCATCGCGAACCAATGCGACACGGCCTTCGCCGAAGGCGAAGGATGCACTGGGCCGGAATGCGGACCCGAAGGCTACTGCCGCGACGAGGAGGGCCTGAAAAAATGCGCTGCCAAGGCCGTCGCCGGCGAGCCTTGCATGCAGTTCGACGACTGCGCGCAGGGCACAGAGTGCGACTACACGCTCGCGGCTCCGAAGTGCGTGGTGCTGCCGAAGCTCGGCGAAGCGTGTCCGCTCTTCCAGTGCGCCGGCGATACCACCTGCAGCGGCGGGATCTGCATCACGCCACCGAAGCTCGGCGAGCCGTGCGCGAATGACGCGGGTAAGCCCTGCGCAGACGGTCTGGGCTGTGGCGGCGGGGGCACCTGCGTCGTGGGTGGCGCGCCAGGCGCCGAATGCGTTGGAGCGACGCAAGCGTGCGACCTCGGCGCCGCATGCAACTTCGCGACAAGGCCGCCCAAGTGCGCCGCAAAGGGAGATGCCGGAGCGCCGTGCGCGAACATCGACGCCCTGTGCAAAGCGGGCCTCTTCTGCAACCCAGTCACGAGTCTGTGCTCCCCGCCGCTCGCCTTGGGCGAGTCATGTGGGTCCGCGGCTGCTTGCGGTGAAGGCAACTACTGCGACCCCGAAGATGGCATGTGCACGAAGCTCCCGTCGCAGGCAGGAGAAGTGTGCAAGTTCGAATGCGGAGGCAACCTTCGATGCCGTGGCCCGAGCGGGCTTTGCACCAAGGGGGCCTGCGCGATTCGCTGACGGCGTTACAAGGTTCCGAGGCGGCGGGCCGGGTGGGAGCCGTCCGAAGAGACCATGCCGGAATCCACGGTTCATGACGAGGCGGTCGAGCTGCTCAAGTTGCTCCTCGCGGCCTGGGCGCTCCGCGTCGGGAACATGCGCGTCGTGCAGCAACCTCGCTGTGCGGTGGGACCGCTCACGTCACCTGGCGCGGTGACGGCGCCGCGCGAGCGCGAAGGCGCTGCACATCGCGACGAGCGCGAGCCCCATGCGACTCGTGAGCGGAGCGGGCGGACGCGTCGCGCACGCGCAGCCCGTGTCGTCTGCCGGCGTGGTTGCGGGCGACGGCTTCAGCGGATCCGGCATATCTCCGGGGGCCGAGTAGCAGCCCCAGCCGCTCGGGTCTTCATCGACCGTGCCGTCGCAGTTGTCGTCGATGCCATTGCAGGGCTCGCTCGCGCCGGGGTGCACGTCCGCGTCGAGGTCATCGCAGTCCGCGTCTTGGTCGAAGCCGTCTCCGTCGGCGTCTGTCGGCGGCTCGGGCTCGAGGGGCTTCGGCGGTGCGACGAGCCACAGCGTGCCGGCCGGGACGTCCGCGCCTCCGCCGATCGTCATTCGCATCGTGAACTTCTCTTCGTCCCACGCGATGAACGAGGCGCCCGCGTCGAGGTCGAACACGAGCGCGTCATCGGCAGCGAGCGTCCCCGACGCGAAGAACGCCGTAGCGCCGTTGCGCCCGACCAGCGCGAGCTCGCCGCCGGGCGTGACGGACGCCCCGAGCTGCGCGCCATCGCTCGCCTCGCCGACGTACACGCCTCTGGCGTGCCCGGCCTGACCGAAGGATGGACCTTGCGTGGCCAGCGTGTTCCAGGCGCCCGGAAACGACGTGCTGAGCTTGAAATTGCCTTGCGCGCTCGGCGTGGCCGTAGCCGTGCCGAGGGCCGAGCTGAACGAGAAGCCGCCATTTTCGTCGAGCGGAAAATCGCTCGCGACGTGGACGAGATCGTACGGCATGAACGCCGCGATGACGTCGATGTTGCCGCTCGCTCGCTTCACGAATCCCAAGGGGCCCCCGAGGCTGTCCGCCGCGTCGAGCCAGCCGGTGAACATCGCCGCCACGTCCGGCGGGTTCGGCTGGAACGAAAAGGTGGGCTCCGTGATCGGGGCGTGATTGTGCGGGACCGCGTCGGGCTCTGCGACTGCGGTCTCGAGGGTCGCGCGCACGCTCCACGTTCCCGGGGGCAGGTCTTTCGGAGTCGCGGCGTCGTGTGACTTCGGGCCGAGACCGATCTCGCTGGGCGTGAACGCGACGCTGCCGAGCGCGATCGTCGGGAGCGCGTCGGACACGAGCTCGAGGGTGACCGTCGCCGTCGCTTGGGGAGGCACGGCGCCCGCATCGACCAGGGTGAGCTCGACATGCACGGGCGTGCCCGCCGTGGCGATTTGACCGGTGCCCGTGGCGCTCACCGCGAGATCCACGCCGTCGTATGGCGTGTGCACGAGCGGGTACGTCGGGTCCCCGTGGATCTTCGCGAAGCTCACGGCACCACCCACCGTGCCGACGACGCCCAGCGTGCGGAGCGCGCCGCTTGGCCCCTCGTAGAGCAAGGGGCTCCCCGAGTCGTGCATGTTGACCGAGCAGCCCGCAGGCGACAGCCCAAGCGAGTCGAACGCGAGCCCCTGCGTCGACGCGGACATCAACGCCGTGTCGCAGAGCAGCAGGCGATCCTTCGGCCCCATGTTGAAGCCCGGGCCTTGCTTGCCCCACCCGGCGTTCCGGATGGGCGCGCCCTTCGCGAGCAGCTCGGTCGCCAGGCTCAGCGCGGGGATCGGCGCGATGTGGGTCACCGGCTCTTTGAGCGTGGCGAAGCGCATGTCGCTGCCGGCGACCGGGAGCCACGAGTCGATGAGCACGTGGTGAAAGGAGGCGACCCCCGCCTGCACGGTGCCGAGCGTGCCAGTCGCGTGTCGCCGAAACCGCAGCGCGTACTGCGTGCCGGGCGAGTCGACGCAATGATTCGCCGTCACGACCAGGGTGGGCGCGAGCAGCGTCGCGTTGCAGAACCAGTTGTGGTCTTGTGCGTTCGGGTTCGCCGGATCAAGGCCGAGCCAATGTGCGAAGCTCAGCGCGGCCACGGCGTCGTAGCGCGTGTCCGTGGGGTCGGGCTCGACGCCGCTCGTGATGGCAAGTGCGGGCGCCGCCGTGAGCGACAGGATGACGGCCGCGAAGAGGGCAATCAGCGTGGCGAGCCGGTCATGCGGGGAGGTCGTTTGTAGCGACGGCGTGACACACAAACCGGGACGCCGAGCCGGCCAATCATACCGAGCCGGCCAATCATACCGAGCCGGCCAATCATGCCGAGCCGGCCAATCATGCCGAGCCGGCCAATCATGAAGGGCCTTCGGTGCGCGCGGTGTCGTGCTCATGGGTAGTTGCCCTCGCCATCGGTTCCGTGTTTGCGTTCATTAGCGCGAACGGATCGATCCTACGCCGACTTTCTCGCGCCGTCGCTGACGACCGTTGACGCGCTGGCACCGGTCGGCGCAGGATAGCTCGCCGTGGGCGTTTACGCGTGCAACATGGACTGCGTGACGGCGAAGTCAGCTCACACGGCGGTGCCCAATGCCGTCAGCGTGTGCCTGACGCCGGCGGCGCCCTCGCCACTGCCGATCCCTTATCCGGTGGTCGCCAATTCGAGCGAGGGCGTGAAGGACCCGCCCTCGCGCACCAAGATCAACGGCGCGAAAATTCTGACGGTCGGCTCCTGCTTCTCCAAGTGCCACGGCAACGAGCCCGGCACGCTCAAAGAGACGCTGAGCTTGAACACCATGGGGCCGTGCTTCATCGTCACCGGCGCGCCGACGGTCATCATCGAGCTTGGCATGGCCGGCATCACCGGCAGTATGGGTTTCTCCAACAAGGGACCCGGCTGACCGCTCAGAATGGCCAGGAGCCCGGGCGCTCCCCGCACAGCGAAGCGGGCCCTCGCCAACGCTCGAGCGCGCGTTCCTGAGCGACTACGAGGTCGCCCACATCGAAGCCGACGTCGTGCTCCGTCAGCACGAGCAGCTCGGTGCCGACCAAGCGCCGCTCGCCTGGATTGAGCTCGGGCCCCGCCAGCTCGGCCCACGCGACGAGCGGGGTGAAGGGCTGTCCGTTGCGGCACCGTCGGCCGGGCTCGAAGTCGCGCCGGTGATCGAGCCACCACGCTTGCCATGCCGCGTAGTCGGGGGCGGGTAGCTCGAGCGTGTCGGCCGAGCCCGCCGCTGGCGTGTCACGGGGATCGCTCACGGCCTGCGCCAACGTCGGCGCGCCGTCGAACCCTCCGGTGCGCGGCTCGGGGAGATCCGGCGCCAAGAGCTCCTCGGGCGCGACCTCGACCTCGGCAATGATTCCCGCGCCGGTGATGCGTTCGAGCGCGCGCGCGGCGGCGAGAGCGAGCGCCGGATCCGAATGGCGCAGGAAATCGATCAGCCCGTCGACCGAGTCCACGCGTCCCGTCACGGCCACCGCCGCGAGCGCGTGCGGGCTCGGCTGGCGCAGCGCGCGGTCGTGCAGATGTGCGGCATCGGCGGCGCTGCCCACCGCGGCAAGGAGCAGGGTGGCGGTCTCGCCCTCGGGCCCGTCGAGCTCGCCTCGCAAGAGTTCGGCGGCACGCGGTCGAGACCGCAACGCGGTGCACACCCATGCGGCGCGGCGCAGCGCTCCGTGCCCGCTCCCGAGCGCCCGCGCGAGGTGCTCGTCGAGCGCTGGGTGTTTGGCGAGCGCCATGGGCACGAGCACGTGCGCGGCGATCTCGGGCCGGTCGGCGGCGCTTCGGTCCATCTCCGCCGCCGAGAGCGCCCCACGCCGTCCGAGCACGCGCGCCGCGAGCTCGCGAAACGTCGCGTCGCCCTCGCGCAACCAGCGCGAGAGAAGCCTTGGCAAGTCGGGGTGCGGCGCGAGCATCAGCGCATCGCCGAAGCGCAGCTCGACGCGGCGGTGAAGGACAAGATCGACAAGGTCATGGGACCGATCGACGCCTTGCAGGAAAAGCTCGGCAAGGTGCAAAAGGGCATGGAGGCGGCCAAGAAGGGCGACCTCGCCGGCGTGGCGAACGCTGGGCTCGAAGCGGCCGGGCTGCCGACGGCGACCGAACTCGCCAATTCGGTGAAGGAGAAGGCGCTCGGCGCGGCCAAGGACAAGGTCCATGCGGTCCCCGGATCCCGCTTCGCCGAGGAGGCCGCCAAGGATGCGGGTTGGATTGACGAGGAAGCGCCCGAAGACGGTTCTGGCAAAGACGGTTCTGGCAAAGACGGTTCTGGCAAAGACGGTTCTGGCAAAGACGGTTCTGGCAAAGACGGTTCTGGCAAAGACGGTTCTGGCAAAGACGGGGCGAATGCCGAAGGTGGCGCAGGCGCCGCGCTCGGCGAGGTGCGAAGCAAGGGACTCAGCGCCGCGGCCGGCCTCGACGAGATGGTCCACAAGGGCATCGACGACGCCGTCAGCGCAGCCACGGGCGGCGTCAAGGATGCGCTCGGCCTCGGCAGCAGCGGCAAGAATTTCCCCGGCCCGCCCGGCGGCGTGAGCGGCAACGCGGCCGCCGACAGCGCCTGCGGCCCGGGCTACAGCGTGCATCAGGTCACCGGCAGCTACGGCGAGTCCATCGGCGGGCTGCGCGTCACGCTCGCCGCGGCCGAAATCAACACCAACGTTGCGGCCACGCGCACCCAGAACATCGGCGCGGCGCGCATCGAGATCGTGAACGGCGTTCGCGCCGAGGCGTGCACGGACAAGACCGAATCCGCCGTGGGATTGGCAATCATCTGCGGCGGCGTGGAGGCCGAGAAGGTCGGCGGCAGCAAGACCACCAACGTGGGCGGCGCCATCCTGGCGAAGGTCGGCTCGGACGCAAAGATCGCCGCGGGCGGCGCGGCGGTGTTCACGGGCGCGCTGCAAAAGGTCAATGCCTCGGGCACCATCACCTTCAACTGCGGCGCGAGCTCGGTCATCGTCGGTGGC
>SXGS01254389.1_pt1 | contig 34936 bp, 35 predicted proteins | sample 3174681 | NCBI WGS metagenome assembly SXGS01 (sample SAMN11356861, study PRJNA531348) | freshwater metagenome | isolation source: freshwater sample F1-80 | place: China: Fuxian Lake, Yuxi | collected 2017-12-25
GGCCGCGCCTTCCGGCTGAAGGAGCACATTGACCGCTTCTTTCGCTCGCTGCGGTATCTGCGTCTGGATCCCGGCATGAGTCGCCGGGAGATGATCGACGTGTCGGAGCAGATCGTGTCGCGTAATGAACATCTGCGCGTCACAGCCGGCGATTGGTGGATCGGCCAGCGCGTCAGCCGGGGCATCGATCCGATCGATGACGAAGTGCCCGAGCACAGCGGTCCGAACGTGATTGTGGAATGTACGCCACTGCCGCTCAAGGCGCGCGCGCGGCAGTTCCGCGACGGTCTGGACGTGTGGACGCCCGCCCAGCGTCGCATCGCGCCGGATATGCTCAGCCCGCGAGCGAAGACCCACAACTACCTGAACATGATCATCGCGGAGCAGTCGGTGAAAGCCCACGATCCGGATGGCTGGGCGGTACTGTTAGACGCAAACGGAAACCTCGCCGAGGGGATGGGAAGCAACATCTTCGTGGTCCGCGAAGGCAAACTCTACACTCCGGGCGAGCGGAACGTCCTCCCCGGTATCAGCCGCCAGATGACGCTCGATCTCGCGAGCAAGCTCGGCATTCCAGTGGTCGAAGGTGACATCGATCTCTTCGACGCGGAGAATGCCGAAGAGATGTTCCTGACCTCCACGAGCCTCTGCATCGCCGGCGCGCGCAGCTTCAACGGCGCTAAGATCGGCGAAGGCCTGGTGCCCGGTCCGATCACCAGGCGCCTGACTGAGGCCTACATCGCCGAGGTCGGCTGCGATTTCGTAAAACAGTATCTTGACCGGCTGAGTTGATACGTCAGCAAATCGACGTCCCAACCGGTGGTTCTCGATTAGAATCGGGGTGCCGGCGCCGGGCGGCATCACTGTCTTCCCGCCATGATCCGCCGAAATGCCGATTCCCGGTCATGGGGGTCGAAATCACCAATGGGACCGCTTTACCTGGAGAAGGCGGCCGTCTAGAGCGGCCGATTCCCACGGATCGCCCGCAAAAAAGTAAGTCCGTTCGGGCGTCCTCGGCGCCCTGAACTTGTCCGGCGCACGGTGACTGCGATGACAATTGCTTGTCGCCGCCCGCTTTTGCCCGGAGACCATCGGGAGAGGCGCCCCATTCTTCGCAACCCGGAGAGGATTTCCCTATGAAACACGACGCGACTGTTACCGCACAACTGCATCACATTTTGGGGGCGGATATCACCTCATCCTTGTCTTTCCACCACCACCAGCACGTTGCCGTCAGTTGCCTGATTCGGAATTGACGGGCTGATCCGTTTTCGATATCCTTAAGGCCACTCAGTAGCGAGAGCGATCTCTGCTGTACTGCATTCTCAAACTCATCGTGGAGGAAAAATGACCCCCAAAGAAGTGTTGGAATTGGCGGAAGCAAACGGCGCCAGACAGCTAGACATGCGCTTCACCGATATCCCCGGCTTGCAGCACCACGTTTCTTATCCGATTTCCCAGTTGTCCGAAGGCACTTTTCAAGATGGATTCGGCATCGACGGTTCGAGCATTCGTGGATGGGCGGCCATCAACGAGAGCGACATGCTGCTCATTCCGGATCCGAATACCGCGCTGATGGATCCCTTTGGCGAAACCCGAACTCTCGTTATGTTGGGAAACGTAATCGACCCGATCACGAAGCAAAGCTACGAACGCGACCCCCGGTACATCGCCCAGAAGGCTGAGAAATATCTCCAGAACAGCGGTCTCGGAGACACAGCGTATTTCGGCGCCGAAGCGGAATTCTTCATTTTTGATAACATCCGCTTCGACCAGAACCAGCACTCCGGCTACTACTTCATCGATGCTGAGGAGGGCCGCTGGAATTCCGGCCGCGGCGAGAACAACCTCGGTTACCGGCCGCGCTACAAGGAAGGTTACTTCCCCGTACCACCAACCGATCACTACCAGGATCTGCGAAGCGAAATGGTCCAGACCATGATCGAGTGCGGTCTGGATATCGAGTGCCATCACCACGAAGTTGCGACCGGCGGCCAGTGCGAAATCGATCAGCGGTTCGACACATTGGTGAAGTCGGCCGACAACATGATGCTCTACAAGTACATCGTTCGCAACGTAGCCAACCAGTACGGCAAGACAGTGACGTTCATGCCGAAACCGCTGTTTCAGGACAACGGAAGCGGCATGCACACGCATCAGTCGATCTGGCGGGATGGCAAGCCTCTGTTCGCGGGCGATGGCTACGCCGGTCTCAGCCAGATGGCGCTCTGGTACATCGGCGGACTGCTGAAGCATGCGCGCGCGCTCTCGGCGATAATTGCGCCGACCACCAACAGCTATAAGCGTCTGGTTCCAGGCTACGAGGCCCCGGTCAATCTTGCCTACTCGCGCCGCAACCGGTCGGCTGCCTGCCGCATCCCGATGTATTCCGCTAGTCCGAAATCGAAGCGCGTCGAGTTCCGGCCGCCGGATCCGGCGGCGAATCCGTACCTGGCGTTCGCGGCCCTGCTGATGGCCGGCATCGACGGAGTGCTAAACAAGATCGAACCAGGTGAACCGCTCGACAAAGACATCTACGACCTGTCGCCCGAAGAGATGAAGAACGTTCCATCGATGCCCGCTTCTCTAGAGGAGGCGTTGATCTGCCTCGAAGACAATCACCAGTTCCTCATGCGCGGCGACGTGTTCAGCGAGGAACTGATCGAGACCTTCATCGAGTACAAGCTCAAGAACGAAGCGGACGCGATACGCCTTCGTCCTCACCCTTACGAGTTCTCGCTGTACTACGACATCTGAGCGGCTTGTCACGGAGTTCGTTGTGAGTGTGGAGCACGCCATTGCCGCGCGTGGCCTGCCATTTCCCGCTGGAAGGCAGGCGGCGAAAGGCGATCGCCTGCCCTACGGCTACGTACGGCGCTTAGAGCCGCCACGGAAGCATTCATTGCAAAAAGATAAGTTCGTTTGATCCCAGCAGTGCCTGCGCGTATTCGTTCCACGGTTCGTGTCCGAAGGGCTCGCGGCCCTTCGCCAGAAAACTCAATGCGAGGTCCGTTTCCTTGGGGCTCGGATCGCGGCTGAATACGCTTCTGTAGAGCATCCGAACTTTTTCCGAAGCTTCCGTGACACCATCCACGCTCCTGATCAACGCCGCGGCCTGGCTCTGAAAAAACTCGCTGTTCATGACGAACAACTGCTGTACGGGCGTCGTGGTGATTTCGCGGCCCGGGCTGTGCTGCGTGGCGTCCGGAAAATCGTAAAGCCGGAGCAGTGGATGCACGCGAGAGCGGCTGATCTTCGCGTAAACGGAGCGGCGAGTGTTCTCTGTTGCTTCCAGTTCGGAGGATGGCCCTCCCATGGTCATATCTATTGTTCCGGACGCCTTCAGGATCGCGTCCCGCCAAGCCTCGAAGTCCAGCCTGCGAGGGTTCATACGCCAGAGCCATTTGTTGGCTGGATCGGCCTGATGGGCCGCCTCCACGCGCCGCCCCGACTGGCGGTAAGCCGCCGAAAGCATGATCTCACGATGAAGCCATTTGAACGACCAGCCGTTGGCGATGAAACGCGCGCTCAAGTCGTCCAGCAATTCAGGGTGGGAGGGGCGCTCGCCCTGCGTCCCGAAATCGCTCGGCGTGCCCACCAGCGGGCGCCCGAAATGCCATCCCCATACCCGGTTGACAATCACTCGGGCGGAAAGAGCAGCGCCTTCACCTGTGATCTTCTCCGCCAGTTCCAGGCGGCCCGAGCCGCGTGTGAATGGCTCCGGCGCGCCTTTCGAGAGCACCGTCAGAAAACGCCTTGGAACGACTTCGCCGGGGTTCGCCACGTTGCCGCGGATGAACACCGGCAAATCCCGCGGTTGGCCCGGCTTCAGTTCGATCCACGTCACCGTGGGGTCGAGCGTTCCAATCCAGACACCGCAATCGATAATGGCGTGCGTCAGGGGAACGTCGGCCTTGTCGAGATTCTTCTTCAGTTCCGCGACTTCCACCTGCATCCGCTCCACCTTCTTCACCGCGTCCGCCGAAATAGTGGCGAACTCGTTCAGGTTGCGCGAGGCGCCGCCCACACGATACAGCTTCTCGTGATCCCAGACCAGTTTCTCTTCGGTGGCCTTGTCCATGGGTACGATAGGACGCTTCACCAGCCACGTGCTCGCGAAAACACCCGCGAACGCGTAGTAGTCCTTCGCTGAAATGGGGTCGAACTTATGGTCGTGGCAGCGCGCACAGGCGACGGTGAGACCCAGCAGTCCACGGCTCACGGCGTCGACACGCTCATCCCAATCGTCGGCGGCAAGCGTCCCGATGACTTCCGTCGAAAGCCGCAGATCCTTGTGATACATGGGTGAGTTGCCGATGTACCCAAGCGCCCGCATATCTTCCGGCTCAAAGCCTGGCATGAGATCGGCTGCGAACTGCTGTTTGATGAACCGGTCGTAGGGAACGTCCCGGTTGAAGGCTTCAATAACCCAATCGCGGTATCTCCAGGCAAACGGGTGCGGCTGGTTTGTAGCTTCACCCGTGGGATGATCCTCCGCCCACCTGGCCACGTCGAGCCAATAGCGCGCCCAGCGTTCTCCGTAACGGGGAGAGGCCAACAGCTTCTCGACGAGCCGTTCATAGGCGTCCGCCGTGTTGTCCGCCGCAAAGGCCTCGGTGTCCTTATAGGAAGGCGGAAGACCCGTGAGATCAAAGCTCGCGCGCCTTATCAACGTGCGCCTGTCCGCCTCGGGAGATGGAGAGAGTTTGTTCTCATCCAGCTTCGCGAGCACGAAGAAGTCGAGTTTCTTGCGCGCCCATGCTGGCTTCGATACGGTCGGGGCGTTCGCCTCCTTTACCGGCTGGAAGGACCACCACTGCCGGCCCTTTTCGAAGTCGATCCCTTGAGCGGGCCTGGCAGCCGGCGTTACACGCACCCGCGGATCGGGCGCGCCCATGGAAATCCATTTCTCGAAGTCCGCGATGGTTGTTCCTGCCAACTTTCCGGTTGGGGGCATTCGAAATCGATCGTCCTGATATCGAAGCGCCAGCACAAGGCGGCTCTCATCGGGCTTACCCGGGACGATCGCCGGGCCCGTCGCACCTCCCTTGACAAGGCCCACGCGCGTGTCGAGCACAAGGCCGCCCATCGGCGTCTTGGCCGTCGAGGAGTGGCACGCGTAACATTTTTCAGCGAGCACCGGGCGGATCTTCTTCTCGAAGAACTCAAAGTCCGGACTCTGTGCGAACGCGCACTGCGCCACGAAAAGGGTCACAAGACCGGCCCTCTTCACGAGGCTGACCCGCGTCACGCCAGAATCTCCTTCACGACTCGCCCTTGTACATCGGTCAGGCGGAAATCGCGGCCGGCGTATCGATAGGTCAGACGCTCGTGGTCGATACCCATCTGGTGCAGGACCGTGGCGTGAATGTCATGGACGCTCACCCGGTTCTCGACCGCCTGAAACCCGAATTCATCAGTTGCTCCGTAGACAATTCCGCCTTTGACGCCTCCGCCCGCCATCCACATCGTGAAGCCGTAAGGATTGTGGTCGCGTCCGTCACCCGCCTCGGATACCGGCGTGCGGCCGAATTCGCCGCCCCAAAGGACCAACGTCTCGTCGAGCAGACCGCGGCCCTTCAGATCGCGAATGAGCGCGGCGGAAGCGCGGTCCATCTCCGGACATCGCCCCTGCAGATTCTTGTCGATGTTCTTGTGATCGTCCCAGGGCTGTCCGGGTCCAGAGTGAACGTGGACGGAACGTACGCCTTGCTCGACCAGCCTCCGGGCGAGCAGGCAGCCGTTCGCGAAGGGGCTTGTGCCATATTCGGCGCGAACGGATTCAGGTTCCTTCCTGACGTCGAAGGCATCGAGCGCTTCAAACTGCATCCGGTACGCCGTTTCCATGGCCTGAATGCGGCCGTCGAGGAACGAGTCGGGCCCCGATGCCGCCAGATGCTCCTTGTTCAGAGCCTGTATCAAGTCGAGTTGCGCGCGCTGCGCGTCCGGTTTTACCTGCGTATTGCGCAGATAGCGGATCATTTTCTCGGGATCGCTCTCTGCGTTATTGAAATGCGTGCCCTGGTGCTCGGACGGCAGGAATCCCGCGCGCCAGAGCGAGCCGAACGGCGAAGGGCTGAGGGCGACGAAGCCGGGAAGGTTCTGGTTCTCCGTGCCGAGTCCGTAGGAGAGCCACGCACCGAGCGTCGGGCGCGTGGCGGCGATATTTCCCGAATGAATCAGACTGCGCGCCGGCGTGTGGGTCGGATTGAACGTGTAGACCGAGCGGATGACGCAGATATCGTCGATACTCTCCGCGAGCCTCGGCAGGAGTTCGCTGACCTCGACGCCGTTCCTTCCGTGCCGGGAGAATTTCCAGGGCGAAGGCAGCAGGCCACCCGTCATGCGTTCCGTGCGCAGATTGGCCGTGGACGGGCGTTGGCCGGCGTACTTTGCGAGAGCGGGCTTGGGGTCGAACAGGTCGATATGCGACGGCCCGCCCGGCAGGAACAGGAAAATCGAGTGCTTCGCCTTGGGGGCGAAATGCGGGCCACGAACGGCCGCGGCGTAAGACGGTTCGGCTCCCGCCATTCCGGCCAGACCGAGCATGCCGAAGCCTCCGCTGAGCGATTCGAGAAAGGCTCTGCGCGAAGGCGTTGTGCTGTTTTCCGGCTGCATGGGGCTCTGGGCCTCACTCGATTCTATCCCGTTCCCGCCCTACTGAGGTAGGAGCGCCGGTTGCCGGGTTCGCAGATTCCAAGGGAAGAAAGGAAAGAATAAGTCCGAAGGTGTGAGCGAAGCAATCCGAGGCACGAACTACCGGTCCGGACAACGTGAGGCGGGATGAATCCCGGACGGTGGTGTTAGCGAGGAATTCCAGCCGGAGCCTGTCGAACGAGTTCAGGAACTTCGTTCAAGGAACTGGATCAGGTTCCGCAGTTCAAGGCAACCGGTAAGTTGGCTGGCTTTCTCCAAGCAGCTACTGCAACTTCATAGAACGACGCCGTCACGTACATATAGCCATGCCCAAGCGGACAAACATCGCCTGACCCGCCCCGGGGTGCAGTGCGCGCGTCCCCAGCTTTCGTCAGGGCGTCGATTCGGCTTCCAAGTTGCGCCAGATGAACGGAAGGACATCGGCATACAGGCGCCCGTTTCGGCCCCATAGGCGGTTGCGGTGGTCGCCATTGTACTCGTCGAACCGAAAAGTGACTCCCGCCTTGTCAAGCTCCCGGGCGTAGGCGCGGGCGGTGATCGGAATATGCGGGAACTCGTCCTCCCAGGCGGTGTCGAAGCGAAGAGCGGAAAGTTTAGCGATGTTCGGCGCGTCTTGGGCCACGGTCTGCACCGGGAAACGGCTTTGCCAGCGTTCGTGAGCACCGGGCGATGGAACGAGAGCGTCACCGGATTTCGTGAACGGGAGGTCCACGAAGAAAGGCGGCTTCTCGCGGTTGGGCGAAAAAGCCTGGGCGAGGGCGACAATCGCAAACGCGGCGGGCCCGCCTCGCATCAGGTCTTGGAGCGTCCGCGCTTGAAGCACCGAATCGAACGCCGGGTTCTCGGGAGAGATCTCTCCGCCCCATCCCAGCACGGCCGGATTCATGGCATACACGACGCTAAAGACGTCCGGGTAGCGCGCGCCCAGAGTAATCGCGCCGTAGCCGCCCATTGAGTGCCCCGCGATGCCGCGGCTCTGCGCCGCCGGCAGCGTCCGGTACTTGCCGTCAATGAAACGAACCGTTTCGCGGACGATGAACTGTTCCCACTTACCCGTCGCTTCGGAGTCAACGTAAAAGCTGCCGCCGAAGCGCGTCCCGGCATTCGGCATGACGACAATGAACTCGCCAAAATGGCCATTGCGGATGCCCGCGTCCATCAGCGCCTGTATCGTCGTATAGGGACTGCGAGCTTCCATCATTGGCCACGGACGGGTCCAGGTCTGGTCGCTGTCCTGGATTCCATGTAGCAGGTACAGCACCGGATAACGTTTGACCGAAGTGCTGTAGCTCGGCGGTAAATAGATGGAGAGGCGGCGCGTGGCCGATTCTCCCAGAACGTTTCCACGGATCGCCTCGCTTTCCAACATTTCGACTTCCAAAGCGCCACCCGGCGCTGTCTGCGAGTAACACAGCGCGGCGAACATTGTGGCCATCGCCGATGCAGCCAGGATTCTCCCAAAGTTCAGGCTCATGATCGCTCCCCCCAGGCAAGTTTACCCACCGACCCTCTCCAGACGCGGGATCTCCGTTTTGGGTTTCACAGATCCGGTCATTATCCAAACAACGCCTCACACCGGTGCCGGAGTTGATCAGAATGCCCCGTCCGAGGGCAGGCCAGTGTGGGGTTAGGCCTCTCGCCGTTCGGGCCGGGCGTTGCCGCGCGCCAAGAAGAGGAGATGGTGGATGGGCACCGACTCATCCTGAATTGGAAGAAGCGGTAAAAACCCCGGCTTGGGAGTGCGGAAGTATTCCGTGATACACTAGTCGTTTAGAAAGGATTCTGCAATCGAATGAAGGCCGGCATTCATCCCGCATATAACCAACTGAACGTCATTTGTGCCTGCGGGCACAAGTTTCAGACGCGATCGACGCACAAAGGCGATATCCGCGTGGAAATTTGTTCCAACTGCCATCCGTTTTTCACGGGCAAGCAGAAACTGATCGATACCGCCGGTCGGGTTGACAAGTTTGAAAGGAAGTACCAGAAAATCAGGGGCAACAGGCCGCCAGCGCCTCAGGCGACCGCGTAAAATCGTTACTTCCGGTTCTTCTCGCGCTCAGCGCGCATCTTTTCGTATTCCAGGCGCTGCGAATCGGAAAGGAGGGCGTTCACCTTTGCGACCTGGTCGTTCTGTATCCCGCCCAACTCCGCCTTGTGAGCCTCGTTGAATTTCTTGTATTGCAAACGGGTCGAATCCAGGACTTCAGTGAGCTTGGCAACTTGAGCTTCGTCAAGCTTGAGGCGGGAACGCATTTCCCCGATGTACCGTTTGCGGTACTCGTCCGTGCTTCGTCCCGACTTTGAGCCTGCGCTGACCGTACCTTGCGTATAAAGCCGGTGTCCGAAGCCTCCAACCAAGGCTCCGCTCAGGAAAACCAGCGCCAGATAGATCACTGCAGTCACGCCCTGGCGTTTCATAGCAACTCAAAATCGGCGTCGTGTATTTCCATCACGGACTCGGCGTGGACGGGTTCGGAATACTCGGCGGACTGAAGCGCCTCGTCAACAGCGAGAACTTCCACGTAACTGGCGGTGTAAAACGGATGGGCGGCGTGGTTACCTGGGATCGCCACGTAGATTCCCATAATCAAACTGGCTGCAAGGGCGCACGTGACCAAAACCTTCGAAGAGCGTCCAAAGAATGTGCGTTCACTTTGCCGGGCTTCGATTTTTTCCCAGAGGACCGGCATGAAGTTGGGACTTGCGTCCGGAGCCTCGCAGGCGCGACGGTACTGCTGCAATAGGTCCGACAATTCCGTATCATGCGACATAGGGTCTGGCGATTCTTTCATGAGTTTAACACCATTTCGTGCTTCCGGGCATCCCCTAAACTACCCGGGCGATCCCGAGCCAAACGCGCGCAAGACTCTCTGTCTCGCACGAAACAACCGAACCTTGAGGGCGTTCTCCTTAACCTTGTAAATCTTCTCCAAGTCCTTTAGGGATAACCCCTCGACCTCTTTCAAGGTCAACAGGATTCGATCCTTCTCGGATATCGACCCAAGCAGCGACGAGACAGATTCCCGCACCTTGCGCTGGCGCCGTCCCTCCAAATCGAACTTTCCGCTGGCCGCGGCATCAGCCATCATCACCTGCTGCTCGGAGAGATCCGACATGCGCAACTCCGGCCTCCTTCGCTGCTTACGAAGATAGTCGTAAGCAGCGTTCACCGTTAGCCGGTACAGCCAGGTTTCAAAGACCTCCGGGCTGCGGAGTTGATCGAGCGAGAAAAACAAACGCAAAAAAACTTCCTGCGCCACATCCTCAACATCCTCAACTCGCGAAATCAGGCGGGCAATGGTTCCCAGAATGCGCTTGCGATAAGCCAGCACAATCTGATTAAATGCAGCATTATCACCGCCTTGCGCCCGTTTTATAAGATCGAATTCAACCAGCATCGATTGTCTCTGCTGGCACTCGAATAGGCGTGCCGGCCACTAGTCAGGTTACAAGGGTTTGTGCATTGAGGCAAAGCAGTCTCGTAGGGTGGATGAATGGCGGTGATACCCGACTTTCTCTAGCCCATGGTGGTATCATAGCCTCTGTGTACCTGGAGGATGTAGAGTGTTTGGGAAATTCTGGGTCGTAGCTTGCGCCGCCTCGGCGCTCATTGCCGCTGACTCGATAGCGCCACTCGGAAAGTACACTGCGGCCGAACGCCGGCATTGGGCTTTCGTAAAACGGACCCAGCCGGAGGTCCCCAAATTTTCCTCCGCGGCCCACGCGGCTTGGGTGAAGAACCCCGTGGACGCGTTCATCCTCTCCCGCCTCGCGAAAGAGGGTCTCGCCCCGTCTCCGCGCGCGGCTCGCGCTACTCTGATCCGCCGTCTCTCCTTTGATCTCACCGGCCTGCCTCCGTCGCCCGCGGAAGTAGCCGCTTTTACGGCCGACAAATCGCCGGGGGCCTACGAACGGTTAGTCGACCGCCTTCTCAGCAGCCCGCACTACGGTGAGCGGTGGGGGCAGCACTGGCTCGATCTGGTGCGGTTCGCCGAGACCGATGGTTTTGAATACGACACCCACCGCAAGGACGCATGGCGTTACCGCGACTATGTGATTCGCGCCTTTCAGAACGACAAACCGTACGACCGTTTCATCGCCGAACAACTTGCCGGAGATGAAATTTCCCCGAGTGAGGACGAGACGTTGATCGCATCGGGTTTCAACCGTCTGGGCCCGCTGCGAAAGAACGCCGGCAACCAGGAAGTAGCCAGCAGCCGCAATGAAGTGCTTACTGAAATGACGAACGCGGTGGGATCGGCGCTGCTCGGCGTAACGCTTGGCTGCGCGCGATGCCACGACCACAAGTTCGATCCGATTCGGCACAGCGATTACTACCGGATTCAGGCCTATTTTTCCGGCGTACAGTTTAATGACGCGGTAAGAGCCTCGCCTGAAGAGCAGTCCCAGTGGAAATCCAGAGCGGAGCCGGTTGAGGCGGAAATTCTGAAACTTCGGCAGTCAACGCGAGGAAAGAAGGGCGACGAACTGGAGGCCATCCGCGCAAAAGTCGAGGAACTCGAAGGGAAGCGCCCCGAACCCCTGGCCGGCTTGTTCGCCGTCGCCCTCAAGCCTGAGAATCGCGACAACATCCATATGCTGGCGCGGGGAGACTTCGAGAACAAGGGCGATCGTGTGGGCCCTCGTCCTCTCGGAGTGCTGCTTTCGGACGACACGCCTGAGTTGCCGGCGGACGCGAAGCGCCCGCGGACGGAACTCGCTAAGTGGATTTCGGACGCGGAGAATCCGCTGACCGCGCGGGTGATGGTCAATCGTATCTGGCATCATCATTTCGGACGCGGCATCGTGGCGACTCCGAACGATTTCGGCCGGATGGGGGAGCGGCCCTCGCACCCCGAACTGCTCGATTACCTCGCCAATGAATTCGTACGGAGCGGATTCAGCGTAAAGAAAATTCACCGCCTCATTTTGATGAGCAATACCTATCAGCAGGTTTCCTCCACTCCGGCCACCGCGATCGCAGGAGAGAAGGATCCTGGAAACAGGCTTCTGTGGAAGTTCAGCAGGCGGCGTCTGGAAGCCGAGGAGATCCGCGACGCGATGCTTGCGGTGTCGGGGAAACTGGACAAGCGAGCTGGCGGCCCGGGCGTGATCGTCGCGATTGATCAAGGGCTGGTCAACGCGCTCTACAAGCCATCGCAATGGGCTGTGACGCCGGACAAGGCCGAGCATAATCGCAGGAGCGTCTACCTGATTGCGAAGCGAAATTTGCATCTCCCGTTCATGGAGGTTTTTGACGCGCCCGATTTGCAGGTGAGTTGTCCCCGCCGCGAATCGAGCACGCACGCGCCCCAGGCGCTCGAACTGCTTAACGGAGATACCGCCAATCAACTGGCCGAGGCGTTTTCGGAGCGTCTCAGCGCCGAAGCCGGACCGGATCCTCGAAAGCAAATCGATCTTGCCTACCGGTTGGCCGCCGGCCGCCAGCCAAATGCGGGCGAAGCCCGCATTGCCCTTGAATATCTCAAGACGCAAAGGCTCAAGGAACTGGCGCTCGCGGTGTATAATTTGAACGCGTTTTTGTACGTAAACTGAACCGCCATGCCCGAACACTCACGCATCACCCGTAACCGCCGGGAATTTATTTCGGACGCTTTCTGCGGTTTTGGCGCAGTAGCTCTCGCCTCCATGCTCCAGCAGGAGGACCTTCGAGCGGGCACGCTGAATCCACTTGCCGCGAAACCGCCGCACATGAAGGATAAGGCGAAGGCCAAGTCGATGATCTTTCTCTTCATGGCGGGCGGGCCCAGCCATATCGAGACCTTCGATCCAAAGCCGCTGCTGAATGAATTAAACGGCCAGAAACGCCCCGCCAGTTTTGGTGAGGCGAAGTATCAATTTGTCGACAGCAAGTCGACGCTGCTCGGCACAAAGCGGACCTTCAGGAAGTACGGGAAGAGTGGCATTGAGGTTTCGGACCTGCTTCCGCACACAGCCGGGTGCGTCGACGATATCGCCGTTGTACGGGGTTGCCACGGCGACATGGTGGTGCACTCCGCGGCTCAATACCAGCTTTTTACCGGGCGCGTCATTCCCGGCTTTCCGAGCATGGGCGCGTGGACCATCTACGGCCTTGGATCCGAATCCGAATCGCTTCCGGCGTACGTCGTGATGCCAGATCCGAAAGGCGCGCTCGAAGCCGGGCAACCCATGTACGGGAACGGCTTCCTGCCGGCCGTTTATCAGCCGACCATGTTCCGCCCCGGAAACAAACCTGTTCTGAACCTCGAGCTTCCACCCGGAGTCACCGGTGCTGAACGGCGAAAGACGCTCGACCTCATCCGCGGACTCAACGAAGCCAACATGGCGCCCGATGACACGGAGTTCGCGGCGCGCATCAACTCCTACGACCTGGCTTTCAAAATGCAGTCCGAGGCTCCGGCGGTTTTCGATCTTTCGACCGAACCTCAGGACACGCTCGACATGTACGGCATCGGAGCGGCGCCGACCGACGATTACGGCCGCCGGTGTCTGTTGGCGCGCCGCCTCATCGAGAAAGGCGTACGATTCGTGTGCCCGGTATCCGGCGGCGGCCCCGGGAACATGCAGTGGGACGCGCACGAGAACATCGAAGAGAACCACCTTCGCATGGCCGCTCAGACGGACAAACCCATCGCTGCGCTGCTGAAGGATTTGAAAAGGCGCGGTTTGCTCGACACGACGCTGGTCCTCTGGGGCGGTGAGTTCGGCCGCTCGCCCGAATCGCAGGGATCCAAAGGACGCGATCATCACAACCTCGGCTTCACGATGTGGCTGGCCGGCGGCGGAATCAAGGGCGGACAAGTGGTCGGGGGGACCGATGAAATCGGTCTGCGGGCGGTGAACGAACCCTGTCACTTCCGCGACGTCCACACAACCGTCCTGCATCAACTTGGCCTCAACCAGGACGCCCTTAGCTTCATGCATCAAGGGCGCAAGGAACGGCTGACGGAAGTGCACGGCCGCGTCATTTCGCAGCTCGTGTGATCGCGTCGAGTGTGCGCCGGGCGGTCGCTTTCCATGAGAAGAGGGCAGCTTGCGCGGGTCCGGCCAGTACAAGCGCTTCGCTCGCCGAATCGCCGGAAACGAGCCGTTCCATGGCCGCGGTAATCTGCCTGGGGTCCGCCGGGTCAAAGAGCAAGGCGGCGCTGCCGGCGATCCCTGCTAGTGGCTGGATGTTCGAACAGGCAGTAGGTAGCCCCGCAGCCAAGGCTTCGACAACAGGCAATCCAAACCCTTCAAATGTTGAAGGATACACGAACGCCGCGGCTCCCGCGTAGAGTTCGTAAAGCTCTTTTCGCGGAATCCATCCCGTGAAGCGGACCGATTCTCCAAGCGCGAGCGATGTTCGCAAACGCTCGAGTGTCTCCGAATGGAAACCCCGCAAGCCCACTACGACCAGACGATACTCCGGCTTCCCTTTCCGGAAGGCCGCGAAAGCCCGCAACAATCCGTCGAGGTTCTTGTGCGGATGCAACGTCGACACGGAGAGCAGATAGGGCGGGTCGATAGGCTTCCGGCGTTTTCCGATGGAGAAGAACTCCTCCTCCACGCCGAGGGTCGCGACGGTCACCTTCGCGGGGTCGAGGCGGTAGAATCGCAAGACATCCTGGCGGGTAGCGTCGGAGTCCGCAAGCAGTTCGCGCGACATCTTCGCGGAGCCGTAGAGCAGCATCCTCCAGAACGGCAGGTCGAACCACCGGAAGTGTTCCGGATGACGCTTGTGCTGCATGTCGTGAAAAACCGTGACCATGGAACAAGGGCAAAGCAGCGGCGCCGTGAATCCCGGGTTCAACAGAACATCGAGACGATTGCGCGCCGCCGCGAGCGGAAGCAGCGTCTGCTCCCACACAATGCGCAACGGACGAATAGCGGCCCGGACGGATTGCGGAACCGTGTGGAAATTGGCGTTATCTGGTGCAAGGCGGGATCCCGTTTCCTGGTTCGTGAAGACGAAATACTCGTTCACGGAATCGATCTCCCCAAGGGCCGTGAGGAGGTTGCGAAGGTAGATCTCCGTCCCGCCTACTTGGCCTGGAACCAGATATAGCGCGTTGACGCCGATTCGTAGCGGAGCCATCGGTTTGGAATTAGGGAACGGCCTCGCGCAGACTTTGGGCTGAAGCGAGCGCAGCCTTCGCCCGTTCGTTTCGCGGATTGATAGCGATCGTTTTTGAGAACTGCGGGATGGCGGCAGCGTAATTCTTCTCAATCGCATACAAATTCCCCCGGTAGAGATAGGTCCACTCAAAGCCAGGGTCGAGATTTTGGGCAATGTCGTAGGCATCAAGAGCTTCCGCGCGGCGGTTCTGCTTGGCGTAAAGCAGTCCGAGTTGGGAGTAAGCGTGCGCGGTCCGGTTGATCGCGATAGCGCGCAGCAGTTTCGAGATCGCTTCCCCTGGCTGGCCCGCACAGTCGTCCGCAAGCGCCCAGTCGAGGAGCAACCGGTAGTCGGGCTCCTGAATTCCAGCCGCGACTTCGTATTCTCTCAGAGCATCCCTGCATTTTCCCTGTTCGAAGTAGACGTAGCCAAGCTGAAAACGCGGACGCTGTTTCCCCGGAGCCTTTGCCACGGCATCCTTCCAAAGCGTTTCCTGGCTGCCCCACAACTGGTTGCGCTGATGCGTCAGGACGGCACAGACCACAAGTGCGGCGCAGAGCGGCCACGCGAGCTTGCGAACGGGGATCTTCAGCGCCATGATCGCCTCCGCGGCGACGAGAAGCAGGCCGATAAGAGGTAGGTACATGCGCCTCTCCGCGATACCATCCTGAATCGGCATGATGGAGGAGGTAGGGGCAAGCAGCAGCAGGAAAACGAAGACGCCAAACGATGCAAGGGGGTAACGCCTCTTCAGTGCCCAAGCGGCTCCGGTAATGGCAAGAATACCTGCCAGACCGATGATGGACCCGTGGTCCAGAATCGTCTTCGATATCGGGAAATCGTAATCGACCGTCTGTCCAACCGGAAGCAGGAACAGGCGAATGTACACGAAAATCGCCCGGCATTGGGTGAAAAAGTACTGATACCATGTGAAGCTTGTGGCGCCGAACCCCGCGCTATCGCCGGGACGCAGGAGCCGGATAACATATGGAACCGCCAAAGCCCCAGCCAAGGCGAAGGAACCGTATAGCCTCCAGTTGCGTTTCATTCCCCGCGCCGTAAAGCCGGGATTCCAGAAGTAATCGGTCAGGAGCATAAGGGCCGGAAGGGTGACGGCGTGCTCCTTGGAGGCCGCTGCGCAGGCGAACATCACAAGAATACAGATTGTCCGGCCCCAACCGGCCGGCCGCTGGCCGCGATAGAGGAAAACCGCGAACGCACCGTAGAAAAAGAGTGCGGCCAGATTCTCCGAACGGCTTACGATGTAGGACACTGCCTCCGTCTGCACGGGGTGCAGCAGGAACAAGGCCCCACAGAATCCCGCAACAGTCTCCCGCAGTCCGGGCTTCGCTTCACGCAACACGATGAACTTGCGGGAGATCAGATAAACCAGGAACGAATTCGCGGCATGGAAAAGCAAATTCACCAGATGGTACGAGAAGGTTTCGCGGCGCGACCACTCGTAGTTGAACCAGAACGTCAGCGACGTCATTGGCCGGCTCCCGTGGATCCAGTGACCCCAATAGCTCAATTCGCCGTTAACGAACGGGAGGTACTGGTCGTCAAAGACAAACGGTCCGTTCAGCGCCGGACCGTAGACTTCGCAAGCCACGAAAAAAAGCAGGAAACAGCCGAGCGCCAAAACCCACGAGCCGGGTTCAGCTTCGGGACTACCGGCCGTGTTCCGGCGCTCTCTTCGAGGCGAAACCGCAGCCATCAGGTGACCGTACCCTCGTCGCCACGGTTCTTCCGGTAGTACTCAAGCGCTGCTACCCGCTGAGCCAGCGCGACGTTGTCGTCTCGCAATTTTGAAATGATTACGGTAAAACGGAAGAAGATAATCAGGAACACGCAGCCAACCACCAGGGTGAGCGCCAGGGCTGGGGATTCCAAGCCAACGATCGTGCTCATCCCTTCGAGAGTACGGCGAGAGAGGGACAGCCCAAGCAGGACCAGCGCGCCGACCAGCCAGCTTACGGAGTATTCCACTCGGATGTGAGCGCGGCGCAAGGTGCCGAGCGTGAGCGCAATCAGCACCAGGGCCATGATTGCGATAATGTCCAGTAGCCTGTCCACGATCAGTCTCTCCGGCCCCGCCATGGAGGCCTCTCGATCTTTAATACGTTTACAAACACTCCAAGCAGCACATGCACGATATAAGACAGCGATCTCGACCCTGTCAGGCTGGAACGGCCGGCCATCCGCTTCCGCATCTTGCAGGCCACCTCGGAGAATCGGAAATCCTTTCTGCGCAAGACAACCAGAGCTTCGATCTCCGGATACTCAAGAGGGAAGCTCCTGGAGAAAACTTCTAGCGCCTTGCGGTTTACGCCGATGTAGCCGGAGGTCGGGTCATACACCGTGTGGCCCAGAATCGGCCGCAGGATCGCGCGGAAGAACCGTATTCCGATCGTCCGCAGAAACGTCGTGCTGTTCCCATTTGCCGCCACGAAACGCGATCCAATGACCATTTCGACCCCGGTCCTCCGAAGCTCAGCTAACAGGTCCGGAATGTATCTGGGGTCGTGCTGGCCATCGGCGTCAACTCGGATGACGTAATCGTACCCGAGTTCGAACGCCAGTTTGTAGCCCGCCTGGACACAGCCGCCCAGGCCCAGATGATGCGGCAGCGGCAGAACACGGGCACCGGCGGCTTCCGCGACGTCAATCGTCGAATCGAGGGAGCAATCGTCAATGACGACGACGGGGATCTTCGGCACCACTCTTTGGATCTCGCACACTACCGTGCCAACCGCCCCGGCTTCATTATACGCGGGGACTATGACCATAAGAGAGCCGTCGGGCGGCCGATCTATCACAGTTCAGCCACCTGCCGCGCTCTGATGTGATGAGTCTCGAGCAATTGCCTGAACTCCCTCGCGGAGAGACTGCCCGGCACGCGAGCCGCGTCTTCGCGAATCTGACGGCGCTGTCTGAATAGGCGGCCGGCGTGGCGGAGCAATGCGAAGTGTGCCTTTATGACCAAATAAACCAGATAAACTGCTCCGCGCCCTTCGCCGCGGAACTCAGCGGCCTTTCCACTCCCTCGGAGCATGAGCACGAAGTGCCAATAATACCGCAATGCCGCGACCAGCGGAGCGGCGGCCAGTAGGACGGGCGGAAAGTTCTTCGCGAGAACGAAGAGCCGATTCCGCTCCACGTAGTAAGCCTTGAGCGCCGATGCCCGCCCGGCGCTACGCGAGAACTGGTGGTACGCAATCGCCCCTGGAACGTAGCGGCACCGCCATCCGAAGCGCCGCGCGCGCAACCCAAGATCCGTATCCTCGCAGTAGAGAAAGAAATCTTCGTCAAACCAGCCGGCCTGGTCGAGCATGGCTCTCCGGTAGAGAGCCGCGCATGCGCTCGGAAGCAGGACGTCCTCCTCGACGGCGAATCTCTCGACCGCAGCCAGATGTCCCCGCTGCTTGCTGCTGCCGTCACCGGCAATGAGCATGCCGGCCGAATCAAGGCGGGCGCTGCCTTCACCCGCGGCCTCCGCGAGGCGCACCTGTGACGCACACATTCCTACGCCGCCGTCCGACATGGCGTCGACAAGCGAGCCCAGCCACTCGGGCGAGGCCGTGGCGTCGTCGTTGAGTGCGGCGACGAATGGCGACCGGGAATGCCGTCTCGCTTCGTTGACAGCCGCCCCGAAACCGGCGTTACGTTTGTTCTCCACCCACCGGATGGAAACGCTGTCCGTTGACTCCAGTCGCGGATTCCCGCCTTCGTGCAGACGCCGCGCCGCGCACGATCCGCCGTTATCGACCACCAGCACTTCAAAATCGCGCCACGTCTGGGTCCGAAGGGAATCAAGGCATGCAAGGAAAGTGAGGTCGGAGGCCAGGGTTGGGACGACAACCGTTACGGCGGGGCTGCTCACGGACGTTCCCGGCCGAGATTTTCGTACCACTTCAAATTGGCGGTAGCCGATCCGATGCAGGCGATGTCGATCCGTCCGTCGGCGTTCAAATCGGCAGCCACGCATGCCGACGCCGCCATATCCCCGCCGTCGAGTTTGCGCTTGACCCATCCTCCCTGTTTCTCCGCGTAATAAATATTGACACCGTGCGCCCCCCCACGGTACCCGGCTACGATTTCGTCCACAGCGTCGGCGTTAAAGTCCGCGGTGAGGATGGTGTGGCCCTGATCGAGCCCCGCGTCGATCACCGTTCGGGTCCAGGCCCCGCCCTCCGTGCGATAGACGGCAACCTGATTCCCGTGCCACGGCTCGATGGCAGCCAGATACCTCTTCGTGCCGAATCCCCGGCCGGCTGAAACGTCACTCGAGCCCGATTTCGGCCACGGGGCTGGATGGCCTCCTGATATCCGGGTGCGCTTCCAGCCGCGCGCGCCCAATTGGTAAAGGTGTAGCCCTACGAAACTTGCCGTCAGAATCGCGTCGCGCCCGTCGCTGTCCCAATCGACGCAGAAGATGCCGTGTGTGACTCCTTCGTTCTCTTCTCCAATCAACTCGCGCTTCCACTCGCCGGGGCGGTAGAAGACAAGCGGTGCCTTGCCCCGATAATCAGGCGCCTCCGCCGAAGTGCCGGTTAGTGGGGCGTTCACCAGAACCTTCCTGCCGCTGCCATCGATGTCCGCCCAGCGCAGTCGGTGCGAAGTGGGTAGGCGGTCGATCGGGGTCACGCTCCATGGTTCCCGGGTGTCGCCGTTGTGCCGGAGCAGGGAAACCACTCCGATGCTGTTTTTAGCCTGATTCGCGAACTCGCTTGCAAGAACGATCGCCGGGACGCGGCTCGAATCCACGTTCCATGCCGCGAGATTGATCATCCGGTTCTGATTCCCGATGATCACGTGACGCTGCCAGGAGGGGTTCTCGAACCAGACAAGCTCCTTCATTCCACTGGCGAGCGCGATGAGATCAGCCTTTCCATCTCCGCTGAGGTCGGAGGCAACCACCTGATAGCCGCCCTTCAGCCCCGTCGCGAGAGTGTGCTCCCGGAAATCCGCCGGCGCGGGCTGCCCCGCAACACACACGGTAACGGCAAGACTCAGCGGAAGCAGGCCCCCAAGCCGCAAATTTCTCATCAATTGAGTATAACTACTGGCAATAATTCAGACCACCGCTCGGGGATATGCCGAGAAATCTTCCAGTATCAATATCTGGGCACGGCCGGATCAATTTCGCAACTCCAGCGGTCAATTCCACCTTGCATGCTCATGCACGCCTCAACCCCTTGCCGGCGCAGCCAGTCGACGACGTTGAGACTTCGCATGCCATGATGGCACAAGACGATGAGCGTGGACTGCTCTGATTCTTCCTCAAGCGACGGCAACGACTCGGGTATGGTTCGCATCGGCGCAAGCCGCGACCCGTCGATGCGCGCCTGCGCATACTCGAACGGCTCGCGAACGTCGATCAACGACAGCCTGTCGCCCGCTTCGAGGCGGCGTTTCACTTCACTGGGCGTAATTTCGAGAGGGAGTGCGTCCATGGATTTCAATCTTGAGCGAATTCTCACGCTATCATAAAATCTACGAACTGCTGGAGGTCGCAAATTGCCGGAATTGCGTAAAGACTCTGTCACCGGTCGATGGGTGATCATCGCCACGGGGCGGGCCAGGCGGCCTTCGGACTTCAGCAGGGAGCCGGTGCCTAAACCGCTTGAGGGGGCGCCTTGTCCGTTCTGTTACGGCTCCGAGCACAAGACTGCTCCTGAAATCCTCGCGCACCGGCAGGGCGGCGGACCGAATCAGCCTGGATGGACGCTGCGAGTGGTGCCAAACAAGTTTCCCGCTCTTGAGATTGAAGGGAATCTGAACCGCGAAGGCGAGGGAATGTTTGATCGCATGAACGGCCTGGGCGCGCACGAAGTCATCATCGAGTCCCCTGCTCATTCCGCTTCCCTCATCGACCTCAGTGAACGGCAAATCGAAGACGTCCTGTGGGCCTGCCGTGAGCGCATCGTGGATCTCAAGCGCGACCACCGTCTCCGGTACATCGTCGTCTTCAAGAACCACGGTGACGCGGCCGGGGCGTCGCTTGAGCACAGCCATTGCCAGTTGATCGCCCTGCCCATCACCCCGAAGCGGGTTCGCGAGGAAATCGACGGCGCCCGGGGTTATTTCGCCTTTCGAGAACGCTGCGTGTTCTGCGATATCGTTCGCGAGGAATCGAATAGCGCCGTCCGCATGGTGACCGAAACGGACCAGTTCGCCGCGCTCGAACCCTACGCGCCCCGCTTTCCATTCGAAACGTGGATTCTGCCGAAAGTGCACAACTCACACTTCGAGGACGCGGAGGCGGGCAGTTTCGCGAATCTGGCGTGGGTTCTGAAATCCACGTTGCGTAAGCTGGATAAGGTCCTGGAACAGCCGGCCTATAACTTTGTGATTCACACTTCGCCGGTTCAGGAAGAGCGGACTCCGCACTACCACTGGCACATAGAGATTATGCCCCGGCTCACCCGGGTTGCGGGCTTCGAGTGGGCGACAGGCTTTTACATCAATCCTACGCCGCCGGAAGAAGCGGCGGCGTTCCTGCGTGAAGCGGGAGTGTGACGGGTCCACGCAGGAGCCGAAGCGCCGTCCGCGCCGGGTGCGGCGACTCAATCACGCAGGCGTGGAGACCCGAACGCCCCTCGAGCCTGACGTTCCCGCCGCGGGCGGTCACGCGGTATGCCATTGCCGCTCCACGCTCCCGGCAGAGTGAATCGAGCGGCCAGTCCGAATCCGCCACTATCTGGATGGCCCCTCCACCGTCAATGAGAATCGACATGTCGCCCGGCGCCTCGGGTGCGTTTGAAGCGGTCTCGAAAATACGGCGGGCGTTATCCAGGAATAGGCTCACAATTGCCCTTATCGCCCAGATTGGCCTCGTCTTGAGGATGCGGTGAGATCAGGTGCTGTGCTTCGTACAGGAATCGCCCAAGCGCGGTGGTCTACTGCTCGTTGGACGAGGTCTCGTGACCGTCGCGACCGCCGTCAGAACCACGAAGACAGGAATTCGATTCGGCTCCGCATTTCTTCCGCCGGAACCGTGCCGATGAGCCGCATGAGTCTCCGAAGTTCTTCTCCGACTGTGTAACGTTGCTGTGGCGCAACGATAATACCTGCGTGAAAGCGTTGTTGTGAAATCCAAACCTGATGAAGGATACAATAATCCGCCAGGTTAAACGTGTACAGTACGCGCCCGGATGCCGAAGCCGCTACGAGGTGATCCCGATCGTCGCGGTTGAACATTTCCGCCTCCGAGGCGGTCAAAACATTAACGTTGGGGGCCCTCAAGCCGAAGACGACGGATAGCCATGGCGTCCTCGTCGAGGTACAGCCGCGCCTGGCTCAAGTCCGCGCCTGGCCGCGACCGAGTTGCCGTTCCCAATGCACCGATGCCGCCTCTTCCTCGGCGATGTCTGCTTCAATCTCCTCACGATTGGCGTGATAGTAGGTTAAAGCGGCATGCACCTGAGCGAGAGTCAGATGCGGGTATTCGAGGGCTATTTCGTCTGGGGACATTCCCATCTTGTACCAGCCGGCGATTCGCCGTACAGTCAGTCCAGTCCCGGCAATCTTGGGTCGTCCGCCACGTATTCCCGGATCCCGATCTATGAGCGTACCGATTTCGATACCCAACGCCATGACTCCAGTTTACCGCTGTTCTCCGATCCCTTCGAGAGAATTGCAGCGCAGGCTGGGCATCGCGGATTCGAATCGGGAACGACCGGCACCTTGCGGAGATGAACGCCGGGCCAGATGATTGCCGAATACTCAAGGAAAAGGATGCATTTCCCCCGGGAGAGATTTCAAGCAAAGTCTCCAGGTGACCTCGACGGCGGCCAAGCCTGAACGTACGCCCACCAAGTCCAGAACTTTTTTTCGTCGGATAGCGAGCAGGCTCCTTCAGCGTCTGCCAAGCAGGTCTTTCTATTCTGGTCGTCCGCCGGGACGAGTCTTGCTAGCCGGAAAAAGCTCTTCGAGCGCTCATACAATGCCACTGCCTTATACTGCGAATCCCCGCCGTAGCGCTACCTGTGCAGCGACGCCGCCGCGATTTGCGCTATGTCCAGGAGCTTCGGCGGCGTCTCGCTCACTTGTGTAAGCGCGTCGCGGAACATGGTTTGGCAGAACGGGCAAGCCACGCCTACCACATCGGCGCCCGTTTTAACGAGTTGCCCGGCGCGCTCCACGTTCACTCGCTTCCCGGTCTCCTCACCCAGGAACATCATGCCGCCGCCCGCGCCGCAGCAAAACGACCGGTTGCGCGTCCGCTCAGGCTCCACGACCTCAGCGGCGCGTGCGATCACGTCGCGCGGCTCGTCGTATACGCCTCGGTACCGGCCGAGATAGCACGGATCGTGGTACACCACCTTCAACCCGCCAGCCTGGCCTGGCAGGTTCGGCTGCATGCGCGCCAGCAGTTCGCTATGGTGCTCGATTTCGAACGAAGCCCCAGCCTCTTTCCAATCCTCCGAAATCGTCCGCACGCAGTGCGGACAGATCGAGACGAGTTTCTTCACCTTGCTCTCTCTGATGTGTTCAATGTTGGCTTCGGCAAGCTGGGAGAACACGTAGTCGTTACCCAGGCGCCGCGCCGGATCTCCCGTGCATTTCTCCTTCCGCAGAACGCCGAAGGTGACGCCCATGTGGTTCATCACCTCGACAAGTGACGTCACCACGTCCTTCCCTTGTGGATCGTACGCGCCCATGCAACCGAGCCAGAGACAATACTCCTGCGTGCCGTCGTAGACGGGCAGGGAGTGTTTATCGATGAACTTCTGCCGGTCGGTGGAAGGGAAGCCGAGCGAATTCCCGCGCTCCAGGTTCCGGAAGAGCTTTCCGCCGTAGTCGTCCTCCCACTTGCCTGTGTTCACCATGCCGCGCCGCAGGCCGATAATCGTTGGCAAGTGCTGAATCCCTACCGGACATTGGTCCTCGCAAGCTCCGCACGTGGTGCATTGAAAGACCGCCTCGGGCGCGATGTGCGCTTCGGTGATCGCCGCGGTTCCAACAATCCCGTGTTCGTTCAGATACCGGCGCATGCCTAGAACAATTTCTTTCGGATTCAGGGATTTGCCGGTGTTGTACGCGGGACAGTGTTCCGAACAGCGCCCGCACTCGACGCACGAGAACGCCTGCAACGCGTCCAAACGGGTGATGTCCTTGCCGGTTTCCAGGCCGAAATCCTCGTCACCCGAGAGCGCCGGAATCCGGCTGAAGCCGTCGCGTTTCGCGAACACGGCCGCGGGGCTCAGGATCAGATGCAGGTGCTTCGTATGCGGCACCAGCGGCAGGAACGTCAGAAGCGCGAGGGTGTGAATCCACCAGATCCAGCGGCTCTCTTCGAACATGTAGTGATCCGCCAGGAACGTTATCATCAGAATGAAAATCAGCGCGGCGATCACGCCGGATTCGTACGACACCTTTCCGAACCACCGCGGCTGCAACACAAACCGGCGGAAGGCAAGGCCGGCGATCGACGCCGCGACCGCCACGGCGAAAAGCGAAACGAAGCCCAGGTACATCTCGCCGGCCGCGCTGTCGCGATCGATGAAGGGCACTCCGGCGCCTATCGCGAAGTGGTTCAGCGTGACCAGCCCGAACGCGCAGAATCCCCAGAAAACAAGAGCGTGCGCGATACCGGGAAGCGGCCGTTCGCGAATCACTTTTCCCTGCGCCATCACCTCCCACAGAAACGCGGCCAGGCGCGGGCCGAGTGGATGAAGGCTGAAATCGGGATTCGCCTTTGCCGCGCGGATCAGCTTCACCACCGGTCCGAAACGCTTCCAGAAAACGAAGCCCGACGCGCATGCCAGCGCTAAGAAGATCGCGGTCTCCAATCCCGTCAGTTGGACCATAGAGATTGAATGTAGCACCAACCGGATAGAATGAGGTTTGGGGGTGGCTTTTTGCGAATCGTAGTTTCCGGCGCGGCCGGTTTCATTGGATCTCATATGTGCGACCGCCTGCTTGCCGGGAGTCACTCGGTTGTGGGTCTCGATAACTTTCTCACCGGCTCCCGAAGGAACATCGAACACCTTGCGGGCCACGAGCGCTTCCGGTTCATCCAGCATGACGTCACGCTCCCGATCGAAATAGAAGGCGCGGTGGATGGCGTCCTGCACATGGCGTCACCGGCGAGTCCGAAGGACTACTTGGAGTACCCGATAGAGACTCTGGATGTTGGCTCGCTTGGGACTCGCCGCATGCTCGATCTCGCTCATCGCCACGGCGCGCGGTTTCTGCTCACCTCGACCTCTGAATCGTATGGCGATCCGATGGTCCATCCGCAGGTTGAAACGTACTGGGGCAACGTGAATCCAGTAGGCCCTCGCTCCTGTTACGACGAAAGCAAGCGGTTTGCCGAAGCGCTGACCATGGCCTATCATCGCAAGCATGGAGTTCGCACGAACATCGCGCGCATCTTTAACACTTATGGACCGCGCATGAAGCTCAACGACGGCCGGGTGGTCCCGGCGTTTGTCGATCAGGCTTTGACGAACGGCGCCATCACTGTTTTCGGCGATGGCTCTCAGACACGCAGCTTCTGCTACGTGAGCGATCTTGTGGACGGTCTGTTTCGCCTCATGCAATCGAATGAGCGATACCCGGTGAATCTGGGAAACCCGCGCGAAATGAAGATCTCCGAATTCGCTGACCAAATCCTGAGGCTCACGGGAGCAACATCAGCGGTCGAATTCCGGCCGCTGCCGGAGGACGACCCGAAGCAGCGCCGGCCGGACATCACGAAAGCGAAGACTTTGCTCGGATGGGAACCGCGCGTGCCGCTTGAAGAGGGTTTACAGCGGACCGTGGAATACTTCCGCGCCGTGATTAAGACAGGCTCAGCGACGCCTGCGCCGCGAGCGTGAAATCGGCAAATTCGACACGTTCGAATTTCGGGAATGCCGCGGCCGCGATCATGGCTGCGTTATCCGTGGAAAGGCCCGCCGAGGGGAAGAATACCGGAAACGGAAGTTCCGCTCGCGCAGCCGCGGCCCTTAGCGCGGTGTTGCACGCCACGCCGCCCGAGACGATCAGGGAACGCGCGTCGAACGTCTCCGCGCATGCCGCCGCGTGGCGCAACAACTCTTCGACCACCGTGTACTGAAAGGACGCCAACAGGTCGAGCGTGGCCTGCGGTGTCGCTCGAAGCCATTCCTCAACCGAAGGCCGTATCAATTGTTTCCGTCGCGCGATTTCTTCCGCCATGTCGCGCGATTCCACCCATCGGAGCACGGCCGTCTTGAGGCCGCTGAAGCTGAAGTCGAGCGTGTTGCCTTTCATCCTCGCGAAGGGCAACCTGATGCCCCGTGGATTTCCAAAGGGCGCTAGTTTATCGATAACGGGCCCGCCAGGATAGCCGAAACCCAGCAGCTTCGCCACCTTGTCGAAAGCCTCCCCCGCAGCGTCGTCACGGGTCTTGCCGAGCAATCGGTAGGTAATTCCAGCGTCAGTCCCGAACAGGTGTGTGTGTCCGCCGCTCACCACCAGTGCCAGTGCGGGAAAAAGCACGTCTCGGGATTCAAGCAGCACCGCGTGGATATGGCCCTCGATATGATTCACCGCTATCAGCGGCAATCGGCGCACGAAGCACAACGACTTCGCGTACGTAATCCCCACGAGCAGCGAACCGATCAGGCCCGGCCCCTGCGTCACCGCCACCGCCGCCAGATCCTCCCATCCCGCGCCTGCCTTTTCCATAGCTTGGCGAACTACCGGGACGATGGCCCTCAGGTGTTCCCGCGAAGCCAGTTCGGGCACCACCCCTCCGTACTTCTCGTGAGCGTCGAACTGCGAGGCGACAACTGTGGAGAGAACCTTCCGCCCGTCTTCAACCACGGCCGCGGCCGTCTCGTCACAAGACGTCTCGATGCCGAGAATGAGGCTCACTTGGCCGCCGGGGATTCAATCATCGAAACTTCGATCAGATCGCCCCGCACCACGCCCGCGACCGAAACGACGCCCGTGGCTTCGAGTGGCGTTTTTAACCGCAGGGTCTGGTCGGAGCCTTCCACGCGGAACTGCCACTGCTCGCCGTCCTTGACGGCCGTGCCGCGGACGGAGACTTTCGTGTCGCCCAGCGTGAATCCCGCGTTCTTGACCGTGTCGCGAATGTTGTCCAGACGCACCGTGTTTTCGGACTTCAGAACGACCTCGATGCGTCCTTTGTCGAGCGCGGGATTCACCGCCTCTACGCCGCGCATCCGCTGAAGCCGTGAAATCACGGCGGACGCGCAGGAGGCGCACTCCATACCCGAAAAGCTCACTTCGACCCGGCGATATTCGGCGGCAAGAGGGGCGGCCAAAAGTAGGAGAGCGGTTGAAATTGCTTGCACGACCAATTATAGATCGGGCGGATTCGGCGGCCGCCTGTCCTGGGGCCGGTTATCCTGGTGCCGCCCGCCTTCCGGACGATTGTCCCTCGGTCCAAAGCCCGGCCGGTTTACGCGTCCCGGTCCGCCTCCCATATTCGGGCGCGGCTGCCGTCGTTGAAGTTCGCGCCACTGCTCTGCCGTGAGGATCACCCTCAGCTTCAGGCTCATCTGTGAGACGGCGCGCGCGAGTTCGCTTCGCGCCCCGATAACCTTTTCGAACGCCGCCGTCGTCTTTGCGCTATCGACATGGTCGTCGTTCATCAGGTCGCCCAGTTCGCCCTCTGAAGCTTCGAGCGCGGCCCGAAGCTGAATCAACTTGGAACGGTATTCGCGTACGGTTTCACGGATTTTCGTGTTCTGCTCGCCGGAGAGATTCAGATCTCTCGCGATCGGGCTGTCCCACCACGGAAACATTCCCGGAACCTGCGCGAGCACGCCTCCGGCGGCCAGCACGAGAATTCCAAGCAGCCGTGTCATCTGCTGACCTCAAACAGACCCTCGACCGGAGCCACCGCGCTCGGCTCCACGCCCGAAATCGAGGAGAATACCTCGCTGAAGAACTGTGCGTCGGAAGACGCGATCATCGGAGCCGCTTGCGGCGCGGGTCTGTTGATGCTAACGGCCACGATGAGCAGCGCAGCCGCGGCGAAACCGTGCGCCAACGGCCATGCCCGCGTGCGCTCCGGAGCACGTAAGCGCCCGAAAACGGCGCGTCGCTGGGACGCGAGAAACGCCTCGGGGACCGCGGGTGCAGCCAGTGTCTTCCCACGCCGCTCCTCCAACTCGCGCCAACGCCGGCCGCATTCTTCGCACCCCTCGAGGTGGCCGTCCGCCGGTCTCAGACCGTATAAGCGGTCTATCAGGTCGTCATCTCTCCAGTGTGCGTCGTTCATACAAATCCTTCAAATCCACCCGCAGTCGCGCCACAGCACGCGCCATGTGCGCCTTCACCGTGCCCACCTCGAGCTTCAGAATCGCGCCGATCTCCTCGAGAGTCCGGTCCTCGTAATGGCGCAGCACAAACACGGCTCGTTGACGAAAAGACAGCTTCATGAGCGCCTTTCCCAGACGATCCATGATTTCTTTCGAAAACAGCGCAGTCTCCGGGCTTGGTCCCGAAGCCCGCGCCAACGCCAGGATCGCCTCCTCGTCTTCCTGCGAGGGTCGCTGCTTCCAAAACCGCCACCGCCGTGAACGCAGGCGGTCGAGGCACGTGTTGACCGCGATTCGGGTCAACCACCGCGCCGGCTCGTCGGGAGTCCGCGAGCCGTCGCGCTCCAACGCCCGGTAGGCTTTGAAGAAGGCGTCCTGAGTAGCGGTGTCAGCTTCATCCTGACTGCCGAGCATGCGAAAGCAGAGCAGGAAAATACGCTTCTGCTCGGACTCCATCCATCCGCCAAAGTCCGGGATGCCAATGCGCCAGGGCGAGGCTTCGTTTCTGAGATCGGCCCGTCCGAGGACCGCATCGGCCATAACGGCCATCATACCCTTCCTGACGCGGAGTGGAGGGGATTGGATTACAAACCTGGGAAGATCTTATTGGCCGCCATCGCATTTCTGCCCCTGAATCAGGTACCAGAATTGTGACGGGCTTGCCAGCCCCCGCAGCAGCGCGACAAGCCGGAATTTCAGCCCCGCGACAAAACCCAGGTGTTTTGAAAAAAACGCCGCCGCTCCAAGCGTCCTGTCCGCCAGAATCATGGGGCTCCATTCCCGGCCGCCATGATGCACTACGCGCGCTTCCCGTACGAGCGCGATCCGCCGGTTTGACCTCCGGATCTGGTAACAGATCTCGGCGTCGACACCGTAGTTCCCATAACGCTCGTCGATCTGCCTGGTTGCCTGAAAGAAGAAGGCTCGGATCATCATGGCCGCGCCGCTGGCCGATTCGATTGCGCGCTCGTCCGCCGGCCGGAACCGCGGAAAAGGGGCCTCGGGCGCCGGCAGCGGACCAACCTGCGGAGCGCCGTCCCCGTTTGCTCGAATCAGAAGCGGGCAGGCAGCGGTTGCGTCCGGTTCCGCGTCGAGCTTTGCCGCAAGCGCTCCGATTGCGCCAGGCTCCACCTCGGCGTCCTCATGGAGGAGCAGAATGTACTCCCCAATCGCCGCGCGAATCCCAAGGTTCCGGGCCTTCGCCAGCCCGAAGTTCTTCGGCAGTCTGATGAACTGGACGTTCGAATAGTCAGCCTCGAACTGCGCGCTGCCGTCCGAGGACCCGTTCTCAACCACGATCGCCTGAATCGCCGCGCGGCCAGCCGATTTTTCAAGGGCATCGAGACAGCGACGCAGCATGCCGGCGCGGTTGTGTGAAACGACGATCGCTGTTACTTTAGGCGGTGGCGGAGTTTGTTCCTGCGGTTCGTTGACGGGAGCGGACATCGAACATAAAGGTTATCAGAATGACGGCTGGGGAGTTCGATCGGATTGTGGAGCGGGCCTGCGCTCAGATCCCGGCGCGGTTTCGCCGGAGGCTCAGGAACGTCGTGTTCGTGGTGGAGCCCGAACCCTCAGACGCCCAGCTGGCATCCTTGCGAGTGGGACGGGGAGGGACGCTCCTTGGGCTCTACGAAGGCCGCCCGCTGACCTCGCGCAGCGTCTCCGACCCTTTCGCGATGCCGGACCGCATCACCATCTTTCAGGGGCCGCACGAGCGCGCCGCTGGCAATCTCGCGCACCTGGAGCAACTTGTAGCGGGTACGATATGGCATGAGGTGGCACACTACTTTGGAATGGACGAGCGTCAGGTGCGCACCGCCGAAAGGGCTCGCGCGGGCCGGAACAGGAAGTGACCGTACCGCTCCGCGGATTTCCTGTTAGCATATGTCTTTGCGCACAACCTGTAATAAGGCAGTTCTCATTACCGGCGCGGGTCGCGGAATTGGGAAGCGCCTCGCTATCGGCTTCGCAAAGGCAGGCGCGAAGGTCGGACTCTTTGCCCGCAGTCAGGCGGAAATTGACCTGGCGAATCTGGAGATTGAGCACGCGGGCGGTATTGCGTACCGCCTTCGCGGCGATGTTCGCGACACCGAACGCCTGGCCGCTGCCGTCGACAGGATGAAAGTCGAATTGGGCGGCGTTGACGTGCTCATTGCCGCGGCCGCGATTCAGGGTCCGATTGGCCCGCTGCTCGAAACCCCCACCAGGCAGTGGCAGGAAACCATCGAAACCAACCTCTTCGGCGTCGTGAATAGTTGCCGCGCCGTGCTGCCCCAGATGATTGAGCGCCGGTCGGGCAAGATCATCGTTCTCAGTGGCGGCGGCGCCTCCAAACCGCGGCCCAACTTCTCCGCCTACGCTACCTCGAAAGCGGCTCTCGCCCGGCTGGTTGAAACTGTCGCGGAGGAAATTCGGGACTTCAACGTGCAGATCAACTGCCTTGCGCCCGGCGGGGCGTACACCCACATGACTGATGAGATTCTCGCCGCAGGTGACAGGGCGGGGCCTAAGGACCGGGCGGAGGCAGAGCAGGTCCGGCTCACGGGAGGAACTCCCGCCGAAAGACAAATCCAGTTGGCGTTGTTTCTTGCCTCCGAACATTCGAATCACGTCAGTGGAAAGCTGATTCACGTGGACGACGACTGGAAGCGTCTTGAACACGCGAATACGAACCCCGAGGCCTTCACACTCAGGCGCGTGACGAAGGGATAGGTCTACTCGAACAAGATCTGCGCGATCACCAGTTGAGGCATGGACTGATTCCAGCTTGGCGGGAGATTGTCGAATGCCACCCGGAATTTTTTCGTCTCTCCCGGCGCAAGACCACCCGCCTTGCGGCCGGCAATGGCCACGCGCTCGCGCAGGACCAGCTGCCCATAGGAATCGTGGAATACGCAGTTGATCTCCACCAGCTTGACCCCGCGGGGCCCGGTGTTGCTTACGTTTCCCACGATTTCGACCACGGCCTGCTTAAAATAGCTCTCGGCCGCTTGCATCTGAACGTCGCCCAGTTTGAGGTTTACGACGTAGGCCTTCGCCTCCTGCGTCAGAACCGGCCCCTGCGGCGGATGCGTGCGGGCCCAGTAGTCCATGAACCAGAGCGCCCCGCCGCCCAGTGTCAGCAGGATCGCGACCACAGCTACCGGAACCGGAACCAGCGGCTGGGTGTTCGCAGTCTTGTCCGCTTTCTCAGGTGCCACTGACCGTCATCTCCTGAATCATTAATGTCGGCGAAGCCGTGGAGCCGCGAAACTCCAGGTCCGAGCCGACGGCCTCGATTCGCATCAGCATCGTATTCAGGTTACCCGCGATGGTCACCTCCGATACCGGAAACGCCAACTCGCCGCCGCGAATCCAGATTCCCGTGGCGCCCCGCGAATAATCTCCGGTAACGATATTGACACCGAAACCCATCAGTTCGGTCACATAAAATCCGTCCGAAATGGAGGAAATAATGCGCTCAGGCGTCGAGGCTCCCGCTTCCGCGTAGAGGTTTCCATGTCCGATGCCCGCGTTGCCGGTGATGCCTCGCGCCGCATTCCCCGTCGTTTTCATGCCGAGTTTCCGCGCCGTGTAGGTATTAAGCAGATAGCTCTTCAGCACGCCCTTTTCGATAATCGTCGTCCGGCGTGTGGGCACACCCTCGTCGTCGAAGGGAGAAGTGCCGAACAGTCCAGGCAGCGTGCCGTCGTCAATCACCGTCAGCGATTCGGCTGCGATCTTCGTGCCCAGCTTGCCGGCGAGGAACGAAGCGTTCCGGTAAATCGACTCGCCGTGAACCGCTTCAAAAATGCTGTCGATCAGCGACCGCGCCGTGCGCGGTTCAAACACCACGGGCACGCGCTGGGTCTCAATCTTCACGGCCCCCAACCGACGCAGTGCGCGCGCCGCCGCCTTGCGGCCGATATCCTCGGGCCGTTCGAGCCCGGCCGCGCCCCGGGCGAGCGAAAACCAGTAATCCCGCTCCATCGAATCGCCTTCGCGGGCCACCGGTGCGACGCTGATCGAACACGAACTGGTCCTGTATTCCCCGGCGAATCCAAGCGAGTTCGCGAACACATGCCGGCCGAGATTAGTATCGAAGGAGCCGCCTTCCGAGTTTGCAATCCGCGGGTCAGCGTCAAGCGCCGCTCCCTCAGCTGCCCTGGCCATCTCAATCTTCTGCTCCGTGCTCAGTCCCGCGGTATCACCTGAAAACAGCTTCAAGTCACCCTGAATCGACCCAAGCTCGGAGGCTTCCGGCAGGCCGGCATGCGGGTCCTCGGTTGTGATAGAGCCCAATTCCACGGCCGATTCCACCAGCCGCCGCAGCCCCTCAGCGCTCAGATCGGACGTGTACGCGGAGCCGGTATTGCGGCCGATGAGAATGCGCAGCCCCGCGCCGCGCGAGCCCGATTCCTTCAAGCTCTCCAGCTCTCGCATCCGGACGTTCGCTGAGAATTCTTCACCTTCGGAGATCACGCATTCCGCGCCCGTGGCGCCCGCAGCCAGAGCCTTCGCAATAATGCCCGACGCGAGATCCAGCAGATTCCCGTTCGAACCAGTCGAGCCGTTTGGAGCGCTCAAGCCGTGCCTCCCACGGTCATGCGATCGATGCGCACCGTCGGAATGCCGACTCCCACTGGAACGCTCTGCCCCTCCTTGCCACAGACGCCAATGCCCTCGTCAAGCTTCAGGTCGTTCCCCACCATACTGATATTCTTCATCGACTCCGGACCGTTGCCGATCAGCGTCGCGTTTCGCACAGGCCTGGTCAGGTGGCCATCTTCTATCAGATAGCTTTCCGAGGCGGAAAACACGAAATTCCCGTTGGTGATATCGACCTGGCCTCCGCCGAAGTTCGAGCAGTAGAGACCCCGCGTCACCGATCGTATGATATCTTCCGGATCGCTTTCCCCCGCTAGCATGAACGTGTTCGTCATGCGCGGCATCGGGATATGCTCGTAGCTCTCGCGTCTTCCGTTACCTGTCTCGGGAAGCCCCGTGATGCGGCTGGACAGCTTGTCCTGCAAGTATCCGCGCAGAATGCCTCTCTCAATGAGCACGTTGCACTGCGTGGGCGACCCCTCGTCGTCCACGTTCAGCGACCCGCGCCGGTCGCGCATGGTCCCATCGTCGACAACCGTACAGAGCGGACTTGCCACCTGTTGGCCGACCCGTCCGGCAAAGGCCGAGGTTCCTTTCCTGTTGAAGTCCGCTTCGAGCCCGTGCCCGACAGCCTCGTGGAGCAGGATGCCCGGCCAGCCGGGGCCCAGCACTACCGTCATTTCTCCGGCGGGAGCCTCTACTGCGTCCAGTTGCGCGACCGCCTGCCGCGCCGCGTTGATCGCGTATTGCTCCGGAGCCTGCTCGCCCCGGAAAAATTCGAGACCCACTCGGCCGCCTCCGCCCGAGTGTCCCCGCTGAGGCAAGCCGTCCCCTACCCTTGCCAGCACACTGATGTTGAGGCGGGTCAGAGGCTGCCGGTCAAAGCTGAGCGCGCCGTCGCTTGTCGCGACCATGACCTGACGCAGATTGTCCGCGTAGGACGAACTTACCTGAAAGACGCGGGGGTCGTAGGCCCGCGCTGCCCGGTCAGCGCGTTTCACCAGTTCCACGCGTTCGGCAAACCCCGTTTCGGTCGGAGCTGTGAGCACGGGATAGAGGTTCCGCTTCGGCCCCTCATGCAGCGGCATTTTCGCGGTCTTGGCCGGTCCGGCGGCGATGTGGGCGGCAACCCGCGCGGCCTTGCGAATTTTCTCCGGGGTCAGGTCGTCGCTGTAGGCGTAGCCTGTCCGCTCGCCCGAGAGAACGCGTACCCCCACGCCGAGTGAAACTCCCCGGGTTGCGCTCTTTACGATCGATTCGTCGAGGCCTATGCTGCTCGTGGACAGGTATTCGAAGTAGAGATCCGCGTAGTCCCCTCCCCTCGATAGGGCCTCACCCAGATAGGCTTCCAGGTCACGTTCCGTAATGCCAAAGCGCGCGGCGAAAAACGACGCAGATAGCTCCATAACCTGAGGTTAGCATTTGAACGGCTTCCGCCGGAAACGGCGGACCGCCAGCCCCTCAGGCTGCAGCCTTCGGTTCGAGCACGCACTGCCGCCATCCCGCTAGTAGGGTCCGCAACACCCCATCCGCATGGGCCAGGGGTTCCTCCCGCTGTTCCGCGTTCGCGGTCGCGAGCGAGATCATCACCCAGCCATAGGTCTCCCTCAGATCGTGGCTGATCGTCCCGCCCTTCTCATCGTCGAGCGCTACCGCAAGCTCGCCGATAATCGCCTGGGCTTTCGAAATCTCGTCGCTGCGCAACCTGATATTTTTCTCGCGAACGTGCCTCTGGGCCGCCACTATGGCGTCAATTGCCGCCTCATACAACACCCGAACCAACTCGAGGCCGTCCGCCGACATCACCCGGCTCTCCAAGTACGCATCGTAAGCTCTGTTTTGCATTTTCCGGATTGCTCTCCCAGAAGCTTTATCGGCGGACTGTCAGGAATTCGTTAGGTGGGAGGTCTTTGCGGCCGCCGCAAGGCTTCGCGCCAGCCGCCGAACCTCCGCGGACGGGATCTCGGCGATTAACTCCCCCGTCTTCTTGTCAACCAGCCTCGCCACCACGCGATGGGTCCCCCGCTCGAAGGCGTACGTTAACTCACTCTGATTCCCAAACGCTTCAGACGCGTTAACCGCCTTCACCGCCACAATCAGTTCCCGGTGCGCCGCGCCATCCGGTGACCTCGGTTCGGTTACGACTGGAACCGCGCCTGCCCTTTGCAAAGGATCGAAATTCATCCTGAACCTCCAATTCTTCTCGGTAATCTAGTACCGAGTTGCATAAGTCAGAGTACTTGGCTTTGGGGCCGGAAGGGAACACGACTGCCTTCTTCCATTCAAACGGCGCTGCCTTTTCGTTGTAGACTTCAAC
>SXGS01098714.1_pt1 | contig 34898 bp, 34 predicted proteins | sample 3174681 | NCBI WGS metagenome assembly SXGS01 (sample SAMN11356861, study PRJNA531348) | freshwater metagenome | isolation source: freshwater sample F1-80 | place: China: Fuxian Lake, Yuxi | collected 2017-12-25
CCGGCAACCGCAAAGTAACCAAGACGTTCCGCGAGAATCAAGTGCAAGCGTTCATGAGCTTGGTCCGAACAGTGTACCCCTGAACCCCGGTGGGCCCCTTTTGGGCGCCGATGTGGGTCCCTTTTGGGCGCCGATTACCAGCTCGCCTTCTTTTTTTTGGTCGTCGTCTCTTGCCACATAGCCATCGTCGTCGTAATCGATGATTCCCTTCAATTTGGATATCGGGTTTTCGACTTCAAATAGGGGCGCATTGTCTTTCTTAGCATCGGCGTCGGCATTGAAAATGAGAGTAAGAAGGTACTGGCTCCGGGCACCCGTGACTGCCTGCCCTACGAAGGCGCGGGGATCCAAGTACCTGGTCGGATCCTTATACCATAGGATGCTTCCCTGAATGAGGTCTTTTGGTTTGTCGGCATACTCGAAGCAGAGGTTGTCGGTGTAGTAGCTTTCGTTGCCATAGTTGAAGGTAAGATCGCCACTGAGCGTGGCTTCGCGAATGCCCTCATGTCCAGGAATAGTCAGAGAATGAAAAATCATGGGTTCTGATTCGGCGAAAGAGAGGGGCACCTCTTCGCCGTCGAGTCTCAGGTGGAGTTTCTTTGCCTGTTTCTTCCCTTCCTTCCCCTGCACAAATCCTCTGAACGGCTCTGCGGCTACACCGGTGCTGGGGGTCCATTTTAGCTTGTTTTCAAATAGATATTTGCCCTTTTCAATCGGCACTGAGCCGATAATCCTTCCCAGCACGATTACGTCACTCGCCACGTCTCGCCCAAATAGATTAGACGGGATTTCCTTGATGGTCACGTCGAAAACCAAGCTGGTATTGTCGTCAGCGCTATCCTTTTTTGCTTTCGACCTGGTCTTTCGAATAATGGTTCCGCTGTAATTGGTCCTTTTGCTTCGGGCCGTCCGAACGTCGAGATTCACTTTGTAAACGTCGTTTTGCTGCTCCCCGGCGTTCTTTTTTTCGCGCGAATAGAAATTGATAGTGATGTTGCCGGTAATGCTGCAGGGATAATCCCTGATAAAAAAGAACCAGACTCCCCCCGCCGAGCTACCGCATATCAAGAGCGCGCCGAGCGCCATCCCGAAGAACAAGGCCAATATGCGCCTCATACCCTGGCGGGCGCGCGGTTTCGCTAGTTTGGATACCTGTTTCTCAGGAGGCGGATCGTAGACGGCGGTGCAATCATTATTCACCATCAACGACGCCGAACAATGCGTGCAACGAACACGTTTACCGGCGTGGCTTGGCAGAAGCTTCAAGCGCTTAGTGCATTTCGTGCAATGGAGCGGCATGTACGAATCCTCTTTCTTGGCTCCACGAAGACGATCAACTACTTCATGTCGCGAGCCACTTCAAGGAGAGTATTACGAGTCGGTCACCGAATCATATCCCCTGCTAGCTTCGCCGAAACCACCCTTTACGCAGTCATCACCTGATCGGAGCGTTACTTGGTTTGAATCCTCTTGAGTGCCAACTCCGCATTTTTTTGAAGCTCGGGAGTGAATAAGCCGTATTGCGCGGCAATTGTCTTGCCATCCTTGTACACTTGCAAGGAAAGAATGGCATCTTTGGCCGCTGGGCCTATGTGCCCCAGAGCCTTGATTGCCATAAGGCAGAGATAGGGATTTTTGTTTCGTTCCTTCAGGATGTCCCTCAAGTGAGGAACCGCGTCCTTGCCGATCTTGGCAAGGCTGTCGGAATAGACGTCGTAATCCTTATCCTTCATGAATTCCTCGAAGCCTTTTTTTGTTGCGTCAGTGACGGCTTGTTGGTAAGCCTTCATCTGTTTCTGGTAATCCTCATCAAACCTCTGTTGCTGCAACTTGCTCGTTGATTGCTTTCTGACAGGCTGCAAAGGGATATTAGAAGGCTGAGGCAGCGGTATCTCTCCAAAAGCCATAATGAGTCTGGGAGCGGCCGTTTTCGCGTCTGGACCGATGACTCCCAAAGTAACCGCGGCCGCCCGGCGGAGTTCACGGTCTCTCTCGAGCAAGATGTCACTGAGGCCCGCTACTGCCACTTTTGCATCGGTCCCGCATTTCCCCAGGGAGACGACGATTACCTTGCGCACCTCGGTTTCGGTTTCCTTTGCCAACGCTCCCGTGAGGATTTGGGCAACATCTTTTCCCTTGACCTCGCCAAGAGCCGCGGCAGCGTCGATTCGAAGCACCTTTTCTTTGTCGGTAAGGCCTTCGGCAAGAAGCATGACCGCCTCGGCGCCTAGCTTGCTGAGATGATTTAGCGCGAAGGACCGAATCTCCGGATGATTGCTTTTGAGGATGGACCCAAGTGTCGGCAGATCGCTCTTGTCGAATGGGCCGAGTTTTCCCAATGACTGCAGAGCGACGGCGCGCATGTCAGCGTCATCGAGAAGTGCAACCAGAATTTCAAGGGAATCTTTGACGCGCCCCATCTTGCCGATTGCCACGATCGCTTCGCGACGAAGGCCCTTGTCGCTGTCCTTCAGGGCAACTCGTTGCAGGTCGGCAGCGGCCGGCCTGGCATCGACTCCCAGATTCCCAAGCATCTCGGCGGTCAGAAGAGCAATTCGTTTGTCTTCGTCCTTCAACGTTTCAGCGAGCGCGGCGACGTCCTTCGAGGTCTTGGGGCCGCCCAATTTTTTGATGATCTGCACGCTGTAAAGACGGACATCGACACTCGGGTGCGTCAAGACTTTTACAAGCTGTGCCAACTCGGAAGGCGGCGGCACACCGAGCTTCGCCAACGACGCGAAACTGACGGCCTGAGTAGGCTTGTCCCTATCATGCAACGCTTCGAACAACCCAGTAAAAGCGAGTTGTTTGGCATCAGCACTGGCTTTGCCAAGCCCCTCCGCTGCCTTGCTGCGAACCTTCGCCTCCGAATCCTTCAAGGTATCGACGAAGATGGCCGCGATATCTGGATTTACCTCGCCCTTGCCAAGTATTTCCATGGCATAGAGCCGGAGCTCGGCGTTGTCATCCTTGAGCACTCCCTTGATGGCAATAAGGTCGGCCTTGCTATTCACTCCCAGGCTCGTCAGGTGTTCCTTGACGTATTCGCGAACCCCGGCGTCATTGTCGGCCAGGGCGTTCAGCAATGGGGGAATCACCCTGGCCCGATCAACCTTGTCCGCAGCAAACATCGCCAATGCGCTGACGACATCCAGACGAACATCTACTTCCGTATCTTTCAACGCTGCCGTTAATAACGTGATGGTTTTGGTACTTACGTCCGTCATTTTCCCTGCCGTTCGAGCGGCATAAACCCGTACCGCCACGTTTTCGTCTTTCAGGAAATCCACCACGGCATCGTAGTCCGCCTTTTCTGGAGCGCCAATTTTTTCCAGTGCGAGAGATGCCTCACGGCGAATGTCGGCGTCTTCGTTTTTCAGTAAGGGGATCAGTCTGAGAATGGCGCCTTTCGCCTGCAACTCTCCAAGAACTTGAATGGCGATCAACCTCTGTTTGGGATTCTCCACCATCTTGAACAAGGTTGGCAGATCGACTTTCGGCAAAGCGAAGGCGGGCGGCGAGACGGGCAGGCAGTCCAGCACGCCCATCATGACCAGCGAGCCGCCGCGAGGGGAAGATGAATTGCGAAGGCGTAGGCCATAGCCAGGTCCTTGGGACTGGGGAGCAAAAAAAAAGGGCTTCGCGTCGGCTTGCGACTGTTTGCCGATTACCAAGGATGACCTGTTCAGCAGGTGCAAATCGAGCTTTTCAGAAACCCCATCGCAGACGCCGACCATGGCGCGTTCGCCGTAACCCAAGTCCATATTGGTGACTTTCAAGGAGGCTCCTTCTTTGAGGACGCCCCCAAAAACCGCCCATTGATTGGGCGCGCTTCGAAAATCGAACTTCTTGTTTCGTTTTGGTCCGTGTACTCGGTTCAGGTCGGTGACAAGTGTTGCCAGGGCTGATGTTGCATTATCCAGGTTCTTGAATGGAACGGCCCAGCCATCCCGCTTGAGCACCACCAGGGAACAGATGCACGGCAGATTGTCTCGTGAACTGAACAGAGTCAACTTCAAAGTATAACTGCCGGTAAAGCGTGGTGTGAAGGGGGCAATGGCCTCCGGTTCGCTTCCCTGGTCCAGGGCGACCGTGCGATTGTCGTAATTATCCGTAATCGCCAAATCGATGTCACGGGCGTCATTATCACCAGCAGCAAGAAACAGGTAGTCCGTGCCAGCCGTCAGCGGATATCCGAAGCTGATGCTGCGCTTGCCCTCTACCCAGGCGGCCATGATGGAAATGTTGTCGTTGTAACCATAGCCACCCAGCTGTTTTGCATTCGCGGCAAGATTGGTGACACGGGTCATGGCTTGCACAAGAAATGGACCGCCGGCATTGTTTTGGCCAACGGGTTGCCCCACGGGAAGGGGAGGCAACTCTACCGGTGTTTCCTTTTTCTCGGTTGGATTGTCCTTGGTTGTCGTTTCCTTTTTCTCGGTTGGATTGTCCTTGGTTGTCGTTTCCTTTTTCTCGGTTGGATTGTCCTTGGCCGGCGTTTTTTTATTGTCCTGTGCCTTCTGGGACTTGTCTTTGTTTTCAACCACCTTTTTGTCGTGCGTCCCTATATCGAGGAAATACAGAGCCCCAAACACGCCCATGCCGCCGAGACAAGCAACACCGGCAACGGCAGCGACCGCGACGACGGCGATGATTGCCTTGCTCTTGCCGCCACGTTGCTTGGATGAAGCCGATCTTTTGTCCGCAGCGCTTGACGGCTTTTCATCGTCGGCGTCACGTCGCTTCGTGTTGCGCCTCGCGCTGGAGTTCGACGAAGATAGGGCAGTGACTGGCTGCTTTTTTACCGCGGTGACTGGCTGTTTTTTCACAGCGGCGGCATCCTCCGCAGCGGGAAACAGCCCCTTGATGGTGTTGGCTATAACCGAATCGGACATGCCCTCTTTCCACACTTTGTCGGTGGGTTGCAATCCCCCGGACTTGGCGAATGCCTGGAGTTGAGCGGAGGAAAACGGGCCATGCTTTTTCCCGTCGCGCTTGTAATACCACTTGGCGACCATCGTAGTTCTCCTGGCAAGTTGCAATTTCTGGCAATAGTCCCGTGTCTATCTTGTCTGGGTATAGTCCCGTGTCTTAACTTGTATTGCGACCAACGGCCCAGGATAGTGACAAGAAATCTCGAAAATATGGACAATAACGTGAAAAATGGAATTGCCCGTTATCTTCTTTCCCCAATTCATTGAGTGCAAGAAAAATCTGGGGCTTTCTTGGCGATTTGTGGAAGCCAGCGCCGAAATCGTTCGCTGCGTCAATTACCCGCCACATGGATTATCGAAGATAAATAAAAATTTATTATTGATCTACGATACATTTTACTTATACTTATCTAATCTGAATTTTTAATGCGCCTTTGTAGGCTCGTGCCTTCCGAAACTTTACGTTTCGCCGTGACTGTCCATCCAGCCGATTCATGTTGCTTTGCGCTACAGCGTTCAGGTGCGCACGTGGCCGCTGCAACATCATTTTCGAAAAGGAGCCCCGATGTTCCGCCGTCAACGGTCTGCGTTCACACTGATCGAGATTTTGGTCGTCATGGCCATCATCGGCATTCTGATCGCCATTTTGGTTCCCGCCGTGCAGAAAGTACGCGAGTCGGCCGCACGGGCGCAGGCGCAAAACAACCTCAGGCAGATTGGCTTGGCCACGCACAGCACCTATGACACGGCCCAGAAGATGCCGACGATGTACGGCACCTTCGCGGGCGTAGACGGCAGCATCTTCTTTCATCTGCTCCCGGCGCTCGACCAGGGCCCACTGTACTTTCAGGGACAAAACGTCGCACGTCAGGTAGCCCTGCCGGTTTTTCGGCATCCCGGCGATGGGACCAACAAGGGTTTGTACTCGTTGACCATCAGTTCCGACATTCCACCGTGGGCGACCGGGAGCACCGACTGGGGCTTGGCCAGTTTCGCCGCCAACTGGCAGTTTTTCGGCGATGAGGGCATCACGCTCCAGGGGGTCGGCGATGGGACCTCCAACACCATCATGTACAACGAGAAATACGCCGTCGCCAAGAACGGCGGCGTCGTGACCGGCGCCGGCTTGTGGGGCTACGGCGTGCGCGCGACACTTAGCGCCGCCCAGCGCCTGGCATCGCTGCCCGCCGCTCCCACCACCGCCGACTTTGCCGCCGTCAAGTTCCCGACGACCTCGAGCGCATTCCCCGATTACAACTACCTCTACAACAAGGCCTGGTGGGCGCGAACCGGCTACGTCAACAACGCCGGCGCCTCCGGCTCCCTGGGTCAATGGCCGAACACGGCGACGACGCTCACTCCCTGGCTTTTCCGGTGCATGCGCTGCGCGGAATACCAGCCCTCGTCGGAGAAACTGAACGTGTACAAGTCCCAGAGCATATTGCACGGCGGCATGTTGGCCTGCATGGCCGACGGCAGCGTGCGTATGGTTCCGACCGGCACCACGGACCAGAACTTCTGTGCCCTCGAAGGGCCCAGTGACAACGAAATCTACGCGGGGCCATGATTCCGTCTTCTTCCTGGCATACGGTGCCGATCGTGCGCTCAATCCTTCCAGATACACGATTGGAACGTAGGCCAGCCGCCGGTCAATAAGACTTCAAACGGTTGCAGAGGCTGACACCACCGATGCATGGGGCAATTTTCCGAAGACTGGGACCGATCGCGATTCTGTCGCTGACCTTGCTGGCATCCTCGAGCGGTTGCGGGGCTCGACAGGATCCCGTAAAGGCACGCGCCGTGGTCGAGATTGCTTTGAATAGCTGGAAAAACGCCGAGGACGCTGCGCAACTGGCGAACCAGGGGATCGAAATCACGGAACCAGATTGGCAAGATGGGCATCGCCTGCTCGATTATTCCGTGAAGGATGCGACGTTACAGCCGCAGCAAGGGCCGCGCGTCGTGGTCGTGTTGAAGCTGGAAGACCAGCGCGGTATGAAGTTCGAAATCGAGGTTGCCTACGAAGTCATTGCCACGGACAAGACGCAAGTGAAGATTGGCCGCGATGCGTTTCATGTGCCTTGAAGGTCAAGTCGTGGTTCCATTCAGGTTCTGAAAGCAACTATGCTGTACCGGACGCGCTTGCTGCTGCTTGTATTTGGCCCGCTCTGCGTGGGCTGCGCGAAAACGCCCGGAACATCCCTGGCAGCGAACGACACGGTTTACCCGATCGTGAGTTGCCCCAAGACGTGGCATGCCGGCAAGCCCGTGGTCATGACGGTCAAGCTGGGCCGAAAAGGCGCCGACACGATCAAGCCGCGGATGATGCACAAAGAGGACGTGCCGCTCGATCCGGACCTGCGCGCGACCTTCGTCTTCTGTCGCGGCAACGACGTGCTCAAGACCTACACTGACGTGAAGCTGGTCCCCGATTGCTGAAGCGACGGCAAGAGCGATTTCAACGCTTCGGTCGAAGCAGTTCAAGTTCCCACCGACGCGACGTCCGCGCAGGTCAAGGTTTCCTTCACGATGCCGGCCGAGAGGCTCGACTTTCGCCACGCCGAGGCGACCATTCCGATCGAGCCGGCGCCGCGCAAGAATGCGGGCAACCACAGATTGCCGCACAAGATTCGCGAATAAGATGTAACAAAGCGTAAGCGAAGGAAGGTATTACGTTCCATTCCATCGCACAAGGGGAGTAATATGACGAAAAGGACCCTCAGCGCGCTCTTGCTTTTGGCCAGCGTGATCCTGCTCGGCGGCTGGCGCAATGCGGTAACCTCCGGCGGTCACCAACACGGCGAGCGTATCTTTCCCACGCCCGCCGATGCGCGCAAATCGCCGCCGGAGAAGCTTGCGTATGTCGTCGCCACCTACGCTGGCACCGGCATCAAGAAGCCTGATTATCTCGCGACCATCGATCTCGATCCGGCTTCCAAAACCTACTCGCAAGTCATTCATCGCCTCGAGATGCCCAACGTCGGCGATGAGCTGCACCACTTCGGCTGGAACGCCTGCGCGAGCTGCGAGGGACGCTGCGAACGCCGCTATTTAGTGATCCCCGGCGTGCTGTCGAGCCGCATTCACATCGTCGATACCATGAATCCGCGCGCGCCGAAGATGCACAAGGTCATCGAACCGGCCGAGATCATCGGCAAAACGAAACTGACGACCCCGCACACCGTCCACTGTCTGGCGGACGGCAACATCATGATCTCGATGCTCGGCGACGACAAGGGCAACGGGCCCGGCGGGTTTCTCTTGCTCAACGACAAGTTCGAGGTCGTCGGCCCGTGGGAGAAGGACAAGACGGGCATGAAGTACAACTACGACTTCTGGTATCAAACCCGGCACAACGTCATGGTGTCGAGCGAATGGGCCGCCCCGAACACCGTCGTGCCTGGCTTCAAGCTCGACGACGTCAAGGCGGGCAAGTACGGCCAACGCCTGCACTTCTGGGACTGGAAGGAACGCAAGATCGCCAAGACCTTCGATCTCGGCGGCGATGGCCTGATCCCGCTCGAAGTCCGCTTCCACCACAACCCGGAGAGCACGCACGGCTTCGTAGGCGCCGCCCTCTCCAGCGTCATGTGGCACTGGCATAAGAAGGGCAACGAGTGGAAGATCGAGAAGATCATCGAGGTGCCGGCCGAGAAGAACGTCAAAGGCTGGGACATCCCGGTGCCGGGCCTCATCACCGATCTGGTGCTGTCGATGGACGACAAGTACCTCTACTTCTCCAACTGGCTGCACGGCGACATTCGCCAGTACGACGTCAGCGACCCGTCGAAGCCGAAGCTGGTCGGTCAGGTCTGGCTCGGCGGCGTGCTCGGGAAATCCCCGAATCGCCCTTCGCCCTCTGGGAGAGGGGTTGGGGGTGAGGGCCCCGCCAAGAAACTCGAAGGCGGCCCGCAGATGCTGCAGATCAGTCTCGACGGCAAACGCCTTTATGTGACGAACTCGCTCTTCTCGGCCTGGGATAACCAGTTTTATCCGCAGATCGGCAAGCAGGGCTCGTACATGCTGCAAATCGATTGCGACACCGAAAAGGGGGGCATGCGCTTGAACGAACGCTTCATGGTCGATTTCGGCAAGGAACCCAACGGCCCGGTGCGGGCGCATGAGATGCGCTTTCCGAATGGGGATTCGACCTCGGATATTTGGCACTGAGCCAGACGGGCATCATCGTTAGTTCTTGAATTCTTAGGGAAGCGCTCTATTATTCCTTCACATGCCAACATTCGGCGGTTAATCCAGTGTTCTGAGTTCCATTTCATTTTTGGGGATGCTACACATATGTCCAGAAAAGTTTTGCTCGCTCTCATGATCTGTACCGGGTTAGCCGTGGCCGGGACCGGCGTCACGACCTTGAAACTCAAAGGAAAGAATACGTATCTGACGGAGAAACAGCTGGCCGCCCTCGAGAGTCAGCTGCGCAAGGAGTTGGATGGAATCCCGGCTAAATTTTACCATGTGGAGATTCGCCACGCTAATGGCAAGACCGCGAAGCTCGGCACGGCCAAGCTGAAGGATCTCAAGAACGTCCATGTGATTTCGCCGAAATTTAACCCCGGCCAGGCTGTCAACGAGATTCTCCGAACGGTGGGCGAATACATCACCGTTATTGTGTCCTCAGATGTTCCGGCCAACTTGAAGGACCGAGTTGTTCGTGTCGAGACGCTGCTGTACCGCAGCGGCTATACGCTGAACGAAAATGCGCTCAAGTTGACCGACACGCAGCTCACGTCGCTGCAAACCAAACTGAAAAAGGAGCTCGAAGGGATCCCGGCCAAATACTATCATCTGGAAGTCAAGCAAGGCGGCGCCAAGGCAGTCAAGCTCGGCACGGCCAAACTGGGCGACCTGCACAATCTCCGCGTCGTTTCGCCGAACGCTGCCTCCAGCAATGTCGCCGATGAGATTGTCCGAACAGTGGGCGATTATATCACCGTCGTCTGGACGGACAACCTACCTGCAAATCTCGCCGACCGCAAGGCGAAGGTCGAGCAACTGCTCAGCATTGCGAAGTGATTCGCCCAATGTACGTCGACCGAATCGTTCGCAGCGCCGCGGGAACCGCGGCGTTGCGCATTCCTCAGCCCTCAAATGAAGCGCCAGCCAGCTTCGGCATCATGTCCGTCAACCAAGCGAGGCATCGATGGCCCTCTCCGTCAAAACGAAACAGCGACTGGCTGTCTTTGCCGGTCTGCTTCACCTGTCGGTGATAGCCGGGTATGCCGGCGTTGCCTCGGTTGCAGATCGACGATCACGCCAGGAGAAGCCCTTGGACCCGTTTGCGTCCGTGGTGGCGCTTTACACGATTTACACGGCCATGCACGCCGACTACGGCTTTTTCTCGCCGGAGATCGGTTCGACGCACGAGCTCGAAATGGAGGTCGTCGATGTCGAGGGGGGCAAACACACGATCGGGTTGGAGCCAGCGAACCTCGAGGTTGCAGTGCGCTTCAAGACGTTGTTGCTGATCTTCGCGCGTGACCGCATCTATCAAGAGCTTGTCGCCCGATCGATCGCTGCCTACGCCTACGAGCGGGTTCCGGCCGCGACGCACATTACCGTCACCGTATTCCGCCACAATCTGCCGACGCTCGAGGCGTATCGCTCCGGGGAACTCGCGACACGCGTCCTTTACTTCCAGAGCGCCTATTCCACCAGCGCCGGTCGGGCGCCCTAATTCCAGGTTTCCCATGTCGCTCGTGAGCCGTCTTCAAGATTTCTTTCTGCTTCCATCCGGCAGCAAGCCCCTCGCGGCCTTTCGCATCGCCTTTGGCATTTTTGCCGTCGCGGAGGTCCTGTGCCTTCGGCCCAACTGGCTGGATCTTTTGGGAAACGACGGGATCGTGCAATGGGTGATCAGCAAGGAGCTTTTTGCGATTCAGGGGGTGCCGCATATTTTTCATGTGGCGGAAGCGTTGCTCCCCTGGGGTCTCTCCGCCGATCACACAGTCTACCTCGTCATGTACGGCTACGTCTTTGCGCTCATCGCACTGACGTTCGGTTTCTTCACGCGCACATTTGCCGTGATCGCCTGGCTGCTCCACATTCTGATCTGGAATACGGGGAATCTGTACGGGTACGGCGTCGAGTCGTTCACACGTGTGTGTCTTTTCTACTTCGTGTTCATGCCCGTATCCGAGTGGTGGGCGCTGGACGCGCCGCGTCAAGGGACAACGGCGAGCGACAGTTGGGGCGCCACCTTGACGGTGCGTATTCTGCAACTGCATCTTTGCATCGTGTACCTGACCAGCGGCATCGCCAAGATTCAGGGAGTCCAATGGCGTGACGGCGAGGCAATGTGGCGTGTGCTTTGTCAGCCGGGATATGCGCAGTTCGATATGCTTTGGCTGGCGGACATTCCGGGGATCTTTCCTGTGCTGGCCTGGTCCGTGCTCTTTCTTGAACTCGGTTACGCCGTGCTCATCTGGCCTGCGTCAACGCGTCCCTTCATGCTTGGCGGCATGATCGCGATGCATGTGGGCATTGGCGTGTTCATGGGGCTGTGGGGTTTCGCGATAGTAATGATTCTCATGAATATCGGCGCCTTCGCAGCCGGCACGGACTTCTCGCGCCTAAACGTGATTCGCTGCTTTCAGCGCACGTCCGCACTGGCCCCCAGCAGCGACGTTCAACCTTCCGGATCGAGTTGACGACGGCGAACACGCTTGCCCAAGGACTAGAACTACGCCGCTCCAAAATACGCCACGAACAGCACCGCCGCCGCCGCCACGCCGAGTACCAATAACGTCAGCCCCCATGTGTCCAGCCACGAGCGCGGCGCCAGCAGCGTGCCGCACTCCGGGCACTCGGCGTCGCCAAGCGGCGGCGTCGGCTCGAGTAACCCTTGCCAGCCGCACACCGGGCATGCGTACGATCGGTCTCGCCAGGGACTCGCAAGCCAGCGCCACATGTGGCTATTCTCCCAGCGAACGCAGCCGTTGCCGATAGTACTTCAGCCCCGGCACGAAGAATCCGATCGCGGAGATGGCGCCGAAGATCAGCGGGCTCCACGGCGGACCGACGTACGCCATCGGGAGCGCCCCCAGGAAGCACAACGCCGCCGCGATGTAGAACCAGCCGGCCAGTGTGCCTGCCTTGACGAGAAAGACCATCCCGGCGGCAATCGACAGGATCGGCGTCAATGTCAACACGGGCAGACGAAGGATGATCTCGATGATGAAGATGCAGATCGACGCGGTGACGCCGGCGCCCCACGCATGGGCGATCTGCCGTTCGACGAAGGTGACGGGCCCGCCGCGCCGCCGCAGGTTCCAGAAGATCGCGCCCCAGGCGCCCAAGCCGATGCTCCACAGCGCCATGTAGCGCCAGTGCTCCGTGATCACATAGGCGTGCATCGCGCTGGTGACGGCACACAGCGCGAAGATCTTCAGGCTGTGCCACATCCACAACAGGCCCCAGTTCTCCAGCACCGGCGCGTGGTGCGTCTCGCGCAACAATCGGCTGAAGAAGTAAACGAGGCTGCTCGATCGCGCCGACACCGGCTCGCCATTCAGGAACGCCTCGAGATCGTCCGCGAGCTTCTTGGCGCTGGCGTAGCGATGTTCCGGCCGTTTCTCCAGACATTTGCGGCAAATAAATTCGAGGTCCACGTCGATCTGCGGATTGAGTGCGCGCGGCCGCACCGGTTCTTCCGAGCGCACAAGAAGCAAAGTCTCAACGGCGGACGCTGCGAGGAAAGGAGGCCGGCCCGTCAGCAGCTCGTAGAGGATGGCGCCCAGGGAATACACGTCGCACGCCGCCGTCGGATTCTTGACGCCTTCGGCTTGCTCAGGCGCCATATAGCTCGGCGTGCCGACGATCGCGCCGGTTCCCGTAAGGCTTTCGCCGCCTTCGACGCGCTTGGCCAGGCCGAAGTCGGTGACGAGCGGTTGATCGTGCTCGTCGATGAGGATGTTCGACGGTTTCAGATCGCGATGTAGGATGCCCTTTTCGTGTGCATGCTGTACGGCCCGCGCGATCGTGACCATGTACTTGGCGGCGTCGCGCGGATGCAGCGGCTTGTCGGCCATCACCGCGGCGAGCGTGCGGCCTTCGACGTACTTCATCGAGAAATACGCCTGCCCGTCGTGCTCGCCGACTTGATACACCGGCACGATGTTTGGATGCGTCAGGCCCCCCGCCGACATCGCCTCGCCGCGGAAGCGCCCCAGATCGGCCGCCGTCGCGCGATTGCCGCGCAGGATCATCTTGAGCGCGACGTGGCGATTGAGCTTCTTGTCGAACGCCTTGTAGACGACGCCCATGCCGCCGCGGCCGATCTCTGCGAGCAATTCGTAATCGCCGAAGCTGCTGGGTAATTGCGTGTGATTGGCGAAGAGGGCGGGTTCGGCCTGCGTGACGGTCGGCGTCGATTTGACGAAATCGATCATCTGCCCGACGACGAGAAGCTGCCGAATTTCAGCGACAAGATCGGGATGAGCACCAGCGACGGCATCCCAGTCGATGGGCTGCCCCAAGGCGTGCTGTTTCGTCAGGGCGTCGAGCACCAGTGCCAGGCGTTCGTCGCGATCTTGTGTGGTGGCGATGGCCATGTTTGTTCGGCGATATTCAGTAAACGATTTTGCTATGTTTTGAGGATATGCCCTGGTTTCGCGGAGTTCGCTCCGCCGTGGACCTTCACGCGCATTTCCGCCCCCGCTGGTTAATCTATTCTCCCAAATTAGCTATTTCCTTATTTCTCATCATTTTTTAACTTGCTTTTTTTTTTTTACCCCGCCTTACAATCTTACCCAGCTTCAAGATATGGATTTTCGTCCGTTTCCTGCTTTTGAGTACAACCGATGAAAGGGCACTCGATGTCGCGTTTGATGCTCACACTCACGCTGTTCGTTGGCGTCGGAGCAACTTGGGTTGCCACCGCTGCGGCTCCTATCGTCCAAGGTCCGGTCCCCATGATCACGCTGGATAAGTTCAACGCCTCCAAGAACCAAAACAAGATCGATTTCGCGATTACCGTGGACTGGAAGGCGCAGACGCCCACGCGCATCGACGCTGATATCGTGCCGGTGAAGGGCGGTTGGGGATTGCGCTTTTTTGACGCGAAGTTCAACCCTAAGAAAAAAGACAAGACAACCATGCTAAAGAAAATGGCATTTCCCTTGCCAGCCGGTGACTATGGAGCCGTTTTCCTGGCGACATTCAACAACGACAAGGTAGTAGGCCGCTCTGACGCTCCAACGACGACTGTAACTGGCGACGGTAAGGTAAATGGGAACCCGATCCGTTTCCCCGACATGGGCAAGATCACCGTGATCCAGACAATCAGAAACGAAAAACTAGAGTTAACCGCGAACTACGTACGCCCTGCGAATTCCAATTTTATTACCAGAAATTTCAAACTCATTATCGTCCATCCAGAAGACCCGAAAACTGGATTCATTTCGACGTTGCAAGGCGATGGTGGAACAGTCCGGTATGCGGGGCTTGGGACGCCCGACCTCGGACCGGGAAAATACGGGAATTACGCCGTGGCCGACATTCATCGAGCAGACGGGCTCATGTTGGGCTCTCTTTTTTCCGAGATTGCGTTCGCTGACGGTCCAAAAAAATAAAGGGGCCTTGATTTTCTGCGGTTGATTGCATTATGTTTTTCCATTAGGGCAGGGCAGAAGATGCCCTGCACGTTTCCCGGACTCGCAAACGACGAATCTTGCGAAATACCGTGGCGTATTGATTCGGCTAAGATGACATTGCAATTCCGAATCGCCGTAATGAATTACCTTCGCGTGGCTGCGCTCGATGCGAATACCTGAAGATTTCTTGAGGCACGGCGATGAGAAAACGACCCGCAATTACGTTGCTCGAGATCTTGATCGTGATCGCAATTACAGCAATACTATTGGCGCTGCTAATCCCGGCGATACAAAGGATCAGGGAAGCAAGTGCGCGCACACAGAGCATGAACAATCTCAAGCAGATTATTCTCGCTGCGCACAACTATGCGACCGCAAACCAGGGTGACCTGCCCTATTACCATCCCGACATCACCGTTACCTTTCCTGATGCGCCAAACGTGTTCGTAAGCATTCTTCCTTATTGCGGCGACAACTTCGCCACATTCGTCAGCCCCGCCGACCCGAGCCCGCGTGGTGTATCGCCTGTTTTCGGTTTGAGCAGTTACGCGGCGAACGCCCAAGTTTTTGTTGGTGAACCGCATATGAATCGAACGTTCCGAGATGGGATGTCCAACACGATCGCCTTCGCCGAGCATTATTCACTCTGTGGAAGCGCCGAATTCAGTGCCGGTTGCCCGGTCACCAATGGCGGGCTGCGTCGGTCTACCTTCGCGGATGATATCGATGTTTTTCCCGTGACCAGCGGCAATCCGCCCGTCAGTTCAAGCATCAACGATGACCCCGACGAGCTGAACATTACCTTTCAGGTGGCCCCTCGACTGCAAGACTGCAACCCGTGGTATGCCCAGACGCCGCACCGAGGCGGCATGTTGATCGCCTTGGCCGACGGGAGCGTGCGCATTCTGTCGCCGCGTGTGTCACCCGCGACGTATTGGGGACTCATCACCCCTGCGGGCGACGAAGTTCTCGGTGGGGATTGGTAATCGTCAGGGTCGCGTGCCGCGCCAGCGAGCGCTGGCGTCCCAGTCGATGGGCTGCCCCGAGGCGTGCTGTTTCGTCAGCGCGTCGAGCACTAGCGCCTGGCGTTCGTCGCGATTTTGTGCGGTGGCGATGGTCATGTGAGTTTCAAAACGTGTCGGGGCGGAAGACTGCCGAGCTTGCTCAAACGTTGGGCGCGTGCGCCGGTTCTCGCCGCTGCTCCCAGACGCTCTGGACTTCCTCATTTCGCAGGCGAACCGCTTCTGGCGTCGCCCACGGCAGCGGCGGCGACACATCAGCCGCGTGTCCCCATTCGAAGCTGGTCCGCGGCACCTCTTGTTGATAGGCCCACGCGATATACGAAATGTCCCGGTATTCGACGCCGAGCGAGTGGAGAGCATGGGTGGCTGGTCCCCGTAGAAACGGCGAAGTTGTTGCCTCGTGGAGGAACACGTCCAGGAATTCCTTCTCTTGCAATGTTAGAATCGGCATGGTTACGGCCCTTGTTGCTTGGCCTGCTCGGTGGCGTCTGCTTGCTGGACCACATCGGCAGACCAATACGTTGCATACTGACTTCCGGCGCCGGCTGCTTTGATATATGCGTCCAGAGTTCCTCCCGCATACGATGCTCCGATCACCGCCCACTCCGCAGCTTTTTCCGGGGAACGGTGCACCGTCGGAACTCCGGACGGCGGTCGCCCAAGCTTGCCTTGTACAAATCCAACCGGCTGACCACACAACGGGCAATCCAAGGCTGCTAATCCTCGATAGAGATCGGAACGCTCCGTCTTGTACCACTCGACGTGCCAGTCTTCAACCAGTTCCTGGCATATCGGGCATTCTTCATGTGGGGGCATCGCAGGAATCACCGTGGCCAATCGTTCTGTTCGTGCTGCCAGATCAACCGCCGAATTGAAACTCTCGATGCCCTCTATCCAATTCCCATCGCGCGGTCGAGCAGCAACTGCACCTGCTGTACGAGTTGCAAGCAATGCTCGAGCGCGGGCTGCCCGTGCTTCGACGCCAGGGCGCGGATCGCCTCGGCCAAGCGCAGGCTTGCTTCGGCGCTCGCGCTGTCCTCGCTCGACTCTTGCAAACCGGCACGCAGCCGTTCGAGCACCTGCGGCGGCGTCTCGGCGGCGCCCGAGCCTTGCATCGATGCCGTCATGTTCTCGCTGGCCCTCAGAGCTGCTGCGACCGCGTCGAACAGAAGCTGATGCGCCTGCCGCTGCCCCAGTGCTTGCCGCATCAGTTCCGTGCCGAGATCGGCGGCCGAACGCGCGACGTGCTGATCGTCGGCGTCAAAGCCCGTTGGCTTGTCGAACAGCTCGATGACCACGTGCGTCCCCGCGGCGACGGCCATCGGCACCGCCAACAGGTTACGATGAACGCGCTCGAAGCTTTGCAGTTCGACCGCGCCGGCGAGGATCGCGTGCAGATCGTTCATCAGCGCCGGCTGCCCCAGGCTTGCGGCGCTTCCGGCCACGGAACGCGCGAACGGCACGCCATCGCTCGGCACGCTCTTACCGTCCGCGTCGTACACCCGACACACCTCCGCGGGCTGCCGGTCCGCGTCATAATGGCGCACGAGCAGCAATCCCGCCCGCGCCTGCGTCACGTGCATCAGGAAACGCACGAGGCTGCGCACCGCGTCGGGCAACGGCACCGGTTCGTTGAGCGCCGTCGCCGACTGCACCAGCGGCACCACCTGCTCGACGGCATCGCGAAACGCCGTCAGCGTCTTGTGCAGGTTGCGCATCTGTTTCGCGGGCCGAATCGCCTCCAACTGGCGGCGCACCGACTTCGTCAACGAGTCGCGGTTGAAGTCGTGATTCTTGTCGAGATAATCGCGCACGCCCATGCGCATGGCGTCAAGCGGCGTCGCCATGTTCGCGAAGCCGGTGATCATGATCGCCACGATGTCGGGATGAAAGGCGGAGAGATCTTGCAAGAGCTGCAAGCCGTCGTCGCCGGCGCCGAGGTTCCAGTCGAGAATGGTCAGGTCGATCACGTGCTGATTGGCGATCTTGAGCGCCGACTCGGCATCGGAGGCGGTGAGGATGTCGCAATCGAGATTGGCGGACGCCAGCCATTCGCGCACGGACTGGCGCACGCTGCTTTCGTCATCGACGATCAGAAGGGTGTCTTGCATGCGCATGGATTCCCGGCGCCAACTCTTCCTCCGCTAGTATATCAGATCGCACGACATCTGCCGCTTGCGGCCTAGCGCTTGCACGGTGTCACGCGAGCGGCAGATTATTCCACCGCCTCGAAAAGCGTCGCGATGCCCTGTCCCGCGCCGATGCACATCGTTGCCAGGCCGAACTTCGCTTTCTTGTCGAGCATCGCGTGAATCAGCGTGAAGGCGATGCGCGCGCCTGAAGCGCCGAGCGGATGCCCGATCGCGATGGCGCCGCCGCGCACGTTGACTTTTTCAGGATCGGCGCCCAGCAGCTTGATGACCGATAGCGCCTGTACCGCGAAGGCCTCGTTGAGCTCGATTAGGTCGATGTCGGCCAGCTTGAGGCCCGCGCGTTCGAGGGCCTTCAGCGTCGCGGGGACGGGGCCGATGCCCATCACCGATGGATCGACGCCGGCGACGGCCATGGCGCGGACCTTGACCTTCGGCTGCAAGCCCAGCTCTTTGGCGCGTTCTTCGGACATGACGAGCAAGGCCGCGGCGCCGACGTTGAGCGGGCTGGAATTCCCCGCCGTGACGGTGCCGACTTCGGGCGCGAACGCGGGCTTCAAGGCGCCGAGCGCTGCAAGGCTGCTGTCGCGGCGAATGCACTGATCCTGCGTGACGAGCACGCGCCGGCTCTCGTCGTCGCGGCCCCAGGTCGGCACGATCTCGCTCTTGAATGCTCCCGCGTCGGTCGCCTGGGCCGCTTTCTGATGGCTGCGCAGGGCGAACTCGTCCTGCTCGCGCCGGCCAATGCGATATTTGCGGGCAAGGTTCTCGGCGGTCAGGCCCATGTGCTGCGTCGCGATCGTGTGCTTGAACTGGTAGCGCGGACTGAGATCGAAGCCGGTTTCCATGGCGATGTGCTGCATGTGTTCGACCCCGCCGGCGATTTGCACGTCCGCGGCCTCGGCCATGATGCCCTGGGCGGCCTGGTTGAGCGCCTGCAAGCTGGAACCGCACAGGCGATTGACCGTGGTCGCCGGAGTTTCGATCGGGAAGCCGGCGATAAGGGCGGCTTGGCGGGCGATGTTGAAGCCCTGCTCGCGTTCCTGTTTGACGCAGCCCCAGTGGATGTCCTCGATCTGGTTGGCGGGGAAGGCGGCGCGGTCGAGCAGGGCGCGCATGATGTCGGCAGAGAGATCGTCGGCTCTCACGTCGCGGTAGTTTCCTTTGTCGACATGGGCCCGCGCGATGGGCGTCCGCACCGCTTCAACAACGACGGCCTGGCGCATGATGTGTCCTCCGTAGTGCAAACATCTGGATTGCACAGGTTGTACTTGCCCACAGTGTGCAAGCGCGACGCTCACACAATGGAGCGATTGTAACGACCTTGCGCGTCAGTCAACCTAGCACAAGCCTGCGGACTTGGCAAAAGAAATTGAATCTCGCAAGCAGCTCCCGGCTTACCCTGCTTCTTTTGTCAACCACGTCCGAGCATCACGGCCAAGATCGTCGATGAAAAATAGGTGTCGCGTGGGTCCTGAAGGAATTAGCCCGTCTTGATGGACTGCTGTGTGCGGCCAGGCCTGCCATGGCGACCCGACTTCGTTTTCCCCAAATTCTTCTGGTAGCTAACGATGGAATGCATACGCATGGCATCCGCCGACAGCATTTTCCCGAAGATACCGTGCTGCCGTTGCGCGGATCACTCGCGCTTTTGGGACCGCATCGCCGGCAAGACCTACTGTCCCAACTGCCTGGAAGGGCTGGCGATGGGCGAAGGCGACCCGTTGGTCGCGAAGACGGATCGCCGGCATTGCGCCGTCTGCCACCACCTGGGTACAGTGCGCTACGTCACGTTTCCTTTGAATTCGCGGCGTCCCGTCGAAGTGGAGCTCTGCCCCGAGCACCTTCGCGCCATCGTGGCGCGGCGGCTAGGCCCCCACGCTTTCGAGCAACTCCGCCGCCAACTGGAATCGCTCGGGCTGGAGGCCGCCGAGGTCTTCCTCTTGCATGAAGCCTTCTACGACGAACAGGGACGCGCTCTGCAGCCCGCCGTCGAGTGGTAAGGCGTTCGCCGTAGCACAGCCGTTTTTTTGAATTGGCTGTTGCAAATACGCGGCGTTGGCGGTTCAATTCTTGGAATTACTCGCACTGATCACGATCCAGCGCAAGGGGCACCGCATGCAAACCGCATCTGTGGCGCAAGCGCAGACCGGCGTCTTTCTCCGCGCGGGCTGGCATCACCTCGCCATGCTCAATTTTGCCATCGAGCCGCGCATCCTGGAGCCGCATCTGCCCGCGGGGACGGAACTCGATTTCTTTCAAGGGCAAACCTACGTCAGCGTCGTCGGCTTTCAATTCGTCGATGCCAAAGTGCTTGGCATCCCGCTTCTGTTTCATCGTAATTTCGAGGAAGTGAATCTGCGTTTCTACGTGGTGAGGCACACGCCGGACGGCACGCGCCGCGGCGTCGTCTTCCTGCGTGAAATCGCGCCGAAGTGGCTGATCTCGCTGGCGGCACGTTGGCTCTACAACGAGCGCTACGTCACCATGCCGATGCGTCAGCACGTGGAATTACCCGGCAACAGCGCCGATGGGTGCGTGCAATATGGATGGCGCAATGGGCAGCGCTGGCAGGGACTATCCGTTCGCTGCCACGGCGCGCCGACGCCGCCGGTGTCCGGGTCGGAGGAGGAATTTATCGTCGAGCATTATTGGGGCTACGCGAAACAGCGTGACGGTTCGACGCTGGAGTATCAAGTCGAGCATCCTCCGTGGCGCGTCTGGCAGGCGTCGCAAGCGACCTACGATTGTGATGTCGAAGCGATTTACGGACGCGAGTTCGTGCCGTTCCTGAATGAACCGGCATCGTTCTTCGTCGCGGACGGCTCCCCCGTGGTGGTGCGGCGTGGACGTCGATTGCCGCGGCTTGCCGTTTAACGTTCGCGTGACGCCCAAGTGAGTGTCACTTCCCAATCGTTCAATGTGGTGCATACCCTACGAGAAGTTGATCACCCAGTACGCGACGATCGAGTAGATGCCAACGCCGGTGCTAAAAATGCCCAGCATCAGGATCACCACCGCCCGCGCGGCGGATACGTCATTGGCGCGTAGATCGGCGATCTCGGTGTCTGTGAACGCGCTGGGCGCCGCGACAACGTGTTCATGGGGAGCGTGATCGGCCATCGGTTCGGTTCCTTAATTCTTGGGAGCGTTGACCCCGCACGCTCCTGCGTCGCGTGCGGGCTTGGGGTATTATATCACGGGGCATGCGTGTTGCCTACTTGAGCAGCGTTTCCGGGAGCTTGTCGATTGAGCGGATGGTAATGTTACGGTAGAAGACCTCCGCTCCCTCGGATTGCAGTTGAATCTTGCCCTTGGTCAACGGAGTCTCAACTTTGTCAACGAGATGCCGAGAACCAGTCAGGATCATATTGACCTTGCCGTTGACGATGTGGACGCTGGTTTGGCCGACGGTGTAAAGCTCGATCGTGTTCCACTCGCCGGAGGGTTTCTCGGCGTCAGGATTCTTGACGACGCGCGGGCCGTTTTCCTTGCTGCCGAAAGTCAGGCTCTTGGCCCCTTTCTTGTAGATGTAGGGTCCTTTGCCGTCCTTGCGCTCGGCCGCGACATCGACGATGGCGCCGGCGACGCTCCAGTAGTCGCCGCAGTCTTTCTCTTGAATTTGCAGTTCCTGCGAACGCATCCAGAAGGTGCCGGCGGCGCCGTGCGGTCCGACGCAGTGATACAACAGGCCGCTGTCGCGCACGGCGTTCTCGCGCGGCGCCCATTTCTTCGTGCCCCACTTGAACTCCAGCTTCAGATGGTAATTCGCGTACTCTTCCTTGGTGGTGATGGCGCCGAAGACTTCGCCGGAAACGCGGATCGCCGGCGCGTCGTCCACGTTGACGACGGTGTAGACTTTGAGTGGATCGATATTGAGGCCGACGACCTTGTCGCCCTTGAAGGGCTTGCCGAGCCAGGTATCCCAGCCGGCGAGGTCCTTGCCGTTGAACAGCGATGTCGAGGGAGGTTGGTCTTTGCCGGCGTCGACGAAGGGAAGCGCGATGGCGCAGCACGTCAGCAGTACGAGTGAGAACAACCAGCGCATGATGACTCCTTAGAAAATAACGGCCCAGCCCCGCGCTTCGCTGCACGCATCACGGGACTTGGTAAACACTCAGCGTGCCTGCAACAACACATGCACGCCCTTCTTGTTGGCGACGATCACGTCCGGCAATCCGTCGCCATTCATGTCGGCGATGCTGAATTGCGTGCCCATGCCAGAGTTATCGTCAATCAAGTGCGGCGTGAACGAGATCATGCCGTCCTTGCTGCGCTTCGCCTGGAACCAGTACAAATATGCGGGATCGCCCGGCCCGGCGTCCCCCTTGGGTCCGTGCGCCCACCAGCGTCGGCCGGTGACCAAGTCGGCCAGACCGTCGCCGTCGATGTCGGCCTTGACGAGGGCGTGAGTCTGCGAAGGGAGCGAGAAGTGCCCGCGGTCGCCAATGATGAGACAACAGTTCATGCCCTTGTACCCCTGCCCAATGCCCACGCCGATCACGAACTGCGGTTGGACCAGATTGCCCTGTTTGTCGTTGTTCGGCAACAACGTCTCGGCGAGCTTTTTCAATTCGTCCGGCGTGCTGCCCGTGAAGGCGACGTGAATCACCTTGCCCGAGTAGCTCTTGTGAATGTCGATGGCCTTTTTCTGTGGGTTCCCCGCTTCTCGCGCAACGGCGCGCGCGAGGGAGCACAATTCCGGATCGAGTGCGAACGGTGCACGCTTGAATTGATCGGTGCGCATTTTGTTGATGGCGTCGTACACGCCTTTTTCCTCGGCGTTCAGGCCATGATCCTTCCCCAACTTGGCAGCATCGCTCGGCAGCGGGAAGAACGCCCGCTGCACGAACGAATTCGCATCCTTCTGCTGGCTCCACCAGAAGCCGTAACCGTGAGCGCTCGTCGAAACGATGTCCGCCTTGCCGTCGCCGTCGATGTCCATGACGTGCATGTCGGCACAGGCGCCTGAAATGTTGGCGGCATGGAACTTCCATGGCGCGCCGTCGGCTTTCGCGGGCTGCTCCCACCAGCCTTGCGGGACGATGACGTCAGGCCGGCCATCGCCGTTGACGTCGCCGTGTCCGAGGCCGTGGGCGAAGCGGGCGGTGCCGGGGATTGTTTTGCCCTTGACGCTCGGCCCGCTCACGGAAATGCGCTCCCATGGTTGGGTCGGGTCCTTGGCCGGCAGGAAGTAGCACATCTCGCCGCGGTCGTCGTAGTTGCCCTTCTTGAAATCCTTCTCGTCCTTCTGCGGATTCCAGCCCATGACGAGGGTTCTCTTGCCGGTCTTGAAGAGATCGACGTAGATCGGCGTCTCGTTGCACGAGCTGTTGGTCACCATGTGTTCTTTCCACAGTCCCCCTTTTTCACGTGGGTTCTCGTACCAGTAGCAAGGTTCGCCAGGGAAGGGGATGACGATGACGTCCGCCCAACCGTCGCCGTTGAAGTCGTCGGCGAAGCAGCCGAAAGATTTGCTGTACACGAGCAAATCGAATTTGCGGTCGATGCGGAGGATATGCCGTTTCCACGGGTCGGCGGGGTCTTTGGGGGCTTCGTACCAGCAATCGCCGACGATGACGTCCGGTTTACCGTCCTTGTTGACATCCGCGACGGCGACCCCTTCGGAACGGAACTGGGTATCGAGGACGATTTTCTTCCAGGAGATGGCGGTCTTTTTGCCCTGGGCGTCGGCGTCAAACACGACCGTGGCCAAGGCGACCAGGAGCACGGGGAGGAGCCACCAGAAAAGCTTCATAGGTTACCCTCGATGCGGTAGGAATGGCGGGATGTCATTCTGAGGATTATGGGGGAAGCGTAGTCATCTTGCAACAGTTTCCCGGAATTGCCGCGTGCGGCTTGGCGTTTGCGTGACGCCTGGCGAGCGCTAAGCAGTAAGCGGCAAGCTTTCAACAAAGCGCCCAACAAGAGAGCACGACCCCAATTCCTGGTGCAGAAGAGTCAGGCGAGATTACGGCTGAATTTTCGATCCCCCACGTCCGATTTTTTTGCGTATGGGCGGACTGCGCGGTAGGATTGACTTATGCCGTGGTCTGCCAGCGCAACCCACCGAGCGCAAACCGGGCAAACGGCGGGGTTTGGAGCAACCGACATGGCCAAGCAACTGATGGAGATCGTCCTGCCTCGCCTGGCGCGTCCACTTTACGCTCACCTCGAAAAGTTCCAGCTCGGCCAGATGAGCGAGCTTCAGTTTACCAAACGCTTCGAGAAGGAACTGCAAAAGCAGCACCACTGGCTCGCGAAGCGCGGCATCGCCGTCGCCAAGGCCGCTCTGGCGATTCACGCCGCGGTGATCGTGCTGAGCCTCGGAGGCTTGCGTTCCGAGGCCCAGGAGTCCGGCATCCCGCTGGAGGTGCTCGAATTCCGCGCCATCTGCGAGGCAGCCCAGGATGTCGCCCAATCGTATGGCGTTGACCGCGTCCGCGCCATCAAAGCAATCGCCAGGCTCGTCGCCCGCTACGGCGAATAACGTAGACACCACGCTTTGTGTGATGTCTACGAGAGCTTCCGCACCGATTCGCGGAACACATCCAAACACGCCCTTATGTCCGGCGTTGGGTTTTGCGGGTTCGCTTCATATTCGATCGCGATGTAGCCTTGGAACTTCACCTCGCGCAGCGCTCGCAACACGTTTGGCACATTGAGCACGCCTCGGCCAAAGACCACGTCGGTGCGCGTCTTGTTGTCATGATCCTTTAGATGCATGCCGAAGTTACGCGCGCCCATGACGCGAACCTGCTGGGCCGGGTCGAGCTTGCGATTGAACGGGTCTTGAGCGCTGCGGATGAGATGCCCCGTGTCAAGACACGTGCCGACCAGGCGATGGCGATTGCGAACCGCCTCCATGATGACCTCAGCCGAGTACCAGCGGTGAAGCTGCTTGCCCGCCGGCCCGTGCGGATGAATCGCGATGCCGATGTTGAATTCGGCGACGAGCTTGTCGAGACTGTCGAAGCTGTCCGGGTCGGGATCGGCGCTGAGATAACGCACGCCGAGATCGCGCGCGAACGTAAAGAGCCGGCGATTGGCGGCATGATCCTTCGTGAAACGCTCGACGCCAAACGCGATCGGCGTGATGCGGTACTTTTCGAGCAAGTTGCGGGCGGCCTTGATCTGGGCTTCGGTCGCCGTCGTCGGCACGTGGCCGCGGTAAAGCTCGACGTAACGCAGGCCGAGCATCTGAATCTGTTCGAGGGCGCGCTCGAACGTCAGCATCCGATAGCTGTAGCTCTGGATACCGACCGTGAACCCGCCGAAGGGATTGTCATCCTGGCGCGGCGCGGCGGCGCGCGCGATGGCCGGAAGCGCGACGGCTCCAGCGGCAGCGGTGGTGGTTTGCAAGAACTGGCGGCGTGAGAGAGCGCACATGGATGAAACTCCCGATGGAAGGATATATCCTCTGAATGTTGAGATACTCGCGATCGTGCCTCGATGCAAGGATTATTCTTGAATCGCTTCGGCGCGGGCCTTCGCAAATAGGTCCGCAAGTCCGAGTTGCTCGGCCCAATGTTGCAGATAGTCCATGTCGAGGCGTTCCTGGTGCACCTGCAAGACGCCGAGGATGTCGTTCAACCTGCAAGATCGCAAACTTGCGCGCGGCGGACATATCGCGATAAATCCGTTGCAGAATTCGTTCCGCTTCAGGCGTCGTGTCGGTGCGTTGTATCATGAGAGATCACTTCCTTCAACATACCCGGCGTGCAGGCCAGGTTACAAGCATTTTTCGCATCGAACGCTGGCAATCACGGCGCGGCGGTCATATCACAACCCTATCGACCTCAGGAATCCCTGTCTGCATCCTGGGCCATGGTGGGAAATCGCATGCGTCACGTACTCTCGGCTCTCGTGCAGAATCAACCCGGCGTGCTCGCGCACGTCTCCGGCATGCTCGCCTCGCGCGGCTTCAACATCGATAGCCTCGCGGTTGGCGAGACGGAAAATGCGCACCTGTCGCGCATGACCTTCGTCGTCAACGGCGACGACAACGTGCTCGATCAGGTCCGCAAGCAGCTCGACAAGATCGTCTCCATTGTCAAGGTCGTCGACATCTCCAGCGAGAACTTCGTCGAGCGCGATCTCATGCTCATCAAGGTCGTCGCTCCGCCCGAGAAACGCTCGGAGATCGCGCTGCTGGTCGAGATGTTCCGCGGCCGCGTCGTCGATATCAGCGCGGGAGACATCATGATCGAGATCTCCGGGCAAGAGCAGAAGATCGAGAAGTTCATCGATCTGATGCGCCCCTATGGCATCATTGAGCTGGCGCGGACGGGGCGCATCGCCCTGGTGCGCGGTCGAGGCAAAAGCGGAGGCGAGCAATGAAGGCGCCCCACACGACGCGGCCAATCCCGGCGGAGGTACTGGCGACGCTCAGCGCCCTCAAGGCGGGGCAGCGACTGCGCATCACGCAGCTCGTCAAAGTCGGCAGCACCAAGACGTGGACGTTCGTCGTCGAAGGGATATTCCGCCATGTCGATTCGCTCGCAACGGGGCTGGCGACCGACCGCTTGAAGGAAGACGACATCGTCATTCCAGTGATCCATTTCACGAAGGACAATAAAGAGATGTCGAGTGTGACCGTGGATGAGCACACGAAGATCGAGCCGCTTGCGGCATAGCGTTCACGCGGCGCACGGCAAGCGCTAAGCCGCAAGCGGCACATGGAAAAACGGATGGCTACGCTGCTCGAGCGATTCTGTCGCTACGTTCAGATCGACACGCAGGCCGACGAAGCCGCGCAGTCGTATCCGTCCACGCCCGGCCAGCTCGAACTGGGCCGGCTGCTCACGCAAGAGCTGCTGGCGCTGGGCGTGCGCGACGCGGCCCAAGACGAACACGGCATCGTCCTGGCCACGCTGCCCGCCACCCAGACGAAGCCGTGCCCGGTCGTTGCCTGGATCGCCCATGTCGATACCTCCCCCGAAACGACCGGCAAGGCCGTCAAGCCGATCGTGCATCGCGGCTATGACGGCAAAGACATCGTTCTCCCCGGCGATCCGTCGAAGGTCATCCGCGTCGCTGACAATCCGGAGCTGGCAGCGCTAGTCGGCAAGACGCTCGTCACCACCGACGGCACCACGCGCTTGGGCGCCGACGACAAGGCGGGCATCGCCGTCATCATGTCCGCGGCCGCGCATCTGATGGCACATCCGGAGATCGCGCACGGGCCCATCCGCATCTGCTTCACCTGCGACGAGGAAATCGGCCACGGCGTCGATCATCTCGATTTGAGAAAACTCGGCGCCCACGTCGGCTACACGCTGGACGGCGGCGGCACGGGTGAGATCGATGGTGAGACGTTTTCCGCGGATCTGGCGGTGGTCACGATCACCGGCGTCAACATTCATCCCGCCATCGCCAAGGGACGCATGGAAAACGCCGTGCGCATCGCCGGCGCGTTTCTCGACCGCATGCCGTGGAAAGCTCTTGCTCCGGAGGCGACCAGCGAGCGCGACGGTTTTCTGCATCCCTACAAGATTGAAGGCGGCGTCGGCGCGGTGACGTTGCGAATCCTCTTGCGCGATTTCGACACCGCCAAGCTTGCCGAGAAAGTCAGGCTGCTGCAGAACATCGCGTATCTTCTCACGCTCGACCATCGCGGCGCATCAATCGACATCAAGGTGACGCCGCAGTACCGCAACATGGCCGAGGGGCTTGTGAAGGAGCCGCGTGCCGTTGACTACGCGGCAGAGGCGATGAAGCGCGTCGGTCTGAACCCGAAGCGCACCATCGTCCGCGGCGGCACCGATGGCTCGCGCCTGACCGAATTGGGGCTGCCGACGCCGAATCTGTCGTGCGGCGAGCACAATCTGCACTCGCCGCTGGAATGGACGTGCCTGGAGGAGATGGAAATCTCGCTGCGCGTGCTGGTGGAGTTGGCTCGCATCTGGGCCAATGCCACCGTTTAGCCGCGGTTCGAAGAACCGCGCGGTTCTACGAACCGCGGTCAAACTAGGACAGAGAACATGGCCGCGAAAGACGAACTGCTGCGAACCTTTCCCGTCGTCGTCACGCAAGCGGTTGCGTGGGGAGAAATGGATTGCTACGCCCATGTCAACAACGTCGTCTATTTTCGCTACTTCGAGAACGCGCGGTTGGAGTACTTCTGCCGCATCGGTTGGTTCGAGATCGAAGAGGCGACCGGCATCGGCCCCATTCTCGCATCGACGCAAGCGCGCTTTCGCCGTGCGCTTGCGTATCCCGACGCGATCCATATCGGCGTGCGGCTATTGGAAATGAAGGACGATCGCTTCACGGTGGAGTATCGCATCGTCAGCGACGCGCTTGACGATGTCGCCACGGAAGGACAAGGGACGCTCGTGGCCTTTCATCACCCGACGGGCAAGAAGGCGACGTTGCCGGAGGAGTTAAAGGTGCGGATCCGGGCGCTCGAAGACAGCATCGCCTCATCGTGAGGCCGTTTGGCGCTCGCCTGGTCCCGCCGCGGCTTTACCTCAAGGCCCCGGGAATTGCCGAGTGCCGCGCGCACGCTCGTCCTCCAGATTTTCCGCCCACATGAAAAAGTCGCGCGGACTGCGCGTGAACGGGTGCACCGGATACGCACTGCCTCCCGCTTGCGTCTGCTGTGGTGGTGGCGGCAGGGCGTCCATGTTCGGCAACTGCATCGGCTGCATCAGCGGAATCGTCGGCATCACGGGCGTGAACGCCGTCATGGGATTCATGGGGGCGATCGGCGCCATCGGATAGAGGCGGTTCATCGGATAGAGTGGTGCAATCGGATAGAGACGGTTCATCGGATAGAGCGGCGCCATCGCGTGCATCGATTGATAATACGGCATCATCGGCATATACGACCCCGGTACTCCTGGTCGATGCGGTTGCATCGGCCACTTGGCGTACATGTTCGCCGTCATGGGATACATGCCTGGCCTCATGGTGTACATGTTCGGCGCCATGGTATACATGCCTGGCCTCATGGCGTACATGTTCGGCGCCATCGTCGCATTCTGCACCTGATGGATGTGTCCGTTCGAGTCGGCGTAACCGTACGCATATTCCTCGGCGCGATAGGGCCAGTGATAGCTCATCTGGCCGGGCGGCTGGGGGGACGGATACATCGGCGGACCATACGGATTTGGCCCCGGCGGCATGGCCGTTGGCGGATACGTCGGCCCAGGCAGCGGCAGCGCGTGGGGGATCATTCCCTGCGCCGGCCTGCCCGGCGTGATTCCCATCGGATAAGGCGACATCGGCAGCCCGCCATACGGCTGCTGCACGTTCCCGTACCGCTGCATGTCCGGCGTGCCCAGCACCGGATACGGCGCCTGCATCCCGTTTGGCGGCGTCGGCGGCGTCGGCGGTGGGCCCTTCTTGTGCTTGTTCTTCTTGTCCCGGTCGGCCAGCAGTGGGACGTTGCCCAGATCCATCCCCTCCTTCGACATCAATATCGTGTGCGGTAGATAGCCGATCTGGATGCCATGCCCCACCGCTCCGGGCAGGCAGTTCCCCACCGGCGGGAAGGGCGGCCGCAACGCGTAGAAGGGGCCAATCGGCTTTCCCCACGCATCGTAGTTGTAGTACATCCCCGTGTGGTAGTCCGGGGCGTGCAGATACGTGCGCCGATATACAGGGCTGACTAAAACGTAACCGTCGGAAACCGAACCGAGAACGAGCAAGGCGAAGACGCCCACACTCCACGGGAAGATCGCTCTCATAGCGGCGCATCCTTTACAGGCGGGATCAGTCCTTTGCGGAGGCGTCCATTCGTCTCCGATGGAGAAGTCTACCGCATGGGCCGCCGCCGTGCTCCGCCGCCAAGTTCACGGCATCGAGATCTTGCGAGAAAAAGGTGGGGAAGAAAGGATGAAACTGATCGTAACGAGGATGCGATTTGCAACGTATGCGGATTCCCCCTTGATATTGTGTTCTGTGTAGTATATACTACACATATGAACGCATTCGGTGAACACGTTCGACAAAAGCGCTTACAGCTTCAGGAAAGCGATCCGCAATTCTCGCTGCGCAAGGTCGCGGCGGCCATCGACGTGGAGCCGTCGTATCTCAGCAAGATCGAGCGCGGCGAGCAGTCGCCCCCCGGCGCCGAGACGATCGTCGCCCTTGCCAAAGAGCTCGGTGAAGACCCCGACATCCTGCTGGCTCTTGCGGGCAAGGTCTCCGCGGACCTACAAGCGATCATCCGCAGACGTCCCGCACTTTTCGCTCAGCTTATTCGCGATCTCAAAAATCTACCCGATCACGCGGTCTTGCGCTTGGTGCGCGAGGTGCGCGACGGCAAATGGTAAGTCTTCGTTTAGCGCTCGCATGACGCCACGCGGACGCCAAACGAATCCAACAGGGGAAAGCAACATGATCGAATCGAAAGACGACGGCCTGGCGTTCTCGTTTGCCGACGTGCATCCGAGTGCGCATCTGCACATCTCCTTCCAGCGCACCTTGCGCATCCCCGACGACGACATGACCTACCCGCTCCCGCCCGGACTCGGTGAGTTTCCGCTGCGGCACGTCGATGACTTCGCGGACAATGTCCCGCCCGCGTGGCTCGAACACGGCGGCGTCATGCTGCCCATGTACCAGTCCGAGGCGCTGTGGATCAACTTCACCGCGGGCTATGACGATGAACGCGGCGTCGAGTACCCGTGCGCCGTCAAGATCGCGACCGGCAAGATCGACGCCGTCACCGGGCAAGCGTGGTCGCCCGGCCTACATCGCGGACCGCAGGATTACATGGTCGCCCCCGGCCAACCGTGGCTCGACGGCTACTGCGTCGAAAAGGGAACGATCCGCCAGTTCGTCGCCATGCCGCTCGGCCAAGGCTACACTGCCGAGGAGCAGATCACCGGCAAAGCCGAGCACGGCGGCTTGCAGATCATCGTCTACCCGATGAAGCGAGACGTTTTCGAGCGGCGCTTTCCCAAGTTGGCGCCTCCGCCTCCGGGATTCCGCGTCGACATGGTGTGCTGCCAGGCGAAATCGCCGTCAGCGCCTGAGATGGGCCTCGCTCCCGGCGGCAAGATGAAGCAGGACATCTACGAGGACCCCTACGACTTCGACGACTGGGACCTGACGCAATCGAGCCGTTGCTATGTGCACATCGCGAACTCGCTGATGTGGAACGCGATCACGAGGCAGACGGCGCAGTACCTGCCGCCGACCGCCGCCGAGTACACGAGCTACGGGCTGCCTTGGTTCGACTATTACGACGACGCGCTCAGCGCGGTCGAAGGCTCCAGCATTCTCGCCAAGCTCAAGAGCGTGCTCGACCTGGCGAAGGAGAAACGTCAAACGCCGTTGCCGGAGAATCAATCGTGCGACCCGCAAAAGGTGGTGAAGCTCAAACCGAAGCGCGTCGGCGCTCAGGTGCGCGAAGGGACGTTCTAGGTCTCGTTAGCCGGACGCGCAAGCGACGGAGTTTTTGCAACATCCGTCGCTTGCGCGTCCGGCTAACCGACGGCTACTCGACGCAAAATAGGTGCTTCTCGCCGCGTAGATATATGCGCCCGTTCGAGAGCGCCGGCGAGGCGATGATCATCTCGCCCATCGGATTGTCCGCGAGCAGCTTGAACTCCGAACCGGCCGCGACCACCTTCACGCTGCCTTCCTTGGTCGGAATGAACACGCGATCTCCCGCCGCGACCGGCGACGCGTGAAATTGCTCGCCTAGCCGTTCTTTCCACAGGAGCGTGCCCGATTTGGCGTCATAGCACGACACGAAATTGCGATCCCCCGGCAAGTAGAGCTGATCGCCGAACAACAACGGCGACGGCAGAAACGCGGTCGCCTTCTTGTTTTTCCACAGGACATGGCTCTTCGTCAAGTCGCCGCGGCCGCCGTCGAGCTTGATCGCCATCGTGTTGTCGCCCGAGCAGGCGATGACCAGGTCGTCCATCACGACCGGGCTGGGGATGCATTGAAAGTGCATTCCCTCGACACGCCAGAGCTCGGTCCCTTTCGCGGCGTCGTAGCCGCGCGCGAAGTTGGTGCCGAACGTGACGATCTCGAGCTTGCCTTTGACGGTGACGGCGAGCGGGCTGGTCCAGTTGACGGAGCCGGGGCGGTCGGCCTTCCAGCGATTGGCGCCGGTCTTCGCATCGACCGCGAGCAAGTACGATTGGCTCCAGTGATCGACTTGCACGAGCAGCATATCGCCCACCAAGATCGGCGACGTGCCCATGCCCCAGCGATTGCGGAAGGGACCGTACTCCTCGGCCAGTGCGCGAATCCACACGGGCTTGCCGGCGAAATCGAGGGCGGCAAGTTCGCCGGTGCCGAAGAGGACGTAGACGAGCTTGCCGTCGGTCGCGGGGGTCGGCACCGCCATGCCGCCGGCCGGGTACAGATCGGTCGGCGCCGAGCCAAACAGACGCGTGTGCCAGAGGAGCCGGCCATCGTCCTTGTGATAGCAATAGACGTGCAAGCGATCGTTGAGCCGGCCGTCGGACGCGGTCAGGAAGATACGCTCCTCCCAGACGACGGGCGAGCTGACGCCGGCGCCGGGGACTTCGATCTTCCAGCGGACGTTCTTCGTCTTCGACCACGTTAGCGGCAGTTTGGTCTCTTGCGAGATGCCACGGTTGCCGGGGCCGCGCCAGCCGGGCCAGTTGTCGGCGTGCGCGGCAGAATGAAGAGTTACCAGGAGCAGCAGCGCGGTCGTGCGGTACATTATCAATCCTCCAAGTTTATCGTTTCATCGCGATGCCTTTGCCCGTCGCATCGACGACGCGCAGTATGAACTCCCAGTTCGGCTCCGAGTTCGGCGCCTCGGATTGGCAGATCTTGACAAGCACCGTGTTCTTGCCTTCCTTGAGCTGGACCGCGAAGCGATGCCGGTCGTGGCGGACGCCGTTGCGCCACTCCTCGAAGCCGAAGACCCTGACGCCGTTGACGAAGACGGTGAGGTTGTCGTCGGCGGCGCCGCGCATCTCGGCGGGCATTGCCTTGTCTACGAAGAATTCCGCATAGGCGAAGGCGACCGCGTCGTCGGCGTTGCCGAGGGCGTCCTTTGATGCGAGATTGACGAGGGCCTGATGCCGGTCCTTGGAGGTCGGCGCGGTCTCCTTGACCTGAAAGCGTTTCCAGCGGACCTTGCCGTTTTGGCCGTCGAGTTCTTCGCTGAGATCGATTTTCTTTTCCGGCGGATAAGAGAGGTGCGGACCCTTCTGGCCCTTGCCATCGAACGGGCCGATGAGATGCCAGTCCATGAGGAAGCCCAGATGTTCGCCGACGCTGACGTCGATCTTGCTTTCCTTCAAGCCGACGGCCGCCTCGCGTGCTTGCAGCATGTCGCGCGATTTGTCGAATGCTTGCCGATAGAGATTGACGGCGCTGAGCGCGTTGCCCGCCTTGCTCGCGTTCTTCGCCCTGTCGAGCACCAGAGCGACGGCGTCGTAGCGGAATTCGGGGTCGTCAACCCAGTCGAGCGCGAGCTGGTCGCGCGTCCCCGGCGTCAAGCGTTCGACGAATTCGAGCGCGAATCGGCGTGCCCTGCCTTCTTTGGTCGTATCTTTGACGAACGCGAGGACCTGGGTGGTATCGATCTTCTTACCCGCCTTGAGCTCGCGCTCGGCGATCTGCTCGAACGCGGTGCGCAGCCAGTTGGCGGCGACGGTGTCTTTGGTGTTCATCCCTTTCAGGAGGGCCGGCAGCGCGTCAGCGTTTGCCTGGACCAAGCGATCCCAGGCGACGCGTCCGACGGGCGTGCCGCGGCCTTGCTTGACGACGGTGGCGATGTCCGTCTCAAAAGAGATGCCGCCGGCCAACAGGACGCCGACACTTGGGAAAAGAAGAAGAATGCTCAGGAAGAATCGCATGCTCGGCCTCGTGATCCGGTTCGGGTGAGGCCTGGATTGTGGATGATTGAATGGATGGCGTCAAGCAAAATCAGGAAGGAGCTCACGTGGTTGCTTTTGCCGCGATGACGGACTCAACCCAGCGACGCTGGTCGTCGTTCAACGGCGCCGGGCAAGGCCGATCATAGCGCAAGCTCCGCCCGAAGCGGCCCCGGTCGTAGGCTGTGGTGAAGACTTTGGCCAGATCGACAATCACATCGGCATGTGGCGGACGCAATGGCACGGGGATGCGCGGCAAGCCGTCCGGCAAATTCCAGGAATAAACCTGACAGTCCGGCCGCCCTTCCGCGTGGGCAACGAGATAGTAATAATCCGCGGCCGGCAATGGCTTGGGCGACGGCACACGCTGGCCGCCGCGAAGTAAATCCAGTTCCACCAAATGCACGTTCTGCCGCAAGACCGCGCTGCGCTTGCTCAAATACTCCGTCCGCCCCGGATTCTCCTTGTTCGCGGGGGACAACAACTCCAAAACGGCAACCAACGACAATTCGGGGCGACGCAGAATCTCGATGAAAAGTTCGCGTGGTCCGTCGATGATCTCAAGACGCATCGTGACCGGCTCAAGCGTCGCTACAGCGCCGCTCGCTCGCGCTCCTGACGGCCGCGCGCCGCGTGAAACCGCAACGTCGGGCTTGATCAGCTTGCGGACTTCAGGATCGGTCTCCACCAGATAAACACGCTCGTCGATTTTGGCCACATAGTCATTTGGCAAACCGTCGGCGACTGCCTCCCGCCAGCAATGGACAAACGTGGAATGAAAATCCGGCCACTCTGGGCCTTCCAGGTAGGGATCCATGCCGGGAAACGGGGTAGCCATGACAAGACCTCTGACACGAGATTCTCACGTAGTGTATCACCCTTTCGTCCGAAATACCATCCGCCCTTCCTTCACGTCGTAATCGCCGACCACCGTCTGCCCGTCACGCACCTGGCCTTCCAGGATCGAACGGCCCAGAGCGTTCTCGATCTCCTTTTGAATGGCACGTTTGAGCGGCCGAGCCCCGTACGACGGATCGTAGCCGACGCGCACGAGGTGCGTGCGTGCGGCGTCGGTCAGCTCCAGCGTGATCTTGCGATCCGCGAGCCGTTCCTGCAGGCGCCGAATCTGGATCAGCACGATGTTCTTCAGGTGCTTTTCGTCGAGAGCATGGAATACGATCAGCTCGTCCACGCGATTCAAGAACTCCGGACGGAAATGACGCCGCATCTCCTCCAGCACCGCGTCCTTCATCGCCTCGTAGCCGGCGCCGTCGAACGCGCCTTGATGATTCAGGATGCGCTGGCTGCCGATGTTGCTCGTCATGATGACAATCGTATTCTTGAAATCGACCGTGCGGCC